>Ga0207425_1000372_pt1 | contig 30911 bp, 25 predicted proteins | sample AraplaF_Col_mTSA_FD_184255 | JGI IMG/M metagenome (GOLD analysis project Ga0207425, IMG submission 184255) | Arabidopsis root microbial communities from the University of North Carolina, USA - plate scrape MF_Col_mTSA (SPAdes) (version 3) | ecosystem: Host-associated > Plants > Roots >...
ACGGTTGCTGGACGCTGGAAAGTCCAAGATGACCGCGCTTGGCGCCATCATGCGCCGCATCGTCGTCATCGCAAACGCCAGGCTAAAGGAATATGAGGACGCCCACCCGAGACTGACTTGATGAGGGCGGAGAGGGCAGAGCGCTCCCCAAACGTTAGCGGTTGCAGACAGGCGGCAAAGAAAGGTCGCACTGCCTGCCGCCATCACACCCCTCAACCACTCCCGATCAATATCCCCGCCCCCAGCACCAACCCGCCGCCGACGACGACCTGGAGAGCTGCGCGTAGGAAGGGGGTTTCCATGAAGCGGTTCTGGATGAAGGCGATGGCCCAGAGTTCGAAGATGGCGATGATGACCGCTAGCGTGGTGGCCGTCCAGAAATCGGAGATCAGGTAGGGCAGCGTGTGGCCGAGGCCGCCGAGCGCCGTCATGACGCCGCAGGAGAGGCCGCGCTTGATGGGGGAGCCGCGGCCGGAGATCTTGCCGTCGTCGTGGGCCGCTTCAGTGAAGCCCATGGAGATGCCGGCGCCGACGGAGGCCGAGAGACCGACGAGGAAAGTCTGCCAGGTATCCTGCGTGGCAAAGGCCGCGGCGAAGATCGGCGCGAGCGTCGAGACGGAGCCATCCATCAGTCCGGCGAGGCCGGGCTGCACATAGGTCAGCACGAATTGCCGGCGGTTCTTCTGGTCCTCTTCCTTGCGGACGTCGTCCGGCGTGTGCTTGTCGCCGAGCATGCGGGTGATGTCCTCATGCCCCTGCTCTGCCAGCGCCAGATCGCCGAGCAACTGGCGCGTCGAGGCGTCGCTGACGCGGCCGGCGGCCTCGATGTAGAAGCGGTAGGCCTGGTTCTCCATGGCCTCGGCTTCTTGGCGGATCTTCTCCAGCGACAGGTTTGCGCGCAGCCAGTCCGGCTTGCGTTCGTAGAAGCCCTCCACATGCTCGCGGCGGATCAGCGTGATGCGTTCGCCGAAGCGCTCACGGTAGAGCGTGATCAGCGAATTGCGGTGGGTGTTCTCGACTTCCGCCATCTCTTCGAAAACCTTGGCCGAAGCCGGATAATCATTGCGCAGGCGGTCGGCATAGGCGAAATAGATGCGCGCGTCGTCCTCCTCGGAGCCAATGGCGAGCGCCAGGATCTCCTGCTCGGACAGGCTGTCGAAAGAACGCTTGGGTGATCTGAAAATACGTTTGAGCATGCTGGCCTCTTTTAGAATAATTCTAAAATAGGCTTCGCGGATGCGGCGGTCAAGCCCGCGGCGCGGCTGCAGGTGGCTATGCGCCCCAGCTATAGAGCGACCATGTGTAGCGGGAGCGGAAAAGCGCTTCGGCTAGTAACCGCAAGCACAGCCGTAAACTAGCTTTATGTATTTTATGCACGCCAAGGTATATTTCATCTTCTTTATTTACGAAAATAGCCTAAAAATCAGCCGAAAAGCTGGTTGAAATTTGCAACTCTCGGGTTGAGATATTTAAAAACCTCGGCATAGTGTTCAGATAAATTTAATGAAATGAACGGGAACTATCAAAGTGCCAGATCCGGTGGATATTATTGTCGGCCAGAACGTCAGGACGTTGCGCGCCAAGCGACGCATCTCCCAGCTGGAACTTGGAGAGGCGCTCGGGCTGACGTTTCAGCAGATCCAGAAGTATGAAAAGGGCACCAACCGCGTTTCGGCGAGCAAGCTGCACCAGATCGCGGTTTTTCTCGGCGTCGATATCTCGGCGCTGTTCGAGGGCGCGGATACGACGTCGCGGCCGGGCCTCAGCGCCGAGGCCTACGAGCTTGCCGTGACCTACGACAAGCTGCGCTCGACCGCCGGCAAGGAAGCCGTCATGACCATCGTGACGCTGATGTCGGGTGAGGACGTCTACGCCTGAGATTTCGGCGCGACGTGACCGCGCGAGCGGTTAGTGAAAATCGCAATCGTGCAGAGCGACAAGCAGCTGATCCTGCGTCTGATGACCGGCATGATAGAGATCGATCGCGATATTGGCGATCGACAGGCCCTGCTGGCTCAGGAGCTTGATATTGCGCTCCGCGCACCAGGTGTACAGCGCGCCCGCGAGCACGTCGACATCATCAGACTGAAAGGACAAAGCGGCTACCGTCATGGAAGTTGCTCTCGGCGTGTGAGTGTGTATTCCCCTTCGAGCATATTGAATATATTCGCGATCGCTGCAAAGCGGCTTTCATTGCTTGCGTTAACGCGAATATTGCGGCTGCCACACCCTGTCTCAGAATGAAGCGGCCGCGCGGTTGCATTCTACTTGCACGTTATTCCGACGCGACCCGGAACCCGTCCTGATGGAAGGTGCAGGCGGCGATGGCGTCGAGCATCGCCTGGAAACGCGGGTGGCCGCGCACCGCGTCGAGGTCGGAATCATTGCTGAACCAGAGGATCTGGTAGCAGGATGATTGCGGCAGCAGCGCCTCAAGGATGTCGAGCGCCTGGTCGCATTCGCCGATCAGCGCGTGGACGCAGGCGACGTTGTACTGCGCGACGATATCATCGGGATCGATCAGCTGGGCGCGCTTGACCCATTCGCGCGCCTCGTCGAAGCGGCCCATATGGGCAAGCGCCAGCGCGCCGCGATGCGCGGGGCCGGCATTTTCGGGATGCAGTTCCAGCGCACGCTCGGCGCGCTCCAGCCCGACCCTGGCCCAATGCTCGACGTCGCGCGACAACCCCAGCGAGTGGCAAGCGCTCGTCAGATGGATCGGCGAGAGATAATCGTCCGGCCGGATTTCGCTGGCGCGGGTGAAGAAGGTGATGGCGCCCTCGAACTTGCCCTGCATGAACAGGAAGCGGGCGTAGTGGAAGTTCGCCTCGTAGAGATCGGGCTCCAGCGCCAGCGCCTTTTCGAACTCCACCAGCGCCTCGCCGTCGCGGCCGTCCTGATGCAGCGCCAGGCCGCGCGAGGCGTGCGCCTCTGCGAGATTGGGGTCGAGCGCCAGCGCCTTTTCCGTCAGCTCCAGAATGCCCTTCAGCGTGTATTCGCCGGCGTGCCAGTCGCGCAGCGTCGATTCGCAATCGGCGATGCCGGCATAGGCCTGGGCGTAATTCGGGTCGAGCGCGACCGCCGTCGCAAACATGCGGCGCGCCATCAGCAGATAGTGCCGGGTCCAGGAGTGCGAGAACTGCCGGCCGCGCAGATAATAGGTGTAGGCCTCGACGTTCGTCGTCGGCGCGGCGGCGATCGCTTCCTGCTCTTCCGGCAGCAGCTTGATCTTCAGCTGGTCGACGATCGCGTGGGTGATCTCGTCCTGCACGGCGAAGATATCGGTCAGGTCGCGATCGAAACGATCGGCCCAGAGATGGGCGCCGTTGCGCGCGTCGATCAGCTGGCCGGTGATGCGCACCCGCTGGCCGGCCTTGCGCACGCTGCCCTGCAACACGAAGTGGACGCCGAGCTCTGCGGCCGCCTGCTTCACCTGCACCGACTTGCCCTTGTAGGTGAAGGCGGTGTTGCGGGCGACGACGTAGAGATTGGAGATCTTCGACAGATCAGTGATGATGTCCTCGGTGATGCCGTCGGAGAAATACTCCTGCTCGGGATCGCCGCTCATGTTGGAGAAGGGCAGCACCGCGACCAGCGGCTTCTGCTTCTCCTTGGCGGCTGCCAGTGCCGCGGCATTGACCTTGAGCGGAAGAGCGCGCTTCGCCGAGATGGCGTAGACCTGCACCGGCTGCTCGATGTTCTTCAGCGTGAACAGGCCGAGATCCTGGAAGGACAGATCGAGCCGGCTGCCGACGTGATCGCGGGCGGACGCCGAGATCGCCACGCCGCCGGGCGCGCAGATCGCCTCAAGCCGGGCCGCGACATTGACGCCGTCGCCGAAGATATCGTTGTCCTCGACGATGACGTCGCCGAGGTGGATGCCCATGCGGAACTCGATGCGCCGCTCTTCAGGAAGCGCCGTGTTGCGCGCCGCCATCGCCTGCTGCACGTCGTTGGCGCAGGAGACCGCGTTGACGATGCTGGAGAACTCCACGAGCATGCCGTCGCCGGTGTGCTTGACCACACGGCCGCGGGCGTTGGCGATCCTGGGATCGATGACCTCGCCGCGGCAGAGCTTGACCGCATCCAAGGTCCCCCGCTCATCGGCACCCATCATTCGGCTGTAGCCGACAATATCCACTGCGAGAATAGCTGCGAGACGGCGTTCCAAATCAACCTCGGGACAGGCTACCAAAGGGAATGCAAGTCTAGACCCTTTTCGAGGCCCAATACAGGAAGAATGCAACAAATCTAATAAAGAGACTAGCAATAGAATTGTCGAGTCTCTTCGACCACAAAAGATATGTTTATCCCTATGCAAAAACAGAAAAGCCCGGTTGCGAACAACCGGGCCCCTGAATTTTTACTGTAATTTTCGATCAGCCCTCGAAGAATTCCTTCATGCGGGCGAAGAAGCCGGTCGATTCCGGATTGTTTTCCTTCGACGACAGCTCCTCGAACTCCTGCAGCAGCTCGCGCTGGCGCTTGGAAAGCTTCTGCGGGGTCTCGATCTGGATCTGGATGTAGAGATCGCCGGTCTGGCTGGAGCGCAGCACCGGCATGCCCTTGCCCTTCAGGCGGAACTGCTTGCCGGCCTGGGTGCCCTCGGGAACCGTGACGCGCGACTTTGTGCCGTCGAGCGTGGCCACATCAAAGGTGCCGCCAAGGGCAGCCGTCGTCATCGAGATCGGGATGGCGCAGTAGAGATCGGCGCCATCGCGCTGGTAGAACTCGTGCGGCTTGACCGACAGGAAGATATAGAGATCGCCCGCCGGGCCGCCACGCATGCCGGCCTCGCCCTCGCCCTGCAGGCGGATGCGGGTGCCGTCCTCGATACCGGCCGGAATGTTGACCGACAGCGAACGCTCTTCCGTCACGCGGCCCTGGCCGTGGCACTTGGTGCAGGGATCGGGAATGATCTGGCCGCGGCCATGGCAGGTCGGGCAGGTGCGCTCGACGGAGAAGAAGCCCTGTGCGGCACGCACGCGGCCGGAGCCCTGGCAGGTGCCGCAGGTCTTCGGCTGGGTGCCTGGCTTGGCGCCGGAGCCGGAACAGACGTCGCAGGTGATCGAGGTCGGAACCCGGATCTGCGCGGTCTTGCCGGAGAAGGATTCCTCCAGCGAAATTTCCATGTTGTAGCGAAGATCGGCGCCGCGTTCGCGACCGCCGGACGAGCGCTGCCTTGCGCGGCCGCCGCCCATCATCTCGCCGAAAATATCCTCGAAGATATCGGAGAAGCCGCCGCCAGCGAAACCGCCGCCACCGCCGCCCATGCCGCCATGTTCGAAGGCTGCGTGACCGTAGCGATCATAGGCCGCGCGCTTCTGCGGGTCCTTCAGCGTCTCGTAGGCTTCGTTGATTTCCTTGAACTTCTGCTCGGCGGTATGATCATCGGGATTCTTGTCCGGATGGTATTTCATCGCCAGCTTGCGGAAAGCGCTCTTCAGCTCTTTTTCGTCAGCCGTCTTGGCGACACCCAGCGTTTCGTAAAAATCGGCTTTTGCCATTAAGGATCAGACCCCGGAAATGGATTTCCGGCTGCCATGGTGAGCAGCCGGAATGTCAGTTTCAAACGTGACCGTTGCGAGCCGCTTACGCGGACTTCTTGCGGTCGTCGTCCTTGACTTCTTCGTAGTCGGCATCGACGACATTGTCGTCGCCGGCTTCGGCGGAAGCGTCTTCCGCGCCACCTTCAGCCTGCTGCGCTTCGTAGATCGCCTGACCGAGCTTCATGGACACTTCCATGAGGGTCTGGGTCTTCGCCTTGATGTCCTCGGCGTCCGGCTCGGTTGCCTCGACGGAGGTCTTCAGAGCGGCAATCGCGTCGGAGATCGCGGTGCGATCGGCCTCGGTGACCTTGTCGCCGTAATCCTTCAGCGACTTCTCGCTGGAGTGGATCAGGCTTTCGGCCTGGTTCTTGGCTTCAACGCCTTCGCGACGCTTCTTGTCGGCTTCAGCATTGGCTTCGGCGTCCTTGACCATCTTTTCGATGTCGGCGTCGGAGAGACCACCAGAAGCCTGGATGCGGATCTGCTGTTCCTTGCCGGTGCCCTTGTCCTTGGCCGAAACCTGCACGATGCCGTTGGCGTCGATATCGAAGGTGACTTCGATCTGCGGAACGCCACGCGGTGCCGGCGGCAGGCCAACGAGGTCGAACTGGCCGAGCAACTTGTTGTCCTGGGCCATTTCGCGCTCGCCCTGCGAAACGCGGATGGTGACGGCGGACTGGTTGTCGTCGGCGGTCGAGAAGGTCTGCGACTTCTTCGTCGGGATCGTGGTGTTACGCTCGATCAGACGGGTGAAGACGCCACCCAGCGTTTCGATGCCCAGAGACAGCGGGGTTACGTCGAGAAGCAGAACGTCCTTGACGTCGCCCTGGAGAACGCCGGCCTGGATGGCTGCGCCGAGAGCGACGACTTCATCCGGGTTGACGCCCTTGTGCGGCTCCTTGCCGAACAGCTGCTTGACGACTTCCTGCACCTTCGGCATGCGGCTCATGCCACCGACCAGAACGACTTCGTCGATCTCGGCAGGGGTTACGCCAGCATCCTTGAGGGCTGCCTTGCACGGCGCGATGGTGCGCTGGACGAGATCGTCGACCAGGCTTTCGAGCTTGGCGCGGGTCAGCTTCAGCGTCAGGTGCTTCGGACCGGTTGCATCTGCCGTGATGAACGGCAGGTTGATTTCGGTCTGCTGCGAGGACGAGAGTTCGATCTTGGCCTTTTCAGCAGCTTCCTTGAGGCGCTGCAGAGCAAGCTTGTCGCCCTTGAGATCGATGCCGTTGTCCTTCTTGAACTCGGCAACGAGGTATTCGACGAGACGCATGTCGAAGTCTTCACCGCCGAGGAACGTATCGCCGTTGGTGGACTTCACTTCGAAGACGCCGTCGCCGATTTCGAGGATCGAGATATCGAAGGTGCCGCCACCCAAGTCGTAAACGGCGATCGTCTTGCCGTCCTTCTTGTCGAGACCGTAGGCAAGGGCTGCCGCCGTCGGCTCGTTGATGATGCGCAGAACTTCGAGGCCAGCGATACGGCCGGCATCCTTGGTTGCCTGGCGCTGTGCGTCGTTGAAGTATGCGGGAACGGTGATGACGGCCTTTTCGACCTTTTCACCGAGGTAGGATTCAGCGGTTTCCTTCATCTTCTGAAGGATCATCGCGGAGATCTGGGCAGGCGAATAGCCGGTGCCGCGGGCCTTGACCCATGCGTCGCCGTTGTCGCCCTTGGTGATCTCGAAGGGAACGAGGCCCTTGTCCTTTTCAACCGTCGGATCGTCGTAGCGGCGGCCAATGAGGCGCTTCACTGCGAACAGCGTGTCCGTGGGGTTGGTGACTGCCTGGCGCTTGGCCGGCTGGCCGACGAGGCGTTCGCCATCTTCGGAAAATGCAACGATCGAAGGCGTGGTGCGCGCACCTTCGGCGTTCTCGATGACCTTTGCGTCCTTGCCGTCCATGACAGCGACGCAGGAATTTGTCGTTCCAAGGTCGATACCAATTACTTTTGCCATGTCATTTACTCCTTGAAGCAAGCTGTCTGAACCCCGGGAAGGCATTTCGATGACAGCCCCTTACGGGATGGGTCTCTACGTTTGACGCAATCGTGATTGCGGTGATGCGGCGTATATAAGGACGGGTTTTCGCGACTGCAAGGCGGGAAATGTCCTGAAAACCAGCAAAAGAAGCCAACAGCAATTAATTTTCGCCGCGCGCCCGAAGGCACGTTTTTTGTTGCGCGGCAAAGTGTTTACTCACCCATGATCAGGTCGAGAAGCGTGGTGCGGCGCGGCTGGTACGGCTGGTGCTGCGGACCGCCCCCGACATCGCCCGGCGGCAGCGCATTTCCATAGCCATAACCCTCGTCCTGAGCGACATCGGCGGGCGGTACCGGGCCGCCATAAACCGGAGGCTGCTGCTGGCCGCCGCGACGCACCGGCGCCTGCGGATACTGGCTCCGCTGGTCGTTGCCGCCACCACCGAAGACGCCCGAAATGATGCTGCCTATGGTGCCCTGCTCCTCGACGGGCGGCTGCATGCCGCCGGTCGATCCAGTCATGTTGCCATTCATGTCGTTGGGCATTCCGCCCTGCATGTTTGGCTGCATGTTTGGATCGTTGGACGCCATCGGCTGGCCGTTATCGATGGGTGCTGCCGGATTGACGAACTGGCCATTGCCGAAGAGCGGCGCAGGCGACAGGCCCTTATGGGCGGCGACCATGAATTCCTGCCAGGCCTTAGCGGGAAGACCACCGCCGGTGACCTTCTTCATCGGCTTGCCATCGTCGTTGCCGAACCAGACCCCCGTCGTCAGATTGCTGGTGAAGCCGACGAAGAGAGCGTCGCGGGAGTTCTGCGTCGTTCCGCTCTTGCCGGCGACCTGCCAGCCCGGGATCTTCGCGGCCTTGCCCGTTCCCTGCTCGACGACGCCGATCATCATCGCGTTCATGTTGGCGGCGACCGCCTCGGAGAGAACGCGCGGCGGGTTGTCATAGGTGTTTTCGTAGAGAACCTTGCTGCCATCGGCCGTTGTCACGCGGCGGATGACATGCGGCGTCGCCTTGTAGCCGCCATTCATGAAGGCGGCGTAGGCGCCGGTGAGCTCCGTCAGCGACACTTCGGAGGTGCCGAGCGCGATCGAGGCGTTGGACTGCAGCTCGCTCTCGATGCCGAGGCGGTGGGCGAGCTTGATGACCTGATCGGGGCCGTCATACATGACCAGCTGGGCGGCGACCGTGTTCAGCGATTTCGCCAGCGCTGTCGCCAGCGTCACCTCGCCATTGTACTTCTTCTCGTAATTCTCCGGCGTCCAGTCGCCGATGCGGATCGGCGCGTCGTTGAAAACGGAGAACGGCGTCAGGCCCTTTTCGAGTGCCGCGGCATAGACGAAGGGCTTGAAGGAGGAGCCCGGCTGGCGCTTGGCCTTGACCGCGCGGTTGAACTGGCTGTCGGCATAATCGCGGCCGCCGACCAGCGCGCGGATCGCACCGGTGCCGTCGATCGAGACGAGCGCTGCCTGCGAGGCATCGAGCTTGGCGCCATCCTTGCCGAGCACGTCGTTGAGCGACTGTTCGGCGCGTTTTTCCAGCGTCTTATCGATGGTGGTGTCGACGACGATGTCTTCCTTGACGTCGCCGATCAGCGCCGGAAGCTCGTCCATGACCATGTCGGCCACATAATGGCCGGCACCATCCCAGTAGCGCTTGGCCTTGGCGGGGGTCTGCGACATCGCGGTCTTGACCTCGTCGTCGGAGATCATGCCCTGGTCGCGCATGGCCTGCAGCACCACTTGGGCGCGGTCGTTTGCGGCCTGCGGATCACGCGCCGGCGACAGGCGCGACGGCGCCTTGACGAGACCGGCAAGGAGGGCAGCCTCGCCGAGATTCACATCGCGCGCCGACTTGTTGAAATAGCGCCGCGAGGCGGCTTCCACACCATAGGCATTGGAGCCGAAGAAGACGCGGTTCAAGTACATCGCAAGGATCTGGTCCTTGGTGTATTTCTGCTCGAGCCAGAAGGAGAGCAGCACTTCCTGGACTTTACGCTCTAAAGTGCGGTCGGGCGAGAGGAAGAGGTTCTTGGCGAGCTGCTGCGTCAGCGTCGAGCCGCCCTGCACCATGTGGCCCGAGGTCAGGTTGGTGACGAAGGCGCGGGCGAGGCCCATGGGATCGACGCCGAAATGTGAATAGAAGCGCCGGTCTTCGATGGCGACGATCGCTTCCGGGATATAGGGCGACATGTCTTCCAGCGCCAAGGCTTCGCCGCCGGTGGCGCCGCGATTGGCGATCACGCTGCCATCGACCGAGGTGATCTTGACGTTGGGCGGACGGGCGGGAATTTCCCAGCTGCTGGCGCTCGGCATGCGCGAGCCGTAATAGACGACCAGGCCGGTTACGCCGATGCCGACCCATATACCGAGCACGATGCACCAGTAGACCATGCGGCGGATGAGGCCGAAGAAGCCGAGGCCCTCGCGCTCCGGCCGCCGGCGCTTGCTGCCCCGGCCATCATTACCACCGCCACCGCCATTCCGGCGGCGCGGTGGCTCGCGGTAGCGCGGCTCGTCGTCGTAATCATCTTCATAGCGGGCGGAATCGGGCTCGCGCCTTGCGGGCGGTTCGCGGCGTGGGGAGGACTTCTGCGCCGTGCGCTTGACGGGGCGTCCGCCGCCGGCGACCCGGTCATCGGCACCGAGCGCGAAATCATCGCCATCGTCGCGGCGCTCGCGACCGCTGAAGGATGGTTCGATTCTATCGCCTGATCTGCCCCTGCCTGCCATATACGCCCGCTGAACCTCGCTTCAATCGCAAACCGAGGTTTGCCCCAACCCGCAATCCACCGGCTTCAAGCCCGATGGTTGCGGCGGCCGCATCACGCTGGCCGCATCTTTACCCGGTTGAACTTTAAATGCGGCGATTTAAGGGGGAGTTAAGACCTCGTTAGCCAAAGGCAAAAGCTTTTGAACGCAGCATTTTTCGGTTTCGACCGCCCCTCCCCGGCTGCCGCAATAATGCCTTGGTTGGTTCAGCTCCCATTCACCCGAACGGCCCTCTAATCCACGTGCAAGGGACTTGCATAAGGAATGAGGTGCAGAGATGCGCAAGACAATTATCGCGATCGCGATCGCACTGACCGGCCTTGGCGCCACGGTTGCCGAAGCCATGCCGATGGGCGCCGTTCAGAGCGGCGTCACCAACAACATCGTCAAGGTCGACTACGCCTGCGGCCGTGGCTTCCACGTCACACCCTGGGGCGATTGCCGCCCGAACTGGCGCCGCCCGCCGCCACCGCGCTACGAACGCCGCTACCACCGCGACTACGGCTGGGGCCACCGCCCGCCGCCGCGCTATGGCTGGCGTTATGAACGCGGCCATCGCCCGCCGCCATGGGCACGCGATGGCTACGGCTATCGCTACTGAGCGACCAACGATCGCACCGACCACTCGAAAGGCCTGCCCGCCGCGGGCCTTTTTTCGTATGCATGCGCAAGGCGAGCCATTTTGTCTCAACATGGCTGCCATTCGTTGCCTTTGTCACAAATCTGACATATGTCGCGGCGATTGCGCCTATTATTCGCGCATTCGGCGCATCAAGCAGGCAGACAATGACCATCCATTCGGCAACAGCAGACGATTTCAGCCCCAGAGAGATCTGGAGCGTGCATGATTTCGCGCGCCGTCATCGGCTGTCGAAGATGGAAGAGAGCCGTCTGAAGATGCTGCACGGCCCCTACGCCTCGATGCGCGACCTGATGGCATCCGGCAAAAATACAGCTTCCGGCTGGTGACGCGGAACCATTTCCGCTTTCACCCATTTCTACCCAAGCGAGGCAACACGCTTCGCGGCAGATCGGCCGTCTCCCCTCAACACGAGCCGATCGAATTCAGGCCCGGCGTCTCTCAGGAGCGTCGGGCTTTTCGTTTCTTCCCGACAAACAGAAAGGGCGACCTTTCGATCGCCCTTCTCATTTTCACTGTTGATGCTTGATTACTGCTGGTTCTGTCCGCAGTTCGGGTCGCCCGGCTGGCAGACAGGCGGGCGGCGGCGGTCGTGGTCGCGACGGTCCGGGCCGCGATCGAAGCCCGGCTGTCCGGGTTGGCCGGGCTGACCCGGCTGACCGGCCTGTCCTCCCTGGCCGCCTCGGCCACCCTCACCACGCCTTCCGGGCTGGCCCGGTTGACCGGGTTGGCCGGGCATGCTGGCGCGGCCGGATTGATCGTCAAACTGCGGCGGGCGGCCGGGACGGCCACCATTGTCCTGACGCGGATCGGGGCCACGGCCAAAATCGGGACCGCGACCGGGGCCACGGTCGAAATTGGGCTGGCCATTGTCGAAGCCGGGACGCGGGCGATTGTTGTCGTAACCAGGGCGGTTGTAATCGTAACCAGGGCGCGGACGGCCGGGGTTGTCGAAGCCCGGGCCGGGCGGCGGGCGGACGGCTGCGGGGCGGTCATAGACCGGGTTGCGGCGCCAGCGGTCGCGCTGACCGTAGAAGGACCGGTCGCGGTAATAGCGATCCCAGTAATTGCCGACGCTGAAGACCACCGTCGGGATGCCGAGCGGGCGATAATATTGCGGATCGACATAGACGCGGCGCTGCTGATAGAGCGCCTGCACATAGCGGCCGGCGACCCAGCCGCGGCCATTGTAGAACTCGACATCGCACCAGGGGACATCGGCAAGGCAGCCGTGGATTTCGACGGATTCGCCGGCGGGAATGACTGTCACGGCAGGATACTGCGTGCTCGGGCCGGCGCGCATGTTGACGTTGGCGGTCGCGAACCCTTCGGCGGCCTGAGCTGCCACCGGGGCCAGCAACAAGGCTGCGACGGCGGTGATCTTCATCAGTGTGGTCTTCACGCTTGCACTCCCTAGATAGAGCGGCCGAAACGCCGCCCCTTCAGAAAACTTTCGGGCTTATCGCCTTATCAAGACAACAGTGAACAGCTTCCCGGCCAAAGTTTGGCGAGAGTGATTCAACTTTTCTTTCAATGACTTATAGCATCCGCTGATGAACGCAGCTTGAACGGTTCGACCGCCAGGGGCTTGAAAAGCGGCGGCGGGATCACGATATCTTGGTCATCGGATGCAGTCGTCGATCGCCAAGCCGCACCATGGAGCGCCGGTTGATCGACATGACAGTCGCGAGATTATCGTTAACGCTCCGTTAACCTTTCGCGGGCAGTCTGACTGCAATATTCGCTTTCACTTTGACCACGGATGTACTGGCACTGATGCGAAGCGAATGACGAAAGGCCGGTTTCAACCCGGCCTTTTTGTTCCTCTGGCGCCCCGATCTTTAAAAATCGGTGCGCCTTTTTCATTTTATCGACACCGATTACGCCGCCAGCGCTTCCATGATGCGGATCCAGGAGCGGATGCCCTTGTGATAGGACGTCAGCTCGTACTTCTCGTTCGGGGAATGGATGCGGTCGTCGCTGAGGCCGAAGCCGACGAGCAGCGATTCCATGCCGAGCATCTTCTGGAAGTCGCCGACGATCGGGATCGAGCCGCCCATGCCGATGACGACGGCGGGCTTCGGCCATTCGTCGGAGAGCGCCGTCTTCGCCTTGGTCAGAACAGGCGAATCGTAGGAGAGATGGATCGCCGGCGAGCCGCCGTGCGGGTGGAACTCGACCGAGCAATCGGCGGGCAGCTTCGAGCGCACATAGGCGCGGAAGCTGTCGCGGATGGCGGCGGGATCCTGCGTGCCGACGAGGCGGAAGGAGACCTTGGCCGAGGCCTTGGCGGCGATCACGGTCTTGAAGCCTTCGCCGGTATAGCCGCCCCAGATGCCGTTCACTTCGGCGGTCGGGCGGGCCCAGGTGAGCTCCAGCACCGAGCGGCCCTTCTCGCCCGAGGGAACCGACAGGCCGACCTCGCCGAGGAAGCCCTCGGTGGTCAGGCCGAGCGTTTCCCACGAAGCCTTGATGTTTTCAGGGGTTTCCTCGACGCCGTTATAGAAACCATCCAGCGTGATGCGGCCGGTGTCGTCGTGCAGGCCGGCGAGGATCTTCGTCAGGATGTGGATCGGGTTGGCGGCGGCACCGCCGAAGAGGCCCGAATGCAGATCGCGGTCGGCTGCGGTGACGACCACTTCTTCGCCCACAAGGCCGCGAAGGGCGGCTGCGATTGCGGGCGTGTCGCGGTCCCACATGCTGGTATCGCAAACCAGCGCATAGTCGGCCTTCAGTTCGGCAGCATTGGCCTCGAGGAATGGCTTCAGCGATGGTGAGCCGGATTCTTCCTCACCCTCGAACAGGATCGTGACGCGTACGGGCAGCGCGCCGTTGATTTCCTTATAGGCGCGGCAGGCTTCGACGAAGGTCATCAGCTGGCCCTTGTCGTCGGCGGTGCCGCGGCCGGTCAGGATCTTGCGGCCGCCCGCTTCCTGCACGGAAGGCTCGAAGGGGTCGTTGTCCCAGAGATCGATCGGATCGACCGGCTGCACGTCATAGTGACCATAGAACAGTACATGCGGGGCCGAAGGGTTTGCGCCATCGTGATGGGCGACGACCATGGGATGGCCGGGCGTGGTGCGCACCGAGGCGTCGAAACCGATGTCGCGGAGATAGGCCACCAGCCACTCGGCTGCCTTGTGGCAATCATCCTTGTAGGCGGGATCGGTCGAGATCGACTTGATCCGCAACAGTTCGAACAGCTTGTCGAGGCTCGAGGGCAAATTCTGGTCCGCGCGCGCGAGAACCGGCATCAGGTCAGGCATTTCCGACTCCTTCTTGAATTTTTGCCGGACGATAGACCAAAGCATCAGCGCTTTCGAGGTGAAAAACGAAATGCGGGCACACGCCAGACTCTGCGAGAACATTCGTTCAGAGCATGGAAAAGTTGTAATTTGCAATTCATAGTTATTTAAGAAGACGCTTGATAACTTCCGGAGATTGGTGCTGGAGGTGGCTGATGTTTACCGTGATCGCCTGTATTCGTGACAATCATGACTGGCGCTTGATCATTGCCGCCGTCGTCGTCTGTTTCATCGGAAACCTCACCGCCATGCTGCTGCTCTTCAGGGCGCAGCAATGCGACCGCGCCCAGCAGCGCAACTGGATCATGGCCTCGGCATTCGCCATCGGCGTCGGCATATGGGCCACCCACTTCATTTCCATGCTCGCCTATGACGGCGGCTATTCGATCGCCTACGGGCTGGGGCTCACCACACTCTCGGTTGTGATCGCCATCGGCGTGTCCTATCTGGCACTGCTTGTCGCCACCGAGGGCACCAGCCGCTTCGCCTTCGCGCAGGGCGGCGCGTTGATGGCGCTCGGGATCACCGCCATGCACCTCACCGGCATGCAGGCGGTCGAGGGCCAGTTCAACATTCTCTTCAACGCGACGGCGACACTCTCGGCGCTCGTCATCAGCGCGGCGCTTGCCGGCGTTGCCTTCCTGATCTTCCGTTCGCTATCCGGCTCCAAGCGCGTGCTGCTCTCCGCAACGGCAATGGTGCTGGCGATCGCCGCCGCGCATTTCGTGTCGATGAGCTTCATCACGCTGACCCCCGAGCCGGGACGGCAGATGACGGCTGCGATCGTCGAGCCGAAGGCGCTGGCAGGTGTCGTCATGGCGGTCTCGACGGCGCTCATTCTGGCATCGCTCGGCATGGTCTTCCTGGCGAGCCACCTTACCGACCTCAAGGGCCTGGCGAACGCCACGATGGAGGGGCTGCTGGTGCTTTACGAGGGAATGATCCTCGACGCCAACGAGCGCTTTCTGGAGATGTCCGGCTGGCAGCTCAACGAATTGCGCGGCCAGAAACCGGACTTCCTGCTGCTGCCCCCAGGCGGGCTGCAATCCGGCGTGCATCACGAAACGCTTTTGACCACGCATGGCGAGACCGAACTGCCGGTCGAACTGATGGCGCGGCGGATGATCTATCGCGGCCGCAGCTGCGATATCCTGGCGGTGCGCGACCTGACCGAGCGCAAGCGCGCCGAGCAGATGATCGAGCATCTGGCCCAGCATGACGTGCTGACCGGCCTTCCGAACCGCTCTCTTTTCGACACGCGCCTTAGACAAGCGCTCCAGGTGGCGCAGCGCAAGCGTGGGCAGGTGGCTGTCTTCTATCTCGATCTCGATCGCTTCAAGGCTGTCAACGACCTGTTCGGCCATGCAGAAGGCGACCGGCTCCTGTGCAAGGTCTCCTCGATCCTGCAGCGCGTGGCCGACGACAGCGCCACCATCGCGCGGCTTGGCGGCGACGAGTTTGCCATTATCCAGAGCGGAAAGCCGCAGCCCGACGGCGCGCGCGGCCTTGCCGACGCGATCCTTGCGGGCGTGGCCGCCGAAATGGACGTCGCCCGCGATCCGACCGCCGTCGGCGTCAGCATCGGCATCGCGGTTTACCCCGCCGATGGCGATACCGGCGAGCTTCTCTGCATCAACGCCGATACCGCGCTATACCGCGCCAAGCATGCCGGCCGCGGCAAGGCCTGCTTCTTCGACGCGGAGATGGATGCCGCCGTGAAGGCGCGGCGCGAGATCGAAAACGAGCTGCGCCACGCGATCACCCGCAACCAGCTTTTCGTCAACTACCAGCCGATCCTCGACAGCCGCACAGGGAGCATCAGCGGCTACGAGGCGCTGATGCGCTGGAACCGGCCGGGGCATGGAAGCTCCGAGCCAGACGTGTTCATCAGAATAGCCGAAGAGAGCGGGATCATCGTGCAGCTCGGCGAATGGGTGCTGCGCCAGGCCTGCACCGAGGCGGCGCGCTGGCCGCAGCCGCTGACGATCGCCGTCAACGTCTCGCCGGTGCAATTCATGCTGCCCAATCTCTACGACCGGGTGGCGGCCATTCTGCACGAGACCGGGCTTGCGCCGCAGCGGCTCGAACTTGAAATCACCGAGGCTGCCTTCATCCGCGACCGGGTGGCGACGATCTCGACGCTGATGCGGCTGCATGGTCTCGGCGTTCGCATCGTCATGGACGACTTCGGCACCGGCTTCTCCTCGCTTTCCAATCTTCGCGCGCTGCCCTTCGACAAGATCAAGGTCGATCGCAGCTTTACCGGCATTCTCGAACACGACGCCGCCGCCCGCTCGATCGTGCGCGCCATCATCGGCCTCGGCCACAGCCTTGGCATACAGGTGGTGACGGAAGGCGTGGAAACGGAACTGCAGCGCCAGATCGTGACCAACGAGGGCTGCGAGCAGATGCAGGGGCTGCTTCTCGGCAAGCCGGATATCGAGCCGAGCGTGAAGATGGCGGCGCGCGAGAGTTATCTTTCCGCGCATGAGAAGCAGCAGAAGACGGTGCTGCTCTATCCGCAAGTGGTGTCGACGTCGAAGTAGGCGGGCATTATCTGGGGCGGAAGACAGACCCGGGTGTTTCGGATAGGCTGCACCTTCCCGCCGATTTGCCAGACCTTCCGCCGACATGACCGATAATCCCGACACCGCCCGCGCCGCCATCGGTGCTCACGACAAGCTTGAGATCTTCACCGATGGCTGCTGCGAGCCCGGCTCCGGCTATGGCGGCTGGGGCTTCGCCGTCTATCGCGATGGCGTCGAGATCGCATCCGGTTGCGGCGGCGCCGATAAGACCGCCAACAATGCGATGGAGGCGACCGCCGTTCTGGAGGCTGCGAGATGGGTCAACGCCCACGCGGCAGAGGCCGTGGTGACGATCTGGTCGGATTCGGTCTACGCAGTGAAGGGCTGCAACGAGTGGCGACCGATCTGGCGCAACAACGGCTTCAAGAAGATCGCCGCCAATAGCCGGCTCAGAAGCCGTGGCATCGCCGACGCCGATGTGTGGAGGGCGATCGACGCAGCACTCTCGCGCTCAACGACGATTACCGTTTCATGGTGCAAGGGCCATGCCGGCACCGAGGGGAACGAACGAGCCGACAGACTTGCGGATGAAGGGCGGCTGTCGATCGCGGTGAAAGCCCCGCTCAAGCGATCGCGATGATCTCCAGCTCCTGGCCGCCGGCATCGACCACATCACCGACGGCCTTGCCGATCAGCACACGCGCCACCGGCGAGACGTAAGAGATCGACCCGGCCTTCGGATCGGCCTCGTCCTCGCCGACGATGCGATAGGTCTGCACGCGCCCGTCCTCGCGCTCGAAGGTGACGAGGCTGCCGAAGGCGACGGCATCGCTGGAGGTAGGCGCAGGCATGAGCTGGGCGGTGCCGAGGCGGGCCGCGAAGTAGCGGGCATCACGCAACGGCGCGGCACCCTGGCGGCGGCGCTCGTTGATGTCGTCGATCCCCAAGGTCGCCTCATAGGCCTCGCGCGCTTGGCTAAGATTGAGCTCCAGCGCCTTCAACCCGGCCTCGGTGACGAGGTTCGGATGCTGCGAGATCGGCCGATCGGGAATCAGCGTTTCCGATGCCGTCTCGAAGCTCTCTTCCTTGGTGAAGGCGACCGCCAATCTCTACTCCATACCGATATCAGGGACGTCTTCGTCCCTCGTTTCATCGCAACAGCATATACCGGCGCGGCGGCCAGCGCCAACGCCGGTCAAATGCCGCACGATCCCGCTTAGTTCGTCGCGCCGAAGACGACCTCTTCCAGCCATGGATTGGAGAACTTGCGTTCCGGGTCCATGCGTTCGCGCAGGCGGGCGAAGTCGGAGAGCTTCGCGTAGTTCCTGCCGATATGCTGGCGGGTGAAGACCTTGCCCCAGTGCGGCAGCGGCGAGAACGGTGCCAGCGCCTGCTCGATCTCGGCGGCGGCGGCATCGACCGCCGCCTGGTCGCGGACCCAGGTGAAATGGATCGACAGCGTATCGCGATTGAACTGCGGGCTGAGCCACAGGCTGTCGGCGGCGACGGTGCGGAGTTCGCCCGATTGGACGAGATGCGCGAATTTCGGGCGAATCGCCAAGAGCGCCTCGACGGCGGCCGCGCCATACTTGCGGGGCACATGATATTCGGACTGGATCTCGGCGCCGCTGCTTGGCGTAAAACCCATCTTGAAATGCGGCAGCCGATCCGACCAGCGGCCAAAGGCGCCGAGCTGCTCGGTGGCGTTCTCTGCGTCGAGGCCGATGATCGGGTGGCGCTTGATGTCGGCATTGACCGCGCCGTGCAGGGCATCGGGATGATTGCCGCTCTTTTCCGTCTCCTTCAGCCAGACCGCACCGGCCTTCTCGCCCCATTGGGTGAAGACGCTGACGCTATAGGCCGCGGCCATGATGGCATCGAGATTGGACAAGAGTGCATCCCAGCTCAGCCCCTCATAGACGTGCTGCGCGACCTGGAACTCCGGCTGGACATCCAGCGTCACGCGGGTGACGACGCCGAGCGCGCCCAGATGCACGACCATCCCCTCGAAATCGGCGTCGCCGCGCTTGACCTTCACCAGGCTGCCATCGCCGGCGACGAATTCGAGACCGGAGACCGCCGTCGCCAAGTTGCCGTTGCCGTCACCCGAGCCGTGCGTCGCGGTGGCGATCGCGCCGGCGATCGAGATATGCGGAAGGGAGGCGAGATTGTGGATGGCGAGCTGGTGGCGCTGCAGGAAGAGCGCGAGCTCGCCATAGGTGCAGTGGCCGGCGACCGAGACCTGGCGGCCTCCGCTTTCGACAACCGGATCGATCGGCAGGCGCTCGAGCGACATGGCAGAGCTGCCATCGACGATGGCGTTGAACGAGTGGCGCGAGCCGAGCGTCTTTACCGCCGCCGACCGGGCTACGATTGCACTGATTTCCTCGAGCGAGGACGGATAATGGCAGTCCTTGAAACCATAGTGAAAGCTTTCCGCCCAATTGGCGGCAGGCACCTGCGTCATGAATGAACCTCCTCGAATCCCGCAGGAGTGGTAACACGACGACGGAGGCGGAGACAAAGGAAACCCTCTTCCCCTCAGCCGCGAATCTCCTAGATTGCGCAGTATTCGCATGAGCTTATCGACGGGGAGGATGGAATGGCGGAGAAGACGAAGGGTGCCGCGGGCGAGGAAGCCGATGCGTCGCAACTGATCGACCAGCGGATCGCGGAGCTGACCGACTGGCGCGGCGCGATGCTGGCGAATGCGCGGCGCATCATCCGGGATGCCGATCCAGAGGTGATCGAGACGTGGAAGTGGCGCGGCGTTCCGGTGTGGGAGCGCTCCGGCATCATCTGCACCGGCGAGACCTACAAGACCGCCGTGAAGCTGACCTTCGCCAAGGGCGCATCGCTCGATGATCCCTCCGGCCTGTTCAACGCCAGCCTAGAGGGCAATGCGCGGCGCGCCATCGACTTTCACGAGGGAGACACGATCGACGCGCCGGCACTTACGGCACTCGTGCGGGCGGCGATCGCGCTCAACATGACGAAGGCCACGAAGAAAACGAAGGGCGGTTGAGCGGGCGGCCCGCCTAGCCACCCGCCGAACACATGTTGCGGAGGATAGCCTGATGCCGAAGATCGACGTCGCCACCGTAGCCCGCGTCAAGGGCTCGCCTTATCCGGAGCCGCATGCGGCGGCCTGCGCCGAGCGGATCCGCCAGCGGCTGGGTGACGCCGGCGGGCTTTCCGATTTCGGCATCAATCTCATGCACCTGCCGCCCGGAAACTGGTCGAGCCAGCGGCACTGGCATTCGCATGAGGACGAGTTCGTCTATGTGCTCTCGGGCGAGGTGGTGCTGGTCGAGGATGAGGGGGAGACGCCGCTTCGCGCCGGCGACTGCGCCGCCTTTGCGAAGAACACCGGCAACGGCCATCACCTGATCAACCGGTCCGGCGCGGTGGCGATCTATCTGGAAATCGGCTCGCGAGACATGGCCGATCTCACCACCTGTTCCGACATCGACATGATGAGCGCAAACGCCGATGGCCGGTTCGTTCACAAGGATGGGAGCCCCTATCCGAAACCTTGACACCCCTGCCCGCGACCTTCACCGATGAGAAACGGGGATGCACAATATTCATTTGTTCATGATTATATGCGACGCATCTCCTACACGGACTTAAGTGGGGAGCACGTTTGCAATGGTTGTTGCGCGCGCATTCGGTACGTCTTCCGCGGATGTGAAACAGCGGGAAGTTGAGCGCCTGGCGGCGCTGGAGCAGCTCGACCTGCTCGATTCGCCGCGCGATGAAGGCTTCGAGCGGATCGTTCGGCTGATCAAGGAAGTGTTCACCGTCGACATCGGCCTGGTGTCGCTGATCGACGCGCACCGCCAATGGTACAAGGCCTGCTCCGGTCTCTCGAATAGCGAAGTGCCGCGCGAAGATTCCTTCTGCCGCTTCGTGGTGGACCTCGACACAGCCGTGATCGTGCCCGACGCGACCCGCGACCCGCGCTTTGCCGCCCACCCCGCCGTCACCGGCGAAAACCATATCCGCTTTTATGCCGGCGTTCCGCTGCGCACCAAGAGCGGCCACACGGTCGGCACCGTCTGCGCAATCGACCGCACGGCGCGCTCCTTCGGGCGCAAGGATCTCACCGTCCTCGAAGAGATTGCCGGCGTTGCGATGGACCGCATCGAGCTGATGCAATCGGCGGCGACCGACAGCCTGACCGAGGGCCTGACACGCCGCGCATTCAAGGAAGAGACCGACCAGCTGATCGGGGCTGCGCTGCGCAGCCAGAAGAGCCTTGCCTGCATCGTGCTCGACATCGACCACTTCAAGACCGTCAACGACACGCATGGCCATGCGGCCGGCGACGAGGTGTTGAAGGCGGTGTCTTCGATCTGCCGCTCGGTGCTTCGAAGCGGCGACCTGTTCGGCCGGCTGGGCGGCGAGGAATTCGCGATCATCCTGCCCAATGTCGACCGCGACGGCGCACTCGTCGTGGCCGAGAGACTGCGGGCGGCGATCTCGGCCGAGCCGATCGTCGGCGAGTTCGGCTCGCTTGAGATTACGGCGAGCTTCGGGATTTCGGCGCTGTCGATCGTCTGCAAGGAGATCGACACGCTGCTAGCCCAGGCGGATGCCGCCATGTACGAGGCCAAGCGCAGCGGCCGCAACCGCTGCCTCTGCTGGCAATCGATCAGCTCCGATCAGCCGAGCGGCGCGCGTCGACGGGTGCTGAAGGCCGGCTCGATCCTCTTCAACGACCGCCGCTCGACGATCGACTGCACCATCCGCTCGCTCGGCGCCGACAGCGCCGCACTCTCGGTTTCGAGCTCAACGGGAATCCCGGCGGAGTTCGTCCTGATGATCAAGGGCGAAGGTTTCGAGACACATTGCCGGGTGGTCGCGCAGGACCGGCAAAACCTGGAAGTTGCGTTCCGGGGCTGAGCCGATGGCGCTCAAAGGGCGAAAAAGCGGCGAAATTCGTAAGAATTCGAAACAACTTGTGACTAAGTGGCTCCAAAAGCTGACCTTTTCGTCTTGAAGCTGAAACATAGATATCGGATATTACGTGCACGTTAAGGAAGACGTCATGATCCGTATGATTGAAGATCCCGCCGAATTGGCCGGGGAAGACATCACCGGCAAGTATATCTTGCGGAAATTGAACTACCACTGGTTTGCCTATGGCAAGGCCGGCATTGTGACCGCGTGCAAGGGCACGATCCTTCATATCGATCGCGAAGAGACCGTCTATTCCGAGCGTTGGGGTCGCCGCGCCTATACCGGCAACGGCAAGCGTTATCCCGGCGGCATCTGCCCGATATCGGCCATCGCCTGCGTCTGCGACACGCCGGATGAGGTGAACGCCGTCATTCAGCTCGATGTCGAAGCGCAGGACGAGTTCTATCAGCTGATCGCCAAGACCGAAGCGCGCGTGCAGGCTCTGGCCGCATCCTCGCAGAACCAGATCTACCTCGCCGCCGCCGAATAAGGCGCCGGCCCTATCCCGGGTGCTACTCGCGCCGGGACCACACCCAAATCTCACAGCTTCTTTGCGTTCTCCAGCAGGCGACGGATGTATTCCAGCGTCAGCTCGCGCTCGAATGTCTTGAAGCCATCGAACAGAGCGAGATCGGCCTCGCGGGCGGCCAGCACCGCATCGTTTTCCATCGTTTTCGCGCGGTCGGTGAGGAACACCAGCTGGGCGCGCTTGTCCGACGGGTGCGGGCGGCGCTCGATCAGGCCATCGCGCTCCATGCGTGACAGCGTGTTGGCCATGGTCGCCTGCTCGATATCGACGCGGGCAAGCAACTGCTTCTGCGTCAGCCCGTCCTCGGCCCAAAGTTCCAGCAGAATCGGAAACTGACCCGGCGAAAAACCCAACCTTGCCGCGCGCTGCTGCAGCGAGCGGGCAAAGCCCTTGGCCAGCTGGCTGGCGAGATAGGCTCCCGAGTCCATTCGTTCCGTTCCCATTTTTTCAGTTAGGCGCAAAACCCAGCCACGAGCAATGCAACAAATCGTATGCGATGCTTTGAAAGACAGACATTCATATTCATACAGCTGGAGATAGTGCAGAAAAACAAAGCCGCCATAGCCTGGAGGTAAGGCTATGGCGGCTTCAAATAGGGGACAAAGGCCCGGAGAGGGGATGAGGCCTTTGTCCAAGTCCAATGCGGCGGGGGACGAGCCGGCAATCAGACCCTCGACGTGATCAATGTCGCGTCGGTGATATTTATTTGTAGTTCCGAATGTGGCTTTTCAAGGGAAAGAAAAGAATTGACTATTACATTTTGGTAACAGTCCGGTGAGCGACTTGCGCGAGACTCACGCTGCGGGCGGCAGGCGCGGGCCGATAAGGCGTTCGAGTTCGGCGAGACGCTCCTCGATATCGTTGACAGACATCCGGTTTTGATAACTGTCCTGCACGGCGTTGATCACTTCGTTGTACTGGCGCAGGCTATCGGAACGCAGTTCCTGGATATGATCGGCGATATCATGTGCCCGGCCTTCCAGGTCGTCTATGCGCTTCAAGATCGCGCCGAGCCGAGCCTCCATCTCCGAGCGAAACTGACCCATCTCGGTCCGTAACCGGCCAACCTCCAGTTTCACGCCTCCCATATCGGCCCTGAGGTCGATCAAGTCGTTCTCGAACTTGTTCATGGAACGCCCGAGCTTGAAAAATTCGACGTCGTACCGACCCATCGCGTCGACCTGCCGGGCGACCTGCGTGCTCAACCCCTTCATGCCATCGATCAGCACGGAGAGTTGGCTGAGAAAGTATCTCTGAGATTCAGGGGCTCCAGACATCGCGGGCTCTCGTTGAACGCAGACCCAATGTATGGGCGAAAAACGCCTGAAACAAGCCGCAGCTATTGAGGGGTTATGGCTGTTTCCCTGCGGCTTCCGGCGCTTCCCAAGCATGTGCGCAACGCGCCGGCACCCTAACTTTATATGGACCTCGCAGGGCCGGCGCGCTATCCATGCTGCCATGAAAAAAGGCGATCATCTCTTTCTTGTCGACGGCTCCGGATTCATCTTTCGAGCCTTCCATGCCCTGCCGCCGCTGACGCGCAAATCCGATGGGCTGCCTGTCGGCGCCGTCTCGGGTTTCTGCAACATGCTGTGGAAGCTCCTGACGGAGGCGCGCGACACGTCGGTGGGCGTGACGCCGACGCATCTGGCCGTCATCTTCGACTATTCGTCGAAGACCTTCCGCAAGGATCTCTATGACGCCTACAAGGCCAACCGCTCGGCGCCGCCTGAAGAGCTGATCCCGCAGTTCGGGCTGATCCGCCAGGCGACGCGGGCCTTCAACCTGCCCTGCATCGAGACCGAGGGTTTCGAGGCCGACGACATCATCGCCACCTATGCCCGCCAGGCGGAAGCGCTCGGCGCCGACGTGACGATCGTCTCCTCCGACAAGGACCTGATGCAGCTCGTCACCGATAACGTCCACATGTATGACAGCATGAAGGACAAGCAGATCGGCATCCCTGACGTGATCGAGAAATGGGGCGTGCCGCCGGAAAAGATGATCGACCTGCAGGCGATGACCGGCGATTCCGTCGACAACGTGCCTGGCATTCCCGGCATCGGCCCGAAGACAGCCGCGACGTTGCTCGCCGAATATGGCGACCTCGACACGCTGCTTGCGCGCGCTACCGAGATCAAGCAGGAGAAGCGCCGGCAGACGATCATCGAGAATGCCGACAAGGCGCGGCTGTCGCGTGAACTCGTGAAGCTCCGCACCGACGTGCCGCTCGACATCGCCGTCGCCGACCTCATTCTCGAGGCGCAGGACGGGCCGAAGCTGATCGGCTTCCTGAAGGCCATGCAATTCACCAGCCTGACGCGGCGCGTGGCCGAGGCCTGCGAATGCGACGCGAGCGCGATCGACGCGGTCGACGTGCCGGTCGAGTGGGGCGCCAATGCGCATGGGCCCGATCTCGACGTCGCGGAACCGGCGCCGGTTGCCGGCGGGACACCTGAGGTTGTCGGCGACGCCGTGGCTGTTCCGACTAAGACCAATGGGGCAAAGGTCAACGGCTCCGCCGCGCCCGAAGGCAGCTTCACGCCATCCGATTTCGCAAAGTCGCGGGCAGATGCCTTCGCCAACCTGCCCTTCGACCATTCGCGTTATGTGACGATCCGCGATGTCGCGACGCTCGACAAGTGGATCGCGGATGCGCGCGAGACCGGCGTGATCGGCTTCGACACCGAGACGACCTCGCTCGATGCCATGCAGGCCGAGCTCGTCGGCTTCTCGATGGCGATTGCCGATAACGCGAAGAGCCCAACGGGCGTCAACATCCGCGCCGCCTATGTTCCGCTCGGCCACAAGACCGGCGTGGGCGATCTCTTGGGCGGCGGCATGGCCGAGAACCAGATCCCGATGCGCGATGCGCTGCCGAGGCTCAAGGCGCTGCTTGAGGACCAGTCGGTGCTCAAGGTCGCGCAGAACCTGAAATACGACTACCTGCTGATGAAGCGCTACGGCGTCGAGACCAAGAACTTCGACGACACGATGCTGATCTCCTACGTGCTCGACGCCGGTACCGGCGCGCATGGGATGGATCCGCTGTCGGAGAAGTTCCTCAACCACAAGCCGATCGCCTACAAGGACGTGGCCGGCAGCGGCAAGTCGAACATCTCCTTCGACCTCGTCGATATCGACCGCGCCACCCATTACGCGGCCGAGGATGCCGACGTGACGCTCAGGCTGTGGATGGTGCTGAAGCCGAGGCTGGCGGCCGAGAAGCTGACCTCCGTCTACGAGCGCCTGGAGCGGCCGCTGCTGCCCGTTCTCGCGCATATGGAAGAGCGGGGGATCACCGTTGACCGGCAGATCCTGTCGCGCCTCTCGGGCGAGCTGGCGCAGGGTGCCGCGCGGCTGGAGGACGAGATCTACCAGCTGGCCGGCGAGCGCTTCAACATCGGCTCACCGAAGCAGCTTGGCGACATCCTGTTCGGCAAGATGGGTCTGGCCGGCGGCTCGAAGACGAAGACCGGTCAGTGGTCGACCTCGGCCAGCGTGCTGGAAGATCTGGCGGCGGCCGGGTTGGAACTGCCGCGCAAGATCGTCGACTGGCGGCAGCTGACCAAGCTCAAATCCACCTATACCGACGCGCTGCCGGGCTATGTGCACTCGCAGACGAAGCGGGTGCATACCTCCTACTCGCTGGCATCGACGACGACGGGGCGACTTTCCTCGTCGGAACCCAACCTGCAGAACATTCCGGTTCGCACCGCCGAAGGCCGCAAGATCCGCACCGCCTTCATCTCGACGCCGGGCCACAAGCTGATCTCGGCCGACTACAGCCAGATCGAGCTGCGCGTGCTTGCCCATGTCGCCGAAATCCCGCAGCTGACGCAGGCCTTCGCCGATGGGATCGACATTCACGCGATGACGGCGTCCGAGATGTTCGGCGTTCCCGTCGAGGGCATGCCGTCGGAGGTGCGCCGGCGCGCCAAGGCGATCAACTTCGGCATCATCTACGGCATCTCGGCCTTCGGCCTTGCCAACCAGCTCTCCATCGAGCGCTCGGAAGCCAGCGACTACATCAAGCGCTATTTCGAGCGCTTCCCCGGTATCCGCGACTACATGGACAGCACCAAGCAGCAGGCGCGCGACAAGGGCTATGTCGAGACGATCTTCGGGCGGCGAATCAACTATCCGGAGATTCGCTCCTCCAACCCGTCGGTTCGCGCTTTCAACGAGCGCGCGGCGATCAACGCGCCGATCCAGGGCTCGGCCGCCGACGTGATCCGCCGGGCGATGATCAAGATGGAGCCGGCGCTGGCCGAGGTCGGGCTTTCCGAGCGGGTGCGCATGCTGTTGCAGGTCCACGACGAACTGATCTTCGAGGTCGAGGACGAGGACGTCGAAAAGGCGATGCCTGTCATCGTTTCGGTGATGGAAAACGCCACCATGCCGGCGCTCGAAATGCGTGTTCCGCTGAAGGTGGATGCGCGCGCGGCGACCAACTGGGACGAGGCGCACTAGAGCGCCGGGCGTTCGCGCGAACGCACAAAGGACGCTCTAACTTTTTGCATCCACGCATCGGACTTTCCGGAAATCGATTTTGATTTTCGGGCCGATGCGTGGGCGCCTCGTCGAAAATCGCTAAAATTTTCTTTATCAAGCAAGTCACTGAAACCACTCGATTTATGCCTTGCGGCGGCTGTCCCGCAGGGGCGCCGAGAAGGAACTTATTAACCTTCATTTCCTAAGCCGGAAGAGGATAATAGTTACCAATCATGAGTGAGTGGCTGTCGTATGCGCTTTCCTAGAACCAATCTGACGGATGCCGGCGAGGTTTCCGCCGACACCCAGGGCGAACAGCTGCAGGAACAGGCCGGCGAGAAGCCGGTGCCGCCGATCTGGCAGAATCACTTTTCGCTGGCGCCGAATGTCCGCTTTACCCGCACGCCGGAGAGCCAGATCAACCCGCGCAAGCAGCCGGCCGAGCCGGTGCAGCAGCGGGTGATGGAGCCGGAACAGGTCGTGGCAACCGCGCCGCAGCCCGCCCAAGCGGTAGCACCGGTGACGGTAAAGGTGATGGCGCCGGTGGCCCAGCCGATCGTCGTGACGCCGCAGCCCGCCGCACAGCCGCGCCAAGGCTATGTTGCCCGCCAGGCCACCATGCAGCCTGCCGTCACGCAGCCGCAGCCACACGTTCAACAGCAGGCGCTACGCAATGCCTATGCGTCGCAGCCGGCTGGCCCGCGCGCGCCCATCGCTGTTAACGTGCCCTTCGACGTCTACCAGCCGGCAGCCAATGTCGCTGTCGTCGAAGAAAACGCGATCGTCGTTTCCGAAACCGCCGACGAAGCGCAATTCCACGCCTCTTCCAACCTCTCCTCGATCTCCGACTTCGCCTTCTGGGAAGTGATGTCCTTCGAGGATGGCGAGGCGCCGGCCGAGCCGGTGGAAGCGGCACCGCAGGTGCAGATCGTCGCGCCGCAGACGGTGCCCGCGCCGCATTCGATCATCAGCCAGTTCCGCATCATGGAATGGCGCCCGGGCAAGCAGCCTGTCGTCGCCGCTCCCTATGCCACGCCGCTGCCGGTTGCTGTTGCCCCTGCTCCCGTCGCAGCCCCGATCATCACGCCCGTCGTAACCGCTGCGCCTGCCGTTTCCGTTGCAGCGCCTGTCGTCGTGGCGCCGGCCCCGACCACCGGCCGCGCGCCGATCCGCCAGCCGCTTGCAGTCAGGCTGAAGCAGCAGGCAGCTGCCGCCGAGGCACTGGCGCCCGTCCCTGCTCCGCAGATCGTGCAGCCGATCGCCATAGAGCCGCAGCCATCAGTAGCGCAGCCGATCGCGCCGATGCCTGTTCGTTCGCAGCCGGCGATCGCGCCGCTGGCACCCGCCGCCCGCATGGTGGCGCACAAGTTCGTGCCCTCCAAGGTCGATGCCTCGGGCTACGAATTCCCCTCCAACTCGCTGCTGCAGGAGCCGCCGGAACGTGTCGGCGAGATCATGTCGCAGGAAGCGCTGGAGCAGAATGCCGGGCTTCTGGAAAGCGTTCTCGAAGATTTCGGCATCAAGGGCGAGATCATTCATGTGCGCCCCGGCCCTGTCGTCACGCTCTATGAATTCGAGCCTGCGCCGGGCGTCAAATCCTCGCGCGTCATCGGCCTTGCCGACGATATCGCCCGCTCGATGTCGGCCCTTTCGGCGCGCGTTGCCGTGGTGCCCGGCCGCAATGTCATCGGCATCGAACTGCCGAACGCTCTGCGCGAGACCGTCTATTTCCGCGAGATGATCGAGAGCGCCGATTTCGAGAAGAGCAGCTACAAGCTGGCGCTAGGCCTCGGCAAGACGATCGGCGGCGAGCCTGTGATCGCCGAGCTTGCGAAGATGCCGCATCTGCTCGTTGCCGGCACCACCGGCTCCGGCAAGTCGGTTGCCGTCAACACGATGATCCTGTCGCTGCTCTACCGGATGACGCCGGAACAGTGCCGCCTGATCATGATCGATCCGAAGATGCTGGAACTGTCGATCTATGACGGCATTCCGCACCTGCTCACCCCCGTCGTGACCGACCCGAAGAAGGCCGTGATGGCGCTGAAATGGGCGGTGCGCGAGATGGAAGAGCGCTACCGCAAGATGTCGCGCCTCGGCGTGCGCAATATCGACGGCTATAACAGCCGCGTGGCGCAGGCCAAGGAAAAGGGCGAGACGATCCACATCATGGTGCAGACCGGCTTCGACCGCAGCACCGGGGCGCCTGTCGAGGAACAACAGGAACTCGACCTGACGCCGATGCCTTACATCGTCGTGATCGTCGACGAGATGGCCGACCTGATGATGGTGGCCGGCAAGGAAATCGAAGGCGCGATCCAGCGTCTGGCGCAGATGGCGCGTGCCGCCGGTATCCACCTGATCATGGCGACGCAGCGTCCTTCGGTCGACGTCATCACCGGCACGATCAAAGCCAACTTCCCGACCCGCATCTCCTTCCAGGTGACGTCTAAGATCGACAGCCGCACGATCCTCGGCGAACAGGGCGCCGAACAGCTGCTCGGACAGGGCGACATGTTGCACATGCAGGGCGGCGGCCGCATCTCGCGCGTCCATGGTCCTTTCGTCTCCGACGCCGAGGTCGAGAAGGTCGTGGCGCATCTGAAGACGCAGGGGCGCCCGGAATATCTCGACACGGTGACCGCCGACGAAGAGGAAGACGGCGAAGAGGAAGACAGCGCCGTGTTCGACAAGGGCGACATGGCGGCAGAGGACGGCAACGACCTCTACGACAAGGCCGTGAAGGTCGTTCTGCGCGACAAGAAGTGCTCGACCTCCTACATCCAGCGCCGCCTCGGCATCGGCTACAACCGCGCCGCTTCGCTGGTCGAGCGGATGGAGAAGGAAGGGCTGGTCGGCCCGGCCAACCATGTGGGCAAGCGCGAGATCGTCAATGGGCGTGGCGAGGGGGATTGAGGTCTCGGCGCCGGGGGTGCTCGTGGCCGCTGACATGCAGAATGATTGGACCCGTCACGAGGCTTACCCCCCTCTGCCTGCCGGCATCTCCCCCACAAGTGGGGAGATCGACTCGTAGAAAGGCCTCCGCCAAACAATGACGGTGATTCAGGGCTTAGCTCTTGGGCTCAGCCCTTAGCAAAATCCGCCTCGGTCAGCGGAACGGGCCGGTAGCCGTCGATGTCGGCGATATCGTATTCGCGGCCGAGTGAGGCTGCGATCAGGGCTTCGCCGGATTTCGACATCAGCGCCGGATCGCGCCAGAGGCCTGAAATGATGCGGCCGATGAACTGAGGGGATTCGGAGTTGGAGAGGTCGAAATATGCGGCGTTCTCCATCACCGCTTCGGTGCGGACCAGACCGGGATAGAGTGAGAGGGCCGCGACATCGTGCGGGCGCAGGTCATGGGCAAAATCGGCTGCCATCTTGTCGGCTGCGGCCTTGGAGATGCCGTAGATGGCGTTGCCATCATAAAAGCGCGACGCCCAGAACGAGATGTTGACGATTAGGCCGCGCCGGTTTGCGACCATCATCGGCGCCACCGCGCGCGACATCAGGAAGGCTGCCTTGAGCGCCGTGCCGATCATGGCGTCCCAGCGCCAAATAGGCTGCTCCCAGAAGGCGCGCGGCCAGGTGAAATCGCCATTCTCGACCATGTTTTCATAGCCCGGCCAGGCGTTGTTCACGAGGATATCCAGCTTTCCGCCGGCTGTGACCGCTGCGGCGACACGGTGGGTGTCGGCGTCGTTGGCGTGGTCGCAATGATGAATGACGACGCGGCCGGCGAGCGTGGCGGCTTCGTGGGCGAGACTTTCGAGGGAGCCTGGGCGTTTGCCTGCCGTGTCGGTCTCGTGTCGCGTTCGGCCCGTGACGTGCACGGTGGCGCCCTCGGCAAGCAAGGCAAGCGCGATGCCGCGGCCGATGCCGCGGCTTGCGCCGGTGATGAGTGCGACGGTGTCTTTCATGGTTTTCTTCCCCCCTAGCGTCGATGACTTAGCGTGGAAACGCCGGCGCCTGCGGCCGCCTCATCCGGCTGCCGCCACCTTCTCCCCGTTGGAAGCCGTTGCAAAATACGGAAGCACGGCTCGCTGGGCGGCAAACTGACCTGCCTTTTGCCCCGCTCGGTGCCCTGAGCGAGGTTTTGTTGGCTTTGGGTTGGCGTTTTCAGGTTTGCGGGCGCAG
>Ga0207425_1000415_pt1 | contig 28739 bp, 30 predicted proteins | sample AraplaF_Col_mTSA_FD_184255 | JGI IMG/M metagenome (GOLD analysis project Ga0207425, IMG submission 184255) | Arabidopsis root microbial communities from the University of North Carolina, USA - plate scrape MF_Col_mTSA (SPAdes) (version 3) | ecosystem: Host-associated > Plants > Roots >...
GGCAACACCAAGCCTGATCCGGAAATCGATGCCCCGCACCGCCTTCAGTTCGAGGATCCGGTTCGGCAGACCCTCGGCCCATTCCGGCGCAAAGCCGATGCCAAGGCCGGCCGAGACCAGCGACACCAGCGAATAGGGGGCGGTTTCGGCTGAGGGCGAAATGACACCCCTCATGAGCGATTTAGGTTTTCGCCCCCTCCCGCAAACGCCTCCTATTATGCCGATCCTGAATTTGCCGGATCGTTCATTGCGCCAAAGAACTAACGAGACGACATTACCAATGTGAATCGATCCATCAGGATCGATTCACAAATGGCGGTGGACGCTGGCAGTCGATATTTTCGATTCTGCCGGCATGGGCATGCAGCCCTATCACCTTACGTCGAACGCATCTATGCATCGAAGAAGATGGCGCGATACTATGCATTATCGCTCGAGCCGACACTATTGGCGGGACGTCCCTGATCCGCAGCTGGGGCTGCATTGGCAGCCGCCGTCAGCGGATGGCGTATGTGTTTGAAACGGAGCCGGAAGCCGTGGATCTGTTCCTGGAAATTCTGCGTATCAAGCGCGGCAGAGGCTATCGATCAAGGACCTGATCGGCGACAAGGTTGCATTTGACGATGGTCGATCTCGATCAGTGGCAGCCGCGCGATCAACGTTCCATAGAGCCAATAACCGCTCCAGCGTCGATCCAAATCTCTGACGGTGCGAGGCACTCCTCGCAGATCCCGCAGCCGTCATCGTGCATGAACGAGCGAGGGCGCCCGCAACAGAGACAGGTACCCGCGCCATGACCCAAGCACTCGTCGCGTTTGGGAGGAAGGATTTCGATTTCGTGGCTGGCACTGAGTTTTGTCGTCAGATCGTCGTCCATCTCGGGGCTCCAAATCGAGGTTGCATTTGAGATAGTGAGCCTCCTGCGCCCGGACAAGAAGGGCGGTCTAAGCAGCACCTTGGAATGTCCGCCACATGTCGACATCGGCTTGCATCGGATGGCTTTTCGTTACCAGCCTGTCCGTCATTCTGCGAGCTCAACGCCGACCTCGGATCTGAAGTGCCGCCCGAAATGACGTAGAGCAGCTGGCTGCCTTTCCATTCGTCGAGCAAACGCCTTTTTTGGAGCGGCTAGGTCGGTAAGGCTGCCCTAAGCCTGAAAGCTACAGCCGTGGTGCCGCGATGAAGCTTGGTCCGGCTTGGAACGCGAGCGATATGTCCGGCCGGACTTGAAGTAGACCGATGAGGTGCAGCCTGAAAGTCAGCGTTCTTCGCTAATTTTCTTGGCCCTCATCGACAAGGTTGCAATGCCGCTTGAGGTTCAAAGCTGAAACAACTGCGTAGCGGCTCCCACTTGCTGCCCATGAAGTAGCGCTGAAATGCGATCGCGATATTCAATCTTGCGTCAAATCACCAACTTCACCGAAGGCAGCGAGCAGTCTTGGCGAACTCATATCACCCGTTTCGCTGTCGACCATCACGGAGTAGGCTCCCACACCGATTGATCTGGCCGACATTGCGGAAGCGATCTTTTCTGCAGATATCCCGTTCGAAGCCTGTCGCATCTCTCCCGGGACCAAGCCAGCTCGGTTGCGCTTGAAAGGAACCACGATAAATTTCTCGGCCAACGACATTGTTGATCCCTTGTTGCCCCAAACTATTGGAATGAACTGAGCGCTTCGATTTGATCGTCCAGTTCACGCACGCGTTCCAAATATCGTGGCCGAAGCGGATGATCCTCTGAAAGGCTTTCGAGTTTTGACAGCGCAAGCTGACGCTGATCTCTGAGGAGCTTCAACCGACTCATGGGGGCCTCGACGTTGTTATTGCCAATCCATAGCCCAAAATCGCCGGGAACGCCAATTATGTTCTTTGTATGTTCCCAATTTCCTAGTATGCGCAGGATGGAACCGCCGACGGAGTCACGGTTTGGGCGTGACGGGTGGGAAGGGAGCATGAGGGATGGGGCCTTGGGGCATCCTTTGTCCTGGCCCGCCTCGATGCGGCAAGGGACAGGCAAACGCCAAACATCGGCGGGCCGGCTCACAACCTTGCAAAACCAAAGGGCGTTGCGCCGCCTCTCTGGGCGCGCGTTCGCTTGCCTGCTTATGCTTCCAGCGCGGCCATCCTTTCGCCGAGCAGCCAAAGGGCCTTGTTGAGCTTGATATCCTGATCGATGCCGTTCACGGCGCGGGACTTCACACGACGCGACCTGCCGAGATCATCGCGGCCAACACCTCACAACCCGCCTTTGATGCGGTCCGGAACAGGCCTCAATGTCGGTGCGCAGCACCCAACTGGACAAGCGATCGTTATCGGAATCGGGGGAGACGGCCGGAGGCTGGCTCCGTGCCAGCGGCGTAGAGCGCGGCCGCCCAGATCGGGCGGTGGCTTGGGCGCGCCTATATCAACCTTTCCGATCAGTCGGAAAGGTTCGCTTATTGAAGCGCCTCCGCGATTGATTTGCATTCACCGGACGTGAGCAGCCTGCCGTCGGCATTCTCATGGCGACGACGCGGCAGGAAATGTTTGGCTCGACCACCTATGTGCACTTCATAGCGACGACGGCGACGGCTAAGCTCAGGTTTCCCAGTGAGCAAGATGTGCGGAAATGCAATCAAACTCGAATATAGTCAGGGAATTCTGCGCTTATGACGTCTATTATGGAAAGGGTACCCGACAAATGCTTCTTTAATGCTGCCGCCGCCACCTCGGGCTTGCCGGACGCTATACCCTCAACGATTGCTTCGTGGTCGGCGATTACCATTTGCATCTTTCCAGGCATCGGTAAGTTCAAGCGGCGCAATCGATCGAGGTGAACGCTCTGGCGTCGAACATTTGCCCAGAGCTGCAGGATGCCGCTCCTTTCATAGAGTTTTCGATGAAACTCGCGGTCGATGCCGTCAAACGTGTCGTAGGTTTCAGGAGTTGCAACCGTTTTCTGCTTAGCAAGGATTTCTCCAAGCTCGGCTGCAGTCTTGGCGGGGGCCACCTCCGTTAGCCTTCGCACCGCTTCGAGTTCGATCGACAACCGCAGGAACTGCGCTTGCCTGGCATGATCGATGTCGATCTTGGCGACGACGGTCGCATATTGCGGATAGACGTCGACTATGCCCTCTTCCTGCAGCCGCATCAATGCGTCGCGTACCGGCGTCTGGCTGACCCCGAACTCCAGCTGCAGCGATGCCCGCGACAAGACTGTTCCCGGTACCAGCTCCACCTTGAGGATCCGCTCCCGCAGGATTTCATGCACCTGCAGCGCTACCTGCCGCGAGCGATCCAGCTGCCCGCCCCTGATCATTCCACTCATGCCGTTATCCATCCACGTGCTTGCCAGCGCACTAAAACACAAAACCGGGGTTGATGCACTGATGTTTTAGTGCTTCACTGCGTTATTCGCTTTTGACATGAGGCGGAAACCGGGCCGGCAGGCCCATCCTTGGGAGGAAAACCATGCGACTGTTGATCGGCGGCATGACCGCAATTGCTATGGCTCTAGGCTTGGTCTGTCCGAGCCAGGCACAGGACAAGACGAATATCTCCATCACCCGGCAGCCCGGCATTCTCTATCTCGCCAGCCATGTGATGGAGACGCAGAAACTCATCGAAAAGCAGGCCGCAAAAGAAGGCGTCGAGGGCGTCACCGTCGAATGGCGGACCTTCAGCGGCGGCGGTGCCCAGACCGACGCCCTGCTTGCCGGAAACGTCGATGTCGTCAACACCGGCACCGGTAACCTTTTGCTTCTATGGGATCGCACCCGCGGCAAGGTGAAAGGCATCATCACCAGTTCCGCGCAGCCGGTCATCATGGTCTCCAACGACCCGCGCATCAAATCGCTGAAGGATATCCAGCCCACCGACAAGATCGCCGTGCCGACCGTCGGCGTCTCCACCCAGGCGATCCTGTTGCAGATGGCAGCGGCAAAACTCTATGGCGAGGACCAGGTCAGGAAATTCGATCCGAACACCGTGCAGCTCGGCCATCCCGATGCAGTGGCAGCCATCGCCAACGCGAGCCATGAGGTGAAGAACCACTTCTCCGCTCCACCGTTCCAATATGTCGAACTGAAGCAGCAGGGCGTGCATAAGGTCACGGATTCGCGCGAAATCCTCGGCGGCGCCCTGACCCAGGCCACCTTCTTTACCACCACGGCCTTCGCAGAAGCCAATCCGAAACTGGTCAAGGCACTGCGCACCGCGACAGAAGAAGCCGTCGCCTTCATCAAGAAAGATCCGAAGGCAGCGCTCGAAGCCTATAAGTCCGTTTCCGGCGACAAGACCAGCCTCGAGGATCTTCTCGCCATGCTGAAGGAACCCGGCATGGACGAATGGCGCACCGACCCACAAGGCACGATGAAGTTTGCCGCACATCTCAACAAGATCGGCACCCTGAAAACCATGCCAAAGGCCTGGACCGACTATTACCTGCCCGATAGCGCCTATCTGAACGGCAACTGACGGCCACGTCGTGACAGCTGCAGCGGCGACACCGCCGCTGCTTTTTCCAGGGAGTGAATTCCATGATCCAGGCCAATATCGCCGCCGCCCGGCGCACCGCGCCGTCGCCAGAGAAAGCGCCGCTTCTGTCCGTCGACCACGTGACGCTGCGCTACAAGACACCGAACCTTCTCGTTACCGCCACCGAGGACGTCAGTTTTACCGTCCGTGAATCCGACCGGTTCGTGCTGCTCGGCCCTTCCGGCTGCGGCAAGTCCACGCTGCTGAAGGCCGTCGGCGGCTACATGGCGCCATCCGCCGGCACGATCCACATCAACGGCCGGCAGGTGAAGTGTCCCGGGCCTGACCGCATGATGGTGTTCCAGGAATTCGACCAGCTGATGCCGTGGAAGACCGTCTTGGAAAACGTCATGTTCCCGCTTCTGGTGGCCCGCAAGCTTCCAAAAGCCGAAGCGGAAGCTCTGGCCCGCCAGTATATCGACAAGGTGAAGCTCACCCGCGCCGTCGACAGCTATCCGCACACCCTGTCGGGCGGCATGAAACAACGCGTGGCGATCGCCCGCGGCATGGCCATGCAGCCGGATATCCTGCTGATGGATGAACCGTTTGCAGCACTTGACGCCCTCACTCGCCGGCAGATGCAGGACGAGCTGCTGCAGCTGTGGGAAGACACAAAGTTCACCGTCATCTTCGTCACCCACTCGATCGCGGAGGCGATCAAGATCTCCAACCGCATCCTGCTGCTCTCGCCGCACCCAGGACGGGTGAAGGCAGAGGTCGTCGATGTCGACAAGGTCAGCCGCGAGGACGGCAGCGCCGCGGCGCTCGAACGCGACATCCACAATCTTTTGTTCTCCCACGAGCCCGGTCACAAGGAATAGAGCCATGCTATCCGCAAACATCATCCTCGCGGCCGACGTCGAGGCCAACAAACCCTATGACAACGTCAAACCGGTGGAACAGAAGCTCAGCACTTTCGAAACGCTGTGGGGCATCGGGGCACTTCGCAAGACGCTGCTGATCCTGACGCTCGCGATTATCTGGCAGGTGTACGCCTCCTATCTCGACAACCCGCTGCTGTTCCCAACGCTGAGCGACACGATCCTCACACTGGTCGACCGTTTTGCAGACGGCACGCTGCCGGCCCGCATCTGGACGACGCTGCAGATCCTCTTCATGGGCTATGCCCTCGGCACCGTGCTTGCGGCAATTCTGACCGTTCTCGCCATCAACACCCGCATCGGCACCGACTTCCTCGAAACCATGACGGCGATGTTCAACCCGCTACCGGCCATCTCTTTGCTGCCGCTGGCTCTGATCTGGTTCGGTCTCGGCGCTTCCAGCCTCGTCTTCGTACTTGTGCATTCGGTGCTCTGGGCCGTCGCGCTCAACACCCATTCCGGCTTCCTCGGCGTGTCGCGGACATTACGCATGGTCGGCGCCAATTACGGCCTCACCGGCATTTCCTATGTGCTGCGCATCCTCGTGCCGGCCGCCTTCCCCTCCATCCTTACCGGCCTCAAGATCGGCTGGGCCTTTGCCTGGCGCACGCTGATCGCTGCAGAGCTGGTCTTCGGCGTCTCGTCGGGACAGGGCGGCCTCGGTTGGTTCATCTTCGAAAACCGCAACCTACTCGACATTCCAGCGGTGTTCGCAGGCCTGCTCACCGTCATCATCATCGGCCTGATCGTCGAGAACGTCGTCTTCCAGACGATCGAACGTCACACCATCCAGAAGTGGGGCATGAAGGAATAGCCCCGGCCATTCCTGTCTCCCACCATTAGGTCACATGCCATGCCAAACAGAAAGAACCCCGAAACGCTGAGAAGCGCCCGCTGGTTCGCGCCCGACGACCTGCGCTCCTTCGGTCACCGCTCGCGCATGATGCAGCTCGGTTATGCGGAAGAAGACTTTCGCGACAAGCCGATCATCGGCATCCTCGACACCTGGTCGGAACTCAACACCTGCCATTCCCACTTCAAGGAACGGGTGCAGGACGTGAAGCGCGGCGTCAGCCAGGCCGGCGGTTTCCCCGTGCAGATGCCGTCGCTCTCGGTCGACGAAAGCTTTACCAAGCCAACCTCCATGCTCTACCGCAACATGCTGGCGATGGAGACGGAGGAACTGATCCGTTCGCATCCGCTCGACGGCGTCGTGCTCATGGGCGGCTGCGACAAGACTACGCCCGGTCTCGTGATGGGCGCGATCTCCGCCGGCGTGCCGATGATCTACCTGCCCGCCGGTCCGATGTTGCGGGGCAACTATGCCGGAAAGATCCTCGGCTCCGGTTCGGACGCCTGGAAATACTGGGATGAACGCCGCGCCGGCAATATCACCGATGAGGAATGGCTGGGTGTGCAGGGCGGAATCGCCCGTTCCGCCGGCACCTGCATGACGATGGGCACCGCCTCGACCATGACCGCGATCGCCGACGCCATGGGCCTGACACTGCCCGGCGCCTCTTCGATCCCGGCCGTAGACGCCAACCACCAGCGCATGTCGGCAAGCTGCGGGCGGCGGATCGTCAAAATGGTCTGGGAAGACCTGACACCGGACCAGATCGTCACCAGTGCTGCCTGCCGCAATGCCGCGATCGTCGCCATGGCCACCGGTTGTTCCACCAATGCCGTCGTGCATCTGATCGCCATGGCCCGCCGCGCCGGGATCGACCTGACCCTCGACGACCTCGATGCGCTCGGCCGCGTCACGCCTCTGATCGCCAATGTCCGCCCGTCCGGCAAGGACTATCTGATGGAGGACTTTTTCTACGCGGGCGGGCTGCGGGCGCTGATGAAGCAGCTCGGTGACCGGCTCGACCTGTCGGCTCTGACTGTCACCGGCAAGACCATGGGCGAGAACCTCGAAGGCGCGCAGGTCTATAACGACGATGTCATCCGACCGCTGTCCAACCCGGTTTATCACCAGGGCTCGCTGGCTGTCCTGCGCGGCAACCTCTGCCCCAACGGCGCCGTCATAAAGCCCGCCGCCTGCGATCCGAAATACCATTCGCATCAAGGCCCAGCGATGGTGTTCGACAGTTACCCCGAGATGAAGAAGGCGATCGACGACGAAAACCTCGACGTCACGCCCGACCATGTCCTCGTGCTGCGCAACGCCGGCCCTCTGGGCGGACCGGGCTTTCCGGAATGGGGCATGCTCCCCATCCCGAAGGCCCTCATCAAAAAAGGCCACCGCGACATGCTGCGCATTTCCGATGCCCGCATGTCCGGCACATCTTATGGCGCCTGCGTGTTGCATGTGGCGCCGGAAAGTTATGTCGGCGGTCCTCTCGCCCTCCTCAAGAACGGGGATGTCGTCCGCCTCGACCTGCCTAATCGCAGCCTCGACATGCTGGTTAGCGCTGATGAACTCGCTCGCCGCAAAGCGGAATGGAAGGCGCCGGAACCACGCTTCCGGCGCGGTTACGGCTGGATGTTCTCGCGCCACGTAACGCAGGCCGATCAGGGCTGCGACTTCGATTTTCTGGAAACCGGTTTCGGTAAAAACGCCGGCGAACCGGATATCTATTGAGGAAGGAATAAACGATGACCGACTATGCGCTGAGCGACGCCACCCGCGCCAAATACAAGAAGATCTCGACTGCCTCGATCGCCACGGCGCTGTTCAAACGCGGCCTGCGCAACCAGTTCATCCAGGGTGTCGTGCCGGTCACCGCGAAGGCTGAAACCATGGTTGGCCAAGCTTTTACGCTGCGTTATATCGTGGCCCGCGAGGACCGCAACCCGATCACCGTTTTCCGAAACGCCGACCACCCGCAGCGCGTCGCGATCGAGACCTGCCCTGCCGGCCACGTGCTCGTCATGGACAGCCGTAAAGACGCCCGTGCAGCGACGGCCGGCTCCATTCTCATCACACGACTGGCGCTTCGCGGTGCCGCCGGCGTCGTCACCGATGGCGGATTTCGTGACGCCGCGGGCATCGGCGCGCTCGACATGCCGGCGTATTACGCAGGGCCGTCCGCACCGACCAACCTCACACTGCACGAGGCGATGGACATCAACGTGCCGATCTCCTGCGGCGATGTCGCGGTTTTTCCCGGCGACGTCATGGTCGGGGATCGTGACGGCGTCATGGTCATCCCCGCTCATCTCGCCGAAGAGCTAGCCGACGAATGCACCGCTATGGAGAGTTTCGAGGATTTTGTTCTCGAACAGGTGAATGCCGGCGAGGCGATCATCGGCCTCTATCCATGCACCAAAGACGAGTATCAGCAGCAATACGAGGCTTGGCGCAAGGAACGCAATCGCTAGTGGGAAACTGGGCGGATCTACCAAGATAAGATGAACCCGCGGACAGGCCTTGAACTCATTCAAAAGCTGCCGATCTGCCTGGATGCAGAATCCTCAAAGCACATAGCGGTGTTTCCCTGCCACGCCTTTCCGTGATGGCTCTGAAGGGATCGCCGCTGAAGCGCCTGCTCCGAAGCGGTCACCTTAGCTAGAAAGCTGCTAGGCCCGCGACTAGCTGCGGGGCGCGCTACGGTGTGTTGCGGCAAGCGGAACATGCTTCACGTCCCAGCGCCCCAAAGATGCGTGTCATTCTCAAAGGATTCAATCAGGAATTCTGTGAGGACCCGCACTTTTCTGGATGGATGCGGGCTGGGGGGCCGCACGACATAGACCCCTCCGACGGGTAGCGGATAGCGGGTCATGACCGGAACGAGAGCCCCTGAAGCGAGATAATCATGGGTGACGCAATCGGGGAGCCAGGCGATACCAAGCCCTTCAGCGGCCGCGCTCGCAAGCGCCATGCCGTTGTCGGTCCTGAAGCGGCCCTGCGGCTGCACGGTGATGATCTTCTCGCCATCCATGAAGCGCCAGGTCTCAGCACCGACCAGAGCGTGGTGTGATGGTATCTCTTCCGGCGTCTCCGGTGAGCCATGCAGTCTTATATAATCAGGACTCGCCACCAGCTTGCCATAGATTTGGCCGACGCGTTTTGCCATCAGGTTCGAGTCACGCAGGGCGCCGACACGGATTGCACAATCGAACCCGTCGACGATCAGGTCGGCGAACCGGTCGCTATAGTCGGCATGGATCTGAAGCTGCGGGTGGTGGCGCGCCATTTTGGCCAGAACCGGTGCGAAATGGACCGGACCCGATGTCAGCGGAACTGCAATCCGGAACCGTCCACGAAGGTCACCTTCCGGCAGGATCGCCTCGCGAGCAATGTCGATCTCCGCACAGACCTTTGCTGCATGATCCCGAAACAAGACCCCGGCTTCCGTCAGGCCGGCTCCACGTGTCGTTCGCGCAAGAAGCTGGGTTCCTAGCGCGCCCTCGACCCTGGTGAGGCCGCGGCTGACCATGGACTTCGAAAGCCCCAGTCGACGCGCGGCCGAAGTGATGCCTCCCGAATCGGCAACCTCGACGAACACCCGCAGATCTTCGATATCCATTTGGCATTCCTCCGTTGCGACACGGTTGACAGGCGCCCTATCGCGCCGCCCTGATGATTGGAGCGACCTCGGTGCCCAGAAGTTCGATCGAGCGCTTCATCGCTTCCGTTTCGAGCGAAGCGGTACTCATCTGGAAGGTTATGCGCGAAAGGCCGCCAAGCGTTTCGCTTGCCTGCAGCATCTTGGCTGCAACAGATCTTGGATCGCCGACCAGGAATGCACCATTGGGACCCGCCATGATCTCGAACTGCTGTCGCGTCGGAGGCGACCAGCCGCGCTCACGACCGATCGTCGTCGTCAGATGCGCCCATCCGGGAAAGAAGGCATCCTTTGCAGCAGTGTCGGTCTCGCCGACGAAACCCATTGCATGGACTCCCAACTTAAGTTTTTCGCGATCATGCCCGGCGCGCAGGCCACTTTCGCGATAGAGATCGACAAGTGGCCGGAAGCGCTCGAAGCTGCCGCCGATGATCGCCACCATCAAAGGAAGGCCGAGTGTGCCGGCGCGAGCGAAGGATTCCGGCGAACCGCCAACTCCGATCCAGACTGGAAGCTGCGACTGATGTGGACGCGGAAAGACGCCCTGCCCTTTGAGCGCCGGACGGAAGCGGCCTTCCCAGGTGATGTCGGTCGCCTCGCCAAGCTTGAGAAACAGGTCGAGCTTTTCGGCGAAGAGCTCGTCATAGTGACGCGTATCAAGGCCGAACAGCGGGTAGGCCTCAATGAAGGATCCCCGGCCGACCACCAGCTCCGCACGACCCTTGGAAATCAGGTCGAGCGTCGCGAATTCCTGGAAGACACGCACCGGATCGGCTGCGCTTAGAACCGTTACCGCGCTCGTCAACCGGATACGGGTAGTGCGGGCCGCGGCCGCGGCCAGAATGACGGCCGGGGCGGAGTCGAGAAACTCACCCCGATGATGCTCGCCGATACCGAAGACATCGAGCCCGACGCGATCAGCGACAACGACCTCCTCGATAAGCTCAGCCATGCGATCCGTCGGTGACGGGAGCTTTCCCGTTGCCGGATCAGGAAGGATGGCTGCAAAACTGTCGATACCGATTTCCATCTGAAATCCTTGCAGGTTTACCGGTTGGCTGGTGTGCTCGGCGCTATGTCGAACAGTGCCGAGCTAAGATACATCTAGGCGTTGTGGGCGCTAGGCGACGCCTCTTCAGGGTCGAACATCGAAGCGCCCCCAAGCGCGGCCGTGACTGGCACTTCGTCCTGAAGGACGTCCCAGTGCTTGGCGAGCTTGCCACCCTCGATCCGGAAGAGATCGACCACGACCTGGGGTCTTTCCGCCCAGCCGCGGATGCGGCCGTGTATCGCGACGAAATCGCCTTCGGCGACAATGAGGCCAGGTTCGTAGAAGACGTCCTGCGGTAGGCTTTCGACAATCGCCTTCAGGGCATCGCGACCCTGTGGGATGTTCGGGTTGTGTTGGACGTGGTCCACGACATAGAGCCTCTCCACCGCCGAAGCATCGCGGCGCTGAAACAGGGAGGTCATCGCCTCGAGCACAAGCGCCTTGTTGCGCTGCGGCCGATTGTCAAAATTCTGGTTTGCAGCCCGTGTCACGGTGATCGTTCCGGTCATGCGCAGGAACCGGCCGTCGGACAACGTGGCATGCGAATGGATCAGCCCGCGATCGTAGTCCTGCACGTTGGTGACCGTCGCTCCGTCCTTTTCCTGCCAGCTGACGACGAAGATACTGTTACCGAGTGGCACGACATGGATATCGACAATTTCCGTGTGCCTAAGCGGTCCCTCTTTGATCTCGAATTTCAGCTGCGACGTCGAGAGAAGCGTCAGGCCGACTCTGAAATCCGGATAGGACACATCCATCTCGAGCCCGACAGGGAAGTGCTTGATCGGCATCACAGTTATTCCTTCGAAAATGGTGATGATGGCGAGGCTCGACTTGGCAGCTTGCATTGGCATCAAGCCGAGAACTCGCCATCTCCTTCAGCCTTTACAGACCGGCCTTGCTGGCCGCCTGCACAGGGGTATTGAGAAGCTGCTGTTCCCAGAGATAGGCAATGCCGCTGCCACCGGAGTGCTCGATGATAACGTCCGTCAGTGCAGCCGCGGTCTCCTCACGAGCCCAATCGCGCTGCCACTCGGCAGCGATCGCGAGCCAGGTCATCATGTTGATGCCAGCCCCCATCATCCGCTGGATAGCCACCTGGTGCGCTTCTACCGAGGTTCCACCCGATGCGTCGGTAATCACTGTAACGTCCCAGCCCTCGCCAGCGGCCTGGATGGCCGGCATCGCCACGCAGACTTCGGTCCACAGGCCAGCAATGATGAGCTGCTTGCGGCCAGTGGCCTTGACCACGTCCACCACTTTGGGATCCTGCCAGGTGTTGATGAATGTACGGTCGATCACCTCTTGTCCCGGGAAAACATCGGTGAGGTGCTTGAACAGCAGACCACCCCGGCCGGCGATCACACTCGTCAGGATCGTAGGAACGTTGAAAACCTTTGCCGCCTTCGCAAGCGCCGTGGTGTTGTTCACGACCGCCTGAGGATCGTGGCTGTTCACGTTTGCGAGCTGATAAGGCTGATGGTCGATCATGACGAGGACGGAGTCTTCGGGACGAAGAAGTGAGTTAAGGCCGTTACGAAAGGTCATACTTACATCCTATGTTGGCGGTTGATTGAGACACACTGCAGGAGGGGCGAACGCCCTCCGAAGCGCCGTCTGCGAAAGGACCTTGTCATTCCCGATTTCGATGCGGTAGTCATCGTTTGTGCCGAACAGTGTCGCGGAATGGGGAACGCAGGATGGACATCGAAGATCGGCGGACGTTTGTGGAGGTTGCGGATGCCGGCGGAGTGACGTCTGCTGCGCTCCGGCTGGGTGTCTCCAAATCAATGGTCAGCCGACGGCTCTTAAGGCTTGAGGCTGAGCTTGGCGTCCAGTTGCTTGCAAGGTCGACACGCGGGGCGTCCTTGACGGAAGCGGGGCCACTTTCCAGACGGTTGGTGGAGTTAGGGTGGCGATAGCCGGACTCCCTGTAGAAGGTGACGGCTTCAAGCAGATCCGGATCCGTAGCGCCCGCCGCCTCTGCCTCTTTCAGGCTGTCCAGGATCCAGGGATTCCTGCGGCGATTGCCGCGGGCTTCTGCGGTGCGTTGCTTTCCGACATTCACCAAAGTTTGGCGAACGTCCGGAAGCATGCTCCGGAATGCCCGGCCAATGTCATTCGCGACCACCTTTGCGACTGCCTTGAAGCGGTATTCCGTCAGCGCTGCGTTGATCGCATAGCCACCGCCGGCGCAAATTCCGAGAAGCCCAATGCGCTCTTCCTCCACATAAGGAAGCGTTGTCAGGAAATCGACCGCGCAACGAATGTCTTCGATCCGGGCGGCCGGATCTTCGAGGTCTCGCGGCTCGCCGCCGCTCTCGCCCTGGCGCCCTATTTCGACGCTGCCACTGCGCTTAGCGGCTCGGGAACCGGCCGGACATGCAGGCGGTCTCGGCCGGACATGGCATCTCCCTGCACCTGCTCGGAGAGACGCTCTTCGTCCCGCCGACGCACATCCTCTGCCGCCTCCTCCACGTCAAGCTCGGCATAGCCCAATGCTCGTAGGCCCTCGGTTCCCATTAGATAGGCGGATTCAACCGTCTCGCGGATCTGATAGTCCACACCGGCGCGGATCAGGTCCACGGCATGGCCGCGATCATAGCTGCGCACGAGGATCTTCGCCTGCGGAAACTCATGCTGCGCCAATTCGACAATCTGAATCGCGGCCTTCGGATCATTGACGCAGATCATCAATGCTTCGGCAGAACCCGCACCGGAATGGTGCAGCGTATCGAGCCTGGTGCCGTCGCCGAAAAACACATTGAAACCGAAGCGCCCCGCTTCACGGATACGGTCGGGGTTCATGTCGATGACGGAAAGGTTCACCCCTTTCGACAAAAGCAGTTGCGAGGCAATCTGGCCGAAACGGCCGAAGCCGATGATGAGCACCCTTGCGCTTAGATCCCGTGCCGCCTCTACACCCTCCATCGACGCTTCGCTGCGCAGCAGCCGGTCCGCGGCGATCATCAGCAGCGGCGTCAGCGCCATGGAGAAGATGACAACGGTGGTGAACAGCGCATTTTCGCGCGCGTCGATCACCCCGCCGGCGGTCGCCGCAGCATAGAGCACGAAGGCGAACTCGCCGCCCTGCAGGAACATCGAGGTACGGTGCAGGGCCTGGTGGCTGGAGCCGCCGAACAGGCGGGCAACCGCATAGACAACGGCGCCCTTGGCGATGGTGAAGGCGACCAGCATGGCAAGCAGAAGCTCCCATTCGGCTGCCACCACGGCAAGGTCCAGCGACATGCCGACAGCCATGAAGAACAGGCCCATCAGCAGGCCGCGAAACGGCTCGATATCACTTTCGATCTGGTGCCTGTAGCTCGAACTCGACAGCATCACACCTGCGAGGAAGGCACCCATGGCCATGGAAAGCCCGGCGCCGGCCATCAGCAAGGCTGCCCCCAGCACCACCAGCAGCGCGCCCGCCGTCATCACCTCGCGGGTCCTTGCCCGCGCCAGGAGGGCGAAGAACGGGTTCAGCCCCCATTTCGATACGCCGAGAAGAACGAGCAGCGCGCCGAGCGCCGATAGAACATCCATCCATCCCGACTGCCCCTGCGACAGCGGCGAAAGGAAGGCGACGACCGCCAGAAGCGGCACGATCATCAGGTCTTCGAAAAGCAGGATGGACACGGATTTCTGTCCCTCACGGCTCGAAATCTCGCCTCCTTCCTGCAGGGCGGACATGATGACGGCCGTCGAGGAAAGAACGAAACCCGCGCCGGCGATGAAGCCCACCGGGGCAGGCAGGCCAAAGAACAGCATGCCCGTCAGTGATAGCGCAGCAATCGCCGCCGCGACCTGCACGAGACCGAGCCCGAAAATCTGGCCGCGCATGGCCCAAAGCTTATAGGGCCGCAGTTCCAGTCCGATGACGAATAGGAACATCACAACGCCGAGTTCGGAGAAATGCAATATCGACGCAGCATCGGTGAACAGCCCGACAACCGACGGCCCGACCAGCACGCCGGCTGCGAAATATCCGAGAACCGAGCCAAGGCCAAGTCGTCGAAACAAGGGTACCGCGACCACGGCCGCTCCCATCAGGACGATCGCCGGCCCTATCGTCTGTCCCAAGCTCGCTTCAGCCATTCACTCACATCCCCGGTCCCTCGTTTTGAAGCGGCTACTGCATAATTCCTCAAATCGGAATCGATTTGAGGATGAAATTATGCAGCAATTCAAAGTGCTACAGCGTCCTTTGCGCGTCTGAAAAGACGCGCGGCGCTGTAGCAACAGGCTTTGCCTGCCGATCTACTTCTCACCGAGTTTGGTAGCGTTGCGGAGCGGGCTCGAATAGTCATCGCATCGGCAAAACTCTGTCGCGGAACGAGGAACGCGAGCTCTCCGGCTGATACACTATTCACAAAGCGAGGGTTGCCTGACTTCCGCCGGGCAACCAACAGCCATTACCAAACACTACGCAAGCGCGCCGCCGTCCACCGTAAGAATGGTGCCGGTGATTTGCCGGGCGGCCGGCGTTGCGAGGAAAGCGACTGCCGCCGCGACATCCTCCGGCTGGTTAAAGCGGCCAAGGGCGCTGAGACCACGCTGATAGTCGGCGAATTCCCCCGTCTCGGGGTTCGCGTCAGTGTTTGTCGATCCAGGCTGGACGAGATTAACCGTTATATCTCGGGCGCCCAGTTCGCGGGCGAGGCCACGGTTGAATGCCTGGAGCGCGCCTTTGGTCATATAGTAGACCGTACCGGGCACGCCGGCTATGCGATCGGCGCCCGCCGATCCGATGGTAATGATGCGCCCGCCTTCCTTGAGGTGGGGGATGGCAGCCTTTGCAGTCAGAACAGGCCCACGCACGTTAACGGCAAGCAGCGCGTCGATGTCCTCGATCGTGAAATCTGCAATGTTGTTGTATCGCGCGATCGCCGCATTGTTGACGAGAATGTCGAGACCGCCCAGTGTGCGGACAGTTTCGTCCACTGACCGCTGGATGGCCGAAGGATCCGCGCTGTCGGCCTGTATCGCGATTGCCTTGCCCCCATTCCCTTCGATAGTCCGGACAAGTCGTTCCGCGTTGTCGGCGGATCGCTCGTACGTTATCGCAACGTTGGCACCTTTCTCCGACAGAGCAATCGCGATCGCGGCCCCGATGCCACGCGATCCACCAGTGACGAGCGCATTCTTTCCAGCTAATTCCTGCATAGTCGAACTTTTCCTATTCCTGTGGCCTTGACGCCGATTTGGAGGCTCATTCCTCGCTACGGGCTGCTCCGGCACGCTTTTTGTTGAGCCTCAAAATAAGCAGTTGCGACGCAGGCAACATTCCTGATCTTCCCAGACACTTGCCTGATCCTACCAAATCACTACATGCTGACGTGATGTTCGACCCTATGAAGCCATCGACACTTCTGCTGAACGCCGTTGCTCCGTTTGTTTCGGTGCATGCGGGTACAGTCGGCGTTCCCACCCCCGTTCCGCGCTTGACGATTTGGACAAGCACAAGGGCCACGTCGCCCACTCCGGCGGTGTTCGAACCCATGTTCTATGCGGTGTTGCGCGGAACCAAAGTCTTGATCATGGGCGCCAATCGGTTCGAATTGGTCGCAGGCGCTTGCGCGGTATCGTCCTTTGGCCTGCCCTACAGCCACCAATTGACCGGCGCCAAGCCTAATTTCCCCTATGTCGGCATCAGCCTTCATCTTGATGCCGATATTTTGAAGCGCGTCATGCTCGATATCCCCAAGCGTGAGGACCGCTGGACATGCGCAGTCGCCGCCGGCGGTCTGGACGGACCCGTCGGCGACGCATTTGCTCGCCTCGTCGGGCTGCTGAACGCGCCCGACGATATCGGTGCGCTGGCACCACACTACGAGTTTGAGCTTTATTATCGGCTGCTTCAGAGCTCGATGGGCGACACGCTCCGACAGGTCAGCCAGAGAAACGGCCGCTTTCAACAACTCAAGTCGGCGGCCGATTGGCTCGCCTCCAATCATAGCGAGCCTGTCAATATTCCTGAGCTGGCGGCGTCTTCTCACATGAGCGTTACAAGCTTTCACAGGCATTTCAAGGAAGTCACCGGGTTCAGCCCACTTGCGTTTCAACGCCATATCCGCTTGCTTGAGGCGCGGAAGCTCCTTGCCGGCGGGAGCACCAATGTGTCGCGCGTGGCGTATGAGGTGGGTTATAAAAGCCCGTCGCAGTTCAGCCGCGAGTACAAGAGCATGTTCGGCAGCGCGCCAGTGGCTGATCTGCAGCTGTGAACCCAGTCGTTTTCTGCTGACGGAAGAAAAAAGTCGATGGCTTCGGCGGGGACTAGAGGACATTCCCCTCCCGCGCCAGACAGTGCATCGGCGTCCAAGCTGATCGTCTCGTTGCTCACATTCGGCGACCCTCACCTCACCCAGCGAGCGACAGCTGTGCTAACAGTAGTACACGCCCACTGCGCAGCGCCGCACGGTTCGCCGCGCCACTCCGGCGAAGCTGACGGGTGTCAGCGGACGTCCGACTCTCGCCTCGGCGGTCGTAACGAAGCTGGGTACGGGTATCGAAAGCTCGGATCCGATCGCCTGTCCGAGCAGTACGAACGTCCCTGCCAGAATGACGGTTTTCAGTTTCCTTGTAGTGTTCATTTTGCAGCTCCTGCGGCAAGGTGATCCGGAAGCTCGTCGATGTCCTTGAGCTCTTTCAGATCGACCAGTTTGGCGTTGGTAGAATTCTTGAAGCCGAAGTCGTCAGCAACGACGTCCGTCCCGGTTTTCCAATCGCTGATCTGGATGCTGTACTGGGGGGCCTGGTCGACGTGATTGGCGGTGATGACATATCGGCAGGGATAAGGATGCGCGCCCTGCGCGATCCATATCTGCCAGTCGACGTCCTTGGTGCGGAACGCGAGATGGTCGCACTCCGTGCCCCCGATCACGCCGCTTCCGAGATCCTTCACGTCCACGACGTCGCGCATCAGCTCACCATAGACGTCCGGCAGGAGGAGGTCTGCGCCAGGAAACGGCCGATGCAGCTTGTCCCTCATCTCGTCGACGAGCTTGTCGATCGTGCCTGGTACCTCGATCTGCGCGTAGAGGTTGGCGTCCTTTCCAAGAAACGTCAGGGTCTTGCCGTCGTAGCTCAGCTCGACATTGGCAAACCCGCCTGTCCGCGTCGCACGGATCTTGTCGGGCCGACCTATCTCCATCATGCCGGAACTCGCAAAGAGCAGTTTCTGATGTTTCTTGGTGACGACCTCGAGATTGGTGTCGTATTGGAATGAAATGGCCTTCTGATCGGCCAGGTAGTCGGACATCCCCTTGAGAAGGCCCTTCGCATCCTTCTCATCCGCCCACGCACTACACGCTGCGCCTGCTGCAATTATCAGTACGATCGCCATCCCAGGAGCGGAAGCGATGGACCGTGATTCCTTTCGAGATGTCATCTTCATTGTACCAGTCCTCCCTTTGGGTCTGAAACATTCCACTCTTTGGAGAGCGGACTGCGGGCAACCGCCGTATCGCCGCCCATGAAGCCATAGAAGTAGTCGAAGCCCATCCCGGACGGCCATTGATCGAAGGGACCAGCGGCGCTGTACTGGAAGGCTGGCGTGTTATGGTTCTTGCCGAACCACGAGGTGGCGTAGCCGTTCTGCTTGAGAATGTTTCCGATTGCAGCGGCCAATAAGGCTTGGAGCTCCTGGCATCGAGGCCTATCTGACCGCCAAAGATGGGCGGTGGATTGGGGAGAAACCGTCCATCGGTGGTCGTCGTGGCGCTCGGAGACCCGGGTTCGGTCACCTCCTGGGCTCTCGTCCAGTCCAAGGTCACGGCTGACAAACTCAATGTGGCAAGAAATAGTGTCCCAATCCTCAACATCGCTACACCCTCCGTCGCTTGCTTGCGTCATGGCCACCGCGTCGGCTCGGATCCCAGTTCTAAGGACAACGCGTCAGGAGAGATTTCTCGCTTCTCGCGCACATTTTAATGATGGAGACAGGGCGTACCGGTCGGATCGAGCAGGCTGAAAGGCCGTCGCTCACCGGCATGATAGAACAACGTGCCGCTGACGGAGAGTAACATACAGTAGGCTACACGACGGGACGGAGGTCGGGTTGGCCCGGCGGCGATATACCCGAAGGGCGGTGCGCCATTGTGAAGCTGATTTCTATTTCGGAAACGGAAATGTCGTCGCGCCACGGAAGCCGATTCCATCCGAACCATTGCCGAGCACAGCCGCCAGTCTCGACGCCATCAGGGTTGGTGGGCTCGTCTCTGCTCGCGTTTCGGCAGAGTTTAGCAGCAACCCAAGCACAGGATGCCTCCCAAAATGGTAAGTCCGTTTTGGAGGAGACGCTCCAATTCTGGTCGAGACGGTGACTTCATCTCCGACATGGTTGCCACACGAGCGCGGGAAAGAAGTAAGACATCATAACAACCACCGTGTCTCCTTCGTCGATCTCGGGACGCGAACTGCTGTGGGCCACCTCATTTGGGGCGCCGCTGGAATGGTATGATGGCAGCTTTATCGAGTGCTGCCTCGATCTCGATCCGAAGGTTCTCGACGAGTTCGACCGACTCGGCGCACCGCTCATCCCGTTTCGGGTTTGACGAATTCGCCCAATCGCGCCGCAGCTCATCCGCGGCCGCGAAGTCGTAACACAGCTCTCGAAAGTCCTCGTCGCGTGCGGCAAGATCGTCGATCGACGTCGCACGGGTGGGAAAGCATGATTTCGCGAAACCTGTGTCGTATCCCATGACGGCTCCTTCCGCTCGTCGCGCCGGCGACGATGAACTGCAGCATCAAGATAGGATATTATGGCGCAAGCGACTGTGACTGGATCGTATGTTACAGTAACAGACCTCACTGGCTCGCGGAGACCTATGCTCCGCTTCAGCCCGGTGACTTGCAGATCGTGGAGCTTCTTCGCCAGTTGAGAATGACGGACGGGCGCAATGGCGACGCCTCGAGGGCGCTCATCCGTAAGGAGGATGGACGCGGATCATTTGGTAGGGTAGCTTGCGTTAGTAATCGGTCATAAAAGTTCTGGCAGTGAATTGGGGACACGCCATGCAGACTTTGGGACCAGATAGGCGCGATCCGCCTCCATGCTCTCGGCCCGCGCCTTGCCTGGAAGAGATTCGCGCTCAACTCCAGAGTATCCTGACCAGCACCGAGTTTCCTGGGTCGGGCAGGAGCCGCATTTTTCTGAGCTACGTCGTCGAAGAGACTCTTGCGGGCCGCGGCAATCGCATCAAGGGATACTCTCTGGCTCTCGAAGTATTCAAGCGCGACGAAGGATTCACACAGGACGACCCCGTGGTACGGATCGAGGCGGGACGCCTGCGTCGCTCTCTTGAACGCTACTACTTAACGGCAGGACAATATGATCCGATCCGGATCGACATCCCCAAAGGCGGATATGTTCCGACGTTCCAATGGACAGACGTGACCAAACCGGCAACGAGCGAGGGAACGAACCCGCGCGAGCTGGATACGGCCGGCCAACCGCCGCCGGGAATCCCGGCGCTGCGTCGCTGGAGCCTACGACCTGTTGCAGGCGTCTCCGCACTCTTGATCTCGATCGGTCTCGCAATTGCGATCTGGACAGTCGGACGGCCCCAAGCGGATCCCCCACCCGGTAAGGTGCCAGCACTGCCAGATGGCCCGACGTTGGTCATCGCTCCGTTCGCCAACCTCGGGGAAGGTCCGAACGCGGAACTCTACACGTTAGGCCTGACCGAAGAGCTGCTCACTGCGCTGCCCCGCTTTCGGGAGATCAAAGTGTTCGGCCGCGAGACGTCGAAATCTCTGGCTCCCGAAGTGGGGGCTACTAAGGTCCGTGGCGAACTCGGCGCACGATATCTTCTTGCCGGGGGCGTCCGGGTTTCCGACAACAGGGTGCGCGTCACGGCCCGCCTTCTCGACACTGCCAGCGGCGCGATCCTCTGGTCTCAGACCTATGACGACGATCTGCGCACCCGCCAGCTCTTCGTCATCCAGTCCGACGTCGCAAACAAGGTGGCGACGGCGGTGGCGCAACCCTATGGTATCATTGCGCAGGCGGACGCCGCCAACCCTCCCCCCGACGACCTCGGCGCATATGCCTGTACGCTCAGCTACTACGCCTACAGGGCCGAGCTAAGTGTCGAGCGACATGCCGACGTTCGAGACTGTCTCGAAACCGCAGTAGCACGCTACCCCGCCTTCGCAACCGCCTGGGCGATGCTTTCGACCACCTATCTCGATGAGGACCGGTTCAAATTCAACCGCAAAGCAGACGCGTCCGCCCCCATAGAGCGCAGCCTGATCGCCGCCCGCCGTGCAGTCCAACTCGATCCTGGCAGCACGCGCGCGCTGCAAGCACTGATGACCGCGCTCTTTTTCAACAAGAAGCTGCACGAAGCGTTGCAGGTCGGCGAGCAGGCGCTCGCAACTAATCCAAACGATACGGAACTCCTGGCTGAATTCGGCACAAGACTGGCAATGGGCGGGGAGTGGCAACGGGGCGCAGATCTCCTGGATCGCGCTCTCGTGCTCAACCCCGGCGGCGCCGGCTACTACCACGGCACCCGCGCGTTTGCAGCGTTCATGCTCTACGACGAGAAGACGGCAGTCGCCGAAATCGAGGAGGCGGATCTGCAGAAGTTCCCCCTCTTCCACGTCGTCGCGGCGGTGGTCTATGCGGACGCTGGAATGATGGAAGACGCGCGTCGTGAAGGCGAACAATTCACTCGGATGCGCCCGGACTTCATGCCCAACATCGTGGCGGAACTGAACGCTCGCAACTTCCAGCCGAGGGACCAGGCTCACCTGATCGCCGCCGCTCGGAAGGCAGGACTGACTGTATCGGATGAAGCACAGGCCGCCATTACGCTTGCGATGGAAGCCGCCGGCCAGCGACCGCATTAGGGTGACACAGCGTTCCGCGTGTCGGTCCAGCTAACACTACGCACCCGTCCGTCACGGAGTATGGTACCCCGGAGCCTACCTCGTCGCAGCGCAGCCTTTGCGGCTGCGCCGGATGAACCGAATTACAACCCGTGCGCGCAGTGTGGCCACTATCCTTATTCCGCCCCGCTACTAGGTCATTCTGCCGTGGGGATAGAGCTGCCACCCTCTTCAAGTCCCTCCGATTACGAGGCCTATCCACAAGATCGAAGCAACCCGCCCTAAATCGTCCAAACCCGTGGGGCGCTGCCGCCTATCGGTGCATTCTGGTCCGTCATCCTCTATGACGCCGAGGCGTCCCTGCGACATCAATTGTTTCGTGGTCAGCAGTTGGATAGGGCTGAGCTCCCATCCCTTTCTCCAAAACCAGGATCCGTGCCGCTGTCCTGGCGGCAGAAGGAGGATCGCGTGATTCCCCTTCTGCTTTGCCTTACGCCAAGCTGATCGAAAGAGCATCAAATCTGACGTTTTCTGGCAACACGCCGCCGTCAACTGTTTAAAATAGCGGCGTTGCAGGAACGAGAATCGAAAATTAAATTGACGGTTATGTCTCTTTGAGTTCAGATCACGCTAATTCGCGGAGAGGTTGAACATGGTCTGACTGCCAAGGGGACTTGCCGATGAAGCTGATGCCCACGTACGTTCGTCTCGCCTTGGCAGCAATGCTATCTGGATGTGGGGCAGTTGGAGCGAACGCACAGTCCAACGAGGATTTGGCGAAGAAGCCTTCCAATCAGATCACCTCGCTGATCAGCGTGGCCTTTCAGTTCAGCTATGACCATGGCAGCGCCCGACAAATGGTCCAGACGGACTCGTCGTCCGGGTTGCGATGACCTTTCTATTTCCAAAGTGACATTGAACCGGGGGCGGTTCACGATAGGGGGATGACCAGATGAAATGTAGTCTTGCTTTCGCAGCGATCCTTTTGGGTGCGGCAGCCGTCGCCAGCTCTGCAAACGCTGCGGACCCGACGCCACTGTTAAGCCCTGAGGCGAAGACCGTCGAGACCCAGAGCGGATGGACCTTCACCGTTGCGCCTTACTTCTGGATGGCAGGCATGAGCGGCGATGTCGCTCAGTTCGGATTACCCGAGGTGCACGTCGATGCGAGCTTTAGCGACATCTTGAACAACCTCGATTTCGCGGCGATGGCTGTTGGCGAGGCGAGGTACGATCGCTACTCCATCTTCGGCGACATCATATATACGAAGCTCTCAAACGACGCGTCGACGCGGCGTGGATTCCTCGCGACCGACGTCGAGGTCACGTCCAAGACATTTGCTGGTCTGCTTGGGGCGGGCTACTCTGTGGTCGACGGTCCGAACGGCCATCTGGATGTCGTCGCCGCTGCCAGGCTCTGGTCAGCGGATACGACGATCTCGTTTCAGGGAGGGCTCCTTGACGGCGTCCAAAAGGAAGACGACGCGACCTGGGTCGACGCCTTGGCGGGCGTCAAAGGCAACTACTTCTTTACGCCGAACTTCTACTTCACGGGCTGGGCCATGGCCGGCGCCGGCGGCGCAGATCTCGACTGGGATGTCTTGGCCGGGCTTGGATACAAGTTCAACGACAGTATTTCGGCGGTCGCCGGCTATCGCGCGCTCGGCGTCGATTACAGCAATGATGGCTTTGTCTTCGATGTCGTCCAGCAGGGACCGATCCTCGGCGTCGCGATCCACTTCTAAAGGCGGTGGCGAACACGTCCCTGAAAGGAACTACAATGGTGCACGGTCGGGGCTTTGGAGGGGGTGCCCGGCGGGCGGGATTTGAATTCGTGCGGCTGCGCTGGATTGCAATTTCGATGGCGCTGATTGCATTGCCGGGCTGTGGCGGCCATCCCAAGAACGTCCTGCTACCCGTGGCCGACACGGCGTCGAGTTCGAGCAAGGTGGAAATGCTGGTCGCGACCACACGCCAGTCGTCGACGGTAAGAGGAGAAATGTTCTCGGGCGAACGCGGACTAGCCCCGGCCTTCGCGGATATCACCGTCTCGATTCCACCGAAAACCGTTCGCAAGGAGGGCGACGTCGCCTGGCCCAAGCGGCTTCCGGCCAATCCGGCGACCGATTTCGCCACTTTGAAGGCTCAGGAAATTCCGCTTGACGAGGCCAAGGCGTGGCTCAGTGCTTCCGTGAAGAAGAGTCCCGACCACAGCGTCCTTGTCTTCATTCATGGCTTCAACAACCGGTTCGAGGATTCCGTCTACCGTTTTGCTCAGATCGTAGAGGACTCCGGCGTACACAGCGCCCCGGTTCTGGTGACTTGGCCGTCGCGGGGAAGCCTGCTGGCTTATGGGTATGATCGCGAGAGCACAAACTATTCCCGGAATGCCCTGGAAGCGCTTTTCCAATACCTGGCTCGCGATCCTCAGGTGAAGGAAGTCTCTATCCTTGCGCATTCGATGGGAAACTGGCTGGCGCTGGAATCGCTGCGTCAGATGGCGATCCGCAATGGCAGGCTGCCGGAGAAGTTCAAGAATGTGATGCTGGCGGCTCCCGACGTCGACGTCGATGTCTTCCGCTCGGAGATTGTCGACATGGGCAAACAGCATCCGAAATTTACCCTGTTCGTCTCGCGCGACGACCGAGCACTGGCATTTTCGCGCCGTATCTGGGGTGACATCCCCCGCCTGGGCGCTATCGATCCGGAGCAGTCCCCATATCGTGAGGAACTGGAATCCAACAAGATCGTCGTGATCGATCTGACGAAAGTCAAAGTCGGCGACAAGCTCAATCACAGCAAGTTCGCCGAATCCCCGCAGATCGTCCAACTGATCGGTCAACGTATTTCCGAGGGCCAGACGCTGACGGACAGCCGAGTTGGTCTTGGCGACCAAATCCTCGAAGCGACGACGGGGGCAGCCGCGACGGCTGGTTCTGCCGCAGGGTTGATCCTAGCCGCTCCAGTCGCAGTGATCGATCCGAACACCCGTGACAACTACGCCAACCAAGTCGGCGCTTTGACCGGTCAAACTCAAGAGAAGCCGCGGCATGTAGCGAACGTCAATTGCAGTGAGCAACCCGCCACGCCGCCGTGTCATCGGTAGCCGAGCCTACAGCGCCGCGCGTCTTTTAAGACGCGCAAAGGACGCTGTAACACTTTGAGTTTCTGCATAATTTTTTCTTAAATCGATTCCGATTTAAGGAATTATGCAGTAGTCGGCCCACGTAGTTGACGAGACACTGATCGAGGTAGGTTCTGGGTTGGCCTGCCAGCGACGTGACAACTTCCTGCTGCCCCGACGGAGTGTTATTTGATATCACTCCCTCTGTCACGACGACGCTCCGCATGGACTGTTCATCGTTCATGTGGGCGATGATGCAACGTTTTTGGCGATGGGGACGCCTAACCTTGAAATTCGTTGCTATGGAAATCGTCCCGCTATGCCGCCCGCCTCTAGAATTTGGATTGCGCTGCTCGCCTACCATTATTGTCGCCTTGATGGATTCGGACCAACGACCAGCGGTGTTGGCTGGCCAGGGTTACGGAAGGGGCCGCAGCGGCGGCCGCCTCCTCACACCACAGAATTACATATGGTCCATGCTCTTCATGGCTTTGTCCATGTGCATCCTGCATTCTTCCATCTTTTTGGCCTTCATGGAATCCTTGGCCATCATCATTTCCTTGGACGCCATTTCTTTCTTTTCCTTCATGGCAGGATCCGTCATGGCATCCATGTCGGCCTGCATTTTCATCATCGAAGCCTCGTCACATTTCGCCGACTTCATCGCGTCCTGTGCGAAGGCAGGCAGCGCGGAAGCCGCTGCCAGGACGATTGCTGCTACTGTGCATTTCAACATGAACTTCTCCTCCTTGTGGGCACCATTGCCGTTTGCAAGCTGTCCAGCGGCAAGACTGTCCGGAGGCACGAGCGCCTAGATTCCGGCGTACCACTCGTAGCCCCGGTCTTCCCAGAAGCCGCCCTTGCCGCCCCACAGGCCGGCGAAGCTGTCTCTGATCTCGATCCGCATCAGGTATTTGGCATGCTTGTAGCCAAGGTGACGCTCGACGCGCAGGCGAAGCGGCGCGCCGTGGGCGACCTCCAGATCCTTGCCGTTCATCTGGTAGGCGAGGATTGTCTGCGGGTGGAAGGCGTCGATGAGATCTATGCTCTCGTAGTAGGTTCCGCTGCCGTCCAGCGTCTGTTCGAGCTGGTCTGCGCAGTAGAAGACGGCATAGCGGGCCTCAGGCTTCAGCCCCACGCTCTGCAGGAGCGGTCCAAGGGGCGCGCCCGTCCACTTGCCGATGGCGCTCCAGCCCTCGACGCAGTCGTGACGGGTGATCTGGGTGCGTGAGGGCAGCTTCTTCAGATCTGCGAGCGAAAGCTCGACGGGACGCTCTACCAGCCCGTCGATCTTCAGTCGCCAGTCGGCGAAGCCGGTTTCCATCATCTGCGCATAGGCTTCGCTGTCGGGCTGACTTGTGCCGTTCGGCCGGAATGTCGGCGAGATATCGGCTTCGGAATATTCGCGCGCCAGCTTGTCCTTGGGAACGAGTAGCCGCTGGCTTTTCATCGTCAGCGTCTCGGCCATTTCGAGAACGGACTGGACATTGGTGTTCTGGGCGACATCGTCGCAGCCGGTCAGGCCGAATGCACCGAGGCCGGCAGCCGATCCGATCAACAGGCGGCGGCGTGTGATGGAGAAGGTCATTGATCGTCCCTTCCGGTCTCGATCACGTAACGGCCCGTTATCATCGAGCGCATGTTGTTCCACAGGCCGGACAGAATCACCATTGCGACATGCACGAGAACGAAGAGGACGATCGACCAGGCACAGATGAAGTGGATCGACCGGGCCGATTGCCTGCCGCCGAAGAGGTCGAGCAGGAAGGGATAGCCGGCATCCATGCCGGGTGACATGGTCAATCCCGTTGCAAACATCAGCGGCAGCAGGATGAAGATGACGATCAGATAGGTGATTTTCTGCAGCACATTGTAATGCCTTGCCTTTTCACCCTTGGGGAAACGCAGGCGCGCGTGGTCGGCGACCTCCTGCCTCAGATGGCGCGGCGAGATTTCTTCGCTGCTCGGCGCCAGATCGCGGCGGAAATGGCCTGACAGAAAGCCGATGAGCGCATAGATCGATCCGTTGACGACGAAGAGCCAGGCAAAGAACAGATGCCAGCGGCGGCCGGTTGCGAGATCCTGATAGCTCGGAATGGTGATCCAGGAAGGGAAGCCACGCTGGGTCGCGTCATCGCCCGTTCCCGAAACGCCGAGAATGCCCGTTGTCGTGATCTGCAGATTGCCGATGCGAAGCACGCCGCGCGTGCCGCCATCCTCATCGACGGCACTTATCGACAGCCATGACGGATCTGCATCCGCACCGTACTGGCCCCAGTAAAGCGCCGGGTGGGCGTTGAAAATCTGTAGCCCGCTCATCAAAAGCAGGCTGAGACAGAGAACGTTGATCCAGTGTGTAACGCGGGTCGCCAGCGAGTGCCGGCGAATGACTGTTGTCATCGGGCCTGTTGGAGTGGCCTGGCTGTGATCGTCGAGTGTCGCCATGATCATTTCGATGCCCGGTACCGTCGCGTTCCTACAGCCTGTACGTAGGCGAAACGGGATTTGTTACAGGCGTCGCGAAGTTTTTTCTGTGCAGCCGGGAACCTGCCGCCGGGAAAGGCTAACGGTGCCGGACATCCGGCCGACGCCGTCACAAATGCGTGAAGCTGTAACGAATGGCGTTCCATCTGCGAACAAGAGCGAGATGCAGATCATCAGGGAGCAGCACCATGAAACATTCAGCCGCGTTCAATCCTGCGATCATCGCAGCAGTCTTGGCTGTTGGTTCCACCGCTCAGGCCTCCGCTGGGCAGTCGCCTGCAGTCGTCGAACTGTTCACCAGCCAGGGCTGTTCCTCATGTCCTCCGGCCAATGCCAATCTCGTCAAGCTCAGCAACGATCCGAACGTGCTCGCCTTGAGCTTCTCGGTGGCTTATTGGGACTATCTTGGATGGAAGGACATCTTCGGGAAGAAGGAGTTCACCGACCGGCAGGTGACCTATGAGCCCGCACTTGGCCAATCCGGCGCTTTCACGCCGCAGATGGTGGTCAATGGCCATCAGTCGATCGTCGGCTACGATCTCTCCGAGATCCGCCGCGTCATCGCCTCCGAGCCCGCACTGTCCGGGCCGCGCATCGCACTATCGGCAAACAGCGTTGTCGTCGACGCCGCGAAAGAAAGCCCGGCTGCAGCCGATATCTGGCTGGTACGCTATGACAAGGGCATCGTGCAGGTTCCGGTCGCCAGAGGCGAAAATGCCGGCGAGACATTGGCGCATGCCCATGTCGTGCACGGGCTGCAGCGTCTCGGCATGTGGCAAGGCGAGACGGTGACGTTTCCGATCCCTGCGGCGAGCGGAGGCCTGAAGAGGGCCATCATCGTCCAGGAACCGAAGGGCGGAAGGATCCTTGCCGCGGCGAGTGATTGAGGAGCGCTGCGTCAGCCCAACCGCTCGATGCTCGTAACTGTGCGTATTGCGACGCCTGGGAACGCCCGCGTAGTCGGACACAACGGATTTATGCTTGCGAGGCCAGCCCCGGCTACTGAAACCTTTTTCGTTCAGGAACCGTATCTCAGCGGGCGACATCTGTTGCGTTAGTGCTTTCGTCCGTCCTTGCTGCCCGAAGCTTTCAGTCTCTTCTCGGCCTCAAGGATTGCCTCGTCGATCAGCTCGACCGCTTTGCCGAGGGTTGGTCTCTTCTCGGCAATCGGTCTGGCAGACTTCATGTAAAAGCTCAGGCGCCGATGCCGGCGCGCAGCTTCAGGGCGAGATCCGGACTGTCCGAGGTCAGGCTGCCGATGCCGCGTTCCAGCCAGTGGCGGATGCCGGGCTCGTCGTTGAGGGTCCAGACGCAGAGGCGCTCCAGCGGCAG
>Ga0207425_1000418_pt1 | contig 28631 bp, 20 predicted proteins | sample AraplaF_Col_mTSA_FD_184255 | JGI IMG/M metagenome (GOLD analysis project Ga0207425, IMG submission 184255) | Arabidopsis root microbial communities from the University of North Carolina, USA - plate scrape MF_Col_mTSA (SPAdes) (version 3) | ecosystem: Host-associated > Plants > Roots >...
TGGGGGAAAGCAAGGGGGAAATGAAGGCCCGAGGGGGAGATGTCGCTATTTTCGCCACTTTTCTCGGTTTTTCGGCATCCTGATATTCCCAGAATCGCGTATTCGTTGCTTAATCAAGGGCTTAGGTACAAAATCGTTAGTAATTTATCAAGATATGACACGGCCTTTTCCGCCTGATTCCGCTGCGGATCGCGCCGTGCCAATCCCCTAAAAGCGCCGAAGGCCTACAAAGATGCAAACAATTTTTGGTCGTTTCAGTCAAATTTCAATAGCCGCCACCGCCCTCCTGGGTATCGCCGGCGGCCTGCATGCCCAGAATTTCCCCATCACACCGGGCCAAAAAGCAACAGCCGCCCAGGTGGCCCAGGCCGGGGTCCCTCTCAGCGAACTGGCGCCCAATGCGCCGGACGAATACACGGTCAAGCGCGGCGACACACTGTGGGCCATCTCGGGCATGTTCCTCAAAAGCCCATGGCGCTGGCCGGAACTGTGGGGCATGAACCTGCAGGACATCCGCAACCCGCACCGTATCTACCCCGGGCAGCACCTGTACCTGGACAAAACCGGCGGCCGCGCCACCCTGCGCACGCGCCAGGCCTCCAGCGACGGCCCACCGACCGACACGGTGCGCGTGTCGCCCCGCACCCGCTATGAGTCCCTGGCCGACAACTCCATTCCCACGCTCTCGCCCAACGCCATCGAGCCCTTCCTCTCGGAAGCCGTCCTGGTGGACGACGCGACCTTTTCCAGGGCTCCCCGCATCGTCGCTGCCCAGGAAGGCCGCGTGCTGCTCAGCCGTGGCGACCGTGCCTATGCGCGCGGCGAATATGTGGGCGGGGTGGCCACCGGCACCCCTCTGAGCGATGCCAAAGATCAGCCGCTGGACTACCGCGTCTACCGTAATGCCACGCCCCTGAAAGATCCAACCACCCAGCAAATCCTGGGCTATGAGGCGCAATACATCGGCAAGGCCGAATTGATACGCGGCGAATCCGTCATGCAGGTGGCGGGCAAGGACGGCAAGCCGCAACCGGAAATCGTGCCGGCCACGATTGACATCGTCGCCACCAAGGAAGAAATGCGGGTCGGAGACCGCCTGCTTCCCGACCCGCCCCGGGAGCTGGTCAGCTACGTCCCGCACGCACCGGCGACCCCGGTCACGGGCCAGATCGTGTCGATTTACGGCAGCGCCGTGGCGAACGCGGCGGAAAACCAGGTCGTGGTGATCAACCGCGGCGCCAAGGACGGTCTGGAACGCGGCCACGTCATGGCCATCCTCAAGGACGGCGAGCGGCTGGCCGACAAGACCGACAGCGCGCGGCCGCAAATCAAGCTGCCCAATGAGCGCAACGGCCTGATGATGGTGTTCCGCACCTTCGACAAGCTCTCCTACGCGCTGATCCTGCAGATCACCGACGGCGTGAAGGTCGGCGACCGCTTCACCAACCCGAACTAAGGGCGCTGCCTGCGGCCGGGCGCGCCGCGGTGCGGCCCACCGGCAGCGGCCTCCCTGCCCGTCCAGACCGACGTGGATACCCAAGAGCTGCAGGCCTGGTTACGGCTGACGCTTTCCCCCGGTGTAGGAAACGACACCGCGCGCAAGCTGCTGGCCGCTTTTGGCTCGGCGCAAGCCGTCTTTGGCCAGAGTGCGGCCGCCCTCAGGCAACTCGGCACCGAAAAGCTGGCTAAAGCCATCCTGGAAGAGCCGCCGGCGCTGGCGGTCCAGCTGCAGCTCACCCTCGAGTGGCTGCAGGCCGGCGACGACAGGCAGGTTGCCACACTGGGCGACACTGCCTACCCGGCGGCCCTGCTCGACATCGAAGACCCGCCCCTGATGCTTTACATGCTGGGCACGCTGGCCGCAAAGCCGTCGACGGCACCCCACATCGCCATCGTGGGCAGCCGCAACCCGACGCCGCAGGGTGAAGCCAATGCCCGGCAGTTCGCCAAGGCCTTCGGCCGCGCAGGGCTTTGCGTGGTGTCGGGGCTGGCCCTGGGTGTTGACGGCGCGGCGCACGACGGCGCCCTGCTGGGCGGCGGCGAGACGATTGCGGTGGTGGGCACCGGACTGGACAGGGTCTATCCCAAAAAACATCTCGCGCTGGCGCACCGGATCGCGCAGCAGGGCATGATCGTCAGCGAGTTTCCCCTCGGCACGCCGCCGCTGGCGGCCAATTTCCCGCGGCGCAACCGCATCATTTCGGGCCTGTCCCGCGGCACCCTGGTGGTGGAGGCCGCGCTGCAATCGGGCTCGTTGATCACGGCGCGACTGGCGGCCGAGCAGGGCAAGGAGGTCTTTGCGATTCCCGGCTCCATTCACTCGCCCCAGTCACGCGGCTGCCACGCGCTGATCAAGCAGGGCGCCAAGCTGGTGGAAGTGGCGCAGGATGTCCTGGAAGAGCTCAAACTCTCCACCGCAGTCCGGGTGCCCGGCGGCGATGATGCGGCGGCCGAGCCGCACGCCGCTGATCCGCTGGTCGCGGCCCTGGGCTTTGACCCCGTGAGCCTGGACGCCTTGCAGGCGCGCACCGGGCTGGACACCCCGCGGCTGCAAGCCGGCCTGCTGGAGCTTGAGCTGTGCGGGCAGGTGGTGCGCCTGCCTGGCGGGCTGTTCCAGCGCCTGGCCGCTGGTTAAGGTCAGGCCGGGCCTGCGGATTTTCCGCGCGCCGCAAACCCCGGCCGGAGGTTTGACACGGGCGGCGGCATCTGCGTTATATTGGGTGCATGTTTGAAGTACTGGTGTACGTCTACGAGAATTACTGGCAAGGTGACGCTTGCCCCGAACTCCACCGACTGAGCCGCAAACTTACCGCGGCGGGATTCGACGCCGAAGAAATCCAGGCGGCCCTTGTCTGGCTCGACGGCCTGAATGTCGCGGCCCAGGGCACGCAGATCAGCCTGCCGGCCAAAGCCCCGCAGGCAAGCGGTGAATCCCCCGCAAGCGCTCCCGCCATCCAGCAGCAATCGGCCGCCAGCCTGCGCGTGTACTCCGTCGCCGAGCAGGTGCACCTGGGCGCGCAAAGCCTGGGTTTTGTGAGTTTTCTTGAGTCCTCCGGCGTGCTGCCGCCACACATGCGCGAGATCGTCATAGACCGCGCCATGGCGGCCCCCGGCGACCCGGTGACGCTGGACGACCTCAAAATCATCGTCCTCATGGTGTACTGGAGCTTTGGCGAAGAGCCCGACGCGCTGGTGCTCGACGAACTGTGTGACGACACGGAGTTCCGCCTGGCCCACTGAGCGCTGAACGCCGCGTGCCCGCGGCCGGCCCCGCGCGCCGGGGGCCTCTGCCCCAATGTGAAAATTAAAGGCCTAGCCCAGCAGGCGCTCGGGATTGGCGTCCAGCTTGGCCAGCGCATCGCGCGTGGCGCGCACCGTCAGCGCCTCTTCTTCCGTCGGCACCAGCAAGCCCGCCTGCAGGTAGGCGGCCAGGCGGCGCGCCTGGATCAGGAAATTGCGGCCGTCGGCGGAGGCGAACAGGTGCAACTGCTTGCGGCCGCTGCACCAGGCGAACTGCACGTGGCTGACCTTGCCGTTGTGGTCCAGGCTGAACCAGGAACCCAGTTGCAGCTCCCTGGCCCAGGCACGCATGGCCTCGGTGGGGTGGCTGCCGCCGTCGGCGATCACCTCAATGTCGGTGGCGTCTATGCCTATCATGGTCACCAGGCTGTCGGTGTCCAGAGGCAGGTCCCCAACATCCTCATCGGACAGGTAATCCTCGAGGTTGGTCAGGCGCTTGGCCATGGCCTCCACCTTCTCCACCGGAATGGCCTCGGTCTTGGACATGAAAGCATCGGCCAGCGTATCGCTGATGATTTTCAGGTGCACGTCCTGGTCGGCGACACTCAGACCCAGCATGGACATCCCCAGGCGCAGCAGCTGCAGCAACTTGGGCAGGTCGGCGATGACGCGCGCGCGGTCATTGCGGTTGGGCTTGGCGCTGGCCGCCCATACCAGGTCGACGGCGGCCCGCTTGAGCGTGAGGGTCTCTTCATGCTGCGGGCCGTTCTTCATGGCGGCGATCGCCAGCACCTCGGCCCATACCTTGAACAGGAACTCGCGGATTTCATCGCGCACCGACATGTCATTGAGCATGTTGCGCATCTCAATGGTGTACTGGATGGTCATGGTCTCTTTTTGCTCGACCTGCTGGGCCACGCTCACCACGCGGGCGGCGTTGCCGTGCTCCGAAAGAAACCGGGACAGGAATTTGTCGAATTCATCGTAGACGAGCTGGAACACCCGGCGACCGGTTTCGGGATATTGCTCGATCACCTGCACAACGCGCTTGATCTCGGCTTCCAGCACGCCGCCAGCCACCGTGACGTCGAAGCCAAGCACGCACGAGCCCATGCGGTCTATCAGCCGGCGCGCGGGATGCTGCAGGGACTCGAAAAATTCAGGTTCGGAAATCGCCACGCGCAGCACCGGCATCTGCAGGCGCGCGAACCAGACACGGATCACCGCGGGAATCCGGTCTTCCGCGAGGATGCTCTGGAACATCAGGGCGACGATTTCGATCGTCGCCTTTTCGGAGGAGGTGGACGCGGCCTCCTTGAGCTTGGTGGTGCGTTCGCGCAAGACGCCGACGGCGTGGTCCACCTGCGCCTGGCCGTAGACCTGTCCCGGCGCATCCACCAGCAGCGTGCGTTCTCCGCCGGTTTCCTGCACGCGCTCCACATGGGCCATGGCCTGCGCCAGCTGCGGCGAGGCCTGGCTGGGCCGCGTATCGTCGAAGCCCGCCGCCTGGTTTGACAGCAGGCGCTTGAGTTGCCCCATCACGCCCTGGGCGCGCATGCGCGCCCGGGCCAGGGGCGTGGTCGCGGTCTGCAGGCGGGTTTCGTCGTACACCCCCTGGCCGGGACCCGTGGTGGCTTCCGGGCCTTTTGCTGAATGAGGCTGGCCGGTGCTCGCAGCGCCATTGCCGGCGTTGCCGATGCCGCCCTGAAAACCCGGGCCGGCCGCGCTGCCTGTAAAGCGGCCGCCACCCGGACCGCCGCCGGCCGCGGCACCTGCTGCGCCTCGCGCAACGCCGCCTGCGCCGCCATAAGCCGCGCCGCCCCCCGAAGCACCGCCGCCGGAGCCACCTCCCCGGGCAACGCCGCCACGGCCACCACCCATGGAAGCCGGGCCTCGGCCGCCGGATAAGGACGGGCCCGCGCCACCTGTGGGCTCGCCATAAGAGGCTGAGGCGTTGCCACCGCCAGCCCCTCCATAGGCACCGCCGCCGCCCATGCCGGAGCCGGCCGGACCGCCCTCGCCCTGCGGATCTCTTCGTCTTTGCGCTTCGGGTGCCGTTTTGGCCGGCGCACCGGTGCCGGCAGCCGAGGGCGTGCGCTTGACCAGCGGCCTCAGGTCGATTTCGGCCATCACGCCCTGCTGCACCAGGAATTCGTTGGTGGCATGGTAGGTTTCGAGCAAGTGCTCGCCCATGTCCTTCTGGATGCCGCTCTGGACCGCGAGCCAGACCTCGCGCGGCAGGCCGGCCTTGCCCCACTGCTCCACCAGGTGCTGGGCGAGCACTTCGGGCCGCAGGATGTCCTGCTTGTGGAGTTCGGTGATCCCCTCCAAGTTCTGGATGCGCAAACGAAGGTCGTTGAGCTCCCAGCTCGCGAAATCGAGCAGGCGCAGCGCAAGGCGTGAGGCGAGGATCTTGTCCTCCATCACGTCGTTGTCCATCAATTCGAATTTCCCGCTGTCCAGGAAGCGGGCCGGTGAGTTGACGGCGGGAATAGCCTGCGCGTTGGCCCAGGCGGCGGTGGTGCCGCGGACCCAGACATCGCCGCTTTTCTGGAAGGCCAGCCAGCCGTCCCGCCGCTCCTGCATGTCGCGGGCGCTGCCCGGCTGGTCGACCAGCGCGGACAGCTTGTCTTGAATGGTTTTGGCCAGCGCGGGCAATATCCGTGCTGCACGCTCCGTAAACAGCGCGCGAGCCTGCTCGACAAGAAGACTGTTATTTTTGTTGCTTGGCACGACCGCCCTGGGTGATTAGCCTATAGCTTACACCGTAGCCCCTGCGTTGGGGTCATTCGGATCTTCGCCTTTTTTGGCCGGCGCCTTGACCAGGTCTTCCCGCTTGATGCCCAGCCACATCGCGATCGCGGCGGCCACAAAAACCGAGGAATAAATACCGAACAGGATGCCTATGGTCAGCGCCAGGGCGAAGTAAAACAGTGTCGGGCCGCCGAACAGCAACATGGACAACACCATGATCTGGGTCGAGCCGTGGGTGATGATGGTGCGGCTGATGGTGGAAGTGATCGCGTTGTCGATGATCTCTATGGTGTTCATCTTGCGGTAACGGCGGAAGTTCTCGCGGATCCGGTCGAAGATCACCACCGACTCATTGACGGAATAGCCCAGCACCGCTAGCACGGCGGCCAGCACGGCCAGCGAGAACTCCCACTGGAAGAACGCGAAGAAGCCCAGGATGATGACGACGTCGTGCAGGTTGGCGATGATGGCCGCCACCGCGTACTTCCATTCAAAACGGAAGGCCAGGTAGACCATGATGCCGAACACCACCATGGCCAGCGCCTTGAGCCCGTCGTGGGCCAGCTCCTCGCCGACCTGCGGGCCGACAAACTCCGTGCGGCGCAGCGTCACCTCCGGGCTGGCGGCTTTGAGCGCCGCGAGCACCTTGTCGCTCTGCTGGGCGGTGCTCACGCCCTTCTGGGCTGGCAAGCGGATCATCACGTCGCGCGAAGTACCGAAGTTCTGCACCTGCACGTCGCTGAATCCCAGGCCGGCCACGGTGTCGCGGATCTTGCCGACGTCGGCGGCCTGGGTGTAGTTCACCTCCATCAGGGTGCCGCCGGTGAACTCCACCGACAGGTGCAGGCCGCGCGTGATCAGGAAGAAGACGGCCAGCGCGAAGGTCGCAAAACTGATGACATTAAAAATCAGGGCATGCCGCATGAACGGGATGTCGCGCCGGATTTTGAAGAATTCCATCTGGGGTCCTTGGGAAACTCGGGAGAAAAGGCCGGGATTATTTGGTTGCCACGGCGCCGGAGGCGGCGGGCCGCCACACGGTGCCGATGGAGACCGACTTGAGCTTTTTCTGGCGGCCGTACCAGAGGTTCACCAGGCCGCGCGAGAAAAACACCGCCGAGAACATGCTGGTCAGGATGCCTATGCAGTGCACCACCGCGAAGCCACGCACCGGGCCGGAACCGAAGGCCAACAGCGCCAGGCCGGCAATCAGCGTCGAGATATTGGAGTCCAGGATGGTGGCCCAGGCCCGCTCGTAGCCCGCGTGGATGGCCGCCTGCGGCGACGAGCCGTTGCGCAGCTCCTCACGCACGCGTTCGTTGATCAGCACGTTGGAGTCGATGGCCATGCCCAGCGCCAGCGCCATGGCCGCCATGCCGGGCAACGTCAGGGTCGCCTGCAGCATGGACAGCACCGCCACCAGCAGCAGCAGGTTGACGGCCAGCGCCAGGCCGGAGAACAGGCCGAACAGCATGTAATAGGCGGCCATGAAGGCCACGATCACGACAAAGCCCCAGGACACGCTGTGAAAGCCCTTGGAAATATTGTCGGCGCCCAGGGTCGGGCCTATGGTGCGCTCCTCGATGATCTCCATGGGCGCGGCCAGCGAGCCGGCGCGCAGCAGCAGCGCCAGGTCATTGGCCTCGACGACGCTCATGGAGCCCGAAATCTGAAAGCGGTTGCCGAGTTCGCCCTGGATGACGGGCGCGGTCAGTACCTCGCCCTTGCCTTTTTCGAACAGCAAAATGGCCATGCGCTTCTTCAGGTTCTCGCGGCTGGTGTCGCGCATGATGCGCCCGCCCTTGGCGTCGACCGTGAGGTCCACCTTGGGCTGCTGGCTCTGCGAGTCAAAGCCGGGCTGCGCGTCCGTCAGGCTTTCGCCGGTCAGGATCACCTGTTTCTTGACGATCACAGCCTGGCCGTTGCGCTCAAAAAAGCGCTCATCGCCGAAAGGAACGGCGCCGGTATTGTTCGCGGCGGCGCGGGCTTCCGCGCTGTCGTCCACCAGGCGCATTTCCAGGGTGGCGGTGCGGCCCAGGATGTCCTTGGCCTTGGCCGTGTCCTGCACGCCGGGCAGTTGCACCACGATGCGGTCTATGCCTTGCTGCTGGATCACCGGCTCGGCAACGCCCAGCTCGTTGATGCGGTTGTGCAGCGTCACGATGTTCTGCTTGAGCGCCTGGTCCTGGATGCGGCGCGCGGCTTCAGGCTTGATGGAGGCCGTCAGTTTGTATTCCGTGCCGTCCGGCGCATCAACGGTCTGCAGGTCGGCGAACTGGTCCTGGATCAGTCCCTTGGTGGAGGCCAGGGTGGCGGAGTCTCGCAGCCTGATTTCAATGGCCTGGCCGTTGCGGCTGATGCCGCCGTGGCGGATGTTTTTCTCGCGCAGGGACAGGCGGATGTCGCCGGCCAGGGACTCGGCGCGTTTGGTGAGCGCCGCCTGCATGTCCACCTGCAGCATGAAGTGCACGCCGCCGCGCAGGTCCAGCCCCAGGTACATCGGGAAAGCGTGCAGCGATGTCAGCCAAGCGGGCGAGCGCGACAGCAGATTGAGCGCGACCACATAGGCCGGGTCGTTCGCGTCGGGCGCCAGAGCTTTCTGGATGGCGTCCTTGGCCTTGAGCTGCGTGTCGGTGTCGCCGAAACGCGCCTTGATCGAACTGCCCTCGAGCGTGATGGCGTCGGCCGCGATGCCGGTGTCCTTGAGAGCCTGCTCGACTTTGGCCAGCGTCGTGCTGTCGACCTTGACGGTGGATTTGCTGCTGGACACCTGCACCGCGGGCGCTTCGCCGAAGAAATTGGGCAGCGTGTACAAAGCCGCGATCAGCAGCGCGACCACGATGATGGCGTACTTCCAGGCCGGATAACGATTCATGGGAGGGCTGTTCCTGGTGGACAAATGAACAAAAGGGGCGCCCGCATCAAGCCGCAGCAGCCCCGATATACCAAAAAGCCCTGCGAATCCCCACAGGGCCTTGAAGACTTACTTGGCCGTGCTGATCGCGCCCTTGGGCAGGACCTGGATGATGGCGCTGCGCTGCAGCTGCACTTCGACGCCGGGGGCCAGTTCCAGGGTCAGGTAAGCGTCGCCCAGCTTGGTCACCTTGCCGAGCAGGCCGCCGGCCGTTGCGACTTCATCGCCCTTGGCCAGCGCGTCGATCATGGCGCGGTGCTCTTTCTGCTTTTTCATCTGCGGGCGGATCATGACGAAATACAGCACCACAAACATCAGCACCAGGGGCAGCATGCCCGTCAGCGAGGACATCATGTCACCACCGGCGGCTGCAGCGGGAGCGGTTTGGGCAAAGGCGGAAGAAATGAACACGGCTAACTCCACAACATAATAAAAACACACTGGCGCGCGCGCCGTCCAGCACGGACGGCGTACGGAGTCCACGATTGTATGCGGCGGGGCAAGCGCCCCAAGGGGTAACTGGCGCGCGCCAGGGGCTTTTCAAGCCGGGTTTACGCGCAAAGGGCCGCCGCGGGCTTTGCCGCGGCGGCCCTTACAGGCAAGAAAGGGGCGAAGCCGACTCAGGCCGCTTTCCGCTGGACGGTAGATCCGGGGCTACGAAAGGCTTGCATCAAGGCGGCCCACTGCGGCCGCGCGGCGGCCAGGTGGCGGGCCTTGACATGGCCGTAACCCTTGATCATTTCGGGAATCCGGGCGATTTCCAGCGCGGTGGCATGGTTTTCGGCCGTCAGCCCCGCCAGCACTTCCGAAAGACTGGCCTTGTATTCCTCGATCAGGGCGCGCTCGGTGCGCCGCTCTTCGGTGCGGCCGAACACATCCAGCGGCGTGCCGCGCAGGCCCTTCAGGCGCGCCAGCACCTTGAACGCGCCCAGCATCCAGGGGCCGAACTGCTTCTTTTGCAGCTCGCCTTTGTCGTTTTTGGCGGCGGTCAAGGGCGGCGCCAGGTGGTAATGCAGCTTGAAGTCGCCTTCGAACATGGCGTTGACCTTGCCCAGGAAGGCCGTATCGGTGTGCAGCCGCGCCACTTCATACTCGTCCTTGTAGGCCATCAGCTTGAACAGGTAGCGCGCCACGGCTTCAGTCAGCGTCGTCTTGCCCAGCACCGCCTCGGCGCCCCGCACTTGTTCGACAAAGGACTGGTAGGCCTGGGCGTAGGCGGCATTCTGGTAGGCCGTCAAAAAGTCCACCCGTTTCGCCAGCATTTCGGCCAGGGCCGGCTTTTTCACGAATTCGATAACCTGCGCCGCCTTGAACAGCGCCCGCACCGAGGCCAGGTCGTGCGCGCAGCGACGGCCCCATTCAAAGGCCGCCTTGTTGTTGTCGACTTGCACGCCGTTGAGCTCGATGGCCCGCATCAGCGCGGCATGCGACAGCGGCACACGCCCCTTTTGCCAGGCAAAGCCCAGCATCAGTGGGTTGGTGTAAATCGAGTCGCCCACCAGTTGCACCGCCACCTCTTCGGCATCGAAGCTACCCAGCAAGTCAGCGCCCACTGCGGAGGTCACGGCGCTTTCGCAATTGCCGCCGGGGAACTGCCAGCCCGGGTCCTTCACAAAGGCCGCCGTCGGCGTGCCGTGCGAATTCATGGCCACATAGGTGCGGCCCGGCTGCATGACGGTGAGGGTGTATTTGCTGGCCGCCACAATCGGGTCGCAGCCTATGACCAGGTCGGCCTTGGCGGTGTCCACCTTGGTGGTGTAAATCGCCTCGGGCCGGTTCGCGATCTGGATGTGGCTCCAGGTGGCGCCGCCTTTTTGCGCCAGGCCGCCCGCGTCCTGCGTGACCACGCCCTTGCCTTCCATGTGGGCCGCCATGCCCAGCAGCTGGCCTATGGTGATGACGCCGGTGCCGCCCACGCCGCCCACGACAATGCCCCAGGCGTTTTCCGCCACGGGCAACACGGGTTCGGGAACCGGCGGCAGGCTGGAGATGCCGCCCTTCTTTTCTTTCTTCGGCTTCTTCAGTTGCCCGCCCTCGACGGTGATGAAGCTGGGGCAGAAGCCCTTTACGCAGGAATAGTCCTTGTTGCAGGTGTTCTGGTTGATGCGGCGCTTGCGGCCGAATTCGGTTTCCAGCGGCTCGACCGACAGGCAGTTGGACTGCACCGAGCAGTCGCCGCAGCCCTCGCAGACCAGTTCGTTGATCACCACGCGCTTTTCCGGATCCACCAGGGTGCCGCGTTTGCGGCGCCGGCGCTTTTCCGTCGCGCAGGTCTGGTCGTAAATGATGGCGGTCGTGCCCTTGATCTCGCGGAACTCGCGCTGGATGCGGTCCAGCTCGTCGCGGTGGTGCACCGTCACGCCTTCCAGCAGCGGCGCGCCGTCGTATTTCTGCGGCTCGTCGGTCACGATGACCAGCTTGGCCACGCCTTCGGCGCGCAGGCTTTGCATGATTTGCAGCACCGAGTGGCCTTCGGGCCGCTCGCCGACCTGCTGGCCGCCCGTCATGGCGACCGCATCGTTGTAGAGGATCTTGTAGGTGATGTTCACGCCCGAGGCGATGGCCTGGCGTATCGCCAGCAGCCCGCTGTGGAAGTAGGTGCCGTCGCCGAGGTTGGCAAAAATATGCTCATCGGTCGTGAAGGCTGCCTGGCCCACCCAGGTCACACCTTCGCCGCCCATCTGCGTGAAAGTGGAGGTGGAGCGGTCCATCCAGGTCGCCATGTAGTGGCAGCCTATGCCGGCCACGGCGCGTGAACCCTCGGGCACACGCGTGCTGGTGTTGTGCGGGCAGCCGCTGCAAAACCAGGGCGCGCGCTCGCCGGTGTCGGCCTTGGCTTCGGCCAGGGCGCGTTCGCGCGCCTCGATCACGGCCAGGCGCTCGTCCATGCGCGAAACCACGTCGGCCGGCACGCCCAGCTTTTTGAGGCGTTTGGCGATCGCCTTGGCGATGATGGCCGGCGTCAGGTCGGCCTTGGCGCGCAGCAGCCAGTTGTCGCTCGGGTTGGAGCGGCCCCATTCGCCGCCCGACTGGTCGCCTTCGGGCTCGTCGAACTTGCCCAGCACATTGGGCCGCACGTCGGCGCGCCAGTTGTACAGCTCTTCCTTGAGCTGGTATTCGATGACCTGGCGTTTTTCCTCGACCACCAGGATTTCCTGCAGGCCCTCGGCGAAGTCGCGCGTGATGGTGGCCTCCAGCGGCCAGACCACATTGACCTTGTGCAGGCGTATGCCCAGCTGGTGGCAGGTTTGCTCATCGAGCCCGAGGTCGGCCAGCGCCTGGCGCGTGTCGTTGAAGGCCTTGCCGCTGGCGATCAGGCCGAAGCGGTCCTTGGGGCCGGCGATGACGTTGTAGTTGAGCTTGTTGGCGCGGATGTACGCGAGCGCCGCATACCATTTGTAGTCCATCAGCCGGGCTTCCTGCTCCAGCGGTGCGTCGGGCCAGCGGATGTGCAGGCCGCCGGGCGGCATTTCGAAGTCTTCGGGCAGGATGATCTTCACGCGGTCCGGGTCGACCAGGATGGAGCTCGACGACTCCACGACTTCCTGTATGGTTTTCATGCCTGACCAGACACCGGAAAAACGGCTCATGGCAAAAGCATGCAGGCCCATGTCCAGGATGTCCTGCACATTGGACGGAAAGAACACCGGCAGGCCGCAGGCCTTGAAGATGTGGTCGCTCTGGTGGGCGGCGGTGGAGCTCTTGGAGACATGGTCATCGCCGGCAATCGCGATCACGCCGCCGTGTTTCGCGGTGCCCGCCATGTTGGCGTGCTTGAAGACGTCCGAGCAGCGGTCCACGCCCGGGCCCTTGCCGTACCAGATGCCGAACACACCGTCGAATTTTTTGCTTTGCGGGTACAGGTCCAGTTGCTGGGTGCCCCAGACGGCGGTGGCGCCCAATTCCTCGTTGACGCCCGGCTGGAACACGATGTTCTGCGCGGCCAGGTGTTTTTTGGCGGCCCACAGCGCCTGGTCATAGCCGCCCAGCGGCGAGCCGCGGTAGCCGCTGACAAAACCCGCGGTGTTCAGGCCCGCCATGGCATCGCGCGTGCGCTGCAGCATGGGCAGGCGGACCAGCGCCTGGACGCCGCTCATGAAAGCGCGGCCGTGCCCTAAGGAATATTTATCGTCAAGCGTGACGGTTTCCAGGGCCTTGCGGATGTGTTCAGGTAGGGGCGCGTTCATGTTCGTGGGTCTCCAGGACTGTTTTTAGTACCGCCTTGTGGGCGAGTTCGCGAAAGGGTCAAACCCGGTTAGGGCCAGCCCTCTATAGGCATGCAAAGTGTATGCCGCCGGCCCTGATATGTCTTTGCTTTGTTTGCCCCATTTAGCCCACTTCCAGAAAGAATCTTGCTGCAAAATGGCAAATATGGAAACATTAGACAAGTTTGACATCGCCATCCTGAATGAGTTGCAGCGCGACGCGCGGCTGACCAACACCGAACTGGCCTCGCGCGTAGGCCTGTCGGCAGCGCCCTGCTGGCGGCGCGTGCGGGCACTCGAAGAATCGGGCTTCATCACCGGCTACCGGGCCGAGATCAACCGCCACAAAATCGGGCTGGGCGTGCTGGCTTTTGTGCGGCTGGACGCCGACCGCAACAGCGGCGACGCCACGCGCCAGCTGGAGGAGGCCATCAAAAAACTGCCGGAAATCGTGTCCTGCCACTACATCAGCGGCACCGGCACTTTTGAATTGCAGGTGGTGGCGCAGGACCTGGAGGCCTTCAGCAAGTTCGCGCTGCAAAACCTGATCAACCTGCCCAATGTGAAGGACCTGCACACCAGTTTTTCCCTGGGAGAGGTCAAGGCCAGCAGCGCACTGCCGCTCGGGCACCTGGCGTGATCACCCGGCAGGCGGGGCCGGAACCCTCCATTTGTCGACATTGATCAGGTGGCCGTTGACATTGATGTGCCACCTGCCGGCGGACACATAGGCGACGACCGTATGGCATTGCGCGGAAGGGGCGCAAAGTAAAAACTGCGCCATCCCATCCGAGGAGCTGTTTTTGAAATACCAGGACGACCACCATTTGAAGTAAAGCGGCTTGTTGGCGTCGCTTGATTTCGTGGCACGCAGGTAATCAGCCACGCCCCCCTTGGCCAAGGGAAACATTTCCGCGGAAACGATGCGGTAGGCACCGATGCCGACGCTCGCGGCATACGCGGCAACAATGCCAAAAATCCAGGCGATGACTTTTAATTTCGGGCTCATGGGTTGGGGCGCGGCGCTCACGGTCTCGTGGCGTGAAACGGCAGGCAGCCGGCTGACTTCAGTACGATGTTAGCTTGCCTGGATGCAAGCGGGTACTTTATCTCCCCCGTGAGGCCGCCCTTTCCTTCTTTGCCACCCTGGAGCCCGCCATGACGAAATTCCGCAATGCCATTTCCGCGCTGTCCCTGATGCCCTTCATGCTGGCCCCGGCCTGCCTGATGGCGCAGCCGGCCGGCCCCGAGGCACTGCCCATGCGCAACCTGCAGATCGAAGTACGGCAGGCCGGCAGCAGCCTGCGCTCCCAGAGTGCCTTGGGCGCGCAGGGCGGGATCGTGCTGCAGCCGGGCCGCTCGGGCGCCAATGCCCACATCACGGCCCAGGACAGCCAGCGCAGCGATACGCGCGACCTGGTGCAGCGGGTGCTGGTGCTCAACGGCCGCCCCGCCAACATCAACCTGGGCAACAGCCAGCCGCTGCGGCTGGTGCAGGGGCGCCAGGCCGCCACCGTGTTCATCGATGCCAACAGCGGTTTTTCGGCCCGGCCGCTCTGGTACGGCGGTGACAGCGTGGAGCTGGAACTGGCCGCGGGGCAGGCCAGCCGCACGGGCTCGTCGCCGCTCGCGCCCTTGTCCTCGTCGTCCACCAGCACGTCGCTGAACGTGCGCCTCGGGGAATGGGTCACCGTGGCGGAGTCTGACGACGCGAGCGCCGGCAGCAGCAGCGGCATCGCCGACAGCCGGCAATCCACCCGGCGGGATGGGATGCGCGTCGAAGTTCGCCTCTCGGTGCGTTAGTCGCGCACACAGCGCGCCACAAGGGGCAGCAAGGGGTAACGCAACACCGCCTCGCGGCCGCTGGCGCCCAGGCCGAATTCGGCCCTCATGCGCGGGTTGCTGTACACCGTCTGCCGCGGCCCCTCGCCACCGGCGTCGCGCTGGAGCACATCCTGCCCGCCCGGGCCGTCCAACACCGCCGTGTCATCGATAAATTTGACGCGGAACGCTATGCCGTGCTCGCAGCGGTACAGCGGGCCGTCGGCCTGCCAGTTGCCGCCGGCGCAGCCGCCCAATGCCGCCGCGGCCAGCAGCGCCGCACAGATGTTCCATGGCCTGTTCATGATGACTCCAGGAAGGTGGTTTAACGCGGCCAGAGCACCCACAGCCGCAGCGGCTGGTTCATGCGCGCTGCGAGCTGGCCGGCCTCCGGCCCGGTGCCGGCGAAATAGTCGGCCCGCACCGCGCCCACGATGGCGCTGCCGGTGTCCTGGGCCAGCACCAGTTTTTGCAGGCTGCCGGCCCCGCCGCGCGACGCCAGCCACACCGGCGTGCCGTAGGGAATGCTGCCCGGGTCGACGGCGATGGAGCGTCCCGGCGTGAGCGCCACGCCCTGCGCGCCCTTGGGGCCGAAGGCGGCGTCGAGCTCGCTCAGGGGCTGCTCCTGGAAAAAGGTGTAGCGCGGATTGCTCCAGAGCATTTGCTGCACGCGTTGGGGAGAGCTTTTTGCGGCCCAGGCCTTGGTGGATTCGACCCAGGGCGCCGTCATGCGGCCTTCGCCCTGGTCCACCAACCATTGGGTGACGCTGCGAAAGGGCTGCTCGTTCGAGCCGGCATAGGCCACGCGCACCATGCGCTGCGAGCCGTCGGCCTCGGTCAGGCTGAGCCGGCCCGAGCCCTGGATGTGCAACGACATCGCCTCGACCGGGTCGGCCAGCCAGGCGATCTCGCGGCCGCGCAGGGCGGCCCGGGCTTCAGGCAGGGTGTCGATTTCCTGGCGCGAGTACCAGGGCTTGCGGCTGGCCAGCGAGGCCGGCGGGCGGTACAGCGGCACCTCGTAGCCGGCGCCGGCCCGGCGGCTGGCTTTGAGCACGGGCTCGTAATAACTGGTCAGCAGCCCGTCGGCCGTGCCCTGCAGGCTCTCGACCCGGTAGGGCTGCAGCCGGCTCACCATCCAGTTGCGTTGCGCTTCGGCCGAGGCAATGCTCAGGCGCCGGACTTCGGCGCACAGGGGCGCAAAAACCGGGCCCGGCCGCTCGCAGCTCTTGAGCCAGGCGTTCCAGCCCTCGAACAGCGCGTCCTCCTCAAAGCCCGGCAGCTCAGCCCAGCGCACCGCGACCCACCGGCTTTTGCCTTGCAGCATGGGCGCGGGCAAGGGGCCGGAATCGCCGGGGCGGCTGCCGGCCGCGGCGGGCTCGCCCGGTGCCGACGGAGGCGACAGCGGCGGGCTGGCGCAGGAGGCCAGCAAAGCCGTGATGGCGATAATCGTCCCCATCCGCATGGAGCGCGTGGAACGCCTTTCATGCCTGGCGCGTATCGACGGAATCCAAGGAAATGTCATGGCCTTACTTTTGCTGGAAGCCCTGGGGGCATTGCTGCTGTTGGTGTTCATTGTGTGGTGGACGATGTTTTCAGGCCGCAAGAACGGCGAACTGAAGGACCCGGAACAGCCCGCGCCCGACGCGGAGTCCGACAAGAAATAAAGGCTACAGGTTGCGCAGCAGGTTGGCGAGTTCCACCGCCGATTTAACGCCCATTTTGTCAAACACCCGCGCGCGGTGGACTTCCACCGTGCGCACGCTGATGTCCAGCTGGTCCGCGACCAGCTTGTTGGGCAGGCCGCCCACGACCAGCCGCATCACGTCGCGCTCGCGGTCGGTGAGGCCGTCGATGCGGGACTGCAGGCCGGTGGACTCGCTGTGCTGCGCCAGCGCCGCGGCGGAATGCTTGAGCGCCTGCTCGATGCGGTCCACCAGCGCGTTGTCCGAAAACGGCTTTTCGCAAAAATCAAAGGCCCCGCGCTTGACGGCGTCCACGGCAGTGGGGACGTCGGCATGCCCCGTGAGAAAAATCACCGGCAGGGTCGGCAGCAGGCCGTAGCCGATCAGTTTTTCAAACATGGCCAGGCCACTGAGGCCGGCCATGCGCACGTCCAGCAGCAGGCAGGAGGGCGAGCGCACCTCGAAGCCCTTTGACACCCGGGCGTCGAAGGCCTCGGCGCTGTCGAAGGTTTCGCTCAGCAGGCGGCGCGAACGCAGCAGCCAGGCCAGCGCGTCGCGCACGCTGGCGTCGTCGTCAACGATGTAGACCGTGGCATTGTGAATCGGTTCCATGGCTGTCCTTCAGGCTTGCGGTGGATCGCCTTGCCGGGCCGGCGCCGCGGGCAAGGTGAAACTGAAAATCGTACCCTGCGGTTCGGCGGCCTCAAATCCGAGGAAACCACCGTGCTGTTCTATCACGGTGCGGCACAGGCTGAGCCCCAGGCCCATGCCTTCTTCCTTGGTGGTGAAAAAGGGCGTGAACAGCCGCTCCGCGACGTCCCCGGCAATGCCCTCGCCGCGATCGATCACCGCGAACTCGACCCAGCGGCTGTGCGCGTTGGAAGCGGCCGGGCGTATGCGCAGGGTCAGCACCTTTTCGGCCTGCGCCGCGCCGCCGGCCGGCTGCGCGCCTTCGGCCAGGGCCTGCATGGCCTGCATGCCGTTGCGCGAGAGGTTGAGCAGCACCTGCTCGACCATGGTGCGGTCGCACAGCACGGGCTCGCAGGCTTCATCGACCTCGATCACGACGCGCACGCCGAGCTTGCGGGCCTGCAGGCTCACCAGCGGCATGATGGCGTCGAGCAGCGCGCGCGGCTGGACCGCCTCGCGCACCTGGTCGCGCCGGCGCACGAAGTCGTGCACGCTTTTGATGACCTTGCCGGCGCGTTCGGCCTGCTCGGCGATGCGGCGCATGGCCAGCTGCAGGTCTTCGGACAGCGGGGCCGGCGTCGGGGCGGCCGCGTCGGTTTCCTCCTGCAGCAGGTTGAGCGATCCGGTGGCATAGCTCGAGATGGCCGCCAGCGGCTGGTTCAGTTCGTGGCTCAGCAGCGAGGCCATTTCACCGACCATGGCCAGCCTGGCCGTGGCCTGCAGCCGGTCCTGGCTGGCGCGCGAAAGCTCCTCAACGCGGCGCTGCTCGCTCACGTCCAGGATGGCGCTCATCCAGCCGGTGTGCTTGCCCACGGCGTTGATCAGCGGCGCCTCCATGATCAGCACCGGAAAGCGCGTGCCGTCGCGCCGCATGAACACCGACTCATGGCCTTCGCGCGGCAGGTTGCTGCCCGCCAGCCGGATTTCCTGGCGCTGCTGGTAGACGCCAGCGAGCTCCGGCGGCCAGTAGGGCGAGGGAAAGCTCTGGTTCAGCAAATCCTTGGCCTCCACGCCCACCATCTTGCAAAAAGCCGGGTTCACATAGGTGATGCGGCCCTGCAGGTCGCGCGCGCGCAGCCCGGTGAGCACCGAGTCCTCCATGGCCTTGCGAAAGGCCAGCGCCTCGCCCAGGTCGTGCTCGACCTTGAGCCTGCGCCGCATGTCCCTGGCCAGCAGGAAGAGCACCGCCATCAACGCCAGCGACATGGCGGTCACCAGCGCGGTCAGCACGTTGGGAAACAGGGCCGGTGTACCCAGCCGGCTTTCCATGCGCACGACCAGCGTGTTGCCGGGCAGGTCCAGCAGCTGCTGCGCGATGTAGATGCGGTTGCCGCGCGAGGGCACGCCGTGCAGCGCCAGCCGCGTGCCGTCGGCCTCGGTAAAGGACAGGCCCACGCCGCGCGCCAGCTGCCGCCCCACCAGCTCGCCCAGGATGTCCTGCAGGGAATAGGTGGCCACGGTATAGCCCGCGAGGCGGCCGGCCACCACGATGGGCAGGCACATGTCCAGCACCTCCAGGCCCAGGCCGTCGGGCTGCGGCATGAAATAGCTGGTGGAATAGGCCGAGCCGCTCAGGCGCCGGGCCGTGGTGCAGGTCAGGGCCACGTCGGCCTGCATGCTCGTCCTGCCCAGCCGCTCGAACACCGAGGTGCGGTAGGGAGTTTCGACAAAGGCCAGCATGTCCAGCGACTCGCTACGCCATTCGAGCCGCATGATCTCGCGGTGCTCGCGCAGCACTTCGGCGGCCGGCGCATGCCATGCCCCGGGCGTGCGCTCGCCGGACTGCAGCGCCTGGAAAGTCTGGATGTTGCGCGTCAAGCCCGAGCGAATGTCGGTGACGGTTTCAGCGGCATCGTGCTCGAGCCGGCTCTGCACCATGCTGGACTCATAGCGCCCCGCCAGCCATACCAGGATGCCCAGCAAGGCCACGACCAGCGCCACCAGCAGGGCCCACAGCGCCCATCGCCGGCTGGCCCGGCTCACGTTGATGCGCGCAAACTTCACGCCCGGCGGCTCCTCACAGGACGCGGTGGCCCAAGGCCGGCAGGCGCTCGCGCACACCCCGCAGGTTGTTGCTGAGGACTTCGGCCATCACCACCCCCGCGCCCTCCTCGCGCTCGGCCAGGATCTGGCCCCAGGGATCGACGGCCATGGTGCGGCCCCAGGTATGGCGCCCGTTTTCATGGACGCCGCCCTGGGCCGCGGCCAGCACATAGGCCTGGTTTTCGATGGCCCGCGCGCGCAGCAGGACTTCCCAGTGCGCCTGGCCGGTGGTGTAGGTGAAGGCGCTGGGCACCAGCAGCACGTCGGCCGCCAGGGCGCGGTACAGCTCGGGAAAGCGCAGGTCGTAGCAGACGCTCATGCCTATGGTGTAGGCATGGCCGTCGCGCGACGCAAGCTCGAAACGCACGGGCTGCGCGCCGGGCTCCAGCACGCGCCTTTCGTCATAGTCTTCCTGGCCCTGGGCGAAGCGAAACAGGTGGATCTTGTCGTAGCGGGCTACGCTTTCCCCCGAAGGCGCGTAGGCCAGCGAGCAGTTGCGCGCGCGGCCGGGATCATCCGTGGCCATGGGCAAGGTGCCGCCCACGATCCACAGCCCCAGTTCGCGCGCCGAGCGGCTCAGGAAATCCTGGATGGGGCCTTGCCCCGGGGACTCCTGGAACTGCAGCTTGTCGGTGTCCTTGCGGCCCATGATGCAGAAATACTCGGGCAGCACCGCGAGTTCGGCGCCCTGCGCCGCGGCCTGCCCGAGCAACTGGCGAGCCACCTCGAGGTTGTCCTCGATGCGGGTGCCCGACACCATTTGAATAGCGGCTACTTTCATGGTCAGCGCGTCTCCGTGGAAGCCTGGCTGGGCTTGTTGTCGGCCTGGGCCTTGCGGTCCAGCTTGGTGACCCGGGGGTCGGACCAGGTGCCGTCGATGTGGAACTCCTGGGTGGCCGCCTGTATCAGGGGCCGGCGCAGAAACATCTGCGCCAGGAAGCTGCCCAGCCCTATGGCCGGGTTGATGGCGGTGGCGATCAGCGAAGCCGTGCCGGCGTTGATCTCCGGCACCACCACGACCTTGATGTCCTGCGTTTCCCTGGCGATGTCTGCCGAACCCTCCATGAGCACGGCGGCATTGACGCCGCGCATCTGCAGGTTGTTGGTATAGGCCACGCCCTGGTTGATGTTGACGTCGCCGCGCACGAAATCGAAGGCGAAGCCTTCCGAGAAGACGTCGCGGAAATCCAGCGCCAGCCGGCGCGGCAGGGACTGCAGGCTCAGCACGCCCAGCAGCTTGGCGATGCCGGGATCGGCCTTGACGAACTGCCCCGATTCGACATTGACGTTGAATTGCCCGCTCATGGACGGATAGTCGAAACTCAGCGGCGAGCCCACCCAGGCCACCTGGCCTTCGAGCTTGCCCTTGCCGCGGCGAATCACCTCACCCATGCCGAAACGCTTGAGCAAGGCGCCCGAGTCGGCGATTTCGAGCTTGAAATTCATCACCGTGCGGCGGCGTTCGGCGGCCGCGCGCGCGGCGCGGTTGCTGCCCGCGGCGGCAGCGGCCTGCGCGTTCAGGGCCACCCAGTTGCCGTTGGCCGTCAGTACGGCCTCGGGCAGGATCACGTTGAATTTGTTCAGCCGCCATTCGCGCACGCCGTCCCGCGCCGCAGCCGATGCACCGCGATTGATGGCGTCGATCTCGACCCGCCCCAGCTTCTTGCCGCGCAGCTCCAGGTCTTCCACGACGATGTCCAGCGCCGGGATGCTGGCCGGCTGCTCGTTCAGGATGGCTTCCACCTCGTTGGCCGTGCCGGGCTCCAGGCTCAGGCGCGAGAGCCGCGCGTAGACGCGCCCGGCGCCTATGCCGCCGGGCTGGCGGAATTCAACATAGCCGTTGAGCTCGGTGGCGTCGATGTTGGCGCGCCAGGTCAGGCCTTCGCGCGAACCGCCCACCACCACGTTGTTGAGCTTGCGCCCTTCCACCACCAGCTCGCGGGCGCGTATGGCCATGGTGGTCGGCAGGTAACTCATGGCGGCGTTCGAGGCGGCACGGTTGAGCGCCGCGGACGCCGCTGGCGGGGCCGCCTGCAGCGTGTTACCGACGACCGTGGAGTCGCCCAGCAGCTTCTGCCAGGCGTCCAGGTCCACATGGGCCAGGTTGATGTTGGCCGCGACGCCGGTTTCCTGCATGGGCGCGGCCTCGCCGGGCTCCAGGCCCACGGCGATGCCGCCGCGAATCACGCGCGGCTCGCTGCCGCTCAGGTCGCGCACATAGGCCACGGAGGCGGTGCGCCCTATCGAGACCGTCAGCTGGTCTTCAAGTTTTTGTCCCGGGCCCATGGAAGCCTGCAGCAAAGCATTTTCAAAGCGCAGCGGCAGCATCGCTTCGGCGGTTTTGTTCAAGGGCGCGGGCAGGTTCAGCGCCAGGCCCTGCAGGCTGCTGGAAATCGCCAGCTCCGGCATGCCGCGGCGAAACCCGAGGGTCGCGGTGTAGGCCGTGCTGCCGCTGGCGTTTTGCGCCATGCGCGCCAGCGGGCCCAGTTCCCTGGCCTGGCGCAAGCCTTCGGCGCTCACGTTGCCTTGCGCCTTGAAGGTCGCGACGGTTTCCGTCTCGGCGCTCCCCGTGGCACGCGAATGCGTGCTCAGGCCGCCGTCGAAGCGCACATCGCCGCCCAGCAGTTTGGCCTGGCCGCCGGCGACGGAGAAACCCTTTTCGCTGACGTTCACCACGCCCTTGAGTTTTGCCAGCATGGGCGCGGCCGCCGCGAACTGCACGTCGTTGCCGGGCAGGGTGACCGTGCCTTCGACGCGCGACTTGTCGATCGAATGGATGGGCAGCTCCAGGCGAAAGCGGTAGTCGCCCGTGCCGCCGGCCTTGGCCCCGGCCAGCGCGTGGCTGGTCATGGCGCCCACCGGCGACTGGTTGACGAAGCCCAGCGCGTCGGCCAGCGCACCCTTGAGCTCGACGTTCACGTGGACCGTGGAATCATGGGTCAGGTCCGGAATGCGCGCGTCCCCCTTGGCCAGCTGCAGCCCCGGCAGGCCGGCGACCTTGCCGCTGGCGCCGTTCACTTCCAGCGAGGCGCGGTCGAAGACCAGTTCGCCGCCCAGCTCGGTCAGGGCCGGCCAGGGCGCCGCAGCGGCCGGCTGTATGGTTTTAGGCACATAGGCGAAGTGGCCATTGCGGATCCTGGCGGAGACCCGGAAATCCCCTTGCGCCGGGTTGGTGAAGGGCAGGTGCTCGAGCGGGCCTTTGACCTTGAACTTCACGTCGCTGACCTGGCCCTGCACCACCGCGTCGCGCACATAGTGGCGAACCTGGTCGGGCAGCACCAGCGGCAGGTAGCGGTGCACCCGCGCGCCGTCGCCCCGGCTCAGGCTGCCCTGCAGGTCAAGCACGCCGGGAAAACGCAGGTCGGGCGCGCCCGCGGCGGGCGCCGGGCCGGCCACGTCCTCGGTGCGCCAGCTGGCCTGCGCCTGGCCCTGCGCGTCGGCATTGGCGAACTGCAGATTGCGCAGCTGCGCCTCGATTTTGCGGCCCGAGAATTTCCATTGGGCCTCGACGGCCAGCTGGTCGAAAGGCACCAGCGAATCCTCAAAAACGCCGGGCAGGTCGAGCGCGCCGTTGGCGATCTTGACCTTGGCCTGCCCGCCCTCGTGGGTGAAGTTGAAGTCAATCGCGGCGCCGCTGATGCCCGGCCTGCCGGGCCTGGGATGCGACGCGGCATGCGGCGCTGCCGGGGTGGCTGCCGCCGCCGGCGGCTGGGGCGCCGGCAGCGCCGCAATGCTCAGGCCGGCCACCCGGCCTTTCGCGGCATAGGTGCTGGGCGCGGCGATGGGCCCTTGCCAGCGCGCCTCGACGGTCTCCACCAGCCCCTTAGGCGCGAAGGAGGCGATGAAACCATGCGTGGCGGCATCGAGCGGCAGGCGGTTGGCGATCTGCGCGAGCGCAGCCAGGTCGAGCTTGTCGGCCTTGAGCTCGGTGTGCTGCGCCACGCCGGCCTCGTCGCCGGTGTGGGCCAGGGCCACATTGCCGCCCGGCCACTGCAGGCCGTCGCGGGTGCGAAAGCGCAGGCCCTCGGTGTTGAAGTCAAAGCCGTTGGCGCGCTGGCCGCCGCCTATGCGCCCCGCGACGAATTCGAAGGCCAGCGGCTGGAGCTTGGCGCCGAAACGGGCGTCCACGTCCTGCAGCGCCACGTCGGCGGTGCCGCCGATGATGCGGCCCTCGCTCACGTCCGCCCAGGCGCGCAGCGCGCCGTTGCCGCGCGCCAGTTCCACGCCCAGCGTGTCCATGTTCAGGTATTGGCGGATGCGCGATGCGTCCACGCGGCCGAATTCGGCGAACAGCTGCCCGGTCCAGGCGTCGAAGTCGCCGGCGCCGCCGGACAGCAGGGATTGGCGAAACATGCCCCTGACGGTGAAGCGGTCGCCCCACTCGGGAGGTGGCGTGGCGTCCAGGCGCAAGAGGTGGCGGCGCCGCGCGTTGCGCATGACCCAGTCGACCTGCGTGAGCGCCAGCGGCGGCGCCCGCTGCAATTCGTCGGTCCAGCGCACGGTGCCGCCGCGTATGGCGAATTCGGTTTGCGAAAAAAACCAGTCGGCCGCGGCGCTCTGGCCGCCGGCCCGGTCCTGCGAGACGTCCAGGCCGCCCACATAGATTTTCCCGTCCGCGGCGCGGCGTATGTCCAGCTCGGGCTTGTCGATGTAGATCTGCTCAAAGCCCAGCCCCCAGATCGAGGAAGGCGACAGGGCGCCCAGCACGCGCGGCAGCCTCAGGGCTTCGCGGCCCTGCGCGTCCAGCAGGGTGACGTCGCTCAGCTCGAAGGAAGGGATCATGCCCTGGGAATGCGCGGTGATGCCGCCTATGCGCACAGGCACCCCCAAGGCCTTGCTGGCCTCTATTTCCAGGCGCGGACGGAATTCGCCGATTCGCGGCACAATCCAGCCATGCAGCACGAACCAGCTCAAGCCAAAGAGCAGCCAGGCCGCGGCGACGAGCCACAACAGGATGCGCAGGATCAAGGCAAGCCAGTGCAGGCGGCGCGGCGGCAGGGTGGACAGGCTGGGAATCGTTGGCTCCATTGACCAGAGAATTATGACCGCCGGGGCGCTTATCCGTCCGGCGGGGGACCATGAAGTTTTGTGAAGTAGTGTGATGACCGTTGCCCTGACCGCCAGCCCTGACTCTCCCTCCGCCGCCGGGCCGGCCGCGTCAGGTTATTCCCGCTTTGTCCAGCGCGTGCGCCGCCGCTATGCCGAATGGCTTGCGCTGCTGCCCCCCGGCGCACCCGTTCGGGCAAGCATGCAGACCGCCCTGGATGCCCTGCTGGCGCAGGGGCTGGAAACCGGCGCCGCGCTGCGGGTGTTGCGCCAGCTGGTGATGGAAAGGCTGGTGGTGCTCGATTGCGACGGCGCCAGCGAAGACCAGGCACCGCTGAAAGTCGTGACCTGCGCCATGACCGAACTGGCGGAACTGGCCCTCGACGTGGCCATGCGGGAGTCGGGCGCCATGCTCGACGCCCAGCACGGCGCGCCGCAAGCCCCCGGCGGGGAACGCGCCCGGATGTGGGTGGTCGGCATGGGCAAGCTGGGGGCGCGCGAACTGAATGTCTCCAGCGACATCGACCTGATCTATGTCTACGACCACCACGGTGAAACCGTCGGACGCAGCGACGGCCGCGGGCAGATCTCGAACCACGAATACTTCGCGCACCAGGTCAAGGCGGTCTACAGCCTGATCGGCGACGCCACCGAGCACGGCTTTGTTTTCCGGGTGGACCTGGCGCTCAGGCCCAACGGCAATTCCGGCCCCGCCGCCGTCTCGCTCAGCGCGCTGGAAGAATATTTCCAGGCGCAGGGCCGCGAGTGGGAACGTTTTGCCTGGCTCAAAAGCCGCGTGGTGGCACCGCTGGCCTGCGTGCAAAGCGGCGCCGCGCAGGCATTGCGCGGCCCGGTGCTGCCCTTTGTGTTCAGGCGCTACCTCGACTACAACGTGTTCGACGCGCTGCGCACGCTGCACCGGCAGATCCGCGAGCATGCGGCCAAACGCTGCGCCGGCCACCCCGAGCGCGCCAACGACGTCAAGATGTCGCGCGGCGGCATACGCGAAATCGAATTCACCGTGCAGCTGCTGCAGGTGGTGCGCGGCGGGCAGTTCCCGGAGTTGCGCACCCGCCCCACGGTGGACGCCCTGCAGCGCGTGGCCCGCGCCGGCCTGATGCCGCAGGAAACGGCCGACGCGCTGGCGCGGGCCTACGATTTCCTGCGCCGGGTGGAGCACCGCATCCAGTACCTGGACGACCAGCAGACCCATGTGCTGCCCACGCGCGACGACGACCTGGCCTGGATCGCGGAAACACTGGGCTACGGCAATTGCTGCCCCTTTCTCAGCGAACTCGACGCGCACCGCGAACTGGTGGCCGGCGAGTTCGACAAGCTGCTGGGCGGCAAAGCCGACTGCAAGGGCTGCGGCGGCAAGGCCAAGGCCGCGCCGCAGCAGCTTGACGACCTGCTGGAGCAGCTGTCGGAACAATGGCCCGAACAGTTCCGCGCCCGCCTGGCGCTGTGGCGCCAGCATCCCCGCGTGCTGGGCCTGCGCGAGGATTCGCGCGCACGCCTGACGCGGCTGGTGCAGCGCACCGCCGCCTGGCTGGCCGAGGGTACGGTGACGGAAGAAGCCGCCGTGCGTATCCTCGACTGGATAGAACCCCTGCTCAGGCGCGAAAGCTACCTGGCGCTGCTGCTGGAGCGGCCGGCCGTGCATGAACGCCTGCTGCGCCTGCTGGGCGCGGCCAAATGGCCCGCGCGCTACCTGCTGCAGCATCCCGGCGTGATCGACGAGCTGGCCAGCGATGAGCTGCTCAAGGAACGCTTTGACGGCGCGGCTTTCGCCCGCGACGTGGAGCAGCGGCTGGCGGCCCTGCGCAGCACCGGCGAGGACGATGAGGAAACCTGCCTGAACCTGCTGCGCCGCGCCCACCATGCCGAGGTCTTTCGCACGCTGGCGCGCGACCTCGAAGGCGTGCTCACGGTCGAGCAGGTGGCCGACGACCTGAGCGCGCTGGCCGAAGCGATCCTGGATATCACCGCGCGCTGGTGCTGGCAGCGCCTGAAAAATCGCCACCGCGACACGCCGCAGTTCGCCATCATTGCCTACGGCAAGCTGGGCGGCAAGGAGCTCGGCTACGGCAGCGACCTGGACATCGTGTTCGTTTACGAGGACGAGGACGAACGCGCGCCTGAGGTTTATGCAGCCTTTGTGCGCAAGCTGATCAACTGGCTGACCATCAAGACCGGCGAAGGCGACCTGTTCGAGATCGATACGGCCCTGCGCCCCAACGGCAATTCGGGCCTGCTGGTCACCAGCTTCGAGGCCTACACCCGCTACCAGCAGCAGCGCGGCAGCAACACCGCCTGGACCTGGGAGCACCAGGCCATGACGCGCGCGCGCTGCGTGCTCGGCGGCGATTCGCTGCGCCAGCGCTTTGACCAGGTGCGCGAAACCGTCATCACCGCCCCGCGCGATACCGCGGCGCTGCGCAGCGAGATCGTCGCCATGCGCGAGAAGGTGCGCAGCGCCCGTCCGGTGCGGGGCGACAAATTCGATGTGAAACACAGCCCCGGCGGCATGGTGGACGCCGAGTTCGCGGTGCAGTTCCTGGTGCTGTCCGAATCCGCGCGGCACCCGGAGCTGATCGCCAACGTGGGCAACATCTCCCTGCTGCAGCGCGCCGAAGCCGCCGGCCTGCTGCCGCCCGGCGTGGGCCAGCGCGCGGCCGCCGCCTACCGCGAACTGCGGCGCGTGCAGCACCGCGCCCGCCTCAACGAGGAGCCGACCCAGGTCAGCCCGCCGGCGCTGCAAGCCGAGTGCGACGCCATCCGGCAACTGTGGATTTCCACTTTCAAATCAAACGATTGATTTAATTCAATCATTTGTTTGACTCATGTGCTCTAATGCGGGCACATGAATGCCGATCCACGCCCCAAAACAGTTTCGCGCGCCGCCGGCACCGAAGGCGAAGCCCGCAAGCAGCGCTCCGACGGCGCCCACGCCAGGGCGCACCTGCTTCACGCGGCGTTGCGCCTGTTCTCCGAGAAGGGTTTTGCCAAGACCTCAATACGCGACATCGCCCAGGCCGCGGGTGCCAACGTGGCGGCCATCAGCTATTACTTCGGCGACAAGGCCGGGCTGTACCGCGCTGTTTTCACCGAACCGCTGGGCAGCGCGCGCGACGACATCGCGCTGTACGACCAGCCGAACTTCACGCTGCGCCAGTCGCTGGAAGGGTTTTTTTCGGGTTTCCTGGAGCCTCTACGCCAGGGCGAACTGGTGCAGCTGTCGACCCGGCTGCATTTTCGCGAGATGCTGGAGCCCACGGGCCTGTGGGCCGAAGAAATCGACAACGGCATCAAGCCCGCGCACGCGGCCCTGGTGAAGGTGCTGTGCCGCCACCTGGGGCTTTCCAAGGCCGACGACGAGGTGCACAGGCTGGCCTTTTCCATCACCGGCCTGGCCATCCACATGTTCATCAGCCGCGAGGTGGTGGATGCGATCCGGCCCCAGCTGTTCGGCACACCCGACGCCGTGGAGCAATGGGCCGCCAGCCTGGTGGCCTATGCCGAAGCCATGGTCGCCGTCGAAACGGCGCGACGCGAACACCTTCCCGACCATCTCGCGGCCGGCATGCCGCACCTGAAAACCGCAAGCCATGAAAAAACCTGATTCCCGGCGCAAGCTGCCCCGCCTGCCGGCATGGGGGCTTTTGGCCGCCTGTGCACTGCTGCTGGCCGGCTGCGCCACGGACGTGGCCCACAACACGCCGGCAGCCCCTATCCCGACGCAGTGGCAGGCACCCCTGCCGGCAGCCGCGCCGGGCACCACCGCGGCCTTGCCCCACGATGGCAGCCTGGCCGGGCTGTCCCGCTGGTGGGAGCAACAAAACGACCCGCTGCTGGTGGAATTGATCATGGCGGCCGAAGCCGTCAGCCCCAGCGTCTCGACGGCGCGCTCCAACATCGAGCAGGCGCGGGCTTCGCGCGTGGCTTCCGGCGCGGCCATGCTGCCCACGCTGGACGCCATCGGCAGCGCCAGCCGCGGGCGCTCGGCCCCGGTGAACCGGGCGACGCCGCCGATCACCACGACATTGGAGGCGGGCCTGCAGGCGTCCTGGGAAATCGACCTGTTCGGCCAGTATGCGGCCAGCCGGGATGCCGACCAGCAGCGCTTTGACGGCTCGCAGGCCTTGTGGCATGCGGCGCGCGTCTCGGTTGCCGCCGAAGTCGCAACGCAGTATTACAGCCTGCGCGCCTGCGAAAAATTGCTGGAGGTCGCGCGCG
>Ga0207425_1000433_pt1 | contig 27674 bp, 24 predicted proteins | sample AraplaF_Col_mTSA_FD_184255 | JGI IMG/M metagenome (GOLD analysis project Ga0207425, IMG submission 184255) | Arabidopsis root microbial communities from the University of North Carolina, USA - plate scrape MF_Col_mTSA (SPAdes) (version 3) | ecosystem: Host-associated > Plants > Roots >...
TCACGATGAGTACCACTTCAGCCCGGACGGCAAGACCGTGGCCTTCTCGGCCCGCATCGCCGGCCGCACCGAAGCCTGGTCGACCAACTTCGACGTCTACACCGTGCCGGCCACCGGCGGCGAAGCGAAGAACCTCACCGCCGACAACCAAGCCTGGGACACCAAGGCCATCTACTCGCCGGACGGCAAAACGCTGGCCTATGTGGCGATGGACAAGCCGACCTTTGAAGCCGACCGCTTCCACCTGGTGCTGATCGACCTCGCCAGCGGCAAGAAGCGCACCGTGGCCGATAACTGGGACCGTTCGATTGCCGATTTCCGCTGGACGCCGGACAGCAAGGCCATCCTCGCCAACGCCGATGACATCGGCCAGCACCGTCTGTTCGCCATCGACGCCGCCAGCGGCAAGGTGACGGCGCTGACCGGCAAGGGCTACGTCAGCGGCTTCGACGTCGCCAGGGACACGGTGGTGATCGCGCAAGCCAGCCTGGGCTCGGGCGCGCAGCTGTACAAATTCAAGCTGGGCGGCAGCGCCGACAAGGCCGAGCAACTGACCCACCTGAACGAAGCCGCGCTGGCCGACGTCAAATTCGGCGAGTACGAGCAGTTCTCCTTCGAGGGCGCCAATGGCGACACGGTGTATGGCCACGTGATGAAGCCATGGAACGCCCAGCCTGGCCAGAAATATCCGGTGGCCTTCCTGGTGCACGGCGGCCCGCAGGGCAGCTTCGGCAACTCGTGGAGCTATCGCTGGAATCCGCAGGTGTACGCGGGCGCCGGCTACGCCACGGTGTTCATCGACTTCCACGGTTCCACCGGCTACGGCCAGAAGTTCACCGACTCGATCAGCGGCGACTGGGGCGGCAAGCCGCTGGAAGACTTGCAAAAAGGGCTGGCGGCGGCGGTGCAGAAGTTCCCGTGGCTGGACCGCGAGAACAGCTGCGCGCTGGGCGCCTCGTACGGCGGCTTCATGATGAACTGGATCGCCGGCAACTGGCCGGACGGCTTCAAGTGCATCGTCAACCACGACGGCGTGTTCGATACCCGCGGCATGGCCTACTCGACCGAGGAGATCTGGTTCACCGAGTGGGAAAACGGCGGCCCTTACTACGATGTGCCGGAACTGCACGAGAAGTTCAACCCGGCGCTGAAAGTGAAGAACTGGAAGACGCCGATGCTGGTGGTGCAGGGCGATCTGGATTTCCGCATCCCGACCGCGCAAGGCCTGGGCACCTTCACCGCGCTGCAGCGCCAGGGCATCCCGAGCAAGTTCCTGTTCTTCCCGGATGAGAATCACTGGGTGCTGAAACCGGCGAACTCGGTGCTGTGGCATCACACGGTGCTGGACTGGCTGAATACCTACACCAGGAAGTAAGCATATTTGTCGCGCCACCTCAAGCCAGCCCTTGCGGCTGGCTTTTTTTCGGCTAGGCGAAGAAACTTTTGCACAATTACAACAAAATTCCCGCATTTCAAAGCACATTCTCATGTCGCGATGATGACAATATTTTCATAGAGTAATCAGGATTTTATTTGGTTTTTGAAAATATAATTAAATAATAAACGTTACAATTTCGTTACTTTGCTCGAAGGCTGAGGTTATATTGAATGTTACTTTTTAAGAAAAGTAATCAGGGCCCTGTCTGGCAATCGACCGGACGGGCCATGGCTTGATCCCTTAACCACAAGGCAGAGAAATGAACGATTCCATGCAATTGAAACGGATGGCGGCGGCCGCACTGGGCGCCATGGCGCTGATGGGCGCCGCGCCGGCCATGGCCGACGCCATTGATTTTGACTCCCTCGATTCCAACATCTACAACGGCCTCGATACCTTCGATACCGGCGCTTATCACTTCCTCGTGATCGACACGCCGGCGGCCGGTCCGGACGGCACCGGTTTCGCCGGCGCCATCGGCAATGGCGGCGATCCTTTCCTGTGCGCCATCGCTGCCTGCCCGAGCGGTAACAGCAGCAACTTCTATCTCGGCGTCAACGACGGCAGCGTGAATATTTCGCGCGGCGACCACAAGGCGTTCAGCCTCCGTACCGTGGACTACGCCTTCCTGGCGCCGGTCGACAACCTGCCGGGCTATTCCTACGGCCAGTTGGTGGTGACCGGCATGACCACCGGCGGCGGCAAGGTCAGCTACGCCTTCGATTTCCCCGAGCTGGCGGGCGGCAGTTCGCCGTTCCTCACCGCCAATCTGGCCTCCAAATTCGGCAGCACCCTGTTCAGCAACGTCACCATCAGTTCCTGCATCTTCGACGGCGCCGGCTGCGTCAACCCGTCCGGCAACCAGGCTCAGTTCGCGTTCGACAACCTGACGCTGGCGCCGGTGCCGGAACCGTCCAGCTACGCCATGATGGGCCTGGGCCTGGCGGCGATCAGCCTGGTGGTGCGTCGTCGCGCCAACAAGAACAACAACGTTTAAGCGGGGACTGCACACCATGAAACTGAAACTTCGTCCTGTTACCACCGCCGTGCTGCTGATGCTGTCGGCCATGGCCGCCACCGCGCACGCCGAAGCCGAGCGCAAATCCTACATCGTGCAACTGGTCGACAAGCCGGTTGCCACCTACACCGGCCAGGTGGCCGGCCTGGCCGCCACCATGCCGGCCCAGGGCCAGCGCCTGAATGTCGACGCCGCCGATGTGCAGGCTTACATCAGCTATCTGGAAACCAGGCAGAACGACGTGATCAGCACCGTCGCCAACGCCGAAGTGACCCACAAGTACGACGTGGTGTTCAACGGCTTTGCCGCCCTGCTGACCGACGATGAAGTGCGCGCGCTGAAAAAGAACAGCGGCGTGGCCGCCATCACCGCCGACTCCATCATGCAGCTGGACGACAGCTATGTGAATTCCTTCATCGGCCTGGACAAGGCCGGCGGGCTGTGGGAGCAGCTCGGTGGCAAGGGCGCTTCCGGTGAGGACATCATCATCGGCATCGTCGACGGCGGCATCTGGCCGGAAAACCCAAGCTATGCCGACCGCGTGGACGACGCCGGCAATCCAAGCCACAGCGGCTCCAGGCTGGTGTACGGCGCTCCGCCCGTCAGCTGGAAAGGCAGTTGCGACGCCGGCGAAGGCTTCAGCATGGCCAATTGCAACAACAAGCTGATCGGCGCGCGCTACTACAAGCCGGCCTCGCAAACCCTGCACTGGACCGAGTTTAACTCGGCGCGCGACTCGGTGGCCGGCACCGAAGGCCACGGCGGCCACGGCAGCCACACCTCCAGCACGGCTGGCGGCAATGGCAATGTGTCGGTGCTGACCGGCGACCTCAATCTGGGCCGCACTTCCGGCGTGGCGCCGCGCGCCCGCATCGCCGCCTACAAGGTGTGCTGGACCGACGCCGTGACCGGCAAGAACGGCTGCGCCACCGCCAACAGTGTGGCCGCCATCAACCAGGCGGTGAAGGATGGCGTCAACGTCATCAACTTCTCGATCGGCCCGAGCACCGGCGGCGGCACCTTCAATGAAGCGACCGAGCAAGCCTTCCTCGGCGCGGCGGCGGCGGGCGTGTTTGTTGCGGCCTCGGCCGGCAATCAAGGCCCGACCGCGACCGCGCCGGCGCCGGTGGCCCACATCAGCCCATGGCTGACCACGGTCGGCAACTCGACCCATGACCGCATCTACCTCGGCGACGCCATGCTGGGCAGCGGCGTCACCGTGACCGGCGTGTCGAGCAACGCCAACACGCCGTCGGCGCCGCTGATCCTGTCCAAGGACGCCGGCCTGGACGGCGCCGATCCGGTCAAGCTGGCGCAATGCTTCGGCGCGGCCGACAGCATGGCGGCGCTGCTGGACCCGGCCAAGGTCAGCGGCAAGGTGCTGGTGTGCGACCGCGGCAACAACGTGCTGGTTAACAAGAGCGCCAACGGCAAGACCGCCGGCGCGGTGGGCGTGATCATCGCCAACGTCGAAGGCGGCGCCACCACCGTGCTGAGCCAGCCGCACACCGTGTCGACCGTGCACATCACCAAGGAAAACGCCAAGATCGTCAAGGATTACGTGGCGGCCAATCCGGCCACGGCCAGCGGCGCGCTGGGCAATCTGCGCGCCACGGTCGACACCAGCGTCAAGGCGCCGATCATGAACGGTTCCTCGTCGCGCGGCCCGAACGTGGCCAGCGCCAACATCCTGAAACCGGACCTGACCGCGCCGGGCACCGACATCCTGGCCGCCGTCACCGCCGACCTGAGCAAGGACCAGCGCGATGCGGTGGCCGCCGGCGGCGCCGCACCGGTGACCGACTGGGCCTTCTACACCGGCACCTCGATGGCCTCGCCGCACGTGGCGGGGGTGGCGGCGCTGCTGAAACAGCGTCACCCGGACTGGACGCCGGCCGCCATCAAATCGGCGCTGATGACCACCGCCTATGACACCTACACCGACGGCCTGAGCACCGGTGTGGCGTGGGACGCCACCGCCAAGAACACCGGCACGCTGCCGTGGGCGCAGGGCGCCGGCCATATCGCGCCGACCTCGGCGGCCGATCCCGGCCTGGTGTACGACATCGCCCCGGTCGACTACGCCCGCTTCCTGTGCGGCCAGGGCCTGATCTACAACGCCTCGCAGTGCGCCGCGTTTGGCGGCTCGATCGCGGCGCAGAATCTGAACCTGGCCTCGCTGACCGCCGGCAACGTGCTGGGCTCGATGACCCTGACCCGTACCGTCACCAACGTCGGCGCCACCACCGCCACCTACAACGCCACGGCCTCGGTGCCGGGCTACTCGGTGGTAGTGTCGCCGTCCCAGCTGGTGCTGGCGCCCAACGCCAAAGCCACCTTCACGGTGAAAGTGACCCGCATCGACGCGCCTATCGATACCTGGGCCTACGGCAAGCTGGTGTGGAGCGATGGCAGCCACACCGTGCGCAGCCCGCTGACGGTGCGCGGCAGCGCGCTGGCGGCGCCGGCCGGCGTCTACAGCGAGGCCACCAGCGGCAGCAAGATCATCACCGTCGGCACCGGCTTTGCCGGCAACATGAGCGCGGTGAAGGGCGGCCTGATTCCGGCGTCGCAGGAAACCCGCACGGTGGTGCAGGGCAGCAGCCTGTCGACCGCCAATGCGCAGTGCGCGGCCGGCGGTTCGGACGGCGTCAACCTGCACACGGTCAGCATCCCGGCCGGCACCATCGCGGCGCGCTTCTCGCTGTTCGACAGCGAGGTGCACGGCGCCGATGGCGGCACCAGCGATCTGGATCTGGTGGTGATCAGGGGAACGACCGTGGTGGGCAGCAGCGGCGGCGACACCGCCAACGAGTCGGTGCAGTTGCTGAACCCGGCGGCGGGCGACTACAAGGTGTGCGTGATCGGCTACGCGCCATCGGGCGGCTCGGCCACCTATGCGCTGTCGAGCTGGCTGGTGCAGCCGACTTCGACCGGCGGCAACTTCAAGGTCGCCGCGCCGAGCTCGGCGACCATCGGCGGCACCGCCAGCGTGGGCATCAGCTGGTCCGGCCTGCCGGTCGGCAAGCGCTACGTGGGGGCGGTGAACTTCCTGCTGGGCGGCGTCAGGCAGGGCACCACGGTGGTGGATGTGGATACCACCGATCCGCTGCCGCTGTTCCAGAACTCGCGCGCAAAGCCGGCGCTGGCGTTCTGATCGCGCTGACTTAACCCGCACTGCGCTGCGGCCAGGGTCTGTCCCCGAAAGGGGACAGACCCTTTCGTTTTTGGGGGCTTATTGGGCGAGCGGCGCACCGCTGCCGATGCCGCGCTGGTTCAACACGCACACGCCGGCGCGGCAGCTGGCGCCGGGATCGCTCACCAGCGAGCAGGTCGACATCATGCCGGCCTGCTTGTCGTCGGCGCGGCGGGCGGCCGCGTGCTGTTCCACCAGCGCTTTCAGCTGCGCGCCGTCGCTGTTCTTGCTCGACCAGGCGATGTAGTTTTCCGGACCGCCGCAGGCCTTGGCGCCGACGCCGAGGCTATGGCATTGGCTGCCGTTGTCGCACGACTGGTCAGCGTTGGCGGACTGGATCTGCCGCCACAGTTCCGCCGTGCTGTCCGGCGCGCGCGCGCCGGCGCAGGCAGTGAGAGTGATCAGGCTGGCCGCGGCCAGGCGCAATGCGGGAACGAGGTTTTTCATGGCGAGGGCGAGAGAGGTTGGTAGGTGAAGCTTAGCAGGGTTTCGTCCGACCAGCGCGGATCCCAGATCGGCGCGTAATAGGCGCGCTCCAGCAGCACCTGGCAGTCGCAGTAGGGCAGGGTGGCGTCAGTCTGGCTGCCGCCCGCGTGCAGCGCGGTGGGCGGCAGGTTGGCGCTGAGATTGCCGTCAAACAGCGTGATGCTGCTGACCGGGCCGTCGGCAAAAAACAGGTAATTGCCGTCCGGCGCATTGCACACGCTTTCCGCGCTGGTGAGCCAGTCGCTCAGCCAGGCAAACAGGTGGGCGTTATTCGACAGCAGCCCGGCCTCCACGCCGACCAGACACTCCAGCCGCAAATCGCCGAGCCGGCGCATGCCTTCCGGCACGTTGGGGCTGCGCACCTGCGCGCGCCAGGTCAGCGAGCTGGTCTTGCTGCTGGCGATCAGGGCGGCGTCTTCTTTCAGGGCCTGCGCGTTGCGTTCCAGCGTGAAGGTGTGATCGGGCGCCACCGCCACTGGCAGCGACACCGTATCGCCGGCCACGCGCAGGGCGATGCCGTCCAGCCGGGTGCTGGCCAGACGCGGCAGCAGCTGGAAACGCAACGTCGCTTGCGGCGCCAGCGCGCGATGGCGTTCGAATATGTCCATGCCGGCGATCATCTTGCGGTAGGACTTGTCGACCGGGTCGCGCGTGGCCGGCACCGTGACGCTGGGCGGATTCTGGGCGGCAGCGTACGGCGCCGCCAGCATTGCCGCCATGAGCAAGGCCGGGATCAGGGTTCGCATGACGCACCGATAGTAAGCCTTTGCCGCTGCCGGCGGCGCACCGTTCAGACGCCGGGCCGGGCCTCGATCCAGCGTATCAGCTCGCGCCCGAACACGCGGGTGCGGGCGGTGTCGATCTGGCGTTTCTTGTAGGCTTCGTGGCTGGCCGGCCCGCTCAGGCTGCGCTGGTAGCTGGCCTCGTCCATCAGCTGGATTTCATACTCGAAGAAAAAACCGACGTCGTAATCCTGTTCCGGCGCCGCATCCAGCTGCTGCACGTGGATCATCTTGCGCACTGTCACCTGAATGCTGTTGAAACCGACGCCGCTGTGCGGATTGTCGCAGCGCGTTTGCGGCTGGGCGATGTCGGCCAGCTCCGCATCCATCTGCCGCAGCAGGTCGAGCGGATAGTCCTTGCTGTGCTCCAGCTGAGCGCGGTACTTGCAGAAAATCTGCTTGGCGGCGTCGAGGTCGAGCAGGGTGTTGCGGGTGCGCTCGGCATCGACGTTGGTGACCGACAGCAAATGCGCGCGCTGCAGGGTGCGCAAGGCCAGCAGGCATTCGCAGCGGGTGGCAAACACCAGCCGCACGCCCAGATGATCGAAGATGTCGGCGGCCAGATAGGCGGCTTTTTGCAGCAGCTTGAGCAGGATGCTGTTGCGGCCTTTGTTGTCCTTGCGGTCGTAATGCAGCAGCGGCAGGCAGACCTCGCCGTCGGTCAGGAAGTGGCGCTCGCCGTCATGGCGGATCACCTCGTCCAGCGTGCCGAACACCTGGGCGCGGATGGCGTGGAAATGCCGCAGCTTCAGATTGTTGTCGATGTAAAAAATCCCGTGCATCACCTTGAGCACGGCGCACGACCACATGCGCCGCGTATCGACCAGCTGGCCGCGCAGCGAGGCGTACACCAGCAACAGCAACGGATCGTCGGGCTCGGCCACCTCGGGCGGAATCAGCCCGGCCTGAGCGGGCGTCAGAAAGGTGCAGCGGATGAAGGCCAGCGCCTCGGCGTGGGCGCGGCGGATCAGCGCGGCGGCGGCCGGCTGTTCCAGGTCGAAGCCATACTCGCGCACAAACTGTTGCGCATCGTGCAGATTGCGCAAGGCCAGCGCGCCGAGGTCGATCGCCGAAATGCCGTTGGCAATGGCGTTCAGATAGCTCCAGTTGAGCGACAGCTTCCCATTACTCCTGAGCGTGGCCCGCAGTTCCGTCATGTCTCCTCCACCGGCCTACTCTTGTGATAATAGATTCTCGGCTGGAACTATAATAACGCCTTTCTGGCTATTTCCACGATCATGACATTCCCCAGCAGCACGCGTATCGCCATTCTGGTGCCTTGCTACAACGAAGCACTGACTATTGCCACCATCGTGCGCGATTTCAAAGCATGCTTGCCGCAGGCGCAAGTCTATGTGTTCGATAATAACTCCACCGACGGTACGGCGCAGATCGCCCGCGAGGCGGGGGCGGTGGTGCGCAATGTGCCGTCGCAAGGCAAGGGCAGCGTGGTGCGCCGCATGTTTGCCGATATCGAGGCCGATGCCTATGTGATGGTGGATGGCGACGATACCTACGACGCCAGCGTGGCGCCGCAACTGGTCGAGCGCATGCTGCGTGAGGGGCTGGACATGGTGGTCGGCAACCGCGTCAGCACCGAGCAGGCCGCCTATCGTCCGGGCCACCGCTTCGGCAACGCCATGCTGACCGGTTTTGTCTCCTTCATTTTCGGCCGCACCTTTACTGACATCCTGTCCGGCTACCGCGTGTTCTCGCGCCGTTACGTCAAATCGTTTGCGGCTCACTCGGCCGGCTTCGAGATCGAGACCGAGCTGACCGTGCATTCGCTGGAATTGCGCATGCCGGTGGCGGAAGTGACCACCGTCTACAAATCGCGGCCAGAAGGCTCGGTCAGCAAGCTCAACACCTACCGCGACGGCTTCCGCATTCTGGGCACCATCCTGCGCCTGTTCAAGTCGGAACGGCCGCTGAGCTTCTTCTCGATCTTTGCGGGCCTGAGCGCGCTGCTGTCGGCCGTGCTGGCCGAGCCCGTTGTCGAGACCTATCTGAAAACCGGTCTGGTGCCGCGCCTGCCGACCGCCACACTGTGCGCCAGCCTGATGCTGTTCGGCGTGATCCTGCTGGTGTGCGGCATCGTGCTGGACGCGGTGACCAAGGGCCGCATCGAGCAAAAGCGCTTTGCCTATCTGGCCCATCCTGCCCCCAGCCTGAACGCGGATGATTAAGCTGCTCGACACCTTCCTCGCGCGGCTGGCCGCGTGGTTCGCGCGCCGCACCGCCTGGCTTGCCCATCCGCGCATGGGCTGGATCGCCGCCATTGCCGTGCCTCTGTTGCTGGGCCTGTTGTCGCTCAGCAGCGGCCAGGACGATGGCTGGGATATGCGCAATTACCACCTGTACAACGTCCACGCGCTGCTCAACGGCCGCGTCGGCTGGGATCTGGCGCCGGCCGGTTTTCAGAGCTATTTCAATCCCACGCTGGACCTGCCTTATTACGTCCTGAACCAATGGCTGCCGCCGCGCGCGGTGGGCTTTGTCATGGGCGTGCTGCAGGGCCTCGGTTTTGTGCTGCTGTGCGGCATTGCGCGGCAAGCGCTGGGAGCCGCCGCCCCGACCCGGCTGGTGCTGCTGCTGGCGGGCGCCGGCATGTTTGCGCCGGGCTTTATGAGCGAACTGGGCAACAGCATGGGCGACAACCTGAGCGCCTTGCCGGCGCTGGCATCGCTGTACCTCGTGCTGCGCCACTGGGGCGCGTTGCCGCATTGGGGCGGCCGCACGGCGCTGGCCGTGCTGGGCGCCGGTGCGGCGATGGGCCTGAGCGCCGGCCTCAAGCTGACCAACGGCGTGTATGCGATCGCGCTGTGTCTCGCCTTGCTGAGTGTGCCGCTGGCGTGGTGGCAGCGCGTGCGGCTGGCCGTGGTGTGCGGCGTCGGCGTGCTGGCCGGCGTAGCGGCCGCCGGCGGCTGGTGGATGCTGCGGATGTGGCACACCTTCGGCAATCCCCTGTTCCCGCAATTTAACAATTTTTTCCACAGCCCGCTGGCGCCCGAAAATGGCGTGATCGATGTGGCGTTCCGGCCGCAGGGCTGGCTGGAAAACCTGTTGTGGCCGTTCATCTTTGCCTTCAACACGCGGCGCGTGTCGGAGATTCCGCTCAAGCTGGCGATATGGCCGGTGTTGTATGTGGTGCTCGCGGTCTTGCTGGTGGTGTGGCTGCGCAAGCGTAGCGAACGCAAGCTGGCGCCGCGCAGCGCCTTCTTGCTGCTGTTCGTGGCGGCCGGTTATCTGGTGTGGATGCGCATGTTCAGCATCTATCGCTATTTGGTGCCGCTGGAGTTGCTGGCGCCGCTGGCGATCTGGCTGGCGTGGCAGTACATCGCGCCGCAGGCGCAGCGCGTGGCCGGCGTGGTGCTGGGCTTGCTGGTGCTGGCGTCATTCCCGATCGCCAACTGGGGCCATGCCGAATGGGCCGACCGCGCGTTCAGCGCCGAGGTGCCGGCCATGGCCAACCCGGCCGACAGCATCGTGTTCTTTGCGCAGCCCGATCCGCCGTCTGGCTGGATGGCCACCTTCATGCCGCCGCAAACGCAAGTGATCGCGCTTGGTACCGGCATGCCGGAATCGCCGGCCTGGCGTGCGCGCCAGCAGGCCGCCATCGCCGCGCGTCCCGGGCCGCACTACCTGCTGCTGAGCGCCGCCCGCAACGACCGCGACGGCTCCCGCCTGCGCAAGCTGGCTGCGGCGCAATGGCTGGGCCTGACCGACGACGCGGCCGGCTGCAACAAGCTGGAACGCCTGATGACCAAGGTGCGCCTGCAAGTGGAGCTGCGCCGCCTGCCGGCCGGCGGGTGCACCTTCGACCTGCTGCCGCAGCACCGCATCGATCTGGCCGCGCAGGACCGCGCCGCCATCGCGCAGGCGGCACAGCGCTTGCAGGGCTACGGCCTGGAACTCGACACCGCAAGTTGCAGCACGCAGCGCGCGGCGGTCGGCGCCGAGCCGCGCCCCTTCCTGTGGTGCCGCGTGCAGAAACACGGCGCGCGATAGGCGGCTCGCGCAACGGTCATAACCGTCGCGTATGCTGGCGCGCGCCCACCGTGTTCCGCCTGAAGACATAGCTGCGCTGGATTGCATTAACATCTACAATGCCAGGGAGATAATTTCATCGCGGAGTCCGCATGTCCTTCCTGATCGTTCTTGCTGCACTGGTGTTTCTGATGCTGGCCGCGTATCGCGGCTACAGCGTGATCCTGTTTGCTCCTGTCGCCGCGCTGGGCGCGGTGCTGCTGACCGATCCGGGGGCCGTGGCGCCGGTGTTCAGCGGCATCTTCATGGACAAGATGGTGGGCTTCGTCAAACTGTATTTCCCGGTGTTCCTGCTGGGGGCGGTGTTTGGCAAGCTGATCGAGCTCTCCGGCTTTTCCGAATCGATTGTGGTGGCGGCCATCAAATACATCGGCCGCTCGCGCGCCAATGCCGTGATCGTGCTGGTGTGCGCGCTGCTGACGTATGGCGGCGTGTCGCTGTTTGTGGTGGTGTTTGCCGTGTATCCGTTTGCGGCTGAGCTGTACCGCCAGAGCAATATCCCCAAGCGCCTGATGCCGGGGGCGATTGCGCTGGGCGCGTTCTCGTTCACCATGGATACCTTGCCGGGCACGCCGCAGATTCAGAACATTATTCCGACCACGTTCTTCAAGACGACCGGTTGGGCCGCGCCGTCGCTGGGCGTGATCGGCGCCATCGCCACGCTGGCCGCCGGCCTGGCCTTCCTCGAATGGCGCCGCCGCAGCGCGATGGCGACCGGCGAGGGCTATGACGGCGCCGCCACCGCCACCACCACGACCGCCACAGTCGCCGCTCCAGCCGCCGCATCGCCGGCGTCCGGCGCCGCTGGCGCCGCGTCCGCCCCGGGCGCTGCCGCCGCGCCTGCCGCATCCACGCCGACGCACACCAGCCTGCCGCATCCGCTGCTGTCGCTGGCGCCGCTGGTACTGGTCGGCATTGCCAACTTTGCTCTGACCAAACTCATCCCCGGCTGGTACGGCGACAACTACGCCCTCACTGCCGACGCCTTGCCCGGCCTTCACGCGCCGGTCAACCTGACCATCAAATCGGTGGTCGGCATCTGGGCGGTGGAAGGCGCATTGGTGCTGGGCATTCTGCTGACCGTCGCCACCGCATTCGGCCGCATCCGCGTCAGCTTCGCCGACGGCACCAAGGCCGCCGTCGGCGGCGCGCTGCTGGCAGCCATGAACACAGCGTCCGAATATGGCTTCGGCGGCGTGATCGCCGCGCTGCCGGGCTTCCTGTCGGTGAGCGAAGCCCTGCGCAGCGTGCCCAATCCGCTGGTCAACGCGGCAGTGTCGGTCACCTCGCTGGCCGGCATCACCGGCTCCGCCTCGGGCGGCATGAGTATTGCGCTGGCGGCCATGTCCGACCAATTCATCAAAGCGGCCGAAGCGGCGCACATCCCGCTGGAAGTGATGCACCGCGTGGTGGCCATGGCCAGCGGCGGCATGGACACCTTGCCGCACAACGGCGCCGTCATCACCCTGCTGGCCGTCACCGGCCTGACCCATCGCCAATCCTACCGCGACATCTTCGGCATCACCGTCATCAAAACGCTGGCGGTGTTCTTCGTGATTGCCGTGTACTACCTGACCGGGCTGGTGTGATCTTCCGCGGGCGCATACAGCTTCTGGCAGCGCTCGCAATAAAAGCTGCGCCTGTGCGTCCGGCCCAGATGCGCTCTACGGAAAGGAATCTGGCAACGCGGGCAGATGCTTTTGGTATGCGCCAGCCAATGCTTTTTCAGCACGAAAGCCTTTTTCCAGTGCAGGAAATCGAACGCATACGCGCGCATCTGCTCGACCAGCGTGCGTAGCTTGGCCGCCGGTAGCGCGCCTACTGTGGACAGCGGATGCACACGGATACGGAACAGCACCTCATTCTTGAAAATATTCCCGGCGCCGGAAAAAATCTCCTGATCCAGCGTGGCGTCGCACATCAGCATCTCCGGCTTGGCGCGCAATTTTTTCAGCGCCAGTTTTGGGTCCCATTCATCCGCCATGACATCGGAGCGCCAATCGTATTGCGCGTCCAGATCGGGCGGCAACGGCTTGACCGAGCAGGCATAGAAATTCAACTCGCCGCCATCCTCGAACTGCAGGCTTAGCCGTGGCGCCACCTCCTTGCGTTCATTGATGCGGTAACTGCCGAACATCATCAAGTGAATGCGCAGCGCCAGCGTCGGCAACTGGATCAGAAAATGCTTGCCCCAGCTGCGCAACGCCACCACCGGCTGCCCCTCCAGCGCGGCAAAATCGACTGCCTTGCTATTGCCGCCGGCGCGCACAATCGTGCGTCCGGCAAACTGAGCCGCTTCCTCGCGCAAAATGACGATGGATGGTCCTTCCGGCATGGCCTGTCTCTCCAGTATCCTGGCTGCCAGTATGGGCACACCGCCTCGTCCGTACCGTACGTTACTTCACCGAGCTGCCCAGCATGTCATGCACGCTATAGCTCATCATGGCCAGGAAAGCCACCAGCCCCAGGTACAGCGCGCCGTAGTTGATGCGCGTGTCGCGCGGCACGGTGTAGTAGTCATCCGGCCTGGCCGGATCCCCCCAGATGGCTTCCTTGATTTGCGGATAGGCCAGTACTGCCACCAGTATCAGCATCGGGCTCGGATGGTAGAAGAACAGTGCCGCCAGCAAGGGCACGCCGGCCAGCCACACCTTGGGGGAAATGATAGCGGTGATGCGTCCCCCATCCAGTGGCGAAACCGGAATCAGATTGATCAGATTCAGCATGCAGCCGGAATAGGCAAGGGCCAGCAGCAGATTGCTATCGTTGTTGCGCGCGAAGTAATAGCAAATCATCGCGCCTGCCGTGCCGGCCAATGGTCCGGCAAAGCCGATGTAGGCTTCGGTCTCGACGTCATGCGGCATGTCCTTGAGCGCCACCCATGCGCCGACAAACGGAATGAAGGTCGGCGCGCCCACCGCCAGGCCGCGCTGGCGCGCCGCCACGTAATGGCCCATCTCGTGCACCAAGATCAGGCCCACGAAGCCCACTGCATAGCGCCAGCCGTAAATCCAGCTGTACGCCACGATGGAAATCAGCATGGTAACGCTGGTGGTCAGCAGCTTGCCCATCTTGCCGGCGGCAAGGAGCCAGACGATCAGCTTGCCCATCGACTTACTCCGGCTTGCTCAGATCGACTGCCACGGCTTTTTCTTCGCGCTTGCGGCCCAGCAGTTTGTAAATCCAGCTGCCGATGGCCGCCACGCCGATCAGGATGAACTTTTTCAGGGCCAGCAGCACGGCGAAAATCTTGCCAAAGAAGCCCAGCTTGGCGGCGACCCCGCCCGCCACCAGCGCCGCGATGCCGTATTCCGCCACCTTGTCGGTGCTGGCGTTGAAGTCGGTGTAGCGGTTGCCCGGCGTGAAATCGGTGAAGCCGGTGACCTTTTTCATTTCTGTTTTGACTTGCGCAATCTGGTTCATGCCCGACACCGCGTTCAGCACCAGCACGCCTTCGCGGCCCAGCACACGGATGTTGTAGTTCAAGCCGTTTTCCTTGTCGCCTTCGGTATGCAGTTCCTTGGCCCAGTACAGCTTGTGCTGCGCCTTGTCGTAGCCTGGCTGCTCGGCCCAGCCGACCAGCGTCATCGGCGCATACCCTTGCTCCTTGCGGGCCTTGTTATTCTCGGCCATGCCTTCCTGGATTTCCTTCAACAGATCGGCATAGTTGATCTTGTCGGCGTCGTCGTCCTTGACGTGGCCATCCTTGTTGTAGGTGACCACCACGCCCCAGCCGGCAGCGCTCAGCGGGTTGACGTCGGCCGGCACAATCATGCCCAGCGTTTTGTCGCCGGGCGGATTGCCCCAGCCATCGGTCAGCAGCCTGGCGCTGTCGGCCGGGTCCAGGTAGCGGAAATTGGACGGCAGATCCAGCGTGGCAATATCGCCGGGCAGCGTGATTTTGCCTTCGCGGAAAGTGAGCGAGGACAGGAACTGCTGGGCGGTCATCTTGGGCGCTGCATCGGCGGTTGCGGCAACAACGGGCAGCGTTGCCGTCAGGCTCAGGCAAAACAGGGCGGTGATCAAACGGCGCATACTGGCTCCTTGCAAGAAAGCCTATATCCTACAGGAAACAATTGCAAAGTTGAAAATTGTTTATGACATTGTCCGCGTGGGTGTTTCGTGGCAGTATGTCCAGCTACGAAAAAGGGGGATGGATGCGACATCGGATCAAGCTGGCTTGTGCGGCCATGTTGTGCAGCGCGGCGGTGCTGGCGCAATCGCCTTCGGCAGAAGTACGCAAGTTCATCCAGTATGACCAGCCGCTGATCACTCTCACGCACGTGCGCGTTATCGACGGCACCGGTGCCGCCGCCCAGGAAGACCGCACGGTGGTGCTGCGCGATGGCCGCATTGAAGCCATCACCGACGCCCGCACCGCGCCGCCCAAGGGCGCCCATGTGATCGACCTGACCGGCCGTAGCGTCATCCCCGGCCTGGTCGGCATGCACAATCACCTGATGTACGTGGAGTCGATCAACCGCGACGAGGACGGCAAGACGCCGCCGCCCGGCGTATTCGTGACCGAGATCGCCTTCAGCGCGCCGCGCCTGTACCTGGCGGCCGGCGTCACCACCATGCGCACCACCGGCAGCGTGGAGCCGTACACCGATCTGAATATCCGCCGCCAGATCGACGAATTCAAGATCCCTGGCCCGCACATTGATGTCACCGGTCCCTACCTCGAAGGCAAGGACACTTTTTTCCCGCAGATGGCGGTGCTGACCGAGACCGAACACGCGCGCAAGACGGTTGACTTCTGGGCCGGCGAGGGCGCGACCTCGTTCAAGGCCTACATGAAAATCTCCGGCGCGGTGCTGGGCGCGGCCATCGACCAGGCGCACAAGCATGGCCTGAAGGTGACTGGACACCTATGCGCGGTCGACTACCGCCAGGCCGCCGCGCTGGGCATCGATAATCTGGAACACGGCCCGGTATTCACCGACACCGAGTTCGTCGCCAACCGAAAACCGGACGAATGCCCGCCTGGCGGCGCGGTGGCCGCGTCGTGGGAACAGCGCGAGATCGACAGCCCGGAAGTGCGTTCGCTGATTGCCGATCTGGTGGCGCGCAAGGTCGCCATCACCTCCACGCTGCCGGTGTTTGAAGCCTTCGTGCCGACACGTCCGCTGTTGTCGCGCAAGCAGATGGCGCTGATGTCGCCGGAAGCGCTGCGCAGCCACCTCGAAGCGCGCGCATTGACAGCCGCGGTGCCCGGTTATGCTGCGCGCCAGGAAGCGCTGCTGAAAAAGGAGATGGCGTTTGAACTGGCGTTCGTGCGCGCCGGCGGCTTGCTGATCGCCGGTCCCGACCCGACCGGCAACGGCGGCACCTTGCCCGGCTTTGGCGACCAGCGCGAAGTGCAGCTGCTGGCGGAAGCCGGCTTCACGCCGCTGGAGGCGATCCGCATCGCCACCCTGAACGGCGCCCAGTACATGGGGCGCGCCGACAGCATCGGCTCGATCGCGCCGGGCAAGCACGCCGACCTGGTGGTGCTGAAGGGCGATCCGACACGGCGTATCGCCGATATCGAAAACGTGGAAATCGTGTTCAAGGACGGCTATGGCTACGACCCGGCCAAGTTGAACGCGTCCGTTCGCGGCATGGTCGGCATACGCTGACCATTTTTTATGTAACCCAAGGAGGCTAGCTTGAAGAAAACCATGCTTGTAATGTCGCTGATCGCGGCGTTTGCAGCGACTGCCGCGCACGCGGCGAACGGTCCTGAGATCGACGCAAAACGTCTGTCGCAGGATGTGAAGGTACTGTCGTCCGATGAATTCGAAGGCCGCGGCCCGAACACCGCCGGCGAAACCAAAACCGTCGCCTACATCATCGAACAATTCAAGGCCGCCGGCCTGCAGCCGGGCGGTGATCTGGTCAAGGGCAAGCGCGCCTGGACCCAGGACGTGCCGCTCGGCCGCTTCGAGATCAAGGGGCCGGTCAAGCTGTCGGTCAACGACGGCAAGACGGTGCAGGAGCTGAGGCAAGGCGATGACATGGCCGTGCGCGCCGCCATGAACGGTTCCAGGCTGGTGGACTTCAAGAATGCGCCGCTGGTATTCGTCGGCTACGGCGTCACCGCGCCGGAGCGCAAGTGGGACGACTTCAAGGGACAGGACCTGAAGGGCAAGCTGGCGATTGTGCTGATCAACGATCCGGACTTCGAAACCGGCGAGGGCGATTTCGGCGGCAAGGCCATGACTTACTACGGCCGCTGGACCTACAAGTATGAAGAGATGGCGCGCCGTGGCGCGCTGGGCACCATCATCGTGCACGAAACCGCACCCGCCTCCTACGGCTGGAACACGGTGAAGAACTCCAACACCAACGTTATGTACGACATCGTGCGCAAGAAACCGTCGGAAGCGCACGCGCCGATGGAAGCGTGGATTCAGCGCGATCTGGCGGTGGACTTGTTCAAGCGCGGCGGACTCGATTTCGAAGCGCTGAAGAAGCAGGCGCAAACCCGCGACTTCAAACCGGCTGAATTGAAAGGCGTAACGCTGTCGGCCCACTACGCGGTCGATGCGCAAGTCATCACCTCGAAGAACGTGGCGGCACGTCTGCCGGGCGCCAAACGGCCGGATGAAACCGTGATCTACAGCGGCCATTGGGACCATCTGGGCGTCGGCCTGCCGGACGCCAAGGGCGACAAGATCTACAACGGCGCCATCGACAACGGCACCGGCATCGCCGCGCTGCTGGAACTGGCGCGCGCTTACGGCAAGGCGCCGGCACCTGCACGCAGCGTGGTGTTCCTGGCGGTGACGGCCGAAGAGAAAGGCCTGCTGGGTTCCGAGTACTACTCGGCCAATCCGCTGTATCCGCTGGCCACCACCGTTGGCGTGATCAATATGGATGCACTGAGCCCGGAAGGCCTGGCCCGCAACTTCACCATTTCCGGCAGCGCCAAGCTGGATCTGCTGGATCAGCTGATCGCCAAGGCCAAGCAGTACAACCTGGCCTACACGCCTGATCCGCTGCCGGAAGCCGGCCACTTCTTCCGTTCGGACCACTTCCCGTTCGCCAAGCGCGGCGTGCCGGCGATTTCCTACGGTTCGGGTAACGACCTGGTTGATGGCGGCATCGAAGCTGGCCGCAAGGCGGAAGAGGCCTACACCACCAACAACTACCACCAGCCTTCGGACGAGTGGAGCGCCAAGTGGAGCTTCGCCGGCATGGCGCACGATCTGGGCATGTTGTACTCGCTGGGCCGCGATTTGGCGGAGTCCAGGGACTGGCCTAACTGGTCCAAGGACGCCGAGTTCCGCGCCGCGCGCGACGCCAGCGCCGCCAAGCGCAAGTAAGGCCTGCGCGGCGATGACGTTACAGGCTCTGGATCTTTGCTGCGTTCGAGGAGAGCGCTGCTTGTTCAAGAATGTATCGTTGTCGCTGGCGGCAGGACAGGCGCTGCGCGTGCGCGGCGCCAACGGCAGCGGCAAGACCACTTTGCTGCGTACCCTGGCCGGTCTGGCGCAGCCCGAATCGGGCGAGGTGCGTTGGCAGGGCAGGGCGCTTGCCGCTTGCCGCGATGTGTATCATAGCCAGATGATTTATCTGGGCCACGCGGCGGCCGTGAAAGACGAGCTGCTGGCGTGGGAAAATCTGGTCTATAGTGCGCGGCTGAATGGCCGCGTGCTTGAGCGCCGCGCCGCCGAGCAATCGCTGGCGGCGTTGGGCCTCGGCCGCGCCGCGCAACTGCCGGCGCGTTCGCTGTCGCAGGGACAGCGCAAGCGATTGGCGCTGGCCCGCCTGCACGGCGCCGAAGGCGAGGCCGCGCCGCTGTGGATATTGGACGAGCCATCCAACGCATTGGACCAGGACGCAGCCGCTGCCCTGTGCACCGCGCTCGATCGGCACTTCGCGCGTGGCGGCATGCTGGTCTACACCACGCACACCGACCTGCCGCTGCATCCAGCGCAGGCGCTGGAACTAAACCTCGACCGCCCCGCACCCACGTCCGCCGCACCGTCGGGCGCTTCACCATGCTGACCGCTTTTTTCGGCGTGATCCGCCGCGACCTGCTGCTAGCGATGCGCAATCGCGCGGACGTGCTGTCCTCCGTCTTCTTCTTCGTCATCGTCGGCGCGTTGGCGCCGCTCGGTCTCGGCCCGGAGCCGGCCATGCTGCGCACCATCGGCCCCGGCATGCTGTGGATCGCCGCGCTGCTGTCCTCCATGCTGGCCCTGAACCGCCTGTTCGCCCAGGACCATGCCGACGGCACGCTCGAACAACTCATGCTCTCGCCGGAACCCACCACGCTGCTGGTCGCCGGCAAAATCCTCGCGCACTGGCTCACCACCGGCATCCCGCTGATCATTCTCTCGCCGCTGCTGGCGCTCCAATTCGGGCTGCCCGCCGAACAAACCTCCACGCTGATGGCCAGCCTTGCACTCGGCACGCCCATCCTCAGCCTGATCGGAGCCATCGGCGCGGCGCTGACATTGGGTGTGCGCGGCGGCGGCATCCTGATCGCGTTATTAGTTTTGCCACTCTACGTCCCAGTTCTCATTTTCGGCGCCGGCGCTGCTGTGGCGCCAGATCCACAAGCGCATTTATTTTTACTGGGAGGTCTGCTGGCGGCCGCAGTAGCACTGGCTCCGTGGGCCACGGCGGCGGCTTTGCGCATTGCCTTGGAGTGAACACCGTTGATACAATGTCCACAATGAACACCAGCCTGCTTTACCGTTACGCTTCACCTCAACAGTTCTATCCGCTGGCGGGCAAATTGATCCCATGGTTTGCGATACTGGCGGTCCTGTTGACCACCGCCGGCTTGTACGTTGGCCTGGTACGCGCACCCACCGATTGGCAGCAAGGCGATTCTTACCGCATCATCTATGTCCACGTGCCAGCCGCCTGGATGTCGATGGTAATCTATCTGGCAATGGCTTTCTGGGCCGGCATTGGCCTCGTCATGAACACCCGCCTGTCTTCGATGATGGCCAGCGCCCTCGCACCGACCGGCGCCATGTTCACCGCGCTGGCGCTGTGGACGGGCGCCCTGTGGGGCAGGCCCACATGGGGCGCGTGGTGGGTGTGGGACGCGCGCCTGACCTCCGAATTAATTCTGCTGTTCCTCTACATCGGCTTCATGACACTGCAATCCGCCATCACCGAACCGCGTCGCGCCGACCGCGCCGGCGCCGTGCTGGCATTGGTGGGCGTGGTCAACATCCCCATCATCTACTTCTCCGTGAAGTGGTGGAACACGCTGCACCAGGGCGCCTCCATCAGCCTGACCGCCGCGCCCAGCATGGCCGCTGTGATGCTGACCGGGATGCTGCTGGTGGCCCTGGGCGCCTGGTCCTATACCTTCGCCGCCGCACTGGCGCGTCTGCGCTGTATCATCCTCGAACGAGAAAAACGCGCCGCATGGCTGCGGGAGGCTGCATGAGCGAATGGCTGCACATGGGTGGATATGCCCTGTACGTATGGGGCTCAATCGGCGCTGCGCTGCTGCTGCCGCTGTGCGAAAGCGCGGCCTTGCGCCTGCGCCGCCGCGCCGCACTGGAGCAGCTCAAACACCAGCAGGATGACGATGAAACCTAGGCAAAAACGCCTGGCGCTGGTGGCGGCGGGCCTGGCCCTGCTGGCGTTGGCGGCCTGGTTGATCTCGTCCGCGTTTCAGAAGAATCTCGTCTTCTCCGTGACGCCGACCGAAGTGCTGGCCAGCGCAGACCGCGCGCGCAATCTGCGCATGGGGGGCCTGGTGGAGAAGGGCAGCTTGCGCAGAGACGGCAATGGCGACGGCGTGACCGTCGACTTCATCATCACCGATCTGAAGCAGCGCGTGCCGGTGCGCTACAGCGGCATCCTGCCGGACCTGTTCAAGGAGGGCAAAGGCGCGGTGGTGCAGGGCAAGCTGGGCGCCGATGGCGTCTTCATCGCCACCGAAGTGCTGGCCAAGCACGATGAAAATTACATGCCGCCGGACGCCGCGCGCGCACTGAAAGAGGCCGCCGAGGCCAAGGGCAAGCAATGATTCCAGAACTAGGTTCCTTCGCGCTGATGCTGGCGTTTTGCGTCGCGCTGCTGCAAGGCGTCGTCCCGCTATTCGCCTCGCTGCGGGGCAGCGCCGCCAATGCCGGTGCCGCGCGCTGGATGGCCGTGGCGCGGCCCGCCGCTTACGCTCAGGCGCTGCTGGTCACGTTTGCCTTCACCTGCCTGGTGCAAGCCTTCGTGGCGAACGACTTCACCGTGCTGTACGTGGCCGCGCACTCCAACACCCTGTTGCCGCTCCACTACCGCATCTCCGCAGTGTGGGGCGGGCACGAAGGCTCATTGCTGCTGTGGATTCAGATCCTGGTGCTGTGGACCGCCGCCGTCGCCGCACTAAGCAAACAGCTGCCGGCCGAAGTGGTGGCGCGCGTGCTGGGCGTCATGGGCCTGATCAGCGTCGGCTTCCTTGCCTTCATCCTGTGGACATCCAACCCGTTCGAACGCCTGCTGCCCGGCTCGGTGGAAGGACAAGACCTTAACCCGCTGCTGCAGGACATCGGCATGATCGCGCATCCGCCGCTGCTCTACATGGGCTATGTCGGTTTCTCGGTGGCCTTCGCTTTCGCCATCGCCGCGTTGATCGGCGGCCAGCTGGATGCGGCATGGGCGCGCTGGTCCCGCCCGTGGACGCTGGTCGCCTGGACTTTCATGACGCTGGGGATCTTCCTCGGCAGCTTCTGGGCCTATTACGAATTGGGCTGGGGCGGCTGGTGGTTCTGGGATGCGGTGGAAAACGCCTCCTTCATGCCATGGCTGGTCGGCACGGCGTTGATTCATTCGTTGTCCGTCACCGAAAAACGCGGCAGCTTCAAAAACTGGACCGTGCTGCTGGCCATCATGGCGTTTGCGCTGTCGCTGCTGGGCACCTTCCTGGTGCGCTCGGGCGTGCTGACCTCCGTTCACGCCTTCGCCACCGATCCAAAGCGGGGCTTGTTCGTGCTGGTGTTCCTGGCGCTGGTGGTGGGCTCCTCGCTGCTGCTGTACGCATGGCGCGCACCGCAAGTGGGACTGGGCGGCCGCTTCGCCATGTTCTCGCGCGAGTCGCTGCTGCTGGTGAATAACGTGCTGCTGTTGGCAGCCGCCGGCACCGTGTTGCTGGGCACTCTGTACCCGCTGTTCCTCGACGCGCTGGGCATGGGCAAAATCTCGGTCGGTCCGCCGTATTTCGAAACCGTGTTCGTGCCGCTGATGGCGCCGATGCTGCTACTGTTGGCCGCCGGTCCGTTCCTGCGCTGGAAGCAGGCCGGCTTCAAGGACGTGCGCAGCTTGCGCTGGGTCGGCGTGGCCGCCGTGCTGCTGGCGATTGCCGCCGGCGTGGCGGTCGGCATCTCGCCGTTGCTGCTGATGGGCCTTACGCTGGCAGCGTGGATTTTGATTGGCAGCGTATGGCACCTGCTGCAACGCTTGCGCGTGTTTGAAGACAACCGCACGCGCCTGGACCATCGCCTGTCCATGCTGCCGGGCAGCTACTGGGGCATGCTGATCGCGCACGCCGGCATCGGCGTGTTCGTCATCGGTGTCACACTGGCGAAGGGGCGCGAGATTTCGCACGATGTGCCGATGCGGAGTGGCGATATCCATCATGTCAGCGGTTACGATTTCCGCTTCGTCGGCTTGCAGAACGTGGAAGGCCCGAACTACTCGGCGGTGCGCGGCACGTTTGATGTCACGCGCGACGGCAAGCATATCGTCACGCTGCTGCCGGAGAAGCGCCAGTTCGCGTCCGGCGGCATGCCGATGACGGAAGCGGCCATCGATCGCGGTCCAACGCGCGACCTGTATCTGGCGCTGGGCGAGGAGATCAAGCCAGGCAACTGGATAGTGCGCATCCAGCACAAGCCGTTTGTAGCGTGGATCTGGGCTGGTGCGCTGCTGATTGCATCTGGCGGCCTGCTGGCGGCGCTGGACAAGCGCTATCGTCTGAAGAAAGGCAAAGCATGAAGCGCTTTATTCTGCCGCTGGGCGTGTTTGCCGCGCTGTTGGGATTCCTGTGGGCCGGCCTGCATCTGAATCCGCGCGAGGTGCCGTCGCCGTTGATTGACAAGCCGGCGCCGGCATTTTCGCTGACGCAGCTGCATGTGCCGGAACGCCAGATCGGCACGCGCGACATGGCGGGGCAGGTGTGGATACTGAATGTGTGGGCGTCGTGGTGTGTGGCGTGCCGTCAGGAGCATCCAGTGCTGATGGAGCTGGCGCGTATGAAGCTGGCGCCCATCGTCGGCCTGAATTACAAGGATGGCCGCGACGATGGCATCGCCAATTTGCAGCGCGCGGGTGATCCGTATCTGGTGTCGGCGTTCGATCAGGATGGCCGTGTCGGCATCGACTATGGTGTGTACGGCGTTCCCGAGACTTTTGTGATCGATAAGCGCGGCGTGATCCGCTACAAGCAGATCGGCATCCTGACGCCGGAAGTGGTGACGGGCACGCTGGTGCCGCTGATCGCAAAGCTCAACAAGGAGGGCGGCAATGGTTAAGTGGCTTGCTGCCTTGTTGATGGCATTGGCCTTGTCGGCGCAAGCGGATGAGGATCTGGACAAGCGTGCCGCCGCGCTGGAGGAGGAATTGCGTTGCCTCGTGTGCCAGAACCAGACCATCGCCGATTCGCATGCCGGACTGGCGGCGGACTTGCGCCGCGAGGTGCGCGAGCAGCTGGCGCAGGGCAAGTCCGAGCAGGAGGTGCTGGACTTCATGGTGCAGCGTTATGGCGATTTTGTGCTGTATCGTCCGCCGGTGAAGTCGACCACCTGGCTGTTGTGGTTTGGACCGTTGCTGTTGCTGCTGGCGGGGGCGGTGCTGCTGGTTTCGCGCCTGCGTTCGGCGCGACGCGAGACTCCTGCTCCATCGGAAGAAGAACTGCAACGCGCCCGCGCGCTGCTGGATAACGACAAGGAGCAGCCATGAGCGGCTTTGTATTCGCCGCCGCTGCGATGTGTGCGGCGGTCCTGTGGCTGGTGTTGCGTCCCTTGCTGTCGCGTGCCGGCGCGGCTGCCGCGCCGCAAGCGGACCAATTGAATCTCGCCGTCCTGCGCGATCAACTGCGCGAGCTGGAGGCGGACCGCGAGCAGGGCAGCATCGATGCCGAAGCCTACGCCGGCGCACGCCGCGAACTCGAACAGCGTGTTGCCGAAGACGTTCATCCCGCCGCTTTCTCCACCGGCGCCCCATCGCCCGCCGCCAAAGCGATCACGCCGGCCGGTGCGCCGTTGTCGCCTGCGCCGCGCTGGCAAGCTGCGTTGCTGGCGCTCTTGCTGATTGGCGGCGCCGCAGGCTTGTATGCTTCGCTCGGCACGCCGCAAGCATTGCGCGCACCGGATGTCGCGCCGGCCGCTGCTGGACAAGGTCTCGATCCGCACACCAGCAACGAAGCCGAAGCCATGGTCGCCAGGCTGGCCGAACGCATGGCACGCGAGCCGCAGGATCCTAACGGCTGGGCGCTGCTGGCCCGTTCATACAGCGCCATGGGCCGCTTCGTCGCCGCCAGCGGCGCCTATGCGCGCCTGATCACCCTCATACCCGACGACGCCCAAATCCTTGCCGACTACGCAGACGTCCTCGCGATGACGCAGAATCAGAAACTGCACGGCGAACCGGAACGCCTGTTGGCCCGCGCGCTGGCGGCCGATCCGAAGAACGTCAAAGCCCTGATCCTGTCAGGCGACGCCGCCTTCGAGCGCAGCGATCTCGCCGCCGCCGCCGTGCATTGGCAAGCCGCGCTGGCCAACGCCACGCCAAACTCGGAATTCGCCCAGATGGCGCGCGACAACCTCGCCCACATCGGCGCGCCGACCGGAGGCGCTGCCGCCGCAACGCCATCCGCGCTGGCCGCCACCGGCACCGCCACCGTCAGCGGCAGCGTCGAACTTGATCCCGCCTTGCGTGCCCGGGTGAGCGACACCGACACCGTCTTCGTGGTCGCCAAAGGCGTGGATGGCCCGCGCTTCCCGCTGGCTGTGCTGCGCAAACAAGTGCGCGATCTGCCACTGCAATTCACGCTCGACGACACCATGGGCATGATGCCTGGCGTGAAAATGTCACAGTTCGACAAGCTGGTAGTCGCCGCCCGCATCTCCAAAAGCGGCAACGCCATCGCCGCGCCCGGCGATTTGGAATCGACTCCAGTGCCCGCCAAACCGGGCGATACGCGAATACAGTTGCGTATAAACCCCAAATAGCAAATATCGCCAAATTTTCCATGCCGGTTAGTGTTAGACTGCCGTCATATTGTTGACTATTTGCAATGATAGTTGAATAAAAAGACACCATCCACCGCCAGAAGTCGCCCCTATGTTGCAAGACAATTTCATGTCGTTCCAGCGTTTTCGCTATGCCAAATGGACCATTGTCCTGCTGGCCGTGTGCATCGCGCTATACGCGGTAGACAATCCGCCCATCAAACCCGGGGGCGGCACCATTCTCGGCTACGGCCTCGGCACACTGGGCGCGCTGCTGATCGTGTTTCTGCTGCTGCTGGGCGTGCGCAAACGCGCCTACGCGTCGCGCATGGGCACCTTGCGCGGCTGGCTGTCGGCCCACGTCTACCTCGGCCTCGCGCTGGCGGTGATCGCCACGCTGCACTGCGGTTTCGAATTCGGCTGGAACGTCCACACCTTCGCCTATGCGCTGACCATGGCAGTCATCGTCAGCGGCATCTGGGGCGTGGTGCTGTACCTGCACCATCCATCGCTGATGGGCGACCTGCTGGACGGCCGCACCCTCGACCAGATCGCGCAAGACCTGCGCGACCTCGATGACCGCTGCCGCATGCTGGCACAAGGCCGCCCGCCGATGCTGCTGGCACTGGTGGAAGAATCGGCCGCCGGCGAGATTTTCCATAAGCGCCGCCAGCGCCTGACGGGCCGCAACCGCCACTGCGCCACCGCGCGCGTGCTGAAACGCCTGCGCGAAGTGGGCGACCAGGCCGACGCCAACTCGAACGAAATCTACACCCTGCAGTTCCGCCGCCTGCAGCAGCTGAAACGCATCCGCTCCTTTGTGCGTCTGCGTACGCTGACGGAAATCTGGCTGCTGTTCCATGTGCCGATGTCGATCGCACTGCTGGTCGCGCTGATTGCGCACATCGTCTCCGTCTTCTTCTACTGGTAAGTGCAGATGCAAGCTCGTAACAACGATAAGCTCCAGAAGGAGATCGATGCGCTGCAACGTCCACTGGTGGGACGCCGCACCATGTCGTGGCTGGCGTTTGTGCTGGTGCTGCTGGCCTGCCTGGTGCTGCCGGTGCTGGCTTCCGTGTGGCCGTCCGTGTTCCATCCGGTGGAAGAGAAGGCCGTCAAACTGCGCAAGACGCCGGCCGCCGCGCCGGTGCTGAACCACGCCTACATGCGGGCCTCGCCCACCGCGCTGGGACTGGACGCGCAATGGAGTCCCGGCCCGTTGTCCTCCTCGCACCAGCCGTTTGGTCTGGACTGCAAATCCTGCCACTCCGAACCCTTCAAGCAAGTGCAGGACAAGGACTGCCTCGCATGCCATCGCGGCATCGGCAACCACGTCGCCGAGAAGATCGCTTCCATGCCGGCACTGCATGAAACGCGCTGCGCCACCTGCCACCGCGACCATCAGGGTACGGAGGGGTTGGTATCGCAGAACCGCCGTTACATCGGCGCCGGTTGCGCATCCTGCCACGGCGACCTGGAAAGCAGGCTGCCCGGCACGCAGGTCGCCAACGTCAAGGACTTCGCCAAGGCCCACCCGCAGTTCCGCGTGCAGGTAGCCACCTCGGATACCACCTTCGTGCGCCTGCGTCAGGGCAGCGAGGCGATCGGCCAGGCCAACACCCTCAAATTCCCGCACGATAAACATCTCGCGGTGGACGGCATCGCCGGCCCGAATGGCAAGACCAGGCTGGAATGCGCCAGCTGCCACCGTCCTAACGAAAGCGGCACCGGCTTCCAGCGCGTGACCATGCAGCGCGATTGCCAGTCCTGCCACGCGCTGGCGTTTGAACCGGCGCTGTCGCAGCGTCAGGTGCCGCATGGTGCGCCGTCCGAAGTGCTGTCCATGCTGCGCGAATTCTACGGTTACGTTAATAGCAGCAAGGTGGCGATCGATACGCCGCCGCAGAACGGTCCGGTGTTCACGGTGCGTCCCGGCATGCCGGCCAGTGCGCCTGCCAGCTTTGTGCAAGGTCCGGGCGACGCGCGCGCGCGGGCAACCGCTGCCGCCACCGAGCTGTTTGAGAAAACCTCCTGTATCACCTGCCACGACGTGAGCCGCATACCGGGACCGGGCAAGGCTGGCACGCCGGGCGCGGATCTGCCGCAGTGGAAGATCGCGCCGGTCACGCCGGAGCATGCCTGGATGCCGAAGGCGAGCTTCGACCACGCCGCGCACCGGCAAGCGCCGTGCGGCGATTGCCACCTGGCCGCGAAGTCGGGCAAGTCCAGCGATGTGCTGATGCCGACCATCAAAGAGTGCCGCGATTGCCACGTGGGCACCGAGCCGGTGGTTGGCAAGGTAAAGTCGGACTGCGCGATGTGCCATGGCTATCACATGCCGGATCTTCACACCGGTCCTAAAGCTGCTAAGGCGGTGAATCCATGATCGCGCTAAAGAAAATAAGCGGCACTGCTGCAACCCGCAAACCGTTGACCCTTTCGGCAGGGGTAGTAGCGTGCTTCATGGCCGTGCTGGCAGGATGCAGCGGCGGCGGCTCGTCGGGCAGCGCGGGCGGCAGTTCACCGC
>Ga0207425_1000436_pt1 | contig 27617 bp, 33 predicted proteins | sample AraplaF_Col_mTSA_FD_184255 | JGI IMG/M metagenome (GOLD analysis project Ga0207425, IMG submission 184255) | Arabidopsis root microbial communities from the University of North Carolina, USA - plate scrape MF_Col_mTSA (SPAdes) (version 3) | ecosystem: Host-associated > Plants > Roots >...
CCGTCATTTCGTTGCCGCGATCGGGCCTGTCGAACGCGACGAATGGCTGCTCTGCTTCCGCCGCGCCATGGATGAAACCATCACCAGCCAGGCATTGCGCGACCTCATCTGGGCGCCGGTCGAGCGCCTCGCCCATCACATGCAGAACAAGGAATAGTCATGAGCTTGAACGCGCGAGTAGAGCCGCTGCTCTTCCTCTTTGCCGGCCTGTTTGGCCTTGCCGGCGTGGCCCTTGCCGCCCTTGCCGCCCATGGCGGCGGTGACGCCCATCTCGCCGCCTCGGCCTCTGCCATGTGTCTCGCCCACGCTCCTGCCCTCCTGGCACTGGCGCTCGGTGCCGGCAAAGTAAGAACCGCCTGGCTGGCCGGTTTGCTGATGATTGTGGGAACTTTGCTCTTCGCGGGCGATCTCGTCACCCTGCGCTTTACCGGCGCGAGCCTCTTTCCCTATGCCGCGCCCGCGGGCGGCTGGGCGATGATGCTGGGCTGGCTGGCGGTGTCAGTAAGCGCGTTTTGGCGGGTACGGGCGTAGAAGTTAGGCAGACTGCAGCGCCGCAGGCGCTTCACCTTCTCCCCGGCGGGGAGAAGGTGAAATAGGCACCGTCGCAGCCTAACCGGCCACCTGCGGTATGCGGCCGAAGCGCAAGAGGTTGCCGTGCGGATCATGGATATAGAATTCCTCCATGTTCCACGGCCGCACCTCCATATCCGACAGGCGTGGAACGCCCTTCGTGCGGTATTCCGCATGTAGGGCGGCAATGCCGCCGCCGCGCAGGTAGACGGATGTCTTTTCCGGCAGGCTTCGATCATCCGTCAGCCAGAAATGCAGCTCCATCTCGTCACGCCTGACGATCAGGTAATCGCTCGCCTCGTAGACGGCTTTGGCAAAGCCGAGCTGATCGCGATAAAAGGCAAGCGTCTGAGCAATATCGAGCGACGGCAGGACCGGCAGAACCTCGATGCGATCGGGATCGCCGCTCATATGCCATCCACGACGTTGAAGCCCTCGAACACCGGAGGCCCCTTGTACATCTCCCTGCGCTCCCCCGCATTGCGATGCGCGGCGCGGAAATTCTCCGACTTCGTCCAGTTCAGAAAATCCTCTTCGCTGCGCCAGAGCGTGTGCGAGGAAAACAGCGTATAGCCCTCCTCCGCATTGGCCTTGCCGCGCAGTAGGCGGAATTCGACGAAACCCGGAACCTCGGAAAGGCTGGAATCGCGATTGCGCCAGACACTCTCGAAATCGCCCTCGGCGCCGGTTGCGACCTTGAAGCGGTTCATCGCGATATACATCAAAAACTCCTCACGCCTTTTTCTTGTCCGCCCGTTCCGCATAAAGCGGAAAGGCGACGATATTATTGCCATCAGCAGCATCCGCGCCAATGGGCTTTGCAGCTGCTTCACCGGGCATGCGCGCCTCCCAGGCGGGAAACAGCACGACATTGGGATAACTGCGCTGGCGCGCGGCATTCGCCAGGAAAACCTCATACAGCTCCGGCACCAGGCCGTCACCGCCGTGAGCAGCGAGCTTATGCAGGCCGATCATCGTGAACCCGTCAGGGCGCCCGTCATCGGAAAAATGTCCATTCATTGGGAATTGTCTCGTTCGTTCATCGTGTTCAGCGCACGTTCCAGGCTGGACTTGCTGCCGTTGCGCAGCGGAATGAAAGCCTTGCCGAACTTCTTGCAGCCAGTCTTCACGCGCAGGCAGGCATCATGGCTGATACAGTCGATGGGGCAGAACACGCAGTCAACAGAGGGAAGCACCGTATCGATGCGCGAAACGGCTTCGCGAAGCCCGCCATCGTGATGGATGAGCTCGGCGCCGAAATTGCTGGCGATCTGGCGCAGATGCGCCACCTGGCAATCACGGCCGCCGACATAAAGGAAACTGCGGCCATCCAGCTTGGAGCGTCCGGAGGAAGACTCTTTCGTCTCCTGATCGGCCTGAACACGGATCTCCCGGTTCGCCCCCTTCTTCGCCTTTCGAGCCATTTACCACCCGTTCGCTCGTTGATCGTCACACGATTCCTGCGTGTGCGAACGGACCCTATTAAACTTGATTTTTAGAGTAAAGTATAAAGTTGATTATTTTTATCATATTATCTCGAAACCTCGACGCTCTGGGTAAACGACCAGGTCGCCTTACCCCACTCCGACGGTAGCGGAGGAAAGGGTGCGGCTCGGCGCACGCCATCGAGAACAACCCTATCCAACTCTGCAATACCCGAGCTCCGAGCGATGGAAAGCGCATCCACCCTACCGGTACCATTGATGGTCAACCGGACGCTCACAGTTACTCCCTTCATTTCCTTATATTCGTTAGGTACCCGAACCGAGCGGCGAATACGTTTTTGTACTTTACCGGGATAGTTGGCTACGGCAGCACTTCCCATGCCATCACCTCTGCCAGCGACTGCTGAGGTGCCATCGGTTTCTGGGGCGTCCTGCCCCGAGCTGACTCCCTTGGTCGATTCTTGCCGATCCGAGCCTTCTTTTCCACCAGTAGGCTGAACTCTTTTTTGAGGCTGTTTCTTCTCCGCAACCTTTAGCTTTTCGAGTTTCGGCTTCGGAGTCGGTAACGGCTTCTGTTCCGGCTCTGGAGAGACTTCAGCCGTTTCTACCGGCGTCACCTCCTCTGGCTGAACTTCTACCGGTTGAACTTCGGACGGCTGGACCGCAGCCGTTTGGGCGTGCTCAGACACCGCAGTCGGCATCTCATCCGGGAGAGGTTGTTCCGGCAACGCGGTAGCCATAGGTTGAGCCACGAATGTCTCCGAAGGATTTTCGGAAACAAGAATTTCTGGTTCTGCGGCTACAGTCGTTTGAGGCAAGATACGTGTGACTTCTTGCGCAGGCTGCACGGCCTCTACAGGTTCCGCGTCCGCTGGCTGCGCCTGCTCGGGCTCTGTTTCCGCAGGCTGAAGTTCGGCAGTTTGCGTAGTTGCTTGAACCGTATCCGGCTCAACCTCTTCTGCGGCAATTTCCTCGGGTTTAACTTCCAGATCGGGATCACCCGCCAATTCCTGCGTCAGATCGGAATCGCCGTACACAACGACGCTAACGGCTTCGCCGGCATCTTCAATCGCCTCAAACGAAGGTTGCGGAGCGAATATAGTGAGAGCAACCACCAAACCGGCGTGGAAAAACAATGATCCGATGCACGTCAGCGCCACCCGGCGCCGCACCGGCTTCTTCTCGTCTTCCTGCTTTTCCACCGCCGCATCCATCGGCAGCGGGGTGACCGAAGCGGCCGGTGCGGCTTCCGGATGATCGGGGAAAGACGAGATCTGCGCGAAACGCGCATAATGGATGACCTGCTCGCCGGCCGGCTGGCGCTGCGCATTGCGCAGGTCGGACAACTCGTGGCCGGGATGCATGCCGGGGCTGTTGTCGTTCAGGCTCTCGTCAGCGCTCTCCTCCTCGATGAGCACGTGTCTCGATCTGGACTTCGCTGAAATTGCCATTTTACGCCTCGGACAGCCTGGAATATGCGCGCCGGGTTTCCTCCCGGCCTGGGTCTTAGCCTTCGAAAGGAACTGAGATCTGCGAGCGGGTCACCAGACCCTTCATGCATTCGCCGGCTGCCGGGCCGTCGCAGACCGGCGTGTCGTTGATGAGGATGCGGGTAACCGTCTCGCACTTGACGTTCGGCATATCGAACTGGCGCACGCGCTTCTTGCCCTGCGGCAGATCGCGGAAATCGAGCACGGTGATGCGGTCGACGGCATTCTTGTCGTTGAAGAAGGCGAGTTCGAAGGAAACCTTGTTGATCGGTGCCTGGAGATTGTTCTCGGCAACGAAGGTCATCATGCAGCCCTTCTGCGAAGGCGCCAGCGCATTGAGCTCGACATCGAGCTTGGCGGCGGCTGCCGCTGCATCCTGCGCATAGGCCTGTGCCACGCCCGAAACCGAAAACAGCACACCGGCCGCAAGTGCAGCAAACCGACCCATCATTATCGTCTCTCCATAAATCAAATCGACCACCGTCAGGCGGCTTCAAAACAGCAGCATCAAAAACTTGACTGCTTTTGTCTTCAATTATTGCGTCTTTAAAAAACTATGAGTATGAGAGTCAAGATAATTGTCACCGGAACCGGGGTCTTGACCCCCGCAATCACGGAATAAGCCAACCGAAATGATGGTTGAAAAGCCAGATACCTTTAAGCTCGCACCACTGCGCAACGATCCTGCGGTGGCCGAGATCCGCGCTCTCGAAAGCGGCGATCTTTTTGCCGGCACCAACGAGATCATGATCAGGCACGATGGCGTGATCTATCGCCTGAAGATCACCCGTCAGGGCAAACTCATTCTCAACAAGTAGCTTGATAAGCAGGGTAGAACATGACCGAGCAGACCAGACCGGCACCATCCGAAATCCGCGCATTCCGCGCTGAAAATCCGAAGATGCGCGAGCGCGATATTGCCGCCCAGCTCAAGATTTCCGAGGCGGCCCTCATCGCCGCCGAAGTCGGCATCAGCGCTGTCAGGATCGATGCCAGCGCCGCAAAACTCCTGGAGCGCGTCGCAGACCTCGGCGAAGTCCTGGCTCTCTCACGCAACGAGAGCGCAGTGCATGAGAAGATCGGCGTTTACGAAAACATCACGGTCGGCCCGCACAACGCGATCGTGCTCGGCGAAAACATCGATCTGCGCGTCTTCCCGAGCCGCTGGGTCCACGCCTTCGCCGTCACCAAGAAGGACGGCGACACCGAACGCCTCAGCCTCCAGTATTTCGACAAGACCGGCAATGCCGTCCATAAGATCCACCTGCGCCCGGCATCAAACGTCGAAGCCTATCACCGCATCGTCGCCGACCTGAAGCTCGAGGACCAGTCGCAGGAAATCGTCGAGGCAGAAGTGTCTTCCGCTTCTGACGAGGACGGCAATGTCAGCCGCGAAGAGCTGCGCGACAACTGGAGCAAGATGACCGACACGCATGAATTCTTCGGCATGCTGAAGCGCCTGAAGATCGGCCGCCAGGCCGCCGTGCGCACCGTCGGAGACGATTATGCCTGGAAGCTCGACAACACGGCGACGGCTGACATGATGCATGCCTCCGTCAAATCAGGCCTGCCGATCATGTGCTTCGTCGCCAACAACGGCATCGTGCAGATCCATGCCGGCCCGATCTTCAACGTGCAGCCGATGGGTCCGTGGATCAACATCTTCGACGAGACCTTCCACCTGCACCTGCGCCAGGACCACATTGCCGAGACCTGGGCCGTGCGCAAGCCGACCAAGGATGGCCACGTCACCTCGCTCGAAGCCTATGACGCTGATGGCAACATGATCATCCAGTTCTTCGGCAAGCGGAAGGAAGGCTCCGACGAGAATGCCGAATGGCGTGACATCATGGAAAACCTGCCGCGGGCAACAAGCGTCGCCGCATAAGGATCGCAACGATGAAGATGCCTAGAAACCTGCGCCGGATCCGCCTCTGGGAGCTGGCCCTGACGGCGGCCGTCATGGCTCTGCCGCTGATCCCGGCAGCACCGGCGGGCGAGAGCTATGCTTTCGTCCGCGCCGCGCATGCTGAGGAGAAGAAGCTCGACACCTCGCGGCTGGTTTCGGTCGGCGGCGACGTCACCGAGGTCATCTACGCGCTCGGCGAGGAAAGCAGGCTGATCGCCCGCGATACGACGAGCACGTATCCGGAAGCCGCCTTGAAGCTGCCCGACGTCGGCTACATGCGCGCGCTTTCGCCGGAAGGCATTCTCGCCGTGAACCCGACGGCGATCATCGCCGTCGAGGGCTCAGGCCCGCAGGAAGCGCTGAACGTCCTGAAGAACGCCAGCGTCCCCTTCGAAACCGTGCCGAACGCCTATACGCGCGACGGCATCATCGCCAAGATCGATCGCGTCGGCACGCTGCTGAACGTTCAGGATAAGGCTAGGGCGCTTGAGGAAAAGGTCGGCGCCGATCTCGACGCCGCCGTCACTGATGCCGGAAAGCGCCCCGAGGCGGAGCGCAAGCGCGTTCTTTTCGTCCTCAGCGCCCAGAACGGCCGCATCATGGCTTCGGGCACCGGCACCGCTGCTGATGGCATCATCAAGCTTGCCGGCGCCATCAATGCGGTCGGCGAATTCCCCGGCTACAAGCCGCTCACCGATGAGGCGATCATCCGCGCCAAGCCCGACGTGATCCTGATGATGAACCGCGGCGATGGTGCCGGCACCAAGAACGAGGATCTGCTCGCCCAGCCATCGATCGCGCTGACGCCGGCCGGCGAAAAAAAGGCGATCATCCGCATGGACGGCATGCATCTGCTGGGCTTCGGCCCACGCACGGCGAGCGCCGTTCGCGAGCTCAACACGGCGATCTACGGGGGCTGACGATGGCCGTTCCGGAAGCCATGATGGAAAACAAGCGATCCTTCTCTGTGGCGTTCCGCAGACACCGGCAGGCGGGCGACAGAACCAACCTCGCCCTCGCGGGCATCGCCTTCCTCGTCGTGGCTTCCGTCTTCGCCCTGCTCTTTTCCATCACGACAGGGGCGTCGGACGCTTCCATTCTCGATGTCATGAGAAACATGGCGGGCTCCGAAACGGTGTTCAGCGCCCGCGACCGGATCATCATCTTCGATATCCGCCTGCCCCGCGCCATCCTCGGCTTTCTGATCGGCGGATCGCTCGCCGTCTCCGGCGCAGTCATGCAGGGCCTGTTCCGCAACCCGCTGGCCGATCCCGGCCTCGTTGGCGTCTCCTCGGGCGCGGGTCTTGGTGCTGTCGTCATGATCGTGCTCGGCGGCTCCATCGCAGCTCCCTTCTACCTCGCGCTCGGCATTTATGCCCTGCCGCTCGCGGCCTTCGGCGGCGGTCTCGCCACCACCCTGCTGCTCTACCGGGTCGCCACCAGCAACGGCCGGACCTCCGTCGCCACCATGCTGCTTGCCGGCATCGCACTCGGCGCATTGGCTGGCGCATTGACCGGCGTGCTGATCTACATGGCAAACGACCAGCAGCTGCGCGATCTCACCTTCTGGGGCATGGGTTCGCTCGCCGGCGCCACCTGGATCAAGATATCAGCAGCCGGCCCCATCATCCTTCTCTCCTTCGTCGCCCTGCCCTTCATGGCGCGCGGCCTGAATGCCATCACACTCGGCGAGGCCGCCGCTTTTCATATGGGCGTGCCGGTCCAGCGGCTGAAGAATATCGCTGTGGTCACCGTTGCGGCCGCCACCGGCGCGTCCGTCGCTGTCAGCGGCGGCATCGGTTTCGTCGGTATCGTCGTGCCGCATATATTGCGCATGGTGATCGGCCCGGATCACCGTTTCCTGCTGCCTGCCTCGGCCCTGCTCGGCGGCTCGCTGCTGATCTTCGCAGACGTGCTCGCCCGCACCATCGTGGCACCCGCCGAACTGCCGATCGGCATCATCACGGCAGCCGTCGGCGGCCCCTTCTTCCTCTGGATCCTGTTGCGGCAGCGCTCGCGCCTGGCCCTTTGAGTGTGTTGCGATGATCGAAGTTTCCGGCGTCAGCGTGCGCCTTTCCGGCAAGCCCATCGTGCGCGATGTCGCCTTCACTGCGAAGGCGGGCGAGCTGACCGCCATTGCCGGCCCGAACGGCTCCGGCAAGACGACGACGATGAAAGCCGTTTCCGGCGAGCTTGCCTATGACGGTTCCGTTCGTCTGAACGGCGAGGAGGTGCACACACTGAAGCCCTGGCAGCTTGCCTCCATTCGCGGAGTCCTGCCACAGGCAAGCAGCATCTCCTTTCCCTTCACCGTGCGGGAAATCGTCCGCATGGGCCTGACATCAGGCCTCAACCTTCACCCCGATCGAGCCGAAGAGACAGCCGCAAAGGCGCTTGCATCAGTCGATCTTACCGGCTTTGAGGGGCGCTTCTATCAGGAACTCTCGGGCGGCGAGCAGCAGCGCGTGCAGCTTGCCCGCGTGCTCTGCCAGATCGCCGAGCCGGTCGTGGACGGCAAGCCCTGCTGGCTGCTGCTCGACGAGCCGGTCTCCAGCCTCGACATCAGCCATCAGCTGACGATCATGACGCTCGCGCGTAATTTCTGCGAACGCGGCGGCGGGGTAATCGCCGTCATGCACGACCTCAACCTGACGGCCCTCTTCGCCGACAGGATCGTGCTGATGAAATCCGGCCGGCTGGCAGCCGCTGGCAATGTGCGTGAGGTGCTGACGGATGAAACCATGCAGTCCGTCTTCGGCTGCCCGCTGCGCGTCAACCAGGTACCTGTCGACGGCACGCCCTTCGTGCTTGCGCACAGCGCGCTTCCCGCCGGCTGAGGAACCTTTCCAGCCCAAATGCGTTGTCCGCAATGATTTGGGTCAAAGCCGGGTGCTCTCTTCCGTGCCATTGATGGTGCTGACCCCGTGAGAAACCGGCGGCACTTTTTGCGCCCAGCTATGGAGACAGTCATGGCCTATTCCTTCTTCCAGTCCAGCCGCAGTCGCCGCAACGGCGCTCTCCACAATCTCGAAACGAGCATCGAGGACCAGATCGAAGCCCTGCGCGAAGAGCTCGCCGAATTGACCCATGTTCTCGGCAAGACTTCCCGCCATCGAGGTGAGAAGCTGCGTTCGCAGGCATCTGCAAGCTATGAAGACATCCTCGGCCGCAGCGAGGATCTGCTGCGCGAGCTGCAGCAAAGCTACTTGCGCGGCGCGAGCGAAGTACGAAGCACCGTGCGTCGCCATCCGCTCGCAACGATCGGTGCCGCTGCTGCCTTCGGTCTCCTCGTCGCCATGCTCGCTCGCCGCTAGAGCATTCCCGCTTCTTTCGAATAGCGGAAATACTCTATCTCTTTGTTTTAACGCAATTCCGGACGCAAACCGCTGCGCACTTTTGCTGGAATTGCTTTAGGAGGCTCGATGCTCTACCCAATCCTGAGCCTGCTCGTAGGCACGAGCGTCCACCGCGCGGTGGAACGCACCAAGCGCAACGGCATCTTCATCGCCGTTGCGTTGCTTTTTCTGCTGACCGCCTATGCGCTTGCCGTCACCGCCGGAGCCATCTGGCTGGCCGGCATCTACGGCGCCATCGGCGCAGCCCTCTTTCTGGCGGCCTGCGCGCTGCTGATCGCGATCATCGTCTTCGTTATCATGGCGATCATCAATGCCCGGGAAGCCCGCCGCGCCCGCGAACGCCGCGCCGCGTTGGAATCTCTGGCAACCGTCGGCCTCGGCCTTGTCCGCGCCCAGCCGCTGTTGACCGCTGGCATCGTGGCCGCTCTTGTCGCCGCCAATCTGGTGGGTTCGAAGCGGGACGACTAAATCCGCCACGTCTCACCCCCTCGAGGAAGGCAGCCACTTGCTCACCCCATATAAAAGCCGGCACCCGATAGGGCTGCCGGCCATCCTTCCTCCCAGGAAACACTTTGATCAGAAGGCAAAGGCCTTCGACGTCAACGGTGCCGACGTGGCATCCGGACCGAAATCCGCCTCGCCGGAAATCTGCAGGAGCTCCTGCAGACGCTGGCGGGCGCGGTTCACACGGCTCTTGATGGTGCCGACGGCGCAGCCGCAGATTTCCGCCGCTTCCTCATAAGAGAAGCCCGACGCGCCGACGAGAATGATCGCCTCGCGCTGATCCGGCGGCAACTGGTCCAGCGCCTTCCTGAAGTCCTGCAGGTCGAGCGCGCCATATTGGGCCGGGTGCGTCGCCATGGATTCGGTAAACAAACCGTCGCTGTCCTGCACCTCGCGGCCGCTCTTGCGCATCTGGCTGTAAAGCTCGTTGCGCAGGATCGTGAAGAGCCAGGCCTTCATGTTTGTGCCCATCTCGAAATGGTCCTGCTTGGCCCAGGCCTTCATGATGGTATCCTGAACCAGGTCGTCGGCGCGGTCGTGCCGGCCGATCAGGGATATGGCAAAAGCACGAAGGCTCGGCAGGGCCGCCAGGAGTTCGCGCTTGAAGCTCGGTTGCGCTTTTTCCATGCGGGTATTCCTATTCAGCCATCTTGGCGGAAGCCATCAATTCGGCCTGGTCAAGCTTTTCCAGAAGGTCGAGAAAACGGTCGGGAATGGCTTCCTGCTGCGCGGCGGCATAGAGCGACCGCAGTCTGACGCCGATCTGATTGTTCGGGTCCAGTATGTCGCTCGCCCGCAGTTCCCGCTGGCGCTCGTCCGGTGCTTCTGTCTTCTGTGTCGTCATCAACTGATCACTTCTTGCCTGTTGTCTTGGGATGAAAGGCAAAGTCTGCTGTGAAAGCTAAATGGAACGAATATCCAATCGATCAAGCCGGTTCTTTCGAACCCTTGATGCAATAGATCCATTCCGCTCACATGGGTCAAAACGTGACGCCCTTCATTTGTCGGCTAGGGTAATGCGGCGCTGCAAAAAAAGTTCCTTACATCAGGAACTTTTTTATCAAGCCCGCGTTTTCAGATCGTTACAGCTATTCATGGCCTGTAGACGGGAGTTTTTAATGACACTTTCCACTCGAATTGCGCCGCACCTTCCTTACTTGCGTCGCTATTCCCGCGCGCTTACCGGCACTCAGACTTCTGGCGATGCTTACGTAGCCGCCGTCCTGGAAGCGATCATCGCCGATCTCTCCATATTCCCGGATACCGCGAATGACCGCGTCGCACTCTACAAACTGTTCACGCAACTGTTTGGTTCCACTGCAGTCGAGATTCCCGAACCCTCCTCTCCCTATGCCTGGGAGCAGCGCGCCACGCTGAACCTCTCGAAGGTTTCGCCGCTTGCCCGGCAGGCTTTCCTGCTCGCCTCGGTCGAGAATTTCCGCGTCTCCGAGATCGCCGACATTCTCGAAATCAGCGACGAGGAAACCATGCAACTGCTCGACAAGGCCTCGCATGAAATCTCGCGCCAGGTCGCGACCGATATCATGATCATCGAGGACGAGCCGCTGATCGCCATGGATATCGAGCAGATGGTCGAAAGCCTCGGCCACCGCGTCACCGGCATCGCCCGCACCCACACGGAAGCCGTCGCGCTCTACAGCACGACGAAGCCGAGCATGGTGCTGGCCGATATCCAGCTTGCTGACGGCAGCTCGGGTATAGACGCCGTCAACGATATCCTGAAGACATCGAGCGTTCCGGTGATCTTCATCACCGCCTTCCCTGAGAGATTGCTGACCGGAGAGCGGCCGGAGCCTACCTTCCTCGTGACCAAGCCCTTCAACCCCGACATGGTCAAGGCCCTGATCAGCCAGGCGCTTTTCTTCAACGAAACGACCCGCGTGGCGGCCTGAAGCATGAATTTCGGCCGCGCCGGAACCATTTCCGGCAACGATGCGTTCCGGCTCTGCCGGAGCGCGTTGGTAGCTTTAACGGTTTTTGCAGCGCTTGCTTTTAGAATGACCGGCAGTTTTGTCGGGGGGTAACATCCCTCCATATGTTCGAAGGGACTGAGGAAAGGCGGCCGAGTGAATACGACTGGACCATTGTCCGGAACGCCTTTCACTACCGAAGGCAAGGCGGCCGTGATGGAGCGCGCGCTCGCCAGCGCCGCTATCTCGATCCTGTATCAGGATACAGGCCTCGCCATAATCTATGCCGAAAATCTTCTCCCTTATTTCCAGAAGCGTTTTGTCGCCGGCGGCGATGACGGTTCGCTGTTTGGCGAAACACACGGCAAATCCCTTGCCGCGATGAAGCAGAGGGTGCTTGAGACCGGCGCCTCCAGCAATGCCGAGGTCGATGTTGCGATCGACGGCGAAGTCAGGACATTCGAACTGAAAGTTCAACGCACCGGCGGGCGCGGCAATTACGGCCTGCTCTCCGTCATTTCCGAGGTCACGGAAAGCCGCCATCGCGAAAAGGTGCTGAAATCTCTTCTGCGCGAGCTTTCCCACCGTTCCAAGAACCTGCTTGCCATCATCCAGGGGATTGCCACCCAGACGGCCCGTAATACTCTTTCGCTCGACGCCTTCCTGATGAAGTTCCGGGGACGCCTCCAGTCGCTTTCCAACTCTCAGGATCTGATCACCGACTCCAGCTGGCGCGGAGCCTTCCTGTTCGAACTCGCCGAAAAGCAGTTCGCCCCCTATTGGCCGGAAACTGCAGGCTCCATGCCGATTTATGGCGTCAACGCCCATCTGACGCCGAACGCCGCCGTGCATCTCGGCCTGGCGTTGCATGAGCTCATCGTCAACTCTGCCTCCTATGGCGCGATTGCCGGTGGTGCGACGTCAATCACTCTGAATTGCCGGGAAGCTGACATCTCCGGTCGCAGGGCGATCGAGCTGGCATGGCTGGAGACACTCCCGAATAGCGCCGATGTGCACGAATTCAGCGAAAACAGCTTCGGCCGCACGGTACTGGAGCGTGTCGTGCCCTCCTCCGTCAACGGCAAGGCCGAACTGACGCTCGCCCCCGGCCGCATTGAATACCACCTGACGGTTCCGGAAGCGGAATTCGAAATCCTGAAGCGCACCTGAGATGTTTTATTTTCGACGCAATTCCGGACGCAGAACCGCTGCACACTTTTGCTGCTGGAATTGCTTAAGGCCCAGAATTGCTTAGGACCCAGACGGAAAAACAGCCGGTGCGAGGGCGGCGCACTGGCTGTTTCCACTCACCGGGAGGGGACCGTGAGTTCGTCCGAATGATGGGTTGGGGGCGCGCATGTTGGGTCGATGCGGTCATCATCCGGATATCGCATTAACTACGCTCGTTAACTTTGGTTCCATCGGTTCGAAAAAAAATTGGACTTTTGTCATTTTTTTTCCGCAAGCCGAAATCCGAGTGTCGCTGCGTCCATTCAATTGGAAGGCAGAGATGCCCAAAGAATCACCACATTTAATAAAATCAATAAGTTAGAATGTAGGAAGGAAAGAAAATTGCCAAAATTTTACCGTTTGATAAATTTTTGAACCTGAGTTACGATTCCCTCACTGGTCGTTACCAATAAAGAGGGAACTTCAATGGAACGTCTGGAAACTGGGATTCGTGCCGGCCGGCTTTCCTCCGCCGAGTACGAGGCTAATTTTTCCGATCTTCATCCGCGCCTCGACAACCACGAAGCGCTGGTCGCCGCCGACCGCTGTTATTTCTGTTATGACGCGCCGTGCATGACGGCCTGTCCCACCTCGATCGACATCCCGCTTTTCATCCGCCAGATTTCGACCGGCAATCCGCTGGGCTCTGCCAAGACGATCTTCGACCAGAATATCCTCGGCGGCATGTGCGCCCGCGTCTGTCCCACCGAAGAGCTCTGCGAACAGGCCTGCGTGCGCAACACGGCCGAAGAACGCCCTGTCGAGATCGGCCGCCTTCAGCGCTATGCGACGGATACGGCGATGAGCGCCGACAAGCAGTTCTACCGGCGCGCTGAGCCGACGGGCAAGAAGATCGCCGTTGTCGGCGCCGGCCCCGCCGGTCTCGCAGCCGCCCATCGCCTTGCCGTCAAGGGCAACGAGGTCGTGATCTACGACGCCAAGCCGAAATCCGGCGGCCTCAACGAATATGGCATCGCCACGTACAAGACGGTCGATGACTTCGCCCAGAAGGAGGTCGATTACGTCCTTTCCATCGGCGGCATCGAGGTGAAGCACGGTGAGCAGCTCGGCCGCGATTTCTCCCTCTCCGACCTGCAGAGCCAATATGACGCCGTCTTCCTCGGCCTCGGCCTCGCCGGCGTCAACGCGTTGCGCGTCGACAACGAAAACCTGCCTGGTGTCGATGACGCCGTCGATTTCATCGCCGCGCTGCGTCAGGCCGGCAACAAGGGCGATATCGCCATCGGCCGCCGTGTCGTCGTTCTCGGCGGCGGCATGACGGCAATCGACGCCGCCGTGCAGGCAAAGCTTCTCGGCGCCGAGGAAGTGACCATCTGCTACCGCCGCGGCAAGGAGCATATGAACGCCTCGGGATTCGAGCAGGATCTCGCCACCTCCAAGGGCGTCATCATCCGCCACTGGCTGGCACCGAAATCCATCCTCTCGCAGGATGGCAAGGTGGCCGCGATCGAGGTGGAATATACCGCGATCGTCGATGGCCGCCTCACCGGCACCGGCGAGACGGGTGTGATCGCCACTGACCAGATCTTCAAGGCAATCGGCCAAACATTCGAGACCTCAGGTCTCGGCGCGCTGCGGATGGAATCCGGCCGTATCTCCGTCGATGCCGAAGGCCGCACATCGATTGATGGCGTATGGGCCGGCGGCGACTGCGTCTTCGGTGGCGAAGACCTCACGGTATCCGCCGTCGCTCATGGTCGCGATGCGGCCGAATCCATTCACCGCACCCTGTCCGCCGCAGCCGCTCCGGCTGTCGCGGTCGCCTGAAGGGGAGAATGAACAATGGCTGATCTCCGCAATAATTTCGTCGGCATCAAGTCTCCGAACCCCTTCTGGCTCGCCTCCGCACCGCCGACCGACAAGGCCTACAATGTCGAGCGCGCCTTCAAGGCCGGCTGGGGCGGTGTCGTCTGGAAGACGTTGGGCGAGGAAGGCCCGCCGGTCGTCAACGTCAACGGCCCGCGCTACGGCGCGATCTGGGGCGCCGATCGGCGCCTGCTCGGCCTCAACAATATCGAGCTCATCACCGACCGCGACCTGCAGACCAACCTGCGCGAAATGAAGCAGGTGAAGATGAATTGGCCGGATCGCGCCCTCATCGCCTCGATCATGGTTCCCTGCGAAGAGCAGGCCTGGAAGGCGATCCTGCCGCTGGTGGAAGAGACCGAGGCAGACGGCATCGAACTGAACTTCGGCTGTCCTCACGGCATGTCCGAGCGCGGCATGGGCTCGGCGGTCGGCCAGGTGCCGGAATATATCGAAATGGTCGTGCGCTGGTGCAAGCAGTACACGCGCATGCCCGTCATCACCAAGCTGACGCCCAACATCACCGATATCCGCCGCCCTGCCCGCGCCGCCAAGGCCGGCGGCACGGATGCCGTCTCGCTGATCAATACGATCAACTCGATCGTCTCGGTCGATCTCGACAACTTCGCCCCGAACCCGACGGTCGGCGGCAAGGGCAGCCATGGCGGTTATTGCGGCCCGGCGGTCAAGCCGATCGCGCTGAACATGGTCGCCGAAATCGCCCGCGATCCGGAAACCTACGGCCTGCCGATATCAGGCATCGGCGGCATCACCACCTGGCGCGATGCGGCGGAATTCCTGGTGCTCGGCGCCGGCAATGTTCAGGTCTGCACCGCAGCCATGACCTATGGCTTCAAGATCGTGCAGGAAATGATCACGGGCCTCTCGGACTGGATGGATGAAAAGGGCCACAGAACCCTCGACGACATCACCGGCCGCGCCGTGCAAAACGTCACCGACTGGCAATATCTCAACCTCAACTACATCGCCAAGGCGAAAATCGACCAGGACGCTTGCATCAAGTGCGGCCGCTGCTACATCGCCTGCGAGGACACGTCGCACCAGGCGATCACCAATTTCGTGAATGGCGCCCGCCATTTCGAGGTGATGGACGAGGAATGCGTCGGCTGCAATCTGTGCGTCAGCGTCTGCCCAGTCGAAAACTGCATCACCATGGAAGAGCTTCCGGCCGGCACCCTCGACAAGCGCACCGGCAAGGTCGTCGATCCGAACTATGCCAACTGGACGACCCACCCGAACAACCCGATGGCCCGCCAGGCCGCTGAGTAATATCTCCGAAAAGCCTGATGAAAAAGCCGCCCCATCCACGGCGGCTTTTTCTTTGTCCATTCTCAAAGCCCGAATGACTTCCGATAGGCGCTCGGGCTAGTCCCGAGCCGCCGGCGGAAATGGTGGCGCATGGTCGCGAGCGTGCCGAAGCCGCTGGCGACAGCAATATCATCAAGCGACACCGCAAGCTCCTTCTCCAAAAGGTCGCGGGCATGCCGCAACCGCTCCTTCAGCAGCCATTCGCCGACGCTATCGCCGGTCGCCGCCTCGAAGCGGCGCTGGAAGGTTCGCGTGCTCATGCCCGCCCTCCCGGCAAGCAGGCTGATCGGCTGCTCCTCGGAAAGCCGTTCGCGCATCCATTCGATTAGCGGCCCCAAGCGAATGCCCTCGCGCTCCTCCGGCACGGGCGCGGCGATGAACTGCGCCTGCCCGCCTTCGCGATGCGGCGGGACGACAAGCCGCCGCGCCACGCTGTTTGCCGCGTCGGGTCCAAAATCACCACGCACGACGTGCAGGCAGAGGTCGATACCTGCAGCACTTCCGGCCGCCGTCAGGATGCTTCCCTCGTCCATGTAGAGCACGTCGGCATCGAGCGCGATGTCAGGATAACGCTCGGCAATCGAGGCGACATAGCGCCAATGGGTGGTCGCCCGCCGCCCGGCAAGCAGACCGGAAGCGGCAAGCACGGCCACGCCCGAGCAGAGCGACATCACCCGCGCCCTGCGCTCGTGGGCGGCACGCAAGGCGGCAATCAAAGGCTCCGGCACCGGCGCATCGATCGCCCGCCAGCCCGGCGCGATAATGAGATCCGCCTCGCCAAGCAGTTCCAGTCCCTTATCGACGGCAACCGTTAGCCCCCCGGCCGCCCGCAACGGACCGGGCTCGACGCCGGCGACCGAAAAGCGGTACCAACCCTCGCCCATCTCCGGCCGCGACAGGCCGAAGACTTCGTAGGCAATGCCGAATTCGAAGGTGCAGAGGCCGTCATAAGCAAGCGCCACCACGTGCGGTCCCCGCGTCTTGTGAACATCCGATTTTGGCATGATCTTTACGCTATCCGTCGTGATGGCCAATTTCGCCCATCACTATCATCGGCAATGATCGGCGGCAACCAGAGGCAGGAAAGGACAAGATCATGCCGAGCCCCGTTTCCGACATCCCCGCAGCAGAACCTAGCGCCGCCGCCGAACACTTTGCCCGCAAGCTCGCCTTCGAGACCGATTGCTCGGATGTGAACGCCGCCTTCACTTCGGACAAGGTCGATTTCGTATTGCTCGACGTCCGCTCGCCGGCGCTCTTCGCCCTTTCGCATATCCCCGGCGCCCTCAACCTGCCGCATGGCAAGATGACCGCACACCGCATGTCCGAATGGCCTGCCGACACATTGTTCGTGGTCTATTGCGCCGGCCCGCATTGCAACGGCGCGGACAAGGCCGCGCTTCGTCTCTCCCGTCTCGACCTGTCCGTTAAGCTGATGATCGGCGGTCTGACCGGATGGGCAGATGAGGGTTATGCTTTCGAGGGCGCGGCAAGCGCCGCTGCCTGATCTGGCCTCCCTTCTCCCGATGAGGGAGAAGGGAAGTCGTCGCTCAAAACTCGATGACGACCTTGCCGAACGGCCCGCGGTAGAGATGGTCGAGCGCCTCAGGGAAGTCCTCGAAGGCATAACGCTTGTCGATGACGGGCTTCAGGCCCGTCTGGTCGACGGCCCGCACCAGGTCCTCCAGCGCCCGCCGATGGCCGACCGAAATGCCTTGTACGACAGGCGCCTTGAGCAGCAGCTGAGCCGCTGGACCGGAAACTTCGAAACCTTCCAGAACGCCGATAACCGAGATGCGGCCATTGACCGCCACGGCCTTCAGGGCCTGGCTGAGATGGGCGCCGCCGACGATTTCAAGCACGTGGTCGGCGCCGTAGTCACCGGTAAGCGCATAGAGCTGCTCCACCCAATCGCGGCCATTTCGGCTGAGCGCATGATCGGCACCGAGGGCAACGGCGCGCTCCAGCTTTTCAGCGCTGCCTGATGTGATGAAGACCTCCGCCCCATGTGCCTTGGCAATCTGCAGTCCGAAGAGCGCCACGCCGCCCGTGCCCTGCACCAGCACCTTGTCACCAGCTTTCATTTTGCCGCGCTCGATCAGCGCGAACCAGGCTGTCAGGCCCGCGCAGGGCAAGGTGCTGGCTTCGGCAGCATCGAGTGTCTTCGGTGCGCGCGAATACCATTCCTCAGACAGGATGGTATAGTCCGAGAGAACGCCCGGATAGGCGCCTCCACGCGTCTTGTAGGCCGGCACGCGCGCATTGCCCGGCCCACGGCTGTCGATCCAGTCTGGCGCGAAGGTTGAGATTACCCTGTCGCCCGGCTTGAAACGCGTAACCTCGGAGCCGACCGCTTCCACGATACCCGCCATATCAGAGGCCGGCACGAAGGGAAATTCCAGCGGCAATCCCATGCCGCTTTCCATAACCAGCCTGTCACGGAAATTCAGCGACACCGCCTCCGTCCGCACCAGGACCTTGTTGCCGGAAACCGGCTCCAGCTTGCGCTCGCCGATCACAAGTTTCCGTTCCGGCCCGACCTTGTCGATCTGCCATTGCCGTGTCGTCTGCATCGTCTCGCTCCTTGGTCCATTGCAGGGAGCGTGAACATATCGTTGAAAATTCCGCACCAGTTGCGATATTAATTCGCCAGACTGGTTCCACTGAGGAAACAATATGGAGCACCTGAAAGGCATTTCGATCTTCGTCGAAGCCGTCGAGGCCGGCGGGTTTTCGTCGGCGGCCGAGCGGCTTCATCTCACGCGCTCAGCCGTCGGCAAGACCATCGCACGCCTCGAGCAACGTCTCGGCGTGCGCCTCTTCAACCGCACGACACGCATGCATAGCCTGACGGAGGAAGGCCGCTTCTTCTATGAGCGCTGCCTGCGCGCGGTCGAGGAAATCCGCCTTGGCGAGGCAATGCTGGAATCAGGCCGCCGTAGCGTGCGCGGCCGGTTGCGCGTCTCGATGCCGGTGCTCTTCGGTCGCCTCTGCATCGCGCCTGTTCTGGAAGATCTGCTCGATGAACATCCCAAGCTCGAACTCGACCTTTCCTTCAACGATCGCATCGTCGATCTCATGGAGGATGGATTCGACCTTGCCATCCGCAACGGCCCGCTGAAAGACCATCCCGATCTGATGGCCCGCGCCGTCGCTCACCAGCGAATGACCGTCTGCGCATCACCCGCCTACCTGGAAAGACATGGCATACCGCAAACGATTGCCGATATTCCTCAGCATAGAGGCATCGTCTACCGACGCGGCGACTACGAAAGGAGCTGGATCTTCCCCGCGCCGAATGATCCATGGCGGCAGGTCCTGCCACACTCGCGGCTGCGGCTCGATGACCTCGCGGCGATCTCGGACGCAGCGCTTGCGGGGCGCGGTCTTGCCTGGCTGCCTTGCTGGCTTGTGCGCGAGAACGTTGCCGCAGGCCGTCTCGTCCAGGTCCTGAAACACGAGGAAGCGAATATCTTCGATGCCCATGCTATCTGGCTGCGCTCACCGGTCATGGTGCCGAAGGTCAGACTGGCGATCGACACGCTCGCCGCCCGGCTTCCGGCAATGATGGGCTAGGCAGAAAACCGGATAGGGAAGCGCGCCCGATCAAGGAGGGCATCAGGCAGCCGAATGATCTGGTAGCAGACCATTGATGAAAAGCTGCTCCAGGAAACGGGCCGCATCCTCGAAGCGCCCGTCGCCGGAATGCTCTTCGCCGAGCACGGCGCGAACCTGCACGTCGAAATCGGCATAGTGCTGCGTCGTCGACCAGATCGAGAAGATCAGGTGATAGGGGTCGCAGTAGGCGATCTTGCCGCTTTTGATCCAGGTGCGGATGACGGCCGCCTTTTCGTCGACCAGCTCTTTCAAGGGTCCCTTCAGCATATCGAGAACGTGCGGCGCGCCCTGCAGCATCTCGTTGGCGAAGAGCCGGCTCTCGCGGGGGAAATCGCGCGCCATCTCGAGCTTGCGGCGGATATAACTGCGGATCTCCGATTCCGGATTGCCGTCAGCATCGAAGGCCCTCAGCGGCTCGAGCCAGTTATAGAGCACCCGGTCGATCAGCGCGCGGTGCATGGCTTCTTTGGTGCGGAAATAATAGAGGAGATTCGGCTTCGACATGCCGGCCACCTCGGCGATCTGGTCGATGGTCGAGCCGCGGAAGCCGCTGACCGAAAACACATCGAGCGCCGCTTCCAGGATCTGCTCTTCCTTCTCCTCCTGGATGCGTGTCCGCCGAAGTGTCTTCGCCGCTCTCGGTATGGCCATTCGCTCTTTTCCCCTTGAAATTCAACTCCTTCGCTCAAGATTGAAAGAACGGCCCCTCCCGCCGCTTTAATGGGCACCTGCCCTTATATTTCTATGTATTTTTCGTGATTTTCGTCTTGAGCGCAGCGATGGAAGTTGTAATGTTTACCAATCGGTCAAATTATCCGCCAGATAAAAAACAAAGGCAACTGGCGATTTTCCGGCGCTGACAGAACAACATGCAGCAGCAGGATTTGACCACGGGAACAAGGCGGGCATGCACCTTGCATGACTGCCGCAAAACAGGTGAGGATTTTCAACTATGGTGGCAGCGCCAGGCGAAAACATGCGCGTCAACGGGGACCGTCTCTGGGACAGTCTCATGGACATGGCAAAGATCGGCCCGGGAATAGCCGGCGGCAACAACCGCCAGACGCTGACGGACTCGGATGCCGAGGGTCGCAGCCTTTTCCGGAAGTGGTGCGAAGACGCCGGTCTGACCCTCGGCGTCGACAAGATGGGCACCATGTTTGCGACCCGCCCCGGCACCGATCCCGATGCGCTTCCCGTCTATGTCGGCTCGCACCTCGATACCCAGCCGACCGGCGGCAAATACGATGGCGTGCTCGGCGTGCTCGGCGCACTCGAAGTCGTCCGCACGATGAACGACCTCGGTATCAAGACGAAGCATCCGATCGTTGTTACCAACTGGACCAATGAGGAAGGTGCGCGCTTCGCCCCTGCCATGCTGGCGTCGGGCGTTTTCGCCGGCGCACACAGCCTGGACTTCGCCTATAATCGTAGGGATCCCGAGGGCAATCTGTTCGGCGACGAACTGAAGCGCATCGGCTGGGTCGGCGACGAAGAGGTCGGCGCCCGCAAGATGCGTGCTTATTTCGAATATCACATCGAACAGGGGCCGATTCTCGAAGCCGTGAACAAGCAGATCGGCGTCGTCACTCACTGTCAGGGCCTGTGGTGGCTGGAATTCACGCTGACCGGCAAGGAGGCCCATACCGGTTCGACGCCGATGAACATGCGCGTCAATGCCGGCCTTGCCATGTCACGCATCCTGGAAATGGTCCAGGGTGTGGCCATGGGCGAACAGCCGGGCGCCGTCGGCGGCGTCGGCCAGGTCTTCTTCTCGCCGAATTCCCGCAACGTGCTGCCGGGCAAGGTGGTCTTCACCGTCGATATCCGCTCGCCCGACAAGGCCAAGCTCGACCGCATGCGGGCAAAGATCGAGGCCGAAGCGCCAAAGATCTGTGATGCATTGGGTGTCGGCTGTTCCATCGAGGCGATCGGCCATTTCGAGCCGGTCACCTTCGACGAAAAGCTCGTCACATCCGTCCGCTCCGCCGCAGACCGCCTCGGCTACAGCCACATGAACATCATCTCCGGCGCCGGCCACGACGCCTGCTGGGCCGCCAAGGTCGCGCCTGCAACGATGGTCATGTGCCCGTGTGTGGGTGGGTTGTCGCATAACGAGGCGGAAGAGATTTCCAAGGAATGGGCGACGGCCGGTGCCGATGTGTTGTTCCATGCGGTGGTCGAGACGGCGGAGATTGTGGTGTGATGGTTGATGTCGTGCCCGGAGCCCCCTCATCCGACCCTTCGGGCCACCTTCTCCCCGCTGGGGAGAAGGGATCGGCGGACGTCGCGGCTTCCCCCTTCTCCCCTCGGGGAGAAGGTGCCCGAAGGGCGGATGAGGGGGCTCCGGGCACGACGAAAACTATCAAACAAGATATCCGCAAACGTCGCCCCGCGAAAACCGGACAGGCCAGAGCACTTCGCCGCAACGAAACCGAGGAGGAATACCGCCTCTGGAGCGACTTACGCGTGCGCCGCCTGAACGGCTACAAATTCGCAAGGCAAGTTCCGCTCGGCCCCTTCATCGTCGATTTCCTCTGTCGCGAGGAACGGCTGATCATTGAAATCGACGGCTTCCAGCATGCCGAAAGCACAACCGATCAACGTCGAACCGAATGGCTCAATACAAATGGCTATTCGGTCCTGCGCTTCTGGAATCAGGAAATCTCACGCGAGCGCCGATCGGTGTTGGAAACGATCCTGGCGGCATTGCAGGGCCGGCTTGATGTCGGCTCCGACTTACCGAGCTTTTATTCGCCCGCCCGACAACGATAAAGATAGGGAACGATCATGACCACAGTCATCAAGAACGGCACCATCGTCACCGCCGACCTCACCTATAAGGCGGACGTCAAGATCGACGGCGGCAAGATCGTCGAGATCGGCCAGAACCTCTCCGGCAACGAAGTGCTGGATGCGTCAGGCTGCTACATCATGCCCGGCGGCATCGATCCGCACACCCATCTCGAAATGCCCTTCATGGGCACCTATTCCTCCGACGATTTCGAGAGCGGCACGCGTGCGGCGCTTGCCGGCGGCACGACCATGGTCGTCGATTTCGCCCTTCCCTCGCCCGGCCAGTCGCTGCTCGAAGCACTGACCATGTGGGACAACAAGTCCACCCGCGCCAACTGCGACTATTCCTTCCACATGGCGATCACCTGGTGGGGCGAGCAGGTCTTCAACGAGATGAAGACCATCGTTCAGGACAAGGGCATCAACACCTTCAAGCACTTCATGGCCTATAAGGGAGCGCTGATGGTGAACGACGACGAGATGTTCGCCTCCTTCCAGCGCTGCGCCGAGCTTGGCGCCCTGCCGCTCGTCCATGCCGAAAATGGCGATGTGGTCGCCTCGCTTTCCGCCAAGCTGCTTTCGGAAGGCAATAACGGCCCGGAGGCGCACGCCTATTCGCGCCCGGCCGAAGTCGAGGGCGAAGCGACCAACCGCGCCATCATGATCGCCGACATGGCCGGCTGCCCTGTCTATATCGTCCACACTTCCTGTGAACAGGCGCATGAAGCGATCCGCCGCGCCCGCCAGAAGGGCATTCGCGCCTATGGCGAGCCGCTGATCCAGCACCTGACGCTCGACGAGACCGAATATTTCGACAAGGACTGGGATCACGCCGCCCGCCGCGTCATGTCCCCGCCCTTCCGCAACAAGCAGCATCAGGACAGCCTCTGGGCCGGCCTCGCCTCAGGTTCGCTGCAGGTCGTGGCGACCGATCACTGCGCCTTCACCACGGCGCAGAAGCGCTTCGGCGTCGGTGACTTCACCAAGATCCCGAACGGCACCGGTGGCCTCGAAGACCGCATGCCGATGCTCTGGACCTATGGCGTCAACACGGGTCGCCTGACGATGAACGAATTCGTCGCCGTCACCTCGACCAACATTGCCAAGATCCTCAACATCTACCCGAAGAAGGGTGCGATCCTGGTCGGCGCCGATGCCGATCTCGTTGTCTGGGATCCGAAGCGCTCCAAGACCATTTCGTCGAAGAGCCAGCAATCGGCGATCGATTACAACGTCTTCGAGGGCAAGGAAGTCACCGGCCTGCCGCGCTACACGCTGACGCGTGGGGTCGTGGCGATCGAGGAGGATACAGTCAAGACTCGCTCAGGCCATGGCGAATTCGTCAGGCGCGAACCGGTCACCGCCGTCAGCAAGGCGCTCTCGACCTGGAAGGAGATCACCGCTCCCCGCAAGGTTGAACGCACGGGCATCCCAGCGAGCGGGGTGTGACACAAATGCGCGGCCATTTGCTTCTGATCATCGTCTCCCTGGCCGCGCTCTCCAATGTGGCCCTCTATAATGTAGCTCAGGCCGACACACTGCCGATCAAGGGCAGCTATGGCAACAAGGATGGCTGCGCCTACGCCAAGAGCGGCGAAAGCACGGGCTCGGACAATTTCTTCCTGCTGACGTCAGAGGGCATCACGACCGCCGTCTCCTATTGCGAAATCAAGAAGGTCCTGAAGACCGAAGGCAAGAACTTCACTGCAACGGTCTCCTGCCACGCAGAAGGCGAAGAAAGCGGCGCCGACGATACCGCCCGGATCACCTCAGGACCGAAGGGCTATACGATCGGACTCGCCTCGGATGCCGCGATCAAGTGGGGGCCGCTGCCGCTATGCAAATAGCCTCACGCCGGCACCAAGGCATCCAGCTCCGGCAGCAGGACGACGCTTTCCTGCTCGTTCGGGTCGGTGCGGGCAATGATCGCTGTGCAGGGCGTGCTGCTCAAGTTGGCCGGCAAATGCGGGACGCCCGCCGGGATGTAGAAAAGCTCGCCGGCATGCACGACAATGTGGTTCTCCAGTCTGTCGCCGTACCAGGTATGCGCCTCGCCGGAGAGCATGTAGATCGCCGTCTCATGCGCCTCATGGAGATGCGCCTTGGCGCGCACACCGGGCGGAATGGTCAGAAGATGCATGCAGATGCCCGTCGCGCCAACCGTCTCGGCCGCGATGCCCTCGAAATAGCTCAGCCCCTGCTTGCCGTCATAGGAGTGGTTGGGGCGAACAATGTGGCAGGTAGGCTTTGATTTTGCGTCCATCCTCATCCTCCAAGGACTGTGCTGCCGGTAAGACCGGCGGCAATGATATCATGGAAAACCGCGACCGCGCGGCGAAAACAAGACTGGTTTATTGATGCAAGCACCCTCCGTCGTATCCGCCAAGGATCTCTGTCTCAGCTACCAGACGAATGACGGCGCGGTGCACGCGCTTGCTGATGTCAATCTCGATATCCGCAGGGGCGAGTTCGTCTCCTTCATCGGCCCTTCCGGCTGCGGCAAGACCACTTTCCTGCGCGTCATCGCCGATCTCGAGCGCAAGACCTCCGGCGACATTGCCATCAACGGCATGACACCGGATGAGGCACGCAAGGCCCGCGCCTACGGCTACGTCTTCCAGGCGCCGGCACTTTATCCGTGGCGCACAATCGAGAAGAACATCGCTCTGCCACTGGAGATCATGGGTTATTCGAAACCCGAACAGAAGAAGCGCATTGATGGGGCGCTCGACCTCGTCGAACTCTCCGGCTTCGAGAAGAAATTTCCCTGGCAGCTTTCAGGCGGCATGCAACAGCGTGCCTCCATTGCCCGCGCGCTCGCCTTCGATGCCGACCTGCTCTTGATGGACGAACCCTTCGGGGCGCTCGACGAAATCGTCCGTGATCATCTGAATGCGGCGCTTCTGAAACTGTGGTCGCGCACCAACAAGACGATCTGCTTCGTCACTCATTCCATTCCGGAAGCCGTCTACCTCTCCACCAAGATCGTCGTCATGTCGCCACGCCCGGGCCGCGTGACCGATATCATCGACTCGACACTGCCGAAGGAACGGCCGCTCGACATCCGCGAGACACCGGAATTCCTGGAAATCGCCCATCGCGTTCGCGAGGGGCTAAGGGCGGGGCATAGTTATGAGTAGTAGATTGAGCGAACAGTGCTTGGCAAAGACCCCTCCCCAACCCCTCCCCACAAGGGGGAGGGGCAGATATGCCGCACCCTCTTGTTTCAGCATCAAGGCTGCAGTTGGCGGCAACGTTGAGATTTGGACGCCAAGTGCTCGGCGGGCAGCTAAGCCCCTCCCCCTTGTGGGGAGGGGTTGGGGAGGGGTTTTTCCCACAGCACTAGGAATGGAGGCCCGAATGCCGCATTCCAACATCACACCTAAAACCCGCGACAGAGCCCGTCGACTCCGTCGCGAACTGACAAGGGCAGAATCCTCTATGTGGGACATGCTGCGCGATCTGCGCCCCTATGGTGCTCGCTTCCGCCGCGAAACACCAATCGGTGCCTACATCGCCGACTTCGCCTGGCTCTCCGCCCGGCTGATCGTGGAAGTCGATGGCGACAGCCATGAAACTGAAAGCGGTCGCCGCCACGATCTCGCTCGCGATGCTTTCTTGAAAAACCAGGGCTTTACCGTACTCCGTTTCGACAATGCCCACGTGCTGGATGGCCCAGACTATGTATTCATCGAAATACAAAAACATGCCGCACCATTCTTGAGGGAGGCCGCATGAAACCCGACACCCTCAAGGACAAGATCCTCCCCGTCGTCACCATCCTGCTGGTGCTGATCGCCGTCTGGTATGTCGCCGCCGTCTTCCTCAACACACCGTTCCAGCGCGATATGGACACGCGCAACAACGTCACCTCGACGACGGCGGAATTCATCGGCAGGACGCTCTCCCAGCCGAAGCCCATCCTGCCGGCGCCGCATCAGGTGGCGCAGAATGTCTTTGAAAACACCTTCCTGCGAAAGCTCTCCAGCAATCGCAGCCTCGTCTACCACGCAGGCGTCACCCTTTCTTCCACCGCGCTCGGCTTTGCGCTCGGTACGCTGCTCGGCATCGTGATCGCCGTCGGCATCATCCATATCAAGGCGCTCGACCGCAGCCTGATGCCGTGGATCATCGCATCCCAAACCGTGCCGATCCTGGCGATCGCGCCGATGGTCATCGTGGTGCTCGGCTCTATCAGTATTACCGGCCTCATTCCGAAGGCGCTGATCTCCACCTACCTCTCCTTCTTCCCGGTCACGGTCGGCATGGTGAAGGGGTTACGCTCGCCCGAGGTCATGCATCTCGATCTGATGCGCACCTATAATGCCACGTCCGCGCAAACCTTCTGGAAGCTGCGCGTACCCGCCTCCATACCCTTTCTCTTCACCTCGATGAAAGTGGCGATCGCCGCAAGCCTGGTCGGTGCTATCGTCGGCGAACTGCCGACCGGCGCCGTCGCCGGCATTGGCTCCAAGCTGCTTGCCGGCTCCTACTACAGCCAGACGATCGATATCTGGGCAGCACTAGTCGCCGGCTCGGTCCTCGCGGCTCTCCTTGTCGCCATCGTGGGCCTCGTGGCAAAGATCGTTGACCGCGCCATGGGCGGGAGGCCGGCATGAAGCAAGTCGTGCTTTCCTGGCAGGGCCTGATCGCCCTCCTCTGCGTGGCAGGCGCAATGGCCATGCTGCCTGTCTTTGGGGCCGGTGCCACACAGCCTCCGTCCGCGGGAACCGTCATCCTGATCGCTCTTCTGGCGATCGTCGCTGCATTGATCTCCTTCTCAGCCCTAGCCACCTCGCTTATCGCAACTGTCCTATTCGTGGGCGCTCATGGTGCGGCATGGCTGCTGCTCGGTATGCTTTCGGGCAATGAAGGCTTCGCCGGCACCTCCTTCTTCCTGCTGCTGGCCGCCTGCTGGCTGCTTGCCTGGCGCTGCGTGACAGAGCTTTCGGAGCTCAAGCCGACAACACCGTCCGGCCGGTGGCTGTTGCGGCTGCTGATCCCGGCAATCTTCGGCGCCTGGATCCTCATCATCTGGGAAACGATCACGCGCGGCGCCGGTATCCCTTTCGTGTTGCTGCCGCCGCCGTCCGCGATCGGCGCACGCATCATAGGCTCCCTGCCGATCCTCGGCGAGGATATCAGGCAAACGATCTTCAAGGCCGTTCTGATCGGTTACACCATCGGCTGCGTCAGCGGCTTCGTCGTCGCCATCCTTGCAGACCGCTTCGCCTTTCTGCGCCGCGGCCTGCTGCCCATCGGCAATTTGGTTTCAGCCCTGCCGATGATCGGCGTGGCACCGATCATGGTCATGTGGTTCGGCTTCGACTGGCCGTCGAAGGCGGCCGTCGTCATCATCATGACCTTCTTCCCGATGCTGGTGAACACCGTCGCCGGGCTTGCCGCCTCCGGCAACATGGAGCGCGACCTGATGCGCACCTACGCATCGAACTATTGGCAGACGCTGGTCAAGCTCCGGCTTCCAGCCGCAATGCCCTTCATTTTCAATGCACTGAAGATCAACTCGACGCTGGCTCTGATTGGTGCCATCGTTGCGGAATTCTTCGGAACGCCGATCGTCGGCATGGGCTTCCGCATCTCCACGGAGATCG
>Ga0207425_1000456_pt1 | contig 26495 bp, 33 predicted proteins | sample AraplaF_Col_mTSA_FD_184255 | JGI IMG/M metagenome (GOLD analysis project Ga0207425, IMG submission 184255) | Arabidopsis root microbial communities from the University of North Carolina, USA - plate scrape MF_Col_mTSA (SPAdes) (version 3) | ecosystem: Host-associated > Plants > Roots >...
GGAACAAGGGAAAGTTAGTCGGCCAAAAGGCGCCGCTTCGTATCAGCGAAATATGGGCAATCCGCGTTCGACTGGAAATCTTCGGACGATTGCGGGACCTGGCTTTGTTCAATCTAGCCATCGACAGCAAACTACGGGGCTGCGACCTTGTTCGACTGCGCGTGCTCGATGTTTGCCACGGCTTGCAGGTTGCTCATCGTGCCAGTGTCATTCAACAGAAGACCAAGCAACCAGTTCAGTTTGAGCTGACAGAAGGCACACGGCAAAGCATAGGCACATGGATGGCGTCAGCGGGTCTGAGAAACACAGATTTCCTATTCCCGAGCCGGATTGAAGCCTCGCCCCATATCTCAACCAGGCAATATGCTCGCATTGTCCATCAATGGTTCGATGAGATCGGCCTGGACCCGACCGCATATGGTACCCATACAATGCGCCGCACGAAGCCAACATTGATCTACCGTCGCACCAAGAACCTGCGGGCGATTCAGCTATTGCTCGGACATACCCGCCTTGAAAGCACCGTGCGCTATCTGGGCATTGAAGTCGACGACGCCCTTGAGATGGCCGAACAGACTGACGCTTAGCCATTTCACAGGTCGCTAGCGACATCGCGCTCCCTGCCCGGTATGCGCGGCGAATGGATCCAAACTGGTGTCCGAACTCTTGCCTACTTTCCAAGGGATTCAATTTCAGCAGACACCCGGTTCGCTTGCCACTACTGCAGGCGAATTGCGGTGTCAAAGACCCACGCACGACGAATTTAAATCACGTCGTACTTGCGGGCCAATGCTGGCGGAAAGGCGCCATATGGTGCATATCTGGTCACGCCTTTTCGGATGGCCTCGTCAATCGCGGTGACACCGTTGGACACCACGAAAGTCACTTTCTCCACCGATCCGTCGGCGCGGACTGCAACTGTGACCATAGGCGACACGTGGCGCTGCTTCAAATTAACCCAGGTAACGCCGAAACACCTGCCGCGGCAAGCCTACCTCTGCAAAGGAATAGAACCGCAAGTTCACGCGCTAACGCATCGCACACCATTGTCACGCGATCATCAATCGCAGCTATCGGCTTATCGAAGACGGCCGCCATACCGACCTCATCGTCGCCAGTGCCATCGCCAGTGCCATCAATGGCGGCACCATGCCTTTATCTCGCCAGCGAAGTTCGTGCGCAAATCACAATGACTATCGTGACGCCGAATCGATCCATATATATGCTTAGGCGCTGGGTCGTGTTCGTGCTATGGTCAGTGGCTGCCCCGACTTTGTCTGTTCCAGTCCGCAGCAATGCACTTACTGAGACGGAGGCTATATGAAAGATTTCACTCGACCCGACGAAGCCATGGCCCTGGCCGTCGATGCGGCAATCGAAATGGAGGCATCTTCCGGATGTGTACTCGCTTGGCAGTACCTGCAAGTGCATGCCGTGCCACAATATGTGGCAATCAGGGTACTCTCCCAAAATGGCCCGCGGCGTGCGTTGAATTCAAATGACCAGAATATATTACTGGATCGACGCTCAGCCAAGCACGCGCCAATTCCCGAGTTTGCGACAGCATTGGATGTTGCAGGGTTCGGAGCCATCCTGCAGTTCCCTGTATCCAGGACAAACCACAAGCTCTCCGAAACGATTGATCGGGCTATTGAGATGATGGGGATCCACAGTCGGTTCTACGCTGAAGCGCTTCTACGAATACATGCCGTCAAAACACCTGTCATCATGCGGGTCCTCTTCGACGTGGCACGCCGGCGAAGCATTGCATTGCCTAGCACTTCTCTAGCTCCGGTACGTCGCATTCGAGCTTTGCATTCAAGCTGAGGCGGACTCCCAGCAACCGGCGGTGGTAAGTAATAAAGAAGCGACTCCTCATTCTTAGATTTCTTGCGCGTTTTTTGGCCTGGACTGGCTCTTTAACGATGGAAACTTGTCTCGGGGTCGCCTTGGGCGATCGCGGAACTAGCGCAATTGGCTCCCGTGCCAGATGGCGACATTTCGGGGCGCATCACCCCCCAAAATCACTCAGCTAGCAGACCGTGCAGTCGCACTTTACGTGCCCTATCCATACCGCTGCGCAAATAAAAAAAAGCCCGCGTCGCGCGGGCTTCGTTTCAATGTAATGCCAATACTTAAATCAAACCTCCAGCCCGTGCTATCTGCGCGGTGCTGGAGTTGGGGGGCCCACGCTATCTGCGCAGTGCCTCCAGAACGATCCTAGAATGTGGTGCTACAAGGGCGAAGTCATCGATAACTTCACCACGGAGCGCAGTGTAGCACAATATTTTGTGCAACGCACAAAATATTGTGCAAAGGCCGGGTAGCTTTCCTTTTCAGCAACTCCTACCCGCCTCTTGGCCGCAACATGCGGCTTGGGGTGCAACATTGCGGCCGGTGTAGTGAGGCGTAGCCTCACTCGCAGGCATACGCAACGACCGCCTGTTTAAGTTCGCCACCGAGTGGCGAGGCGAGGCCCTTGTCCTTTTCACCCTTTATGCTACGGATACCAAACTTCGAATCTGCCCATCACCTTCGACCGATTGACAAAGGTGTGGGAAGCTGTCGCGAGCCGAGCCGGTTTCCCATGAAAAGCGCCGCTCACAGTCCGGCAGCCTTTACTCAGCGTTCTCGCCGGCTATGGTCTCGCAATATCGTCCTTGAGCAAAGGGAGCAAGAGACTATCGCAAAATCTGAACTGCAAATGCTATTAGATTGAGCATGACAACGAGGCCAACGATAAGCGTTACGGCCGCTATCCGGCCCGACCTGTTCGTACAGGCAACTGGACTGCGATCATTCATATCCTCTTCCTATTATTGGCATACCGGTGAACCCAATCGGCATCCGATCGTGACAGCGGTACGCCGTCTATCACGCGTAACCATCGCTTCCGGACGAGCTTGCGGCCCCGAGTGGTCCTATAACCTGAAGCAACCACGTGAAGTTCCAATAATGATACAACCCTGTCCATCTCGGTCCGCTACATAATCACTTTCGTGCCCAGAGACGAATTCGGCAGAAGAGCGAGGGCGAACGGCTGCGACGTAAATTGATGGTTCGTCAAATCCGGACGCGGCGTCCTCAACGAGAAACTCATCGTCATCGCCGTAGCTCGATAAGATCGCTAGCAGTTCTTTCTTTTTCATAAGTATCCAGGGATCCGGACGTTCCGTTATCACCACGCGTATGACCACCGCGGTGGGATTTGCACGCGACAGCGGCCTCAATATTTTAACGTAGACCAGTAAACGATCAAGACTAGGTTCCAACAACAGGTGTTGAGCGATCGGACAGCCACTTAACGGCAGGATGGTCCCACATCGTTGTCATGAACGCCCGTCCCCGTTCAGCAGCACAACCTGGGCATCGGCATCAGCATCGGCAATCCGGTCACCCAGGATTCGCCGATTCTCATACAAATTCGGCCGCACAAGAGCTTGACGCACCAATTGATGACCTTCACCTAACAAATCAGATCAAGTAAGTCACCGGACGTATCATCAACGGTCGCTCGACTGGCACTAACGGCGTAAACTACACATCGCAAGCTGGCATGCTCAGACATTCTCGCTCCCTGCCCCGCATATTTGATCAGCCCCCGGGCAAGGCCAAAGCTTTCCAGTTTCGCAGCCGAAGCTGAACGTTCTCGACTATCGTGAATCCCATAGCATGCATCAGTTCCGCCATGCGTTCACCTTGGGAACCTGAACACGTCCCCACGTCACCACCAGCTGCACCTGGCGGAACACTTGCGGCATGTTCCCCCCTTGCGCGAATACCCCACGAGCGCCAACGTCTAGGCGTCGAAGCAGCCCATCATCGAAATCGACTCCCTGAGAGGACTCGATGTGCCCAACAATCCGCGCAGATCATTCCACCGTGAATCGCGCGACGCTGGACTGCAGTCCCCCTGCCGCTTGTTCGAGCAGTTGTACGGCTTCGCTCGTGGACTTCAACGCGGCCGCCGACTGTTGCGACGCTTCACTCAGTTGCCGCATGGTATTTGCAATTTGATCCGCGCCGGTGGACTGCGACTGCATCCCCTGCAGCACGACATCGAACTGTGGCGCCAGCTGCTGCGTCTGCTGCATGACATCAGAGAGTTGCTGGGTCACCTGCCGCACTTCCCCCACGCTCGCGCGCATATCTTGTGAAAACTTCTCCATCCCCATGACACTGGCGGAGACCGACGATTGCATTTCTTTCAGCATCTGCTCGATATCCCAGGTCGATAACGCCGTCTGATCCGACAGCCGCCGTATCTCCGTCGCCACGACTTGAAATCCACGCCCAGCCTCTCCGGCCTTCTCCGCTTCGATCCCCGCATTGAGCGAGAGCAGGTTGGTCTGATCCGCCACCTTGGTAATCGTCGCCACCAGGCTATTAATGTTGGTGGCACGCTCAGAGAGTGAGGCCAACTTGGCGCTGATGGCATCGGTCGCCTCCACCATCTGTTGCATCATGCTGTCAATTCGCGTCAAGTCTTGCTGCGCCGATTGTGTCGCCTTCCCCGTAAAGTCCGCCACACTGCTCGCATCCTCCATCGTCTTGAGCAACTGCGACGTGTTGGTCGAGATTTCCTTGGTCGTGGACATTACTTCGACGCTGGTTTGCGCCTGCTCAACCCCGGTGGCCTCCTGCTGCCTGGCCGACGCGGCAATTTCGGTGGCCGAGCTGCGTACCAAAATTCCGGCCGATTGCACGCCGACGACCAGCTCACGCAGGTTGCCGAGCATATGCCGTATTCCCTCGGCCAATTGACCAATCGCGTCACTGCCGGTGATATTGACGGTTCCAGTCAGGTTGCCCCTGGCAGCGAGTGAGACTGGATCAAGCAAAACATCGACCTGGGATTGAAGATGGCTTCTCGCCGCCTGCTCGTTCGCTATTGCATCTTCGATAGATTGGGCCATGCGATTGAACTCCGTTGACACTCGCCCCAGCTCGTCGCCAGACATGACCACCGCACGCGCGCCGCGCCGCGCCTGGCCGAACTCGCCGACTGCCCGCGTAAGTTCGCCGAGCGGCCGCAAGATGGCCCGTGCAAGCAGCCCAGCAACCACGAGCCCCAGCACAATAGTGACAATGCCACCGAACACCAGCACCAGTTGTGTCGTCTCCTGCATTCCGGATGCGGCCTTGGCACGATGTTCCAGCAAATGTCGCTCTTCAGCTGCCGCCTCGCCAATAAGCTTAAAGATCCTCTTGCTGGCAGTTTGGGGACTAACGAGAGGAGCCGTCCTGCCCATCGTATCGGCTGCCCCTGGCGCGGTGCCCAATGACTCGCGCAGCTTCAATTGCGATTCGATGACTTCACTGGACCAATGTTCAATGGCGCTGCCCAGCTCCTGAAAACGAGCGACTTGGGCCGCATTGTCGCCAGTTAACTCTCGCAGCCGAGCAATGGAGAGCGGCAAATCATGCATTTCCTTGCGGCTTCTCGCCAGCCGCTCAGCGTTCCCGGTCAAATAATATCCGCGGGATTCGACCTGGAGTTCCAGAATGTCGTTTTGCAGTTGACTAATGGCCTGGATCACCTCAAGCGTGTGACGATCCGCGGCATTAGCACTGGCAAGGCGTGTGAAACTGCCGTAAACCACCGCCAGGAGCGCCGCAATGATGAACACGATAACGGCAAAGCTGCCAAACAGTTTCTTACGGATACTGAGAGATGTAAGCATCAGGGTCCCAATGGTTGGTCTGGCTGAGGATTCGCGACAATTGAGCTTGGCACAAACGCGCCTTGTGGCGGCAGACATCCTGCACGAAATACGAATACGCCGGGTTGCGCCAAAGCGCCGCTCACTATTGCGGCCCGGCACACAGTGTAGTCTAGATTTATCGAAGAGGCAGAGAAAGCATGGTTTGCACTTTTCGATGGAAAAGCACTCGAAGAAATCAACCGTCCGACCTTCGTGCGGGAGCGCAAAGCCTGCTCCGCTTCTTCCTATCGGTATCCAATTGCATTGCGGTCATGTGGTCCAACATCCAACAACATTCGTTATGCAAGGCCGACGCTAACATCGGCCATCGCTATCACCTCTTCGAGAAGACCAATCGTCATCGCCTCCATGCCCCCGAACCTGTCCCGTCGCACAATCGACATTCCGCTTTAGCCTAGGCCCGCGCCGAGTCTTCAATTCATGGACGCATTCGCCGCACGCTTTACCGCAGCGGCGCCTTGGCGCCGGCCACTCCAGTGACGGGCGCCATTGGATTGAAGCCCTTTGATCCGGCCAGACGAAAATGCCTCGACGAGAACGGCCAGATATAACTAGCGCAGTCAGGTCCGGAAATCGGAAGTGTCCGCGCCCCACACCTGATCCGGTGCATCTCCAAAGAACATGCAATTGAGCTGGTTGGGCGCGATAATCGATGGACTTCCGGCGATGTGACTTGGCGCCTCCCCTGAAAGCACCTTGATTCTGTCGAGCTTCATGATGCGCGCGATATGATGAGCACCACTCATCTCACCTACCTCGCGCACGTTACCGAAGACCCGCGCAGCAGCATCTGGTACCACTATGTCAAGCGGACGGTCGCTCGCATCGGGCGTACAGTGCACATATTGCTCTCGCTGGTCCAGTTTAGCGACCGCGCCGGAACGCACCGCGCGGTGCCGCTCGCTTTGGAGCATCAATGTGACGGAAAGTGATGCGTCCCTTGCTCAGGTCATATGCCGACAACTCCAGCGTCACCCTGTCACCCGCAAGTATGCGAATAAAGTTCTTCTTCATGCGGCCAGCCGCATACGCGATCAAGCGATGCCCATTTTCCAGCTCTACACGGAAGCGATTGTCAGGAAGGATTTCATGTACCACCCCAGGCATCTCGATGAGGTCTTCTTTGGCCATCGCTCACAACCTCCGCACGATGTGGATATTTGTGGCGCGGCAGCCCCACGCTGACTCGGTAAGTTCGAAAGAAACAAGCTTTTCTTCGAGTTCCCCTAAAGGCTGTACTCCGACGAAGTCCCCGATATCAGCCGGGATATCATATCCCCCGGCGTCCGGCCTGATCTGGCCAATTCCCTTTAGCCTGCTGAACCAATGAATGGTTCCTGTATATGTGCTCATGTGCTGCTCCTTCCGCGAAATGTACGAACCCAGTTCTCAAGTAGAGCCAATGGTCGAGGATCGGACAGGAATGGCCAGCAGGCCGAGACAGGTAAGAAACAGGACGGTGACGAAGTACCGAAGTGGGGCCATCAGTGTATAGGAAGACGGCCGATTTACCTAAACAATTCGTCGCATGCTGGATCGCAATTACCCAGGCGTCCAAGCGATGACCGCGGTGCTTGGGTTCGGACCTCACTGGCAATCTGCGGAAAAGTCAGCCCTGATCGCGAGCCCAGTTACTGGTTCGCACTGAGGCCGGCGCAATGCATGCCCCGCACCTTGCGCGCACCACCCTCCGCAGGGCCCTCGAGCAAACAAGCACGGAACAGCGTACACTGACTGCATCCCGTCTTTCGTCATTGCCTGAAGCGAGCGTCACCACGACAACGACGAAGAAACAAGGGTGCTTTCATGACAATCTATCATTACTATCGCCGTGCAACAGGCACGTTCGGTTCTGGACCAGGCTCGATACGATTCAATGGGCGCGAGTACCTGTACCGCGGGTATGCATATGAGAACTTTATCGATGCATACAATTACGCGCAGCTCATGCTGCTTCATCCTTCACGCGCACCGCCTTCGGGGTTAACCGGGCCCACAAAACGGCTCCACGCACCTTCAGTCGACGAATTGCGGCTGATGCGGCAACTCGGTATCGTATTTGTTGCCGGACATTACTTCTACGGCACCTATCGCTACGATTGCCTGGGCGATGCTTACGCCTTCGCCAGCCAGGCACCTGGACAAGGCATTTTCCAGCTTAACGTGCAGAACGCGCGAGCCGCCCATCACTTGAATCTACTTCAGGAGCGCAAAATGATTGACGGAAAAGGAAGCGCCTTGAAAGTTCGACCCGGCGGGCGAATTGGCCACTACGACATCTTTCCCGAGAATGCCCCTCCCTCCACCCTATTCAAGCGTACCTTGCTACGCAGGTGAGCATTCACCGGACCGAATGTATCCAAGTGTGCGGCCAACAGCCCCGCACTGTGCACTATTCCGGTTCGGCATACCACCCTATCATCGTGGTTCGTCTCAAACGTGCGGAGCTCATTGCACAATTCGTGTAGGGTGGATTCGAACCCACCACGCCATTTCCTCTCTCTAGCCCGTCGCGACAGAGTCGCGATGACGCAAAGAGAGTGCCATGAATCAGGTCAATTCCCGTGTACTGCTGGTCGACGATAACAAGGACGCCGTCGACATGGTCTCCCAATTTCTGAGTATCCATCACATCGATAACAAGGTAGCCTACGACGGCGCTTCAGCCGTTGCCATGTTGGCTGACTGGCCTGCGGATATCGTGTTCCTCGACATTCAAATGCCTGGTATGGATGGCTATGAAACCGCGATTGCCATGCACGCACTTCCCCGGTGTGCTGCACTTCCCATTGTTGCCTGGACCGGCTGGGACGGTCCGGGCAGCCAAGAGGCAGCGGCACACGCACACATGGTATTGCGCTTAACGAAACCGGTCGTGATGGAAGAATTGCTGGCGCTGGTGTCCCGCTTTGGCCGGCATGCATCGACTTGAGGGGCATCGCATGCCGGCGCCTCCGGTGCGCGTCAGTGGCTAGCTGGCGCAGATCATCTCCTCCACTTGTTGTATTCTGGAGCGCGGTTGGAACGTCGCACGTACGATCTCCAGCATTTCCGTCTGCCTTCGCTCCCGCTTTCTCCGGACTTTTCGCCGCTTTTCGCACCAGCCGCAGCCTAGCAAGGCTTGCTTTGCCGCGGCTACGCATTGCTCGTGATGGCGTGTGTGCTTCGCGCATTGTGTGACCGGCGATTCAGTCCTCAGCGCAGTCAATGACGCGCTGCCCGCTCCCGCTTTGCCGCATGGGGCGATGCGTGTCGCGCCGCCGAGTGGCGCTCATCACGATTGATCATCCTATCCATAGCTCGCCAATTGTCGGGCAAATCGCTGCAAGGGGCGCAGGCCAGAACGCTCCGCATCCACGCACCATGCTTGCAGGACGATCAGAAGGTCTTCCTGCGTTGCAGGCGAACGTTCCCACAATTTCTCCAGCGTTTGCCGCGCAACATGGATGGTGTTAAGCCGTGCACTGTGAATGATCACCTGTCCCAGTTCCATCCTTTGCATTCCTGTGAGCCGGCAGGGCGCGCGCCGCAGCAATCGCTTCGTCTGATCCAGCGCCGCGCCGGGGATCAGTTCGGTCAGTCCCCTGCGCTCAGACCGAAACACGTCCAAGGTCAGGATGGTCAACTCGCGCATCAGTACCGGACGATTGCCCAGCACAAGCTTCAATGTCACCGGAGTCGGCACGAACTGTCCCGCGCATCGCATCAAGCGCTCTGGTGGTCGCCGGAGCGAAGCAAGGCCCAACCATCGTAACATGCTGATATACGCCCAGCCGATATCCAGCTCGAACCAGCGCACGGAAAATTTGGCGGAGGTCGGAAAAGTGTGATGGTTGTTGTGCAGCTCTTCCCCACCGATCAGCAGGCCAAACGGAACAATGTTAGTGGCAGCTTCCTTGCAGTCGTAATTGCGGTAACCGGCATAATGCCCCAAGCCGTTGACCACCCCGGCAGCCAGAAACGGAATCCACATCATCTGACAAGCCCACAGCGTCAGGCCCAGCGCACCAAACAAAACCAGCTCGATCACTAGAAGTAAGCCAACGCCTTGCCAAGTGTACCGACCATAAATCCGTCGCTCCAGCCAATCAGCAGGTCCACCACCCCCGTAGCGATCCACCAGGGCGGGGTCACCGGTCGCGCCCCGGTACAATTCGGCCCCGCGCCATAACACCTGGTGAATACCCATCACCACCGGACTGTGAGGGTCCTTCGTCGTTTCACAGTGTGCGTGATGGCAGCGATGGACCGCCACCCACTCCCGCGTCACCATCCCCGTCGTCAGCCATAACCAGAAGCGGAAGCCATGGGCCACGACCGGGCGCAATGTCAGCGAGCGATGCGTCTGGCACCGGTGCAAGTAGACCGTCACCGCAATGATCGTCACGTGCGTGGTCACAAGCCCGATCAGCACCAGTTTCCACCAGCTCAACGCGAGCAGTCCTTCGCTCATCCATTGCAAATAGCGCTCCATACCGGCACTCCTTCGTGGCCATTGGCCTACAGGTTCGGATGTTCGGAGGCAAACGCTACCGCGTCACACAGTTGACCGTATCGAAAGCCCCCATAGCGAAAATGGCCCTCTGCATAGTCGATACCGTATCGCTTCATGGTACGTTCATCTTCGTCAGTGGGACGATAGGCTGCTGCCCAGCTCGGCTCAAACATGTCGTCGTGCACGAAGCCAGGCTTGGCGTGTTCCGCTACCGCGTAGCGCAGCGCATCCTGGAACACCTCGTAACGGTGCTGGCGAAACGCATAGCGCTTTCCGTCGAATGAGATCTCAAATTGCGCCGCCAGGCTCTCATCGGACTCTTGGTCCCGCGCCAAATCGGGTCGACTTTTCATGACCTTTCTCCCACTGCGATCCGTGCTCCCATTCAATGCGAGGATCTGAAGCCGCGCCTTCGACAGCGCATCGGCATTGGCGGCATCTCGCGAAACGAATGCATCGTCCGGAAAAACAATCGATCGCATCATCCTGTCCGGCCACTGAAGGCTCGTGCAATCCGATGCAGGTGGCAAATGTTTGAGTATGGCTGTCGAGGCGAACTTCAGCGATCCATCCTGGCACCTGAATTCCGCGCATCTCAGAAGGATTTTCCAACCTTGAAACCACGATGCCGATTGTGGGCGCATGGCGCACTCCTTTGCTCACGTTCAGCGACAGATTCGGAAAGAATTCGCACCGAACGGGCCCACCTTACCGACGAGGCATGCACGGCGTGCCAGACGCAGGTCGCGCCACCAAGCTGCAATGCCGGGGATGACCTGCCTCACTGCAAGTACTGGCCGGGCACCTGTTGTCCACTATACGCTCACAAGCAACTTACACCTAACGATTTCGGCGTGTCCCACGTGCTTTCGCACTTTGCTCTCAACGCTGGACCATTCCTGGACGGTCGAGGTTCCTGGGTGGTCCACGATTATCGATGCAGTCCATCGCACCGACGGATCAAGCCTTTACGACGCTGAGTGTTTCATCGCTTCCGCCTCGCGGGCGGCAGTTCGTTCCTCGTGCGCGGTGACCGGGTCACCGCTGCTATCGGACATCCCGGCAGCGCGTTCCGCGTCGGCATGCGCGCCTTCGGCTTCAGTTCCCCCACCTGGATTTTCGCTAGCGGGGGGCTCCAGCATGTCGCGCACCATGGCGCGCAACTCTCCCGGATCCGGCTGCAATCCGCGCCTTTTCCGTTGGTGAATATAGTGTTGAATTTCAGATTCCTGTTCGGCGCTCAATGGCAAGCCGCGGAAGGAGAATTCCGGTCCAGATTCTTTCATGACGGTTCTCCAGAACGGTGAGTACTCTCCGAGTGTACGCCGAAACCTTCACTTGCGCCGCCGCATCAAGACGCTCGTCGATCCACTCACTGGCCCAGTCCCTGGCCCGCCTCGCGTGAATGCCCATAGTTGGCCTGCGGCTTCTTAGCTGCGATCACTACCGAGATACCTAAGCGGGCCGCGTTTCCTCCCGCCCACGCAACCTCGGCCTTGGGAACGGTACTTCATCTTGAACGTTTCCCTTTGATCCGCCGATCGGGCACGGGCCTGGCGATCGCTTGGCGCTCGCGCGTCTGCCACATCGGCCGGGCGAACACCTCCATCACCAAGGGCAGCAGCAGGCCTGCAAGGTGCGCAGAATGGTAGGCAAACCGCTCGCCGAACGCGGCCCTGGCGGCTAAAGCCGCCGAAATTTTCGCCGCAGTGGCATGATCGGTTCGACGTGACATCCTAACAATCTACGCTCTTCGACCCAATCATGTCGCCAACGCCAAAACAATCGAGGCGGTATACCCTTCTCGACCAACTGCAATAGAGATTGCCAATCGCTGGAGCATTCGCAATGTGCTAGTCTGGTGGATTACCAGCTTGTATCCATGCTGAACACCGGATTGCGGAGACTGGATGGTCGACTTTGGCGCTCGACTTCCGGGCCCAAGCTGCTTACCCAGGCAAAGGGAGGCATTATGAAGACGATCTATTCTGATCGACGGCACGACGTCCAACAGTTTCACTATCTGAACCACGCGATCGACCTGGTACGTACCCATGGCTGGCGCTACGCCGTCGAATACCTGCGAAATCAACGCATTGACGAATCGACGTTACAGCGTGTGCTCTTTGGCGAGTGGCTCAGTCGTCGCGCGTCTGCCGACCAACTGATCATTGCCCAGCAATTGCGCGCTCGTCGTCATTAAAACAATTGGGCCGTCCTCGCTCCCCAGGCACCGGTACGCGCCTTACAATCGCACCGATTTATCATAGGCCCTTCATTTCACTGCCTGCCTCTTGTACCAGGTCAACAACGACGCGCCGGGATTCTCGCCTGAACGTCGATGTGACTGCAGCCCCCATCATCAGACGCAAATGCTCGCATGCGAACTTTCCGGCGACACCATCTTTCCGGTCACACACCGCGGATTAAATTGAGGGTCATCGAACCGGGAATTTGTGAGGCATCTTGGTTTGCGTCACACTGGAAATCCTTGACCCGAAACTTGACGATGTAGTGCATTTCGGCGTCGGCCGGTGAAATATGACCGATGGGTTCCATTAACTGATGCCGGTTGAGCCAGCACGCCCATTCCAACGCCACCGAATCGACGGCTTCCCATCTCTTCCCACGCGCACGACGCAGGATCAGTTCGACCTTATAGCAGCTGTTCATGGTCTCGATTAACGAATTGCTGTAGCCGTCATCTTTGCCACCCTTCAAAGATTCGATCGCCTCCGGTACAAGTTCAGTATGACAGCATCTACTCGCGCGATCATCCGCACTAGCAACTGCGCCGAACTCCGGTTATTGCTGCGCGTCGTGCCGAACCCTCAGCGTATGGCGGGATTCAAACCGAACACACCTTTGCAAACAGTGCTTATTCGTCACGTTCCTTAGCATAATTTGCGTTAACATTTGAGTCTGAACCGGAATTTGGACCAGGAGGTGATGGTGACAATCCAGGATGGACAGGATCGCGAACATGCCGCCACTTACATCAAATCAGATGCGATTGACTTTTCACGTGAAATGCTGTACCGGCACGCAATCGTGTTAAGGGGAGTAGCCAGCAGCATCGAGATCAAAGCCAAGAGGTTCGTTTTGGTGCGCCCCGACAGTTCACATTTAGTGATCTGGTCGGCGGAAACACAATTTCTGAAGATATCCCCGGCCACTCTTAATAAAGCAGTGGTTTTTGTGCGTGGCCGTCCCATGAACGGCCGCTTCCTGGTGGAAACAGTTGCTTTGGCTGAATGAGAACTTATTGACTGTTGCACGATTTGAATCCACGAGGATGTGCGCGCATATTCGCGGAGCGCGTCACTGGCATTGGGCCTCGCCCCACTGGCTACGGAACGGATTGTCCATGTCGGCCGGCGTTGATCACCGGCGAACCTGTTGCAAGGTCCGAGCAAGTACACCGAGCTTTAGGGCTGCATGATGATCAGCGCGATACCGAACTAGTCAAGCGCAGCCTTCCACGCTGTGTTTGAACCCGTTGACCTGAAAATAGATGCCATATCCGCACCTTGTCTCTCGCACACGCTTGCGTACAGCCTGGTTGCCAAAATGCGGACGGCGTCCATTGCGTGCCCAGCATCCACAATTTGCGGCACACTTGGCGCCAGTCGTTTGCGCCGCCTCAGTGATTGCCGGGAACCGCTAAGTAGTACCTTCGTGAACTCGATCCTCGTTAGCCCAAGACAGTAAGGAATCGCGAATGGTGGTCGAAGAACACGTTGTTCCACTCCACCTTCTGGCGCGGCAAAACACGTCCATATGCGTTCCCATCGGTACACCGGCATTTACGCCTATACTGAATGTGCAGGATCACATGAGGAGGTTGTATGGAACTGATCGAAGCGGAAGACGTTACCGAATTTCAAAGGATTTTGCGTAGCAATCGCCTGATCCGCGCAGACTTTTCTCTTAGCGCTACTGACACGACAGATCCGAAGACAGATGAATTACCAGGATTACAGGGCGAATTGACGGTGCAGCGCAAATCAACTGGCCAGATCAAACAGTACCTGATCAGTGACAGCACTTCATGGCTCGACCTCTTCCGCAAAGACCTCTTGCGTGGTGCATTTTTCAGCGACGATTGCCTACCGAATCGCTGCATTACGACCAGCGGGTAGGCTTGCGGCGCCAGGCCCAAGTAGAGGAAACTAGGAGGCCTGACATGGATGTCACGCGTTATTCGATCGAACTAGCCGGGCGACACTTCACCCATGCGGAAGGAGCGCGCCATGAACGAGAATTTCGAGACCACGCGACGTGAAGACGTCTGGACCGCCGCTATGGTGCAATACGGTATCGCCCTGAGTTCGATCGTAGGGATTGCCGCCGCTCAGCGCTATTTGCTGGCTCGTTGCATTCCCCTACAAGTCATCGAGCGCGTGCTTTGCTCACCCATCGATGCCCGCCGCACACCGTCACGCGCGAAAGTGCATACCGATTAGTGCGCTGCATCGAGACCATACCATCCTGCCAGCGGGATCAGGCACATTGATCTCCATTCCGGTCGGCTTGGCTAGTGTGGCGAGCGTCCGCGTTGCCGCTTATGTCGGTACATTTCCTCATCCGCTCGCACCAGATATTCGGCCAGCGTTTCTTCGCTGTGGATATCGCAGTTGATCACGCCTATGCTCAACGACATTGTTTGCGGTCCTTTTTTGCCAGCATTAAAGTGGGCGATCTTGGCCCGAATACGCTCGACGATGGCGCGCGGCGTCGCATTGTCGAACGTAAATGCCGCAAATTCATCGCCGCCAACCCGTCCCACCACGTCCGCGTGCCGGAACGCGCTGTTGAAGATATACGCGGCATCGCGAATCAGTTCATCGCCCGCTGCATGACCCAGTTGATCATTGATCAGCTTCAATCCATCCACATCTGCGAAGATCACTGCGCACGCCAGTTCCTGGCGGCGAGCGATCAACAGGCATTGCTCCGATTTTGCGAGGAAGCCCCTTCGATTCTGCAGACCGGTCAACTCATCTTGCGCCGCCAGTTCCCGGGCTTCGACCTTCTCATGCTCGCTCACGCGCAGCTCCTCCATTTGGCGCGACTGCGTCGCAGCAAAGGCATGGTATTGCTCCTGTACTTCTTCTTCCCGGTGTAACTGGTCCAGGAGGTTGTTAAGGCGCATACCGGCCAATTCTGCGACGTGGGGAAGAATTGCTAGCGCATGCTCTTGTACCGTATCGGCTGGCGGCGCCTGCCAACTCAGTGCAATGTAGCCCCCGTTGACATCATCCGAAAACGCGGCTGCCACGTGGCTTCCGCCGTCCAACGTAAAGGCTTGCAAGGGCATTGGATGCGTGCCACTTGCCACCAACTTGCGCACCTTGCTGCACATTCGATCGTTCAGTTCCAGACAACTGCCGCCCTGGGGCGCATCGAGGTAATAGCAGCTATCGCCTGTTGCGCTGTTACTTATGAGCAGAATCGCGTCTGGCCGCAGCGCGGGGAAGCTTTCGGCGATAGCGTGCAAGGCCGCATCCAAACTGTTGGCGCAAAGTAGCGCCCTAGCCATTTGCAATAGCGCCAGTAGCTCTTTTCTACCTGGCGATCGTGCCTTGCCAGCGCGCGACTGCGCAACCGCCTTGACACGCTTTCGCCGCGGCAGAACTGCCTCATACGCATCGGACATGATTTCGATCTTTTCCATTGCTGACGCACTTAAATCCATCGTCCCTCGCAACTTGGAACAGCGTGCACGTTGGCCTTGCGTTAGCCATTGCGTAGGTCACGTGACGGCTCCAATACCGCTTGTCGCCTTCCGAACCTGGCACAAGGTCATTCATTCGTCTAGTACCGGCATGCAAGTCACCACAATTTTCTCGCCGCATGGGCTTCCACAGTAACACGCGCCGAGCCTGTGTGCCGCTGGCGCTTCCTATCAGATCTCTTAATCCGGTAGGATTTCATCTTGATTGCCATCTTTGTGCAAATAGCGCTAGGTGTGGCGCACAAAGCCTTGTATATTGATCTTACCGCGTATGAAGCACCGCAAATGATTGGCGGTCTCCGTCCTGTCTTGCCGTAACTGGCAACTCCTGTCTGATTCCCTCGCTTGTTGACCCTGCTCGTTGGCGCGTACATCGCCGGGCGAGGCCCGACTTTCAACATCTTTTACGAGGTTTTATCATGACTACGCAAACCGGTATCGTTAAATGGTTCAGTGAATCTAAAGGCTTTGGTTTTATCACCCCTGACTCAGGTGGCCCTGACCTATTCGTGCATTTCCAGGACATTCGGGCTGAAGGCTTCCGGTCCCTCTCCGAGAACCAACACGTCTCGTTCGAACGCAGCCCAAGCCCCAAAGGCGAAAAGGCCACCAACGTCTGCCTTGCATAATCGGCAGCAAGGGGCCCCCTTTCGCTTCGCAGGAATTTATTGAAGGTATTCAATCCCTCCCGATCTTCCGACTCCGACTGGGGCGTCTTCGCATTGCCATTCCCGTGCTTCATCGCGCCGACTGTCGCTTTTCAAGGCCTCTACGCCGGTAACGCTCGGAGGCAAGGCAACATGACATCAGCATCAATTCCTGAGGGCCTGGAAATCAGGACAAAAGTAGCCCTGGCGCCGGACCATGGACGTCCGTCCAGCCGCTTCCTGACCAAGCTGTTCCCTCTTTCCAGCCTAAGTGATCCTGAACAGCTACGACTGGCGCAAGTCGTCGGCCGACGACTGAAAGTACCTCGGGGGCAGAACATCCTGCTCGCCGGAGCTCCATGCATCAGGTTGTATGCGATTCACATCGGCAGCTTTAAGTCCTATCAACTTACCGTATCAGGCGGCCTGCAGATATTCGATTTTCATTTCCCTGGCCAGATCTTGGGATTGGATGCCTTGGGGCTCGATGTTCATCATTGTGGCGCCATGGCACTGGAGGACAGCGAGGTGTTCGCAATTCCAGCGGTCGGGTTGCAAGAGCTACTTGCAGACTTCCCTGACCTAAGAAATCACTTTCATTTTCTAATGCGACAAGAAGTGTGTCACACGCGGCAAACGATCCTCATGCTAGGCACCATGCGTGCTGAGCAACGCCTGGCAATCTTCTTGAGGTTCATCGCCTCCGAACAGGCCATACGCGGCTACTCACCACGCAGGCTGCACTTGAGCATGATGCGTGAAGACATTGCCAACCATCTCGGTCTATCCTCGGAATGTGTGTCTCGGATGCTCGCCCGCCTAAGCAAAGAGGGTCTGATCCACATCGCAAATCGCGAGATCGAGATTCCCAATGCGACACGCCTGGCAACAATGGCGGACGGACGTGCGCGCAATGCAGTTGCTTGACCCGCCTGACGTACTCAACTGCCGTTGATACGAAGATTACCCCTTGCCGGCGGTGCTCAGCGGGCGCCTTTGTGCGGCATTTGCCCGCCGTTTCTGTGACGACCGGCAACTTCATTCGCCTCCGCTTTCTGCCTTTGCTTGTTGGCTTCTTCGGTGCGACCAGGCGTGTGCTTGTCCCGCTTCTGCTCGTGGGTTGTATTGGGAAGGGTCACGATAGCCTCCGTGGTGATCACTTCAGTGTAGTCGTTCCCCCCACCGGCTGCTGTCTTATAAAGGCGCTACTACGCGGCCAGTCAATTGGATTCCGCCATGCGTCGACCGACAAGGCGCCCCAGACATGTCCAAAGTTGCTGGGAACGGGCTGAAGCCAGGCTGCCGTCTACGCTTGTCCCAGTTCTTGTAACGCAAAATCGATGAACCCTCGCTCCACCGACGTCGACAACAATCGCACTCGTAGTAGCTGCCCTAGCCGCAGTTCGGGAAGCGCGCCCGTCAAACGCCCTTCAGCCGGCGGTGTGAATATCCTGACCCAGACCCCATGGTCGTTGATGCCGGAGACAATGGCACGGTAATATTGCCCGATTGAGTCATGCAGCAGCAAGGCCGCTTCGGACTTGCGCATTTGCCGCTCCACCTTACGCACGGCATCCTCCTGGCCCGTACAATGCAATGCCAATTCTGCCAACTCTGCCAGCGAGTATGGCGGCGCATCGCCTGCCAACGCGGCCTTGAGCAAGCGCTGGGTCACCAGATCCGGGAAGCGCCGGTTCGGCGCAGTCGAGTGCATATAGTCCTGGACTGCAAGTCCAAAGTGGCCAATTGCGCTCTGGCCCACGCGCTCGACCACATACTCCCCCGATCCCATGAGCTTGATGATTTCGAGTGAAAGGTCTGGAAAGCTCGCGGGAGCCAGCCCGCGTTGCCGTGCGAGGAATTGCTCCAGGCTTCTGCCATCGGGCTGGGCAGGCAGGGTGACGCCGTATCCACGCGCAAGCTGCACAATGCGCGCCCAGCGATCCGGCGAGCGCACCACACGCCGCAAGGATGCCCCGCCGTGCGCCAGCAGAAAACGCGCCGTGCAGCCATTGGCGGCAATCATGAATTCCTCGATCAATTGGCGGGCGCGGTTGTGTTCCTGCAAGCGAATATCCGCAATCGTGTTGCCATCGAAGACGGCCCGTGGCTGAAACGTGTCGAACTCGAGCGCCCCTTGCACCAGTCGTTGTGACCTGAGCCTTTGCGCCAATTGGTCCTGTGTCCGCAACTGGATATCCATGCCGGCGATCGCCCGCGCGGCGTCAGGTAACGGTTCATGCCCTTCCAGCCACCCAGAGACCGCATCATAGGCGAGTTGCACCTGGTTGCGAACCTTCGCCCGATAGATCGTAGAGGTGGTCAAAACGCCGTGAGAGGAAAACTCCATTTCGACGACGATCGCGAGTCGGTCTTCCTGTGGCGCCAGCGACGTTAGGCTCGTACACAGAAGCTCCGGCAGCATAGGAAATATACGTGCCGATGTATACACTGACGTGGTGTTCTGCCTGGCGTGCAGATCGACGGGTGAATTCTTCTTCACCAGCGCGTCAACATCCGCGATGGCCACCAGTAAGCGCAAGGCTTCATTTGCCTGAGTTTCAACCACCGTGAGCTGGTCCAGGTCGCGCGAGTCGTCATTGTCGATCGAACACCACAGGCGACTGGTGAGATCGATCACCGTAGGATCGCGCGCAGGCTCTTTCAACTGACCAAGTTGCTGGTGTACAGCAAGAGGAAATTCTGGCTCCAACCCGCGACTAAACATCGCCAGGGCCGCAATCGTTGCCAGGCTGGCCCGATGGTTCTTGATGGCGTGGCGCATTCCCTTCCCTCCACTTTCCGACAATACTTCGCCTTACCCTTGTCAAGGGGCGCGCATGTACCGAGCCATAGTCCTTATGCCGCCCGAATGGCTGGCCAAGCACGACGATTGCAAGTCGCCGTCAAGCTTGCCACAACGTCCTGATCACACGTGATTGGCGCCGCCCGCGTGGGGCAGAAGTGAATTTTCAAATCATCGCTCAGCGGCATAGTCAAAACTGCCTAGCCTCGATTATGAACGGTTCCGCTGCCAGCAGACAATGCGCTGGTCAATTGCAAGAGCGAAACGGCCCGCACGGGCATTGCATCGTGTGCACGACGCCTAGCAAAAGGCGTCCTTCATTAGCGCGCGTACCGCAATCACGCTATTGCGTTCTGGTCGTTGCAAGCGAGGCAGAGCCGTCCAGGGCGCCACTCATTTCAGTTGATGCCGCTCGTACCAGCTCATCAACGGCTGCACTGTGATGCCATGGCCGATGATTGAGGCGGTCACAGTACCCAATGTCAAACTCACCAAGTCTGATGCGAATGACGCCGCGATACCATGATTCAGTGCAAACATGAGGTAGTAAATCGAACCGATTCCCCGAATGCCGAGCCAACCCATCAGGACCTGCTTATACATGGGCACTCCGGCACCAGCCATCCCCAGCACTATCGACGCCGGGCGCACAACAAGGAAGACCAGGGGCACAAACCACCACAGCATGGCGAAGCTCCCTACCGCGGGTAACAAGGCGCCTACCGTCATGACCATGCCGAGCTCGGCTATGCGTTCAAGCTGCTCATTGAAGCCAAGCACGGCTCGCGTCATGGCGCCACTGGCATGATGCGAATGCGTCGCAGCCTCGATGACGTCGTGTTCCGCCGTACCGTGGCCTCGCGGCATTGGCAACGTTCCCGCCATGGGAAAATTGCGTACTCGCCGCAACGCCAGGCCAGCGAAGAACACCGACAAGAAGCCCGATGCCTGGCAGCTCTGCGCCGCACCAAATGAAACGGCGATGACACCAAGCGAGAGAAACTCATCCATGCCAATCGCATGATGATGTCTGGTGCGTAAGTAGATCACCAGTTTCCCTACTCCCCCGCCGATCAGCGTTCCTATCACCATGCCGCCACCCGTTGCCCACAACACATCCACCAGCCACCAGGACCATCCGGAGTCGCCTAGATCGTGCAATTGCATTATCCCGAGCCCCAGCAATACCAACGGAAATGCCGTGCCGTCGTTGAGCGCGCCTTCCGCTGCCAGGCTAAAGCGCGTGGAATCATATCCTGCCCCTGGTCTTGACTGAATGGCCGAAGCCAACACCGGGTCGGTTGGTGCCAAAATCCCTCCCAGCACGATTGCCACGCCAGGTGGCAATCCCATGGCAACCACCCCAATAGCAGCAATAGCGCCCACAGTGACCGCCATGGATAGAAAAGCCAGCCGATAGGAAGCAATCCATCGGCGGTCAGGAATCGGCACCTCGAGCTTTAAGCCGACAGAGAACAAGGAGATCAGCAGCGCGGCCTCAGCGACCAGTTCCAGCGAGGCGGCGTGCGCAATGGGATCCAGGTCCAAGATGCCAAAACCATACGGGCTAAGCAAAACCCCCAGCGCCAAGTAAATCATCGCGCCACTGAGGGGCAAGCGCTCCACCAGCGTTCCAATCAGCATCATCGCGATCAGGATCAACCCGCCCAACAACACCCACGTTGCGATCGACATTGCAATCTCCAGATACCTTATTCAGCATCATGAACGGCTTCGAGCAATATCTCGAGAAAAGGCTGGGTATGGCGATACACTTCATCCGAGTTCGGGGTTCCCACGTGCTTTCGCTGACAAACGTACAGGCGTCGACCACGCGCCAATTCAGCTCGCAATGATTACACCTTATGCGATACTGCCTGTGAAGACAGGAACGCGCAATGAGAACGATCCCTGAAAATGAGCGGCGGCGGGACTGCCAGATGGCCGAACTTGTGCAGTATGGCATGATGCTGCGTTCCATCATCGGCCTGGCGGAAGCCCAGCGCTACCTGCTCTCCCGGTGCGTTCCCCCGCACGTTATTGAACGAGCGCTTAACGCAGTTGGCCCGCGGCCCTCCGTCCCCACGCGCATCGCGCAATTGGATCGGCGCCTACGCGTCGCACCGACACGGTCGAAAACGTTTTAGCGACCACCACGCATTCCACTACAGCACCACGATTCCCTGGCGCGGCGTAAATTCATCAAGCCTCTTCCCCTTGACCCATTTTGCGATGCTTCGGTTGCCGTGCTGCCTTTAGTTTCAGGCGCTTTTCCCACCACCCGTAGTCGCTCAGCGTTTCCTTCGCCAACTCCACACATTGTTCATACGTAGGCGTACCCTGAACACACGGCGAAAAAGGAGGCGCGACGCCTGCTGTCACGCAATATGCCAGCGCGTCCTCCAACCGCCCCGCCTCGAGCAAGTTCCTGCATTCCGTCGAATGCACCAAGGCAAGGTTGGGCATGCGAACCACCTCCGAAGAAGCGCTGAATAACTGCATTGTAATTCAACAGAACGACGGCCATGCGCGCCTATCTGGCAGTCTCAATCCGGTGCGAAGATACTCGCATCAGTGCCTGAGTGACAGTCTATACTCATGGCAGCGGGAAAAAGCGCACTGTCGCGGGGCAATGAGGCAGAGAGGACGGCAACCATGTTGTTGCATGAATTCTTGGCCGATCATCGCGTCGATCTCATTGCACGCTGCCGAGCGAAAGTGGTTAAACATGCGCATTGCGCCACCGCAGAGCAATTGCAGAACGGCGCGCCGATGCTCCTAAATCAACTCGTTCAAACGCTGCGTTCAGAGCAGGAAAGGTGTTGAGGGGTGGACAGCCCGGTGTCCCAATGCGCGGTCAGCGAATCCGCAACCCTCCGCGGACAAGATATGCTCGAATTGGGATATACCGTAGACGAGGTGCTTCGCAATTGCGGCGACTTATGCCAGCCAAACTAATCTCGGTCTTTGTTTTGATATGGTAGCGTTAAATGCGTGAGCTTCACTGAGGCAAAAGAAGTGCGGTGTACATCCAGCAAATCCTGTCCACCGAACGCTCCCCTCTTGATGTCTTCGCGGAACAGTTCGAGCCAGGACATGCCATCACTAACCAGGTATTGCCTTGATCTCCCCGTTGATTCACATCGCACAACCAGTTCCGCCTGCAACGCCAGCACTTCGTCGGTCTTAGGATCGGTGGTGTCCGTTGCCTGCAAAGAAAACTCTTCGTATGCCCATCGTTGCTTGCGCAGGATATTCTCGAATTCGGCCAGGTCTTCCGCTTCGATCAGTTCCATACATCCTCCCGGTTCGAATTTCAAATGATCGCTACGCGTCCGATGAAGAATCGATGACATCGTCCAGTAATTGCAAGTAGCACTTGGAAATATTGTTAATGGCGAAGAATCGCGTCGCCTGATCGGAGCGACTCTCGTCCGGCATGACGCTCACGATCGAATACGCGTGCTCGGTATCCCACCTTAGCATCGCATTCATGACGTCGGCCATCTCTGGTTCGTCCGGCATCTCCAGATAAAGGAGGCCACGGCTACCATCCGCGCGAAAATAATTGGCTTTCCATTGCTGCATGGATTGCATTGCGCTCTCCCTGCACCAACGCACTCGTTGGTACTCAGTTGCCGCCGCAATTGCAGCTCCTGATTCAGTATAGGCAGTGGTAGCCAATCCATCTAACCATTTCCAACCCGGTAGCAAACTCTTCGTTTTCCTGGGCGTGATCTCGGTCAACAACCTTTCGTCTAAAAAATAGAACGTTAACGCACAATTGCCCCCGTATCCACAAAGGCTTGTGTCATACTTCCCATTTGCATGGAGATGGCCGTGTCAGACAATGTAATCGACAAACGGCGGCGGCGCGATCACGGACTGGCAGAGCGAGTCCAGTACGGCCTGTCCTTGCTATACACAGCAGGAAGCAGCAACGCTCGCCAGTACATGACCGGCGAAGGAATCACAGTGCAGACTATCGACAGAGTACTCTCCGCTAAATGCGTGCGCGGTGCCCGCGTGCCAATTCGCATTGTTTGACGATGCGAGTCGTGCCGCCAAGTCCGGCAACCTGCTTATGTCGTAGCATTGACGACGCCAACTACATAGCCACAGCTAGCCTGCTCCCAGCATGGATGGCTCCGGCCGATCGGGACAATCATGGGACGGCTCAATGCTAACGCGCGTGCACGCGTGCTCACTATCTTGCAGCAGGAACACGACATGACTCCTGCTGCCCTTCATGCAGTGGACTTTCCACAACCGACTACGGTCGGCTATGTTTACGATGGCTCGAACATCAAACCCGCCATCGGGCCTCGGCAACCAGAAAGCCGACATCGTCCGGCATAACAACAAGGCCACCGCAACTATTAGCCTCGACCACGCCGACTGGAATCGCATCCGTGGCCTATCGCTCGCCGGCACCGTCGGCTTTGTCGTTGACACCAAGGACATTACGCGGCGTTCGGATGCACTACTTCACAAGTTCTCACAAGCGTCCGAGTAACTCGGTGGCGGAGGTGCCATGCACTGTCCGGACATACGCCCCCTGCGCATTGCCCCGCTTATCGATCATGCTACCATTACGACACCGAGCACACCATCGATGTGTTCCGTCGCGAGGCACAAGCCGAGTATACGTGCCGAGTCGACGGTCCAGGTGGTGACTGAGACCTCGTAGTAAGTTGGCAGTGCTTGATCGACCTGCCTGATGCTCAGGGAGCAGCACCATTTCGCACTAGGCTTTCCCAGGGTTGCCCTTTTTGCGCCACAGGTGATTTCGTGACCACGATAGATTTCCTTGACGTCCGCCCCGCTCTAAAGGACAGGGATTCCTGCTTCCAGCCTCGCACGTCCGCGACGGAGAATGTTTAGCGCAGCATTGCGATCACGATCATGTACGTTTCCACATCCACTGCACTGCCATTCTCTTATTCCAAGGCCTGCGATACCCTTCGGCCTCGACTCGGGCAATGCGCCGCAAGTCGAGCAGGTCTGGGTGGTAAAGCGTTCGTCCACTTCCACATACCGCGCGCCATGCCTGATGGCCTTGTACGCCAGCATTCGTCGGAAGGACGACCAGCCTGCATCAAGCACGGACTTCGCCAGGCTGGTTTGAGCGAGTCCGCTGGCATTGACATTGCCAACAACGATAAGGTCGAAGTTGCGGACTATCGCAACCGATTCTTTGTGCAGGAAGTCCATCCTTTGCCGCGCAATGCGCGCGTGGATCACTTTGACGCGTCGCCGCTTGTGGGCCCGCTGCGCCGTAGCCAACGCCGCTTCGGCCCTGCGATAAAAGCCGGGGGCAGGAATCTTTGCACCTTCGGACGGCGTGGCGAGATCCTTCAGCCCGAGATCAATGCCGATACCGCGCTCAAGCGGTCGCGCAGGCGGCTCCACAACTTCAATCACGATGTTCAGGAACCAGTTACCGAGGCTATCTTGCGCAAAGCAAGTGCCATCTTTGATTTTCCCTTCCGGCAGCGGGCGCGAGTAGAAAACGCGGAACGTGTTGCCGGCAAAGCGAAAGGCGTTCCCCTCCCGGTGCAGGTCGCGGCCTTTGAGCGGGATCCAACCCAACGACTTGCGGCCACGGTATCGCAGGTAAGGCCGGCGATGTTGAGCCCGCGATTTGGCGAACTGTTCGCATACGGCATTGATCACGCCAGAGTGCAGTGCCAGTTCCTTGCTACTGCCCGTCGTCAGCTTGTTCAGGTCGAACCCGGTCAGCCAGGGTCGGCCAAACCGCAAGGCATCCTTTTGCCGGTCGTTGCAATAGTTCCAGACGAAGTTGACCTTACGGGCTTGCTGGTTCAGCAGTCCAGGTTTCGACTTCACACGGAAGCGGTAGACAAGAATCATACTGTAATTTTATACAGTCTTTTGCCAATCTCAAGGAGAACGGCCGCTTTGCGGCCGGCTCCTTCCACTCCCCGCCCTGAAGGACGGGGTTTCTCGGAGCAAAGCTGATGAAAATTGGAATCGTCGGAACCGGCGCGGTAGGGAGCACCGCCGCCTACGCGATTCTGGTGCAAGGCATCGCCAGCGAGCTTGTGCTAGTCGATAAAAATGTCGACTTGGCTGAAGCACATGTCCATGACCTATTGCATGCTACGCCCTTCACTCATCCGGTGCACGTGCGCGTAGGCGACTTTAGTATGCTTAGAGGGTGCGCTATTGTCGTTATCGCCGCCGGCGTGGCACAGGCGCCCGGTGAAAATCGGACCCAGCTTCTTTCGCGCAACGTCGCGGTATTTGCCAAGGTCGTGCCAGAGGTCGTACGCTACGCACCGAACGCAACGCTGTTAGTGGCGACCAATCCGCTTGATGTGATGACCCAGGTGGCCACCGCACTATCAGGATTGCCAGCGCACCGCGTCATCGGGACCGGCACGATGCTCGACACCGCCCGATTTCAGTCATTGCTGGCCGCGCGCTTGAAGATCTCCCCCTCTTCAGTGCACGCTTACGTGCTCGGAGAACATGGCGATTCCGAAGTACTCATCTGGTCGTCGGCGAGTGTAGCGGGTATCCCGCTACAGGCATGCGCATCGCTGTGCGGATTTCGACTTGATGATGCGGAACAGAAGCAGGTCGACCAGGCGGTCCGCCAAGCGGCCTCCCGCATCATCGCGGGAAAAGGCGCAACCTACTTCGGCGTCGGTGCGGCGCTTGCAACGCTGGCACGGACCATTTTGCAGGATGAATGCCGTGTGCTGACAGCGTGCGCGATTGCACCATCGTTCGCCGAGGTCCATGACGTTGCACTATCGTTGCCGGTCGTGGTTGGCAAATCAGGTATTCAGCGTCGATTGACGCCCGAACTGAACCGAGCGGAATATGATGCTTTGCATGCTAGCGCAACGTTGATAAAGCGCCACGTCGGGGAGGCAGTAGCCACGCTCAAGGGAGCCCTATAGTAGCCGCTTTTCGCGCCGCGAGCCTTGCCGGAGCATTTCGCAAATAGACCATCGTGCCTGATGAGTCACCCGTCAAGGGATGCGTACCGCGCTGCCATGCGCACGATGCATGATGATCGCCGGCCTCGTTAGCCCTACGCTCGTGTGAGGAA
>Ga0207425_1000470_pt1 | contig 25566 bp, 25 predicted proteins | sample AraplaF_Col_mTSA_FD_184255 | JGI IMG/M metagenome (GOLD analysis project Ga0207425, IMG submission 184255) | Arabidopsis root microbial communities from the University of North Carolina, USA - plate scrape MF_Col_mTSA (SPAdes) (version 3) | ecosystem: Host-associated > Plants > Roots >...
AAGTGCGCCCTGTGCCGCCTGCCAGCGGGCAGCGATATGCGGCTCGGCCAGCATCGCGGCAATATGCGCGCGCTTCGGAAGCCCCATCGGCTTGCGGGCATCGGCAATCGTCACCTCGACGCCGAATTTGCCGAAGGTTTCCACAAAGGCGCCCATCAGCGCGAAAGAGCCGAAATCGATCATCGTGCCGGCCCAGTCGAAGATCACTGCCTTGAATTGCGTCATGCTGCGCTCCCGTAAAGATCCTCGATGGTTTCCTCGCCGATGCCGAAGGCGGTCGAAGCACCGCAGCCCGCGGTGACGACGACGCGTAAGGCGTCGGAAGGCTTGTCGGTAAACCGCCAGCGGTCCGGGGCGGAGGCATAGGTGCCGATCCAGCGCTCGGTGATGAAGCGTCTCGGCAGATTGAGCACGGCGTCCATCTCGTCGAGGGTAAGCCGGTCGACCCGCTCGAGACCGAAAGGATCGGGTGTTTCGGAATAATGATGACTGTCGCCGACGATCAGCGAGCCGTCCTCCGATTGCGTGACGATCAGGTGGATGCCGTTTTCCCGCTCCGGCTTGAATTCCCGGTCGAGCCGTGCCTTCAGGGCCGTCGCTTCAGGCAATTCGGCATAGCCGAGATAACGCCCAAGCCCGAGATCGGACATGACGGCAGTGCTCAGCGAAACCCGCTGAGCCGGCACGACACGCATCATCTGCAGCTTGCAGCGCGTGACGTTGTAGGCGGCAATCCGGTCTGCAAACAGGCTCTTGAAATCGTCGCCGGGGCAGACGACCACGGTCTCCGCCTCGATCACGCCCGTCGAGGTCTCGATGCGTGGCGGCTCCACGGCGCTCACTGCTGTCGAGCGGCGGAACTTGATGTCATATTTAACTTCGAGATAACGGGCGAGCAGCGGAATGGCCGTACGGGATTCGACGCGCAATTCATGCGGGCTGTAGAGCGTGAAACGCCCCGCTTCCGGCCGCAGTGCCGGCACGAGCCGCCGCGCCTCGTCGAGCGTCAGTCTTTCACAGCCTTCGCCCATCTCTGTGCGCAGGAAGGCGTCGATCACGGCTTCGGATTCGTCGAGCCTCGTAGCAAGCAGCAGCCCGCGCTGCAGAACGTCGATGCCGGCATCGTCGACAATCTCGACCCAGATATCGCGGGCCTGGCGTGCCTTGTCCCAGCAGTCGCCGGCCTGCTGGCCGGTCACCGTCACAAAGCCGAAATTGCGCACCGAGGCGCCATTTGCCTGTGCGTCGCGGTCAATAACGACGACCCGTTTGCCGCGCTTTGCCGCCGCCAGCGCATGCGCCAGCCCGACAATTCCCGCGCCGACGATCGCAATGTCGTAATGCGGCATGAAAGCTCCTTCGCAACATGTCTGCCACGGCTTGGCGGATTTTCTTGAAGCCTGTGTGACAGTTGCGCGGGGCCTTCCATGCGCGTGTGGAAAAGAACGCTGGTTCAGTCTTCCAGCGTACCTGCCTTTCGCGCTGCCTTGCTCGGCCGGTCCGCGGCGATCTTCACTAAGTCGCCGCGCCGGCGCACCAGCCGATCGGACGTGCGGGTCAGCAGAAGCCCGTCCTGCGGCGACTGTATATCGATATCACCTTCGGCAAAGCCGGGCCGGGTGACGATCGTCGCCAGACGCTCTCCTTCCGAAACGCGCTCGCCGATATTGCGGTGAAACAGCACTGTGCCGCCCTGCGGCGCGCGCACGATCTCGACATTGTCGAGCGGCACGGCCGGCCCGGAGAAGGAGGCATCTCCGGCCGCCTCGCCACTGACGACACCGCGCCCGATCAGGAACTGCAGAAGACCTTCGGCGTCTTTCTCGGCCATATCCGGATAGACATCGCGCCGGCCGCGCAGTTCCACCGTCACGGAGAGCTTGCCCGGAAGCCTTGCCTTGCGCTCGCCCGGCACCTCATACTTCCAGGCGAAGCCGACCGCTTCTTCGAAGGCTGAGCTCTCGCCGTCCGAAAGCAGCACCGCTTCCATATCGAGCGCGCTCGCAAGATCTGCGGCTTCCGGCCAGAAGGCTTCGTCGATATAGGCATATTGCAGCGATTCATCGTCGCAATGCAGGTCGATCACCAGATCGGCGCCGAGCGCCATATGGATCAGCTCCCGCTTCAGGCGATCGGTAGCCGGATATTTATCAAGCTCGTCAATGAGCTCTGGCCGATCACGGACGGAGATCAGCGGAAAGTCGCGGTTGAAGTTGGTCCTCGAACCGAGATCGAACCTGCCCTGCAGCTCGCCGAAATGTGATTGTGCCGCTCCGATCGGGTTTGCCTGGGGCACGAGCGCGATATCGCCGGCGATCCGCCCTTCGCTTTCGGCCTGCCGCAGCTTGCCGCAGAGGAAATGCGCCAGCGCCGTTCCCGGCAGTTCGTTCGCATGCAGCGCGGCCTGGATATAGACCTTGGGCGCGGCAGGATCGTTTCCCTCGAAACGCATGACCGGCAACCGCCATTCGATGCCGGGCGTATCGCCGGGGATGATGATCTCTGAAACGTCCACTGTCTTGCTCCGCATATTTCGTATCGGGTGGGAGTCTTATGCGAATCCCCATCCGAGGCGCAAGCGCGGCTCAGCCGAGCAGTGGCCAACGGCCGACGACGTTGTGCTCGCTCTTTCCATAGATGCTGTGGATCAGCAGGAATTCGCGAATATTCCACTGCACTGGCCGGTTAAGCTTTTCAGGCAGAACGGTCTTGCGATCGTAGAGGAGCGTCATGTGCGGCGTCAGATGGCCACCGAGGTTATAGGGCAATCCAGCCTCGTATAAGCCCTCCTGGATTTGGCGACGAAGATCCAGCAGCGCCTCGTTTTCCTGCCTGCTGCAGATGACGAAGGCCTGCGGTTCGCCTGGATGGCTGAAGCTCATGACTTCATCGAGCACGAGATCGAACGGCCGGGCGCGCACTGACGCAGCAACCTGTTCTGCCCCGAACACGATATCCTGTGGCAGCCTCCGGTAGGCGCCGATGCCATTCAGCGTGACATGAAGCAGCTCGCGGGGCCGCGACGGTCCGGTCAGTGAATGGGCGTTGCGATAGGCCTGAACGATCTCCAGGGCTTCGCAAGCCGTTTCGATGGTTGGGCGAAGCATGAAGAACAGCCTGTGGTGACGTTCCCCGACGGGACTGGATTTCTTCCGGGGATCTGAGCCATTCGGATCGAGTGGAAAATGAGGCATTTGAACTACGGACTGCATCGCCCGCCTCCTTGTTGCACAAGGAGGAGCTTATCGAAGTTGATCTTTTTGTAAAGAACAGAACAAGAACATTTATCGCGGAAGCTATGCTCGAAATAGAAACGGCTACCGAAAGGCAGCCGTTTGCAGGCATCGAATTAACGGGGAATGCACGTCCTAGGCAGCGTTCTTGACGACTTCAGTTGCCTTCTTGGAAGGCTTGGCGCGCGCTGCCTTCGGCGGCACGAGGCGAAGAATGTCATCCGCCAGCATGCGAGCATTGCCCTGCGCCTTGTCGAGGTTGCTGACGCGGGCAGGATCCATCGTATAGAGGCTGCCGCCGGCGACGAACATGTCGCGGTAGGCGGCGCGTTCGATCAGTGCCGTATCGATGACGTTCACCTGCTGCTGTGCCAGCAGTCCCTTGACGGCCGAGAGCGCACGCGTGGTGATGATCGAGCTGATGCGGGTCAGCACGACCGAATGCGGGATGCGGATATCGTGCTGGGCAGCAAGCTGCTTCATGATCTCCAGCACCTGTGCGCCACCGACGGCATCCATGGCGCAGCCCTGCACCGGAACCATCACATGATCGGAAAAGCCGATGGCCTTCGCCATCAACGGGCTCATGCCGGCCGGCAGGTCGACGATGATGTAGCCGCCGCGCTTCTTGACGTCCTTGATCTGCTGTTCGATCGTATCTTCCGCGACATTGGAGATCACGGCGAATTCGGCTGCTTCACTGGACAGACGGTTCCAGCGGCTGGCCCACTGCTGCGGATCGGCATCCAGAACGGAAACGCGATGGCCACGGCGAGCCAGTTCTGTGGCAAGAACGACAGCGACCGTCGTTTTGCCGGCGCCCCCTTTCGTATTCGCAAATGTAATGATTGGCATCGATTACCTCGGGTTGATGAGTTGGCGGCGGTCATCCCTGGGAGAGTCGCGTCTCGGGCTTTAAGGAACAGCGGCTTTCGCAGTGATGGGATGAAAAGGTTGAACAGCAACCTTGCGTGGCGCTGTTTTATCATGCTGTCCGAGGTTGATTTTTTCTGGGTGGATCGAGCAAGGGAAGGGAAAGAAGCCGGCCGCGCGCGAGGTAATCGGTCCCGGCAACCTTGCTAAAATCGCGCGGGCGCGATTTGCTCGGTTTCAAAGACTATCGATATCGGTTGGTCTATTTTCCTCGGAGTTCTCCGCGGCGTCTCCAGCCTGCCAAAAAGACCGTCAGCGATGGTGAAGTCCGTCGCCGTCGGTGGTGTGGCTCTCGCGCCGGTTGCGATACGGCGCAACATTCGCCGGCGACCTGCCGGGTGTCAGTCGCGTGATATGGACAGCCCCGCGAGAAGCGGCGCGTAGGCGGTGAGCCTGCTGGATACGAACTCCGTGAAGAGCCGCACGCGCTTCGTGTTGCGTGTCTCCCCCTGTGTGAGAAGCCAGAGCGTTCCATGCATATGCAGGTCGGTACCCGGCACCCTCACCAGGAGGGGGTCGGCATCTCCGACGAAGCACGGCAGTGTCGTCATCCCGAGCCCTTGCCGTACTGCAACGATCTGCGCCTCGCCGTCCGTGGTCCTGAACGGAACCCCTGTGGTACGAACCTCGCCCTCGCTGGCCCAATCCGGAATTCCATGAATGCTTATGACGATCCACCGGATGGCATCCGGGGCACCTGCATGCCACGCGGCCAGTCGATCGCGAGACATGTAAACGCCGCTGAACAGCTCCGGTCCCTTCAGGCCGTGAAGATTGAGCGGCAGGGTTTTGCGGTCGTAAACGACGCGGATCGCGACATCGGCCTCTCGGTTGGTCAGATTTGCCAACTCGCCGGACGATACGATGTCCATCTCGATATCCGGATACAGCCGCGCGAAATCGGCGAGGTCCGGCATAAGCAGATGTGTCGCAAGGGTCGGAGCCAACGTCACCCGCAGAAGCCCGCGCACGCTCTGGTCGCGCCCGAAGACGCGTGTCTCCAGCTGGTGCGACGACGTTTCCATCTGGTTCGCGAGCTCGACGACCTCCTCGCCCGCAGCCGTCAGGCGGTAGCCCGAAGGCAGCTTTTCGAACATCTGCGCCCCGAGGCGTTCCTCGAGCTGTGCGATGCGTCGCAGCACGGTCGAGTGATAAACCCCGAGGCCTTCGGCGGCAGCCCGCACTGAGCCTCCGCGCGCCACGGCAAGAAAGTAGCGAATGTCATCCCAGTCGATCATGGTGCAATCCGGCACCGCGCGGTGCGCCTTCCAAAGCCCGTATCTAACGCCTCATACAGCATTACGGGCGGTCATCAAAGCTCATGTCGACGAGCGCGGCCGAATTCCCAACGGTGGACACTGATCGCGGCGGCTGGCGCCAGTCGTCCAACCGGATCGATTTTGCACCACCGATATGCGCGCTTCCGCACTCAACAACTGATGCCGGCGGACCCATTTCGAGGTTCTCGGAGGCAGATGCTGTCCCGACACCACGAAAGGAGAAGTCATGGGAAAGCTCAAGGGTAAGGTTGCAGTCATCACGGGTGGTACCTCGGGTATGGCGCTTGAGACGGCGAAACTATTCGTCGAAGAAGGGGCCTATGTGTTCATCACGGGCCGGAGGCAGGAGGCGCTTGATGAGGCCGTCAAGCTGATCGGCCGGAATGTGACCGGCGTGCGTGGCGATGCGGCCAATCTCGACGACCTCGACCGCCTGTTCGATACAGTCAAGCGGGAAAAGGGCAAGATCGACGTCCTTTACGCGAGCGCCGGCACTGGCGAAGCCGTCCTACTGGGCGAGATTACCGAGCAGCATTTCGATGTGACCTTCGGCCTGAATACGCGCGGCACGTTGTTCACGGTGCAGAAGGCGTTGCCGCTGTTCAACGATGGCGGATCGATCTTCATGACCGGATCAGTTGCTTCGGTGAAGGGTTTTCCTGGTTACAGCGTGTATGCGGCGAGCAAGGCGGCGCTGCACGCATTCGCACGCGGGTGGCTCAACGAGCTGAAGGGCAGGAATATCCGGGTGAACGTGCTGCACCCGGGGCCGATCGCCACTCCGATGCAGGACCAAGTTCTCGACGAGGAGGGCAAGCGGATGTTCGAATCCCTGATCCCGCGGGGAAAGATGGGGCGTCCTGAGGAAATTGCGACGGCCGCGCTGTTTCTTGCTTCAGACGATTCGAGCTTCGTGAATGGGCTGGAGTTGTCTGTCGACGGAGGCTTCTCGGCCATCTGAAATCGCGCCGGATCGCGGGAACCGGCTGATCGGCGGGAACTAGATGTCCATGGCGGAACGACTTCCGCGCTGAACGGTCGGCCCGGCCGCGCGGTAGCCGTCCACGGCAGGGCGTCTACGCGAAGGTCGCCACACGGCGGAACAGATAACCCAGCGCCGTTGAAGGCCGGGGAACCAATACCAATACGGATCGGAGAAGCATTATGAGCTACGCAATTGTAGGATTCGGCAAGATAGGCCAGGCCCTCGCCTACGCCTTCGCACGTAAAAACATCGACGTGACCATCGCGAGCCGCCGGCCGCCCGAGGCGTTGGCGCCGCGGGCTCGGGCGATTGGACCCACCGTCGTCGCCAAGTCGTTGCGGGAAGCGCTCGAGGCCGACACAATCATCTTGGCGGTCCCGTTCGAGGCGCATCGCGAGGTTGCGAAGGCCCTGCCGAGCTGGAAAGGCAAGACGGTCATCGACGCGATGAACGCGTTAGTTCCCCTTGAGGAACTGGACGGCCTTCTGTCCTCCGCCTTCGTCGCGAAAGCGTTCACCGGCGCCAAGCTCGTGAAAGGATTCAATCATCTGGTTGCGGCCACCCTGGCTGCCGATCCGATCGTCGAGGGCGGGCACCGGGTCGTCTTTCTGTCGAGCGACGACGAGGATGCGATCGCTCCCGTGGCGGCTTTGGCCAAACAACTCGGGTTCGCACCTGTCAAGCTGGGAAAACTCAACGAGGGCGGCGCGCTGGTGCACGCACGCGGTCGCACTTGGGGCCAGCTCATCTTCCAGGATTTGTTCAAGAAGGAACAGTAATCGATCTACGACCGTGCGATCGACGCCGAGAACTGGTCGCGCGCGCAACTTCTTCGAGCAGTGCGCGACCGAATATTTGAAGGCCACAAAGTCGCGAAGGTTGGGGCGGGCCTGACGGCGTATGAGCGCCGTTCGAAGAGCGGGCGACGCGCGACAGAGCGGCAAATCTGCGGGTCGCCTAGAATCCATCGACTGCTATCGACTCTCCGAGACCGAGACCGCCGGCGAATACGCCCTCATCTGGTCCCGCTGACCGGCCAAAGACCCCTATCCACCGAGCGGAGCGTCTCCCTACCAATCCCTGTCAGCTTGCCGGATTGCGCGCGGTGACGATCCACGCCGCGCCGTCGATCATCACCGACCGCTCGCTGGGGCGGTCCGCGAAGGCGGCGCGAACCGCGGTCGAGGCGCGGGTCCGGATGTCGCCGGGCTGATCAGCGAGCGCGCGTGCCAGCGGGCCGACCTCGAGTGTCATCTTCACCGCGTCGTCGAGCGCCGCGTCCCGCGTCTCCCCTTTGCCGAACGGGATGGAAGCGTCGAAGGGCGCGATTGCGACATCGGTGAAGCCAGCCGCCGTCAGGATACGCGCCACGCGCGCCTGGTCGCCGAACGAGAATGGGCCGGGCGCTTCGGGATCGGGCGGCGCGGTCGGCGGGACGATGCCCTTGATCGCGCCCATCGGCAAGCGCACCCAATCGTTCTCGGCGATGGCCCGCCAGCAAACGAAAGCGACCCTCCCGCCCGGCTTGAGCGCACGACGCATGTGAGCGAACGCCCCCGTCGGATCGTCGAAGAACATCACCCCAAAGCGCGAGAACAGGATGTCGAACGCGCCCTCGGGTAACTCGGCGCTACTAGCGTCGGCCACCTGGAACACAGCCGGCGTATCCTGCGGCGCTAGCGCGCGCGCTCTGCCGATCAGCGGTTCGGAAATGTCCACGCCCAGCACATGGCCCCCCGCGCCGACGCGGGCGGCCAGATCCAGACTCGACGCGCCCGCGCCGCAGCCGACATCAAGCACGCGTTCGCCCGCGGCGGGCGCGGCGGCTTCGATCGCGGCCTGGCCGAACACCGCCATCATGGCATCGAGCCGGGCCTGGTAAGCGACCCAGCGCTCTCCGCTTTGGCCTTTCCAGTCGGCGACCTGATCGGCATTGCGCTGTGCCATGACATATCCTTGTTCTGACTTGTTCTTAACTAGGTATCCGATGCCAAAGCGCGCATCGTCTCCAGCGATCCCGCCTCCACCAGCGATAAGGCGCCAGACCTGTGTGATCGTCTCATGCGTCGAGATCGGCGCCGCCTAGCGCCGGACTTCGAAGGACAACCGCGCCCGCGGCAACCGCAGAAGGGAATCTGTGCTCTCAAACCAGCATCGACTGCTGGGCGGAGATACCCGCCGTTGCGCCGTGCGAAATTGCCGTGGTGACCGAGGCCATGAGGGGGTTGGCGAGGTCGCCGGCGGCGTAGATGCCGGGTATGCTGGTTTCGCGACGCTCGTCGACCTTGAGCGCGATGCCAAAGGGCGTATCGACCGTGGCGAGGCCCAGTGATTCATGCAGGCTTGCGGACGGTTTGTTGCGCGGATGGGCGAACAGGATATCGACCCCGGCATTGCGGCCGCTCTCGAGATTAACGGTGCTGATATGGCCCCGGTGATGAGCGATCTCGATGATCCGGCCATCGACGACAGGTATGTTGCGGCGCGCCAGATCGGCCCGGATATCGGGCGGAATGTCGTGACCATCGGCGAAGACCGTCAACGTTTCGGTCCAGTCGTGGTACAGCCTGACATAATTGTGCGACGGCGGGCCGGACCAGACGAGGCCCCAATGCTGGTCGGCGACTTCAAAGCCATCGCAATAGGGGCAGGGCACGATGGAGGTGCCCCAGCTTTCGGCAAAGCCCGGAACATCAAGCATCTGGTCGGCAACACCATAGCTCAGGATCAGGCGGCGCGCCCCAAGGTTTTCGCCATCGCCAGTAAGGACGGAGAAATCGTCGATGGCGCCGGAGATGCTGTCGGCTCGGGCATTGACCAGCCTGATCGTGGGATAACGCGCGAGCTGCTGCCGCGCCTCGGCCAGGATGTCCAGCGGTGGCTTGTGATCGTGGCCGAGCAGGCCATGCGAGTGGCCGGCGAAGCGATTGCGCGGCAGGCCGGTATCGAGAACGGTGACCTTGCGACGGGCACGGCCGAGCTGCAGGGCGGCGGCGAGGCCGGCAAAGCTGCCGCCGATGATGATGACGTCATCCATGGTGATGGGCTCCGTGTTGCGGATGGAGGGGGTTGGGTTGGGTGTGGCGCGAAATATCGTCCAGCGATACCCGCTCGAGACGGGCAGTGAGTAGGGCCTCGGCATCGGCGAGAAGGTCGCCCATCACTGTTTTGGCCCGCCGGACAATGCCGCATTCGATATCGCGGGGCGGTCCGGGGAAACTTGGCGTGGAGGACATGGTTGAAACCCACCTAATGGCTTGCACATTTTGGATACTATATGGTATCGTAATTCAAGAATTAGGATACTGTCAAGGACTGGAATTTGTCGTGACCGAAAACAGCCAGGGCCGGCGCGGCCGGCCCGCCAACGAGGCGCTTGGCCAAACGATCGTCGACGCCGCATGCGAACTCTTTGTGGAATTGGGCTTTCAAGCGACGACATTGGACAAGGTCGCCCAGCGGGCGAAGATATCCAAGCTCAGCATCTACAGGCACTTCGAGAACAAGGAGGCGCTGTTCGGCGCGGCCATCGCGGCCGGCTGCCATCAGCTGTTTGCACCACGGACCCTTCTTGAAGGCGTCGACGGTTCGGTCGAAGATCAGCTCATGGCGGTGGGATCATCCCTGCTTCGCACGCTGTTGAGGCCGGACGTCCGCAGTGTCGAAGCCATGGTCATGGCCGACAAGACCAATCAAAAGTCTTTAACCAAGCTCCATTACGAAGCCGGCCCCGCCCATGTCATCGCCCAAATCGAGGCCCTGTTGCGTCAGTTGCACGCGAGGGCGGTTCTGAACGTGCCCGATCCTCTCCAGTCCGCCCGCTTGTTTGCCGCGCTTTTCAAAGGATCCGATCTCCTGATTATCGCACGCTTCGATGAAGCGAGAGCAGAGGACGACAACGAAATCGAATCCTATTGCCGGTCGGCCGTCGCCATGTTCATCGCCGCGCACGGTAGTAACGACCACGCGGGCGGATAAGCATTTGATTGCTCCGGGCAGCTTGGCCGGGACCGTGGTCCAGACGCTTCGTCATATTGGGCCGGCGCGTGCGGCGAGTTTGCACAGATCGCGGCACCTCATCTTCTTCCAACGATAAAAAGACGCTCGCATCTACCGCGGTCAAGCTCCCGCCTGGATGCGGTCGACGCTTCTCTCCATCGCAGATCCGGCAGCAGTCGGGACAACATTTGATAGGTGATGCGACCGCCTTGCCCGCAAATCATTTGTATTTTCTGCGAAATACGACGCTAGAGCAGCCTATCATCGCCGTTTCCCTCACTCCCACTCGATTGTTTTTAGCCCAGCTAGATGATTGATCTAGCTGGGTTTTTCTTGTTTTCAGCCTGGAAAGCCGACGCGCGGGTCGTCAAAAAACTATGCTATTGATATTAAAGGAAAAACTCCTGCAGAAAAATTTCCGAGGTTTCACCAACTATCGGGGCCAATCCGACTATTTATGCCCCTCCCGGCGGCTCTGCGACTAACGCGACGCAGCTCGAAAAGTACCGTCACCCAACCCATGTTACGCATCCGCTCGGTGCGCTGGGGGAATGGGTTGGGCATGATATGAAAGCTCGGATTTTCAAGTCTATTCTCCGAGACTTTGTATCACCCTTCTGCTGGGAAAGTTGCCCATGCGACCCGAGTTGGAACGATACTCGGCTACCTAACCGATGCTCCTACATCAGTCGGAATGCCCCAGGCCGAATAGGTGAACCGACGAGCCTCCGCCATGATCTCGGCGTCTTCTGGGGAAGCTCCCAGGAACCCGCCGTGAGGACCAGCTTCGATAACGTGGAGTTCGGCCGTCACCCCTGCACGCCGAAGGGCTCGGTGCATGCGCACCGTATCGGACAGAAGCAGGTCGCGTGTTCCCGTCGCCAGAAGCGTCTGTGGCCAGCTGAGGTCGAAGTTCCCGAACAGGGGAGATACATGGGGGTGTTCGATATCCTCGGCACCGGCGTAGCTGCGAATGTAGTCCACGCCTCCGTAGAGGTTCACGTCGAGGAAGCGGTTCGTCTGGTGGCTGTCGCCCGCGAGCGTGAGATCAAGCGCGGGGGTGAACAGGAAAAGGCCCGCGGGAAGCGGCAAGCCCTTGTCGCGGGCGCGCAGCATCAGGGCCGCGGCGAGATTTCCACCAGCTGAAGTGCCCGCGACAACCAATGCCGATGGCGGATAGCTCTTCAGGATCTCAGTATATGCGTCTAGGCATCATCCAGGGCAGCCGGATAGGGCTGATCAGGGAGCATCCTGTAGTCGACCGAGAATACTTCCGCGCCGTAGTCGGCGGCCTTGAGCTTCGCGGTCAGAGCGCACATCTCGCCACCGCCGACGACGAAACCGCCGCCATGGATGTCGAAATACGCTACTTCCGCGAGGCGTGCCTTGGTTCCCTCCGGATTGGCTCGGTGGAGTTCTGCACCGCTCGGCAACGCAATCACCGTCGCCGATCCCTGAAACTTGGCTGCGAGCGGCCGCATCATGTCGAGCATGGGATCCATAAATGCCGAGAGCGCTTGCGGCTCTACGTGCGTCTGACCGGAAGCGGCCAACTGAGCGATCCTCTGCGTCGAATAGGTTCGGGCCTGAGGACTTAAGGTCGTCGGGACGGAAATCATCTGCTCCGGCCTTTTAACCGCTGTCGGATCACTCACCATATGTCGTTCCTCCATAGTCCTCTGATTTAGCTGAAAGACAGGCGCCCCATCTCGCTACTCTTGAAATGCCGGCCCCATTATGCATCACGAAATTAGCTGCTGACTTTTCGCCCATCGAGTGATCGCATCTCGGGGTGTAGGCGCAGGTCCGAAGAAGTGTTCTTGCTTCGAAATGTTCGAAACATAGACGCCCTTCTTGAAGAACAGGAACATCTGGATCAGATCGTACCCAAGCTCGGAAAACAGCTTTACCGGGCGTGCGAGCAAGCGGAAAACCAGCCAAGGGACCACTCGCACCTTGAGACGTTTCTTTATAACCTCGGAGACGAGATCGGCGATCTCTTGCTGGCTCTTGGGGCCATCGCGCCAGCCGACATCGATCGTTTGATTGTTGATCTCACTACCAGCAAAGGTAGCGGCCTTGGCAAGATACGAGGCCAGATCATCTGTCAGAACATAGGACCATTTTGTGGTCTTATCACCCAGCGCCAGGAACCGGCCGGCTTTCACGCCCTTCACAATAAAGTCCGCACTCTGGTCGAGAAACGTGGGCGCGCGGATAAAGACATAGGGCACGCCAGAGGCCTTGATCAGATCCTCGGCCACTTTCTTGGCGTGGAAATGCGGCACCGCTGACGCGGCCTCGCTGCTAACAATGCTGAGAAAGACAAATCTGCCGACATTGGCTCTTGCTGCCGCTTCGACGAGGTTCTTGTTGCCCTGGAAGTCGATGTCGATGCTTCCCTTCATATAGCCGTTCGCCGAACTGACGAGGACGTCCACGCCCTGCAAGGCGCGATCCAGTGACGCCGGATCCATCATGTCGCCGCGCACCCATCCGACATCGACACTCTCATTTGAGGGCGCGCCCTTACGCGACATCGCAACGACGTCAACGCTCGCATCATGCGCCAGGTTGCGGAGAATCTTGGCTCCGAGGAATCCTGTTGCGCCGACGACCAGGACCTTCTTTCTCGCCGTTGCGCTTGAACTTGCGGTGTCGGCAAGCGTCTTCTTGTCCGAGGCAGTCGACGGATGCGGTGATTGGGTCAATTTAAAATCTCCGATCGTGAACTGGTATTGGCTCGGGCGCTCAGGACGGGGTAATCGATGTAGCCTCGCGCAGTGCCACCGAAGTAGGTGCTTGGGTCTGCCTCGTTCATCGCTGCATTGCCCTTCAGCCGGACGACGAAATCCGGATTGGCCAGGACCATCTGGCCAAAGACTTCCAGATCAGCCAGCCGATCGCGGAGGGCGCGACACCCTGGCGGTGATGCTGCGTATTGTCGGGATGCGACATGCGCCCGGCGTGCATGAGCTGGACGAAGATGTGGCCGCCTTTGTCGTGCACGGCGGAGGTGACCTTCCGCCAACCGGCGACGTGTGCGGGCGCGTAGATGCCCGGGGTGGTGATGTAGCCCTGCCCGTCATCCGAAGGCTGGGTGCCCTCGGTGACGATCAGGCCGACGCCGGCGCGCTGGGCATAATATTCGGCGGCCAGCTCGCTTGGCGTTCCGTCGAAGCCGGCGCGGCTGCGGGTCATCGGGGCCATGACGAGGCGGTTCGGCAGCGTGTAGCGGCCGACGCGAATAGGGGTGAATAGCGGACTCATTTGGATCTCCAATTGCTGGAAGCCCTTGTCTACTATTCCAATATCGGGATAAATCTGACAAAATTGAAATCAGAATTCCATATATGGAGCAATCGAGTGAGCCATTTGAACGACATGGCGCTGTTCGTCGAGGTGGCAAGAACCAGGAGCTTCCGGAAGGCAGCGGAGGCTCTCGGCATGCCAAACTCCACGCTATCGCGACGCATCAGCGCGTTGGAGAAGGCGATCGGCTTGAGGCTCCTGCATCGCACGACGCGCAAGATCGAGCTCACCGAGGCGGGCCAGCTCTATTACGAACGAAGCAAGCGGATCGTCGACGAGGCGCGGCTGGCGCACGAGCAACTCGGCGCGATGGTTGAGCAGCCGAGCGGTGTCCTGCGGGTTTCGCTCCCTGTTGACCTAGCCACGCTTTATCTCACGCCGGTCATCGTCGATTTCGCGCGGCACTATCCCGGCATCACGTTCGAATTCGACCTGACCCCACGCCGTGTCGATCTGGTGGCCGAGCCGTTCGATGTAGCAATCCGCATAGGCAAGCTGGAAGATTCCGGTCTGATCGCTCGCCTGATCGGGGGGCATTCGCGCCATCTCTATGCGTCGCCTGGATATATCGAGGCGTCAGGCGAGCCCGCCACACCGGCGGACCTGGCGGAGCATGAATGCCTTTGCATGCCACGGACGCCGACCTGGACCTTGCACCAGGAGATGAACAAGGTCGATATCGGCGTTCGCGGCCGCTTCACGCTCAACAGCGTCGGGATGATCCGCGCCCTGGCGGTCAACCACCAGGGCATCGCCCTGCTTCCCGAGAAGATCGTCGCCGAGGACTTGGCCTCTGGCCGGCTCCGACGCATCCTGCCCGAATGGCAGGGCTCGTCGGTCAGCATTTACGCCGTCACCGAAACTCGCCTTATTCCAGCCAAGACCCAGCGCTTCATCGAATTCCTATCTTCTAGGCTGATGGACGCTTGAACATGCTGGAGGTTCTTTTGGAAGCGCGCGGGAACCGAGATTGTCTTGCCGTTGACGATGGAGCGCCAAGTCTCGTTCCCCTGCTCCGCGGCAGCTAGCCGAGCGCTAATTGCGAGACGCTTCCCTGAAGGCTTCGATCTCCGGGAATTGGCGCGAAGCAGACCCGCCTTTGCGCGCGCCATTCTACGCCAGAGCACTCCCGCCCTTTGAAGCGACTTTACATCATCCTGAAAGTGGGCGCAGATCGGACCTGCAAGGCAGAGATGGAGAACGCCAGGTCAGCAGAGTGAGAACCGACTGGAACGACAATCGCGCGACGGTGAAATTCGCCGCCGAAACTACGCTATTGCCGCCGTTAGTACCCGTCATTCCCACTCGATCGTGCCGGGCGGCTTGCTTGTCACGTCGTAAACCACGCGGTTGATACCGCGGACTTCGTTGATGATGCGGGTGGCGGCGCGGCCGAGGAATTCCATGTCGTAGTGGTAGAAATCCGCCGTCATGCCGTCGACGGAGGTCACGGCGCGCAGTGCACAGACGAATTCATAGGTGCGGCCGTCGCCCATGACGCCGACGGTCTGGACCGGCAGCAGCACGGCGAAAGCCTGCCAGATCGCATCGTAGAGACCGGCCTTGCGGATCTCGTCGAGATAGATCGCATCGGCTTCGCGCAGGATGTCGAGCTTCTCGCGGGTGATGCCGCCGGGGCAGCGGATGGCCAGGCCTGGACCCGGGAAGGGGTGGCGGCCGATGAAGCTGTCGGGCAGGCCGAGTTCCTTGCCGAGGGCGCGAACCTCATCCTTGAAGAGTTCGCGCAACGGCTCGACCAGCTGCATCTTCATGCGCTCCGGCAGGCCGCCGACATTGTGGTGCGACTTGATGGTGACGGAAGGGCCGCCGGTGAAGGAGACCGACTCGATCACATCGGGATAGAGCGTACCCTGGCCGAGAAAATCGGCGCCGCCGAGCTTCTTCGCCTCGTCCTCGAAGGTCTCGATGAAGAGGCGGCCGATGATCTTTCGCTTGGTTTCCGGATCGGAAACGCCTTCGAGCTCGCCGATGAAGCGGTCGGCGGCGTCGACATGGATCAGGTGCAGATTGTAGTGCTCGCGGAACATGGCGACGACGCCTGCGGCCTCGTCCTTGCGCATAAGGCCGTGGTCGACGAGGATGCAGGTCAGCTGGTCGCCGACGGCTTCGTGAATGAGCAAGGCTGCAACCGAGGAATCCACGCCGCCCGATAGCGCGCAGATGACACGCTTGTCGCCGACTTGCTTGCGAATGTCCTCGACCGCCTTCTGACGGTACGCCGACATGGTCCAGTCGCCCTGGATGCCGGCGATGTTATGGATGAAATTCGCGATCAGCTTGGCGCCGTCGGGCGTATGCACGACCTCCGGATGGAACTGCACGCCGTAATATTTGCGTTTCTCGTCGGCAATGAAGGCGTAAGGCGCGTTGGACGAGGTTGCGACAACCTCGAAGCCCTCGGGCAGCTTCGTCACGCGGTCGCCGTGGCTCATCCAGACCTGGTGGCGCGACCCCTTGGACCAGAGGCCTTCGAACAAGGCACAGTCCTCATCGACCTCAAGGAAGGCACGGCCGAATTCGCGGTGATGACCGCTTTCCACCATGCCGCCGAGCTGCATGCACATCGTCTGCTGGCCATAGCAGATGCCGAAGACCGGAAGGCCGCTGTCGAAGATGACCTGCGGCGCCCGGGGCGAGCCTTCATCGACCGTCGAGGCCGGGCTGCCGGACAGGATCACGGCTCTCGGCTGGAGACGATTGAAGCCTTCTTCGGCGGACTGGAAGGGAACGATCTCGCAATAGACACCGGTTTCGCGCACGCGTCGTGCGATGAGCTGGGTCACCTGGCTGCCGAAATCGACGATGAGAACGCTGTCGGGGTGTGCTGTCTGGGTCATGGCGAGCCTTTAATGAAAAGCGCCTCTTCTTGCAATGCGGGAAATCGGCCGCGGCCGGGTTTTATTGTCCCGATTGTCCCTGTTTTCAACGCTTGAAGCGTGTCGCGATCTTTCAGATTCGCTGCCACGCTTCAAGCTTTTGTCTTCGCATGTCGTCATCGCAGAACCGCTGCACACTTTTGCGCGACATGCTTTAGAACCAGAAAACGCCGTCTTCCAGAGCGGTAAACAGGCTGTCGACGGCGTAGGAAAGCTTGCGGTCGACAATATGCAGATATTCGGTCCAACCGGAAATATGCTGCAGCTCCACCGCGCCGTCGGAAATGCCGCGAAGGCCGATCAGCGGCAGTTTATACCCCTGGCATGCACGCAGCACGGCATAGGTCTCCATGTCGACCATGTCGGCTGCGATATTGGCGTAGGCGGCACCCGAGACGACATTGCCGCCGGTGGAAAGGGTGGCCTCGGGAATGCCGGGAATGCGCAGCGGCAGTTCGAGATCGGCCGGCAGGTCGAGAAAAGGCGTCTTGCCCTTTTCGAAGCCGAGCGGTGAGGCGTCCATGTCACGATAGGAGACCGCGGTGACCTGATAGACTTCGGTCTGCTGCAGGCGCGCCGAACCGGCAGAGCCGAGCGAAACGACGAGATCGGGCAGATCGTCGGAAGCATCGAGACGGGAGAGCGATTTGGAGATCGCGATTGCAGCCTCGACAGGGCCGACGCCGGTCACCAGCGGCTCGATGCGTGAGCGCAGGAAGGGACCATATTCGGCCTCCGCGGCCATGACGAACAGGATGGATTTGCCTGCGACCGACTTCAGTTCGAATTTCATCCCGTAATTCCCTCTCTTCCGCGAATGACCATCATCGTCCCGGTCATGGACGCGATGAGCTTGGCCGGCCCGTCGCTGATCGCATAACCTCGCCCATCGGCGACGATGATGTTGGAGCCGGGCTTGGTGATCTCGCCCCTGAAGAGGAAGCGCTCGCCACGCCCCGGCGACATGAGATTGACCTTGAACTCGATCGTGAGGATCGAGGCATCGGCATCGATAACGCTGTAGGCGGCAAAACCGCAGGCCGAATCGAGCGCCGCGGAAATGATGCCCGCGTGCAAAATGCCGTGCTGCTGTGTCAGTTTGACGTCGAAGGGAAGTTCGATTTCCACCATGCCGTGCTCGACGCGCGTCAGCTCCGCGCCGATCGTATGCATGGCCGCCTGGCGGGAAAAATTCTGGCGGATCCGTTCCCGGAAATCGCCCCTGTCGGTGTCGTTCATCGCAGTCCCTCTTACAGCCGCGAAAGTGGCATGGCCGGGCGGATTCGACAAGCTTGCAATCCGGCTCACTGAGCTTTTGTCTCAAGCTACGGCTTTTCGATCACGCGGTTTCCAGGCGAATAAATTTGCTGTCCCTGCGAAACGACTGGCTACTCCATCGGAAGCCTGCGCCGACTGAATTTTCGTCTCGTCGTGTCCGTCATCTGTGATCTCGAAACCTCTTCAGGAGAAGGCTCGACGGGAGTATAGTTGCTGAAACCTGGGGGCGAGCCTATGACGAAATTTTCTCAATCTATGGGCGACTACGAGGCGTGGTTGGCAAACGAGCTGCAGGGCGAGTTCGTGCAGGACGATATCGACGAGAAACACCGGAAGATGTGCGAGGACGCCTTCGTCTTCTTGCGCGCCACCTACTGGCGTTGGGCGGAGATCATCTACGATGTCAGGCCGGAGCTTGCCGGCATGCCGCAAGTGCTGTCGGTCGGCGACACGCATCTGGAGAATTTCGGCACCTGGCGGGATATCGAGGGGCGGCTCGTCTGGGGCGCCAATGATTTCGACGACGCGGCGATCATGCCTTACGGGCTGGATCTCGTGCGGCTGGTGGCGAGCGCCGTTCTGGCTCAGCCGGACGACGGGATTTCCGGCAGGGCGATCGCCGAGCTCATCCTCGCCGGCTATGTGCGCGGTCTCGATCACCCGGCTCCGATCATCCTGGAGCGCGATCATCCTTGGCTCCGCGACAAGCTTTTGCTTTCGGAAGATGAACGGAACGATTTCTGGAAAAAATGGGACAAGCGTAAGCCCGGCAAAAAGCCGGCACCCGGCAGTTTTGTCGAGGCCTTGAAAAATGCTCTGCCGAAGGGTTCGGGAAGTGTCACGCCGGTGCCGGTGACGAAGGGGACGGGAAGTCTCGGGCGGCCGCGTTTCGTCGCCTATGTGAAGGAGTGGCGCGGCGGACCCGTGTTGCGTGAAGCCAAGGCGCTTGTGCCCTCCGCCTGGTCGCTGGCAAGGTCCGGAGATCACGTCATCAGAACCGGGGTCATCGCCGCCGGGCGGATGCGCAGCCCCGATTCCCATTTCATGGTGACCGGTCGCATTCTCGTTCGCAGGCTTTCGCCGAACAGCCGCAAGATCGAGATCAAGACCGATGCGAAGACCCTGTTGAACGGCTCGATGCTGGAATTGATGGGCTTCGAGATCGCCAACTGTCATTCAGATGACGCAGCAAGTGCTGCGGCAATTCGCAATGACCTGCGTTCCCGCGGCGAGGACTGGCTCTACGAGGCGGCACGGGCAGCCGCGGAAGCCATTGAAAGGGACTGGAAGGCTTATCGCAGCAAAGCTTGTTGAGCGATCCGCACGATATGCTGGTCCCATGCGACATCGCTATGGGTCGAAAGGAAGTCGCCGTCATAGGATGAAACGGCAAAGCCACCGGGAGCAGGCGCAATGCCGGCGGCATCGGGAATGCTTTCCTCGCGCAGCACCTTGCCCGTTTTCGCATCGATGGTGACGGACGCACCGGCGACCGGCGAGGTGACGCCGACGAGCCCGTCCTTCCGGTTGACCGCGATCGCACCGACATAGTTGGCAAGCCGCCGTGTCGTCTCCTCGGGCAGATCGATGAAAACAAGATCCTCGCCCTTGGCGAAATGGCCGACGAGCGGCGGCAGATCCTTGCGGTGCCCCTCGTACTGGCAGGCAAACCAGATGCGGCCGCCGGCGTCGATATCGACATGCCGCGTCGAGACTGAAGACCATTGCGGCGGCAGCGCATGTTTTTCGATCAGTACGCCGGTCGCCGCATCGATGAGCGCCAGCGACGGCTGCATCTTGCCGAGATTGAGCTTGGTGCGGCCAAAGTCCGGATGGGTCTCGATGCCGCCATTGGCAACGATCAGCATGCGGCCATCATCGGAAACCGTCATGTCATGCGGGCCGACGCCATAGGTTTCATATTCGCCGATGCGGACGAAACGATTCGTCGCGTCGTAGAGGCCGATCATGCCCCTGTTGTTGTCGAAGTCGTTCTCGCTGGCATAAAGCAGCCGGCCATCCGGGGAAAAAGCGCCGTGGCCGTAGAAATGCCGGCCTTCCGGCGAGGTGATGACGATGGGTTCGCCCTTGTTCCAGGGATCGAAGATCATGGCGAAAGTGCCGGGCCGGCGGGCGAAGGCGACTGTGTACCCAGTTGCGCTGCAATGGGCCATGCCATGGGCGCGGGCGGGAAGCACCACCTGATCGACGATCTCGCCGCGTTCGGTGACCGTTGCCACGGCAAAGGAGCCGTTGGCAGCACGGATGCCAGAGGCATAGACTGCATCCGCGCGGTCGAGCGCCAGCAGCGCCTGCGGTTTCAACGCGGCCAGGAAGCCGATGCCGGCGGCCTTGATGAAGCTGCGGCGGTCGATGGCGGCGCTGCGCCACATCGGCTCAGTCTCCGTCCGAGAAGGAGAAGCCGGCCGAAAGGCCGATCGCGGCGCCATACTGGTCGCTGATCGTGGTGATGAGGTCGCGGCTTTCTGTCAGCAGCGTATCGAGCTTGGCCTTTTCCGCATCGCTGACGGCGACTTCGATATCAGGGTTCAGCTTGGAGACGCTGTCGATGATCGTCTTGAGCTTGGTGTCGATCGCATCGGCAACCTGTTTCTTCTCCGGCGGCAGCAGCTCGGCCATGCCGGCCTTCTGCCAGAGCGTCCGGATGCCCTCGAGATTGGCGGCCATGGACTTCCAGGTGTTCTTCGAACGCCAGTAGATCGCCATGCGCGGACGGGCCGGCGTATCCTTGCCCTTGTAGAACTGCTCCAGCCGCTGGTCGCGGACATTTTCAGCGCCGTGGACGAGGATGCCGAGAAGGGCGGTGACGGCCTCCTTGTTGTCCATGAAATCGTCGCTCTGCGGGCCGGGATGCTTCCAGCTCGCCTGCACGCCGTCAGGCTTCTCCCAGGCCGCGACAACTTCGCCAGCCTCGCGCTGGATATTGCCGGCGACGGCCTGGCCATAGAGGCAGCGGAAGCCGCCCTTCTGGTTGATCAGGTCGTCGGAACCATTGCCGTAAAGCACATATTCCAGCGCGGTCAGGCCCTGCAGGGCTACACTCTTGCCGGCGATGGCATCGACGGTTGCGTCCTTCGGATCGGCCTTGGCGATCAGCGCCTGAACCTGCTTAAGGCCGACGCCCTTGCGGTCGGGATAGAAGAGAATGTGCTCGAAAAGATTGTCCTGAATGACGGGGCCGGTCTGTACGATCTCGATCGTCGACCAGTAACGGATCGTATCGTCGAACGTCGATTTGGCGCGATCGAGCGTCTGCTGCGTACCGGAAGCGCAGAGGTCGTTCATGGCGGTCGTCAGGCGTGCGGCCGATTGCTGCATGTTGCGGTAGCCGGGACGAATGACCTCGTCCACGGCACGCTGCATGACCGATGGCACGGCATCCTCATTGAGCCCTGATGCGGGCGGCGCGGCGCTCTGGGCGGCAGCCGATGTGGCAATGCCGGTCAAGGCGAGGCAGAGGAGGGTGTGCCAGGGGCGCATTAAAGTGACTCCAGGAATGTAATCAGAGCCTCTCTATCGTCTTTTGACAGCGAGGAGAATGCGTTACGGGCTTTTTCAGCTTCGCCGCCATGCCAGAGAATTGCTTCGGTGAGATTTCTGGCGCGGCCGTCGTGCAGGAAGAAGCTGTGTCCGCTGACAGTCCGGGTCAGTCCTATACCCCATAGCGGTGGCGTGCGCCATTCACGTCCGCTTGCAAGTCCCACTTGTTGTCCGTCGGCCAGATCGTCGCCCATGTCGTGCAGCAGGAAATCGGAATAGGGCCAGATGAGCTGGAAGGATTGCGCCTTCCCGGCCGTATCGCGGCGGGTGACGAACTTCGGAACATGGCAGGAAATGCAGCCCGAGTCGTAGAAAAGCTGCTTGCCGCGCAACGTATCGGCGAAGCTTGCCCTACGACGCGCCGGCACGGCAAGGTTCTCCGAATAGAAGGTGACGAGATCGAGTACGGGGCCGGGCGCCTCCTCGTTACCGAGTCGTTTCTGCACGCCATCAGGCATGGCGAGGCACTTTGTCTCAGCGGCGGTACAGTCGCCATGTGCGTCAGGCGCATCCGGCGTCGAGATGCCGACATCGTTGGAGAAGGCGTCGGCGCTCTGGTCGCGCACATTGGCGTTCTGTGCCTTCCAGCCGAAACGACCGAGCGCGATCTCGCCGGTGCGATGGTCGCGCACGATGGCGGCCTTGCCGGATATGCCGTCGTGATCGAGATCATCGGGATCGGCATGCGCGAGAATATCTGCCGCGGGAATTGCCTCGATCAACCCGAGGCCGATCATCGCCGGGGCGACGCGTGCAGAGATCGTCGTCGCCGGGTCGAGCGGGCCATAAGCAAAGTCCTTGACGGAATAGACGGGCCTGCGCAGGCTCACCGTTTCGCCGCCCGCAAGCGTCACCATCTCTTCTGTATAGTTGATGGCAACCTTGCCTTCGGCGGCAAGGCCGGGAACGGCGAGATCCTGAAGCTGGTGACCGTAAACCGGATCGGGGAAATTGACGATATCGGCATCGGCGATCGCTTTTTCTTCCTCGTGCGTCTTCGCGGCACGGCCGAGCCGCAGGAACATCGAGGTGGCGCTCGGACCACCCTCGGGCGGTTTGCCACGGCCATCGTTGAGATGGCAGCTCATGCAGGAGCGGGCATTGAAGAACGGGCCGAGCCCGTCAGATGCCTGCGTCGAGGAGGGCGCGGAAACCCAGAGCTTGCGGAAGAGCGCATTGCCGAGCCGGAAATTCTGTTCTTCCTCGAAGGGGATATTGGCCGAAATATGCGAGAAGCTGTCTTCGTTGACCGGATCGATGGATGTTGCCGCACCTGCCTGCATAGCTTCGTAGGGCTCGGCCTTGCTGAAATCATGCGTCGGCCTGACGATATCGGCGACGCGCTTCAGGTCGGCATCGGAAAGATCGGTCCGTCCGGTCGGAAGATCGAAGGCGCCGGCGATCGCGACGGGAAGCCCGGCAAGCGAGGCGCAGAAAGCTGCGCTGACAAGGAGACGGCGGGCCGGTTTATGCGACATTTCAAGGGTCCGGGCCGCTCCGGTTCCAGAGCGGCCCGCCTTTTTGCTTATTTGAAGACAGCGTTAGGATTATCCAGGCTGTCGGAACCTTCAAGCTCGACGGTGCCGAGGTCAAGTGCGGCAATGACGCGCTGGACCGACTTCGTCTGGTCGATGAGACCGTCGATGGCAGCCTGGACGACAGCGTTGCCTTCCTTATTGCCCTCACCGATCATCTGGTCGTACTTCTCGACCGTCTCGCCGCGCTTGGCCATGGCGTGCATGGCATCCAACGTCTTGTTGAGCTTGCCGGTCATCTCGGCGTCGAGAGCCTTATCCATGGCTGCGACGAGATCGTGCAGCGACGGGCCGGTCATCTTGGTGCCGTCGACACGCGTATATTCACCCGTATAGGCGGCAGCGATGCCGATCGCATCGTTGAGATGCGAGTTGTAGGTATTGTCAGAGAAGCAATCGTGCTCTTCTTCCGGATCGTGCAGCAGCAGGCCGAGCTTCATGCGCTCGCCGGCGAGCTCACCGTAGGAGAGCGAGCCCATGCCCGTCAGGATGGCAGCGAGGCCAGCCTTCGGATCGGCTTCGACATGCTTGGTGGCTTCGCCATCCGCCGCCCAGTCACTGGTCATTTCCTGCAGGTCGGAAACGAGCAGCGTGGAAGCCGACTTCAGATATTCGGCGCGGCGGTCGCAATTGCCATGCGTGCAGTTCTTCAGATCGTAGTCGCTGGCGGGACGCTCGCCGGCGCCAGGCCCTGTGCCATGCAGATCCTGGCCCCAGAGCAGGAATTCGATGGCGTGGTAGCCGGTCGCGACATTGGCTTCGATACCGCCGGCCTCGGCCAGCGTGCCGGAAAGGAATTCCGGCGTCAGCTTGGAAGCATCGACGTCCTTGCCGTCGATCTTGATCGTCTTGTTGGCGATGACATTGGCGACATAGAGAGAGTTCTCGTCGCTTTCCGTGCCGTAGGAGGGATCCACGTAATCGATCAGGCCTTCATCGAGCGGCCACGCGTTGACCTTGCCTTCCCAGTCGTCAACAACCGGGTTGCCGAAACGGTAGACTTCGGTCTGCTGGTAGGGAACGCGCGCCTTGATCCATGCGTCCTTGGCAACCTTCAGCGTCTTATCATCAGGTGCCTTCAGAAACGCGTCGATGGCCGCGTCGAGCGCCTTGGCTGTTGTCAGCGAGTCTTCGTACTTGGCATGAGCGATTTCGGCATAATGCTTGACGACAGCGGCTGCGTCGGTTGCCGCATGTGCGGGAAGAGCGAGCAGGGCGGCGGGGGCAATCGCCAGCGCGGCTGCTCGGAATGTGCGGTTGAGCTTCATAGTCCTCTCCTGTGACGGATTTCCGTCTGAATCCGGCGTTCGTCTCTTCGCGCAAAAGCAAACTGGTGTCAAACACTCTAGTTTGGAATGGTTTTAAGGATGGATTTCCGCGATCATTCTGTCTGTTTGAAAAGCATTTGCTTGAAAATTCGGCATGACGCACGCTATTTATCGTGCGCTCTGCTCAATCCTTCATCTGACCCGCCGAATACTCCCTCATCCGACCGGCCTTCATGCGTCATCACATCAGGCATTTCATTCATCGTCACGAGCCGAAGGGCGCATTCCATGCGCACCTTAAGTCTGGAATTGGCGCCGTTATCGGCATGGTTTCAGTCGGTACACTTGCCATCACGACAGGCATTCCGCTGCTGATCGCGCCCTTCGGCGCAACGGCGGTGCTGATCTTCGGACAACCGAAGAGCCCGCTTGCCCAACCGGCCAATGTCATCGGCGGCTATGTCCTTGCTGCTGCAGTCGGTGCCGCAGCCGCTTTCTTCTTTCCGGGTCTATGGTGGGGCGCGGCAATCGCCGTCGGCATCGCGATCGCCGCCATGCTGGCGCTGAGGGTCACGCATCCGCCGGCAGGTGCCGTTCCGCTTGTTGCTCTCGGCTCGCATCTCGGCGGATTGACGCTTTTTGCAGTCGTGCTGCTCGGTGGCGTTCTGCTGGTTGCGATCGCCGTCGTGCACCATCTCATCCCACCGCGCCATCAATATCCGCTACGAGCGCCGTCGCCGTAAGGCTTAGCCTTTCCTTTTGAGGCGGCAGAAGAAGAAGCCGTCGGTATCCGTCGAGGCCGGCGTCAGGGTGATCGTCTTGCCGTCGGAAGAGCGCGGGTGCGCGCTCTCCTTGCCGAACAGGCTATCCCAGGCAGGCAGAGCACCGACGATTTCGAAATCGCCGTTGTCGGCGGCAAAGCGCCGCACCTGCTCTTCATTTTCCTGCGGCAGTACCGAGCAGGTAACGTAGATGAGTTCGCCGCCGGGGCGCACGAAGCCGCTTGCCTGCTTCAGCGCGTCCTGCTGCTGGGCGGTGCGCTCGTCGAGGTTCTTGGCGGTCAGCCGCCATTTCGTATCCGGCCGGCGGCGCCATGTGCCCGTGCCGGTGCAGGGCGCATCGACCAGCACCTTGTCGCAGCGGTCGCGCAGGCCGGACAGGCCCTTGGCATCGTCATGGACCTGGACATTGCGCGTGCCGGCGCGCTTCAGCCGCTCGATGATCGGCGCGAGCCGCTTGCGGTCGGCATCATAGGCGTGGACCTGGCCCTTGTTGTGCATGGCGG
>Ga0207425_1000491_pt1 | contig 24771 bp, 23 predicted proteins | sample AraplaF_Col_mTSA_FD_184255 | JGI IMG/M metagenome (GOLD analysis project Ga0207425, IMG submission 184255) | Arabidopsis root microbial communities from the University of North Carolina, USA - plate scrape MF_Col_mTSA (SPAdes) (version 3) | ecosystem: Host-associated > Plants > Roots >...
GTGCTCGGCCCGTTCCAGGGTAAGCCGGCCTGCGTGCGCATTCCCGTTGGCCGCGGCGTTTGCGGCACGGCAGTCAAGGAAGGCGCCTCCATTCTGGTGGAGGACGTCCATGCGTTCCCCGGCCATATCGCCTGCGATGCCGCATCCCGGTCCGAGCTCGTCGTCCCCGTCCGCAACGGCGACCAGATCGTCGGCGTCATCGACCTCGACAGCCCGCTTCCCGCCCGTTTCGATGCCGACGACCAGGCAGGGATCGAACGCCTTGCGGAGATCTTCGCCGCGGCAACTCGCTTCTGAGTGGACGATCCCTTTAGGCTTGGCGACGCTCCTCCGGTCGCGTTTGATCCTGTATTCACCTTCGGGGAGATCGTGCTAGGTCACTGATCGAACGACGCTTGCGTTCAGGCTAGGCCGGTTGTTGGGAGAGAACCATGAAGAAGCAGGCTGCGTGAATGACGAAATCTTGATTGCTCACGCGGTTCCCGGAGCTTCGGACCAGCCTATCTGCTTAGCGATGACACGAGCCTGTAATGGGGGTCTGATGTCGTTATCGGTATGGGGGTAGATAAAATGTCCCAATTTCGAAAACTGCTGGCAGCCGGGGCAGCTGTCGTCGTCATAGCCATGGCATCGTCCTGCACGACGAGCTCGGATAGTTCGATCCAGACCGGCTCGGTCGGGTATGGGCAAAGCGCCGACTTTGGGCTCCGACCGGCGTGCCTGGGCGGATTTGGCAACGATAGACCCTGCAGTTATTGACAAACTGCCGAGCCGCCGGACAAAGCTCCGAAGTTGACTGAACGCTGGATCGCTAGTGCAGCGGACCGAGGGAACGACGGCTTTTGCCATTGAAGTCATTGAAAGCGATCCAATATTGTCAGATGAATAGAGGTGATGCGAAAGGACGCAGTTTCCTGTGATGGCGGAGCTTCGCATATCGTTGCCGATGACATAGAGTGCAAGAAATCGATAATCGCTTGATCACGCCACGCCGACCTCGCTTAGGAGGCGGCACATTTTCATAACCTATGGGAGCTGCATGATGGAATATCGTCGTTTGGGGAAGTCGGGTCTGAAAGTGAGCGAGTTCTCCTTCGGATCGTGGGTCACGTTCGGTAAGCAGGTCAATGGCGGCGACGCCGTCGACCTCATGAAGCTCGCCTACGACAATGGGATAAACTTCTTCGACAATGCGGAAGGGTACGAAAGCGGCAAGTCCGAAATCGTCATGGGCGAGGCGTTGAGGTCGCTAGCCTGGAGCCGCGACAGCTACGTCGTTTCGAGCAAAGTCTTCTGGGGCGGCCAGAAGCCGACGCAACGCGGCCTGTCGCGCAAGCATGTGACGGACGCCTGCCACGCAGCGCTGAAGAGACTGCAGGTGGACTATCTCGACCTCTATTTCTGCCACCGCCCGGATATCGACACGCCGATCGAGGAAACCGTCCGGGCGATGCACGATCTCGTCGCCCAGGGCAAGGTTCTCTACTGGGGAACGTCGGAATGGTCCGCGCAGCAACTAACGGAAGCCTACGCCGTTGCCCGCGACCTGCGCATCACGCCGCCGACCATGGAGCAGCCGCAATACAACATCTTCGAACGCCAGAAGGTCGAAGCCGATTATCTTCCGCTCTACGACCTGATCGGCCTCGGCACCACCATCTGGTCGCCGCTCGCCTCGGGCGTCCTGACCGGCAAATACAATGACGGCGTACCGGCCGACAGCCGCATGAACCTGCCAGGCTACGAATGGCTGAAGGAAAAATGGTCCACCGACGCCGGCCGTGCCCAGCTCGCCCAGGTTCGCGAACTTGCCAAGCTCTCGGACGAGATCGGCCTGTCGATCACGCATCTCGCCCTCCTGTGGTGCCTTGCCAACAAGCATGTCTCGACCGTCATTCTCGGCGCATCGCGCGCGAGCCAGCTGCAAGACAATCTCGCGGCGCTCTCGTACAAGAACAAGGTGACGTCTGAGGTGCTGGAACGCATCGACAGCATCGTCGGCAACAAGCCGGAAGTACCGCGCCGCTTTTAGGCGGGGCGAAGCCATACAGACCGAGCATCTAGCCCTTATCCTTGTTCCAATACGAAATGGCCGGATCTTTTGGTTCGGCCATTTCATTTTATTGACCGCGCGCCGGAACGAGCCGCGGTCCGCCTTTGCAACACCATTACAAGGAAGGGCAGAATCGGACGAAAAATGTATCTGTCACAGGCTGATGGTCACCGTAGTTCCCGTCGGACTACCTTCGAGAGTTACGCTCCCGCGGTGACGGGTCACGATCTGCTTCACGATGCTCAATCCGAGGCCGGCGCCCGTGCTCCGCGGCGTGACCCTGTAGAATGGTTCGAACACGAGGTCACGATGCGCTGCTGGAATTCCCGGGCCTTCGTCCGAGACCGAGATTCCTCCGCTTTCGGACACGCGAACCGATATCGTGCCGCTATTTCCGCCATGGTCGATCGCATTGCGCACAAGGTTGCCTATGGCGCGTGCTATCGCCGATCGACTTGCCAGCCGATACAGCTCGTCCACTTCACTGTCGAACGAGATTTCATATCCATTTCTTATGGCAAGCGGGGCTTGGTCGGCGACGACGTTCCTGGCGATTTCCACCAAGTCGGCTTGTTCAAACGGCTCCGGAGACTGCTCACTCCGTTCGAAGTCGAGCAATTGCTCCGCCGTCTCCCGCAGACGCCCGATGTCATCCATCATGGTCTCGCGCGTGCTTCCTTCCAGGGTCGTGTCGATACGCGTCTGCATGACGGCGATCGGCGTGCGGAGCTCGTGTGCGGCGTCAATCAGGAAACGTTCTCTGGCTGCGAATTGCTGCTCGAGGCGCTCCAGGACGGAATTGAACGCATGGATAAGCGGAACGACCTCGCTCGGAACCCGATCCACCGGCAGACGGGATCCTGGCTGGCGCGGGTCGATCTCCGGCGCTTTCCGAACGACGTCGCTCAACCCTGAGAGCGAACGCCTGACCAGTCGCGGCACGGCGAAGAAGAGGGCGGGCAGGGTAACTGCAAGCAGCGGCACGTAGATCTTGTATGTGCCGCCAAGCATCGTGAGGAATATCGACTCGTTTCCGTTGCGACCGCCATAAAGCACCCGGATCTCGGTCGTATCGATCTCGATGTCGTCGACTGAAGCCGGTACAGGGGTGTTTGCTCCCATGCCGCGAATGTCGGCGTCCTTGATAAGCGGCACGAACTTGGTCAGCTGTATGTACGCAGCTGGAATATTTCCATATGCCACTGCCGTTCCGTCCGGGGCCGCGGCGTAAAAAAAGAGATTGGGGGTATCATTCTTCAACGCTCGGAGCTGTTCGCTGTCTTCGATGCGAAGCCCTCGTCCGGGTTGGTAGTTCAAGGACCCTTCCAGGGCATTCAGAAGCCGGTGCTCCATGCTGACGTTCGGAGAAAGGATCATCGCCCCGTAGATGCACAGCCCGACGATCACCGATGCCGTAGTGCCGACGAATAGCAGGCTGAGCTGCCAGTTCAGTCTCCACCACAGCGATGTATTCGGAAATCGCATCAATGTTCCTTCAACAAGTATCCGACCCCGCGGATGTTGTGAATGGACACGCCGGCTTCCGCGTCAGTTAGGCGTTTTCTCAGTCGCGACACGTGAGCGTCCAGCGCGTTGGATTGGATCGTCTCCTCGTAATTGTAGATTTCGGTTTCCAGCGCCGATCTGAGGACGGTCTTACCTTTTCGCTTCGCAAGGGTAACGAGCACCATCAGCTCTCGACGAGGCAGATCGAGCTGCAGCTCGCCGACCATGACGTCCATCCGGATCGGATCCACGGTCATCCGTCCTGCGATTATGGACGGCTCCGCCAAGGCCGACGGGCGTCGCAATACCGCCCGCAGTCGAGCGAAAAGCTCCTCCATCAGAAACGGCTTGCCCAGATAGTCGTCGGCGCCGAGGTCCAGGCCCGCGATCCGTTCCTTCGGTTCGTTTCTGGCAGTTAGCACGATGACCGGCGTCACGACGCCGGCGCTTCGTAGCCAAGGGATGAATGTGATGCCGTCGCCATCTGGCAGGCGTCTATCGAGCACGATCGCATCGTAGGTCTGTTGTCGAGCCAGTTCGATTGCATCCCCAAGAAGAGCGGTGTGGTCTACCGCGATGCCCTTCTTGCTAAGCGAGGCCGCAACCGCTTCCGCCAGCCTTGTCTCGTCTTCGACCAACAGGATCTTCATGTCTCATCCACCTTTCCGATCCTATGTTCGCGACGACCATTACGACAGGATTACGGCGTGAGCGTTCGAACGAAGGAGGACATGGGTCGCAGCGAGTTGAACAGGGCGGATTCCATGAGAGATTGCCGACCACCTCTGAATAAAAAACTCCAGGCGCGTGGCGCCTGAAGTTGTTTTCTGATCGGCCTGCGCTGAAGGAAGTCGGACCTCTGTCCGACCAGATCGGCTTTCGATTGGCTGCAATTAGGGCCTCATCTCTCAATCAAGAGATGTAAAATTGGCCTTCTTCTCAAATGCTGACCGGGTTTAACCGCAAGCTACATCTGAATGTGCCGCGCCACTAGGTTTGTCATTTGACGATGCTAATAAAACTGTAGAATCAATGGCCCTCTTTTGCGCCCGCACCACTGGAAATGACATTGCGCCAAACTGTTTGTCATTGCAGGGTTTTTGGGTAGGCGAAGACGGCCCGACCGATCAAGGTCGAGCCCACCTTCACAGTCTTCCTGTGGTGGTGGCTCCTGACAGTCTCAGAGGCGTGGCCAGGTCTGCGATTCACACACGACCTTCAGCACGCAGCCCTTCAGCTTCAGTGCGTTGCCGGAGAGCGTCAAGGAGCCGTCGTATGTCTTGTCTGCGGCGGGATCGGTAATTTTGCCTTGGTAGCTCCCGTCCTTGCCCCTAAAGGTACCGATCTGCTTTCCAGCGTGCTTGCCGGACTTAAGCGTAATGCAGTAACCGTCGCCGCAAGACGTGATCGCGGCGGTGTCTCCAAGCTCCGTTTTCCAGTTTCCCACGATCGGATCTTCTGCGTGGGCGATGGCGGGTAGGGCTGCGAGTGCGACGATGGCAATGAGCATGAGTTTCATGACGGTTTCCTTTGCGATTAAATTTCTGTTGGTTTCATTGTCTGGCACGGTCGCCGTTGTCTTGCGTTCGTTCCTGACCTCCGAGTGCCAAGCCGAGACGTTCCAATTCGGCGGTGAAGCAGAAAACAGAGAAACGAACCGCAAGAAGGAGGAGCCCACGCCAGACGAATCCGCCCCGGACCCCATCGCCTGCATGGCCAGCAGCCATGAATATCGCGCCCGAGGCCTCTTCATCAGAGCTTTCTCCCGGCCGCTCTATGAGGGGCATACGTCCCAGAAGCCAGTCGTTTTGGCAGGAGTCGTGTAGTACCAGCAATATCCCGGCTTGGGAGGCGAGCCCGCTATCGAGGCCGCTGTCGCCCCGGCGACGAAGCCTATCGCGGCACCGGCGGCGATCGCCCCGCCTGGCCGCCAGTAGCGATGGGGAGCTACGACAACGACACCGCGGCGTGGTGCGGGGCGGTAACCAGGAGCTGTTCTTGCCCCGGCGGCGCAGCCGCGTGGTCCGCACGCCGCCGCCGCACAACCTCCAGGTCCGCACGCGGCTGCTGCTCGTCTCGCCTCCGCGGGCGAGGCGCCGAATATTGGCGCAGCGGCGAGCATCAGAATCGATAGTGTCGCGAGTAGATTGGCGGCCGGTTTGAGAGGGGTCATCTGTGATCTCCTTATTGGATTCGCGGGCGCTCCACCGCCTGCGACAGCAGGAGTTACTTCGGGAACAGGAAGGTCAGGGCCACGCGCAAGCCCAGACCACTGGGGCCGTTTTCCGGCGCATCCGCCCAATAGCGAATGCCAGCCGTGAGGCTGATCGGTTGCTTGTCGATGGTGATCAGCTTGGCAACGGTGAAGTTGATCGGAACGGACCAGTCTTTCGTTTCCCAGTCGTAGGTGGATTCCGTGTTCAGCGAGAACGTCCAGGCATCCTTGGTCGTGTAGGAGATGAACGGCTGGAGAAATGTTGAACTCACGTCCGGCCGATCGCTCTGACCTGCGAATGACCAGATGTGGTTCCCAAGCATCCCGAGCGTCCAAGGCCCTTCTTGCTTGAGAACGACCGCCGTCGGTCCCGCGCCCCACTTGCCGGTACCAAGCAACTCGTCCGTCGCCGTTGGAATGAGAAACGCCGGTCCCGCACCCCAGATGATGCCGCTCTCGGTCGGTTTCGAAGGCGAAACGAAGAAGCTCTGGGTGATGTCGCCCAGACCGAACTGCGTTCCCGACGGCCCGGCGATGTCGTTCTGCCAAGTGACCGGAAGAATGGTGCGCGAGATGACGTTCCAGTCCTCATTGATGGCGAACGGGATGACAGGCTGGATGTTCAGCGTCGCCTTGTCGCCATCGTCCGGGCTGTAACCGTGATCGTAGTTAAACTGGAAGGGGACGCTGATCAGCGAGGCGATCGGATTGGAGAGCTTCTTCGCCAGGTCTTCGTTCGACTGAGCATTTGCCAAACTTGGACCGAGCCCGAGCGCCAGCAGGATCGCCGTGCAAGCCGTTATCTTCATCGATGCCGTCTCCATTGAACCACAATCTCACGCAAGCGTCGGCCTAGAAGTGAAACGCCACGCCGATGATCGGCCCAGGTCCATCCGCTTTCGCTCTCGACCACCTTGGCTTCCGGGATGCCCGGCGCGATGTCGGCCGTATAAGCCGAAGACGCAACGCCAAGGCCGGCGCACAACGCGACGGCCGGCAACAATAAAATCCGCATGTACCCCCTCATTTGCCTGAGACGGAATCGCCTCGATTTGCCGTCTGTGTCCTCGAAAAATATCCATGCAACCCGGCTATGCCTATGTAGGTTACAGTAGCCTCTGCCCGCCAATTCAGCGTTTGCAGCTCGGCGTCGGTTGGGTCTGGTCGCAATTCCTGGGCGCAGTCGACTGTGTCCCGTCTGGGCCTGCCAGGCTTCCGACATGGGTTGCATAGTTGTCGCGGGTGTCCTGATCAACCACAGCGACGGGTGCCGCGAGAACCAGACCGGCGACGTTGCCCGCCGCGGTCGCAGCCCCGGTGGTCGCCACCAAGATCTGATCGCCGAGTCCGACGTGGCTGTCGGTCAGTGTCTGCCCTTCGGAGATGCGCTGGCCGATGAGCTGAACGATCTGCGGAGACTCGGCGAACTTGCCGTGGTTCATGCTATCCCCTGATTTGATCTTCGTCAGATCGATGACCACGATCTTGTTGTCTTCCAGTTCCTTCTTGTAGGGCGCTTGCTCAGGATCGATGGCGCCAAGCCTGGATACGTCGCCCCAGACCCGACGCGAAAATGCCAGTGCTTTGTCGTCACGGGATACGAACAGCGTGAATTGCGGGTGCTGCTTACCCATGTCGACGATCTGCTGGCTGAAGACATCGACGTCGACGTCGGGCGCCGCCAGCATGACGTTCTTGAACTTCGCCGGCAGACGTCCGTTGCGAATGGCCATCTGGCGCAGGGATTCCAACGCCAGCCAGTTGCCCATCGAATGCGCGAGGATTGAGACTTCCTTTACCTCGGGATCCTTCGCAAGATATTGGAAGAGCGTCTCCAACGCGTTGCGGGTGTAGTTGGTGCTTTCACGGTCATAGCCGTACGCGAGCAGGCTACCGCGCGAGGGCCATGTCACCAGGACGGGCGCGCTATGAACTCCGGAGTCGTGGACGATCTGGGCAAAGCGATAGACCGCATCCTCGAACCGATTATTGAAGCCGTGAATGAACACAAGAACGCTGCCGTCCGGAGTCTTCCTGACGCTTGCGCTCAACCATTTCTTGGCTTCGTCAACGTTGAGATCATCGGCCTTCACGGTCGCAAAGTCGTTCGCCGGATTGGAGGGTAGCCTCTTCGGCCAGTTGACCTGTCCTTCCTTGCGATTCTTGCCCGGTGGAATGGATATCGTCATGTCGGCGAATGCGGGGGACCGCGCACGTTCTCCGTTGAACATTTCACCCGGCACGGTCGAACGGGAGCGGGTCGTGGCGATCAGCATGTCCACTTTCGCCGATTGCGGAGAGGTATCCGCCACCGGGGTCAGTACATCCTTCGGATGGCCGCCACATCCTGGAAGCAGCACAACTATCACGCCTACGATAAACCAACGAAACCAGCTCTTTGGAACCGACGCTACCCCACCACCGATGCTGCCCACAGATCGACCTCAATTGAAACCCAACAATCCGAAGCCAACAGCCGACTTCGGCCAAGCAAACCTATCTTCCAAAGGCGCGGAGCGCTCGTAACTTCTGGTATGTTCTGTGCCGTGACGGCCATCTTGGAGAAGCGACTAGGGCGGCGAGACTTGGTGCCCCTTCGTGGAAAGCATCATCGACGCCTCAACTTCATCCACTGCAGGAAGCCCGGCCTTCCTAATGTCGGCTATCAATCTCGCCCGATCCGCGGCCTGGAAGTTGCGTAATTTCAATTCGGCCACGATATTCGGAATGAAATCCGGGCGCATTTCGTTGAACCGCTTGGCCGCCCGGCGGGCATCGTCCATCATGCCCGCATCCACATAAATGACCGCCGCGACCGCATGATACAGGGGGAACTTCTGCAGGTCCGCCTGACTGATCTCTATGACGGCAGTTCCTGTGTCATGAAGCATATACGCTGCGAAGGCACGCATTCCGTGATAATAGCCCCCGCCACCGGGATTGAGCTCAATTGCACGATCAAGCAACGCTGCCCCGCGGCCCCATTGTCCGGCCTGCGCTACACGCGTGCCGAAGTCGCCTAGAAGTTCCGTGTCGTTGGGGTTGGTCTCCAACGCCTGTTCGCCAACCTTGAACGCCTCGGCGACCTTCTGGTTGAAGAACAGCGCGGTCATCAGAGCCTGGAGAGCACGGGTGTTGCCCGCGTCCAGTTGAACCGCGCGCCGAGCGGCGCTTAAGCTGCGCTCGATCGGCGCGGGCGCGCCCGGTCTTGGGTTGAAACGAAATCGCTCCTCGTCGAGATAGATGATTGAGAGCATCGCCCATGCTGTCGAGAATGCCGGATATTGCTCGACGGCGCGCTCGAGACAATTCCGCACGTTCGCATGCTGGTCTATCGTCAACTGCGCTCGATAGGCGTAGAAGGCCAGCGTGCAGGTGTACGCACCAACACCGTCAGGGGGGGGATTGGCTGCATCCGCCTGGGCCATGATCCCGTATGGCTGAGCAACTGCAGTCGCAACCTTATCCGCCACGTCCGACTGAATGCTGAACAGATCACGGACATGATTGTCGTCGTCATAAGTATTGGACCACAAAATCTTGTCGGTCTCGGTATCTACCAGGCGTGCTGTCACGCGCACCCGATGGCCTGAAACACGCACGCCGCCCGCGAGCAAGAATCGTGCCCCAATCGCCCGGCGCACCTGCGAGGCAGGCACGCCCGGTGAAAGCGAATTGGACGCCTCCCGCCCGAACACGTGCACCTCCTTGAAGCGAGGGAGGACTGTCAACAATTCCTCGGTCAGTCCGGCCGAGTAGAGTTCCGCTTGCGGTCCGTCGCCAAGATCGGCGAACGGGGCGACGACCAGGGTGGGGCCTACCTCGGATAGAAGCGTGTTCGGCCGGTTTGGAAGCAGGTGCGACGTGAACAGGATCATAGCGACAACACCAACGCCGAGCATTACGCCAGCTCCGATACCGAACGGCGTCAGGTGCTGCAGCCGGAAGCGCAGCCTTCGAGGTGCGGGTGTAGTGACCTCGGGCACAGGGACGTCATCCACTTTGTCATTCCAAATGAAGGAAGGCGCGTATCCTCCCTTGGGAATGTCGATCCTTATGGGATCATTCTGCCCTGCTACAAGATAATAGCGTTCCAGCAAACGCCGCAGACGCCCAGCTTCTATCCGAACGACGGGATCGTCCTGCTTAAAACCCTGCTTACGCTTGAAGACTTCGACCGCGATCGTATAGCCCTTGATGCGTTCTGCACGGCAAGCGAGCGTCTCTTCTGTCACGTATGTCAGGAACGCGGCACTTCGACCAGCACGTGGGAATTCGGGACTGGAGATAATAAGGTCCAGCTGACGACGAATGTCATCCGGAGCCGGAGCAGCGCGTAACAGAGGCGGCGCATTCTCGCCCCCCGGTGGCAATTTGTACTGCACGGCCTACACCTCACCCGCTCTTGAGGGTCGTCGATTGCAACTCATATTACCGTCTGCGAATGCAACCTACTGCAGAAACTGGTCGTCGTCCACAAGGATAGTCGAAGAGCTGCCCAGGGTTCTTTGCGCACCAAAGCAACGTGATCCGGTCGAAATGGCGGGACTCGTCAATTGCGGAGCTACATGCCGCGGGACCGTATACTACCGTTACATACCTTGCGCTTTCGCCCTCGCTGTACGCAGGTTTGATGCGAAACTTTCCTCACCAAGGTTAAACTACAATCGAGGGTAGGATATGTGCAGGTCAAACCGGGTCATACTTTTGCTTTCCTCAACTATCCTCGCAATAGCTGCGACCGGAGCTTTCGCCCAGGAAAGGCAAGCATACTTTGGCGAAACACACGTCCACACGGGGTGGTCGTTTGACGCCTACATCTTCGGCAACACGAAGAGCACTCCGGCCGACGCATACCGATATGCCAAGGGCGAAACAATCAAACATCCGCTGGGATACGACATCAAGATCGACACTCCGCTTGACTGGATGGGCGTAACTGATCACTCCGAATATGTCGGGACGGTCGCGCTTGCCAACACGCCGGGTTCAGCCATCAGCAAGCTTCCAATTGCGCAAAAGCTGATCGTTAAAGACCCGACTGATATAACGCGAATTTACCTCTGGCTCGGCGGAACAATTATCGACAAAGACCCAATCAAAGAGCTGATTTCGCCCAAGGTCGCCGGATCCGTCTGGAAGCAGAACATCGACATGGCCGATCAGGCCAACGAGCCCGGCAAGTTCACGGCCTTCTGTTCCTACGAGTGGACCTCGACGCCGAACAACCGCAATATGCACCGCAATGTCTTCTTTCGCGACTGCGCCAAGGTTCCAGAGGTCCCTTATAGCTCGATCGATTCGAGCGATCCGTCGGACCTTTGGAATTGGATGGACGGTCAGCGCAAGGCAGGCAACGACCTTCTGGCAATCTCCCACAATGCCAATCTCTCCGACGGCCATATGTTTCCGACCGACGTCGACGAGAAGGGCCGTCCCATCGACGCCGCCTGGGCGGCGTCGCGTGACCGTAACGAGCGCCTGAGCGAGATCAAGCAAATCAAGGGCGCGTCCGAGACTCATCCGACCCTGTCTCCTAATGATGAGTTCGCCAACTTTGAAATCCTCACCTATCTGCTCGGCGATCCCGCCGGCCGTTTCCCGACCGTCTCCGGCAGCTACATCAGACAGGCGCTCAAGGATGGCCTCGCGATGGCGGAGGCGAAGGGATTCAACCCCTACAAGACTGGATTTGTCGGCGGATCGGACTCGCACAATACCGGCGTGCCTTATCGCCAGGACAATTTCTACGGCGGCCATGCGCGCAACGACGGCGAGATCAAACAGCGCATGTCGGGCTACGTTTTTGCAGGCCTTGATGTCAGGCTTGAGAACCCGGCCGGTCTTACCGGAGTCTGGGCGGAAGAAAACACTCGCGCTTCGCTCTTCGATGCCATGCAACGCAAGGAAACCTTTGCCACCAGTGGACCCCACATTAAGGTCCGGTTCTTCGGGGGGGGCAATACAACCGACGTTGCCAAGCCAGACTGGGTGAAGACCGCGTATGCGGGCGGGGTGCCGATGGGCGGCGACCTGCCTCCACTTGGTGAAGCCAAAGCGCCGTCCTTTGCCGTCTGGGCCGTGAAGGACCCGACTTCGGGCAATCTCGACCGCATTCAGATCGTCAAGGGCTGGTCGAAGCATGGCCAGAGCTTCGAGAAGGTCTACGACGTCGCGTGGGCTGGTAACCGCACGCCCGATGAATTCACCGGCATCGTTCCACCGATCGGCAGCACCGTCAACATCTCTGACGCCAGCTATACCAATAGCATCGGCTCGGTGGAATTGAAGGGCACCTGGACCGATCCGGAATTCGATCCTAGCCTCGACGCGTTCTACTATCTGCGCACGCTCGAAATCCCGACGCCACGCTGGACGACGATCCAGGCAAAGGAACTCGGCATCGCGCCGCCCGACAACGTCGCGGCGACGGTGCAGGAACGCGCGTGGAGCTCGCCGATCTGGTATACGCCGACCCAGGAGCTGCGGGCTGCTGCCGACAAGGGCACGACCGTTGCGGACCTGAAGCAGCAAGGTGCGACGGCGCTTGATACAAAAGCCCTCACCGACCTCGTCGTCGGCAAGTCGAGCTGGGTCCGTAACAAAGTCACAGGTGAAGTCTTCAACATCGCCTGGACCACATCCGGCCAGCGCCTCGTCGGGAATGTCAACGGTTCGATCCCGAAGCCCAGCGAGATCGGGGACGTGCTGCATGGAGGCCTGACGGGGCAGGGTACTGCCTACGCGATCAAGGACGGGGCCATCGTCACCACCCTCAACAACGCTCCGTATGAGGCAACCGTCTACAAGCTGGGCGACAAATACTACGCCGCCCGCAGCAACGAGTTCGGCTTCGCGAACTACGAAGTCGTGCCGACGCCGCGGATGCTCGACCCCTTGTCCCAGCAGAAAGCACCGTTCTGAGTCGGGAGCTTCATTGACCGCGTGCCGACCGAAGTCGGCCGCGGTTGGACGGTCTTCTGGAGGTAACGGAGAGTCCCATGGTAACGAAAGCATCCGTCTGGCTGCTTTTGAGCATCGGCAGTGTGATCCTGACCTTCGCTGGGAACGCGCAGGCATGCGCCATCTGTTTCTCAGGACTGGTAGTCACGCCCGGCCAGAAGCTCGACGCCGCAGATCAGGCGGTGCTAGCCGCTCCCGTGGATGAGCAAGGACGGTTCCGTGTCATGGAAATCGTCAAGGGGGAGGGCACGGTCGGCGATGTCCTCGTGCAGCCCGGACTGTCCACCCCAGTGACTGAGGCGGTCATGTCAGTCGACGGCCTGACTGTCGCGGACGGAGAGGCGGCGAAACTCGAGAAGAAGCCCTTGCTTCTCCTCCACGACACGGTTTCCGAGAAATGGACAAGTTTGGGTGCAATGCCCATCGACTTTGCCGGGTGGCTGCGACAGCTCGCGCGGACGAAGCAAAGCGCAGCGACGCCGAAGAGAATTTGGCCGCAACTGACCCTCACATCCTCGTATCTGACGGACGCCGAATGGCGCGAACGGATTGTCGTCGTCGCGCCGCAACTCGAAAGCCCTGAACCTTTGGTGGCCGAGATCGCTTATGGCGAGCTGTCGCGCGCGCCATACGGCGTGACCCGGCTGCTCAAGCCAAAGCTCGATGCTGGCAAACTCGTGACCTGGACCAACGATCCGATATTGGCTTCCCGACGTCCAGCCTATACGTTGCTGTTGGGGATCGCAGGCGGTCCCGGTACAGCCGTCGCGCTTGAACAGCAAATCGACACGGCGATGAAAGCACGGGACGCAACCAACCTTTCAGCCTTGCTCGCGGCCGATCTAGAATTGCGTGGTGCAAGTCGCGTCGGCTGGCTGGAAACAACCTTCTTTGCCGATCGCCAGCGGACCCTGCCGGAAATCCAGGCGGCTCTTCTCGCGCTGAGCGTGCATGGTGGAGCCGACGGTGCCATCCCCCGCCAGCGGGTGGTCGAGGCCTATCGCTACTTCATCAAGGAGCGCAGCCAGATGGCTGGGTTCGTCGCCATGGAGCTGGCCGACTGGGAAGCGTGGGACGCGACAGCAGACTACGTCGCGATCATCCGATCGAAGGCAGTCAGAGACCCCGCCGAGCAGTTTGCCATTCTCAGCTATCTCAAACGCAGTCCGCTGACCACTGCTCAGGCAGCTTTGGGTCCCTCTGCCGATCAAAAACAATAGGTGTGCCGATGAAGGTTCTGTCCGACGCCCCGAGAAAAAAATGGCAGCGGTTTTTCAGCGAACCGCTTCTGCACTTCGTCGTTGCCGGCGTGGTTCTCTTTGGTGCCTATAGGGTTCTCGCCCCGGCACCTGAGGAAGCCTCCACCGATCAGCAGAAAATCGCTCTGACGAAGGATGATGTCCGTCAACTTGCGGTGACCTGGCTCGCGCAGGGCCGGCCACCACCGACACCGGATGAAATGCGCAGCCTCATGGATCAGAAGGTCACCGAAGAGATCTTGTTCCGCGAGGCCGTCTCCCTTGGCCTTGATCGCGACGATGAGATCATCAAGCGAAGGTTGGCCCAGAAAATGGACTTCCTAGCCGCCGACCTGGCGACGCTGGACGAGCCAAGCAACGCTCAACTCAAGGAGTGGTATGCGAAACGTTCAGACCGCTTTGCGGTTGCGCCACACCTGAGCTTTCGTCATCTTTACTTCTCATTTGACAAGCGTGGCGAGGCCGCTCGCGAGGTTGCCGAAGCCGCGATGCCGTCCATTTCCGGCAAACCCGCGGACTCGCTGGAGGCCGCGTCGGTTGCCGACCCGTTCATGTTCCGGAACTACTACGGCGATGCCACGCCCGATCAGATGGCCAAGGAGTTCGGACCGGACTTTGCCAAGGCGCTCTTCACCTTGAAACCGGGATCCTGGCAAGGGCCTATACAGTCCGGTTACGGGTGGCATCTCATATGGGTGGATTCCATCGAACCCGGACGGGTTCCTGCTTTCGAGGAAATCGCGCCTGCCGTCAAATCGGCGTGGCTCGACGAGCGCTACTCTGAGGTGAAGAGCAATGCCCTGAAGGAGATGCGTTCACGCTACGTCGTGACCTTACCCACCGTTACTGCGGACGATCTCCTGGGCTTGGAGGCGCCAGCAGGGATGAGCGCCCAGATAGAGTTGTCAGCCCAATGAGCGCTCCAATCAACTTGCCGATATCGCTCTGGCGTTTGCTGTTTGGGGTCGTCCTGGCGGCCCTCGTGTTCGTCTCGAGCGCCTCTGCCCATGAGATACGGCCGGCCTATCTACAGATCGATGAGATGGCGGCAAATCGCTACAAGGTGGTTTGGCGCACACCCATGTTGTCCGGTATGCGGCTCCCGATCGCCCTGCGGTTTCCGCAGACCGTGCGCAACGTGACGGAGCCGGCCGAGCGCGAGCTTCCGGACTCGCTGGTCGAAACGCGGGTGATCGAGATAGATGGCAGCGGCCTTGCTGGTCAGCGTGTCGAATTCGTCGGGCTGCAGGCGACGATCACCGATGTGCTGGTCCGCGTTCACCTACTGGACGGCACCGTCGAGACGACGATGATCCACCCGTCCCAGCCCTGGATCGACTTCGCCGCGACGCGCAGCCCGCTGGCCGCAGCAAAGGTCTACTTCGCGGCCGGCTTCGAGCACATCCTTCTGGGCGTGGATCACCTGTTGTTTGTCTTCGGTCTGCTGTTTATCGTCCGCTCGCGGTGGATGCTGGTGAAGACGATCACTGCCTTCACGGTCGCCCATTCCATCACCCTTGCTGTCGCGACGCTGGGCAAGGTCGAGATTCCGGCGCTGCCGCTCAATGCGATGATTGCGCTATCCATCCTGTTCCTAGGTCCCGAGATCGTCCGAGTATGGCGTGGGCAAACGAGCTTTACGATCCGCCACCCATGGGTCGTCTCCTTCGCCTTTGGGCTGCTGCATGGCTTCGGATTTGCGAGCGGACTGACCGCGCTCGGTCTGCCGCAGGGCGACATCCCGTTTGCGCTGCTGATGTTCAACCTTGGAGTCGAGGCTGGCCAGTTGGCGTTCGTGGGATTGATCCTCTTGCTCATCGCGGCGCTGAAATCGATCGAAATTCGATTGCCGCGCGGCCTGGAACTGATGCCCGCTTATGCGGTCGGGATATTGGGCGCGTACTGGACGATTGATCGCATCGCAGCAATGTTGGGGGGAATCGCATGAGGCGAGCGTTTATTCGGCATACGGTTCCTTTCGTCACAACGCTTCTCCTCTCGGCGGGGGCTGCCGAGGCCCATGTCGACTCGGGAGGTGCATATGGTGTCGCCGCCGGCTTCCTGCATCCGATAACTGGATTGGATCACGTCGTGGCGATGATCGCGGTGGGTCTGTGGGGTGCGCAGTTGGGCAAACCCGCAATCTGGCTGCTTCCCATCACGTTCCCGCTGGTCATGGCATTTGGCGGCTTCCTCGGCCTTCTAGGCATGCCCATGCCCGGCGTTGAGATCGGCGTCGCATTGTCGGGTGTGCTGCTAGGCGCGGCCGTTCTCACCGAAACCCGACCGCCGCTCTTTGCGGCCGCCATCCTCGTCGGCGTGTTTGCGATCTTCCACGGCTACGCGCATGGCGCAGAGCTGTCCCCTGGAGAAAACGCATTGTTCTTCAGCCTCGGCTTCGTGATCGCGACCGGACTGCTGCACGCGGTCGGCATTGTCATCGGCCTGCTGTACCAATGGCCGCGGGGCAAGATCACTGTCCGGGCTGCCGGCGGCGCTGTCGGCGCTGTCGGCGCGTTCTTCTTATGGAGTGCACTCGCATGACAAAGCCTGCGGCTCCCAGGAAAAAACGCGTCCATGTCGTGTTGGTCTTGGCCGGAGCGCTTGCAATTCCGGCCGATGCCAGTGCTCATCTGGTGAATACCGGACTAGGACCGATCTATGATGGTGTCGCCCATTTTGCGATGTCGCCGGAAGCCATTCTGCCCATCATCTCGCTTGGCATATTTGCCGGACTTCGGGGGGTTGTTCATGCTCGCGCCTCAGTCACGAGCCTGCCGGTCGCGTGGGTCGCGTTCGGCCTCCTTGGGATGCTGTTCGGCCCGGTTGCCATCAGTCCGGCCTATGAAAGTCTGCCGTTGCTGATGCTGGGAGGTCTGGCGGCGGCCGACATTCGAATGCCCGCGTGGTGTACGGCATTGCTCGCCGTCCTGCTCGGCGCATTTGAAGGCTACAATTTCGGCGCGGCGTACTCCGCCACCCGCGACGGTCTTCCTGCAGTCATCGGGTCGGTCGGCCTTGTCTTCGTTTTGATCGCCCTCGCCTCGGCTGCCGTCCTGAAAGCGAAGTGGAACTGGACGCGCGTTGCGATGCGGGTAGTCGGCAGTTGGACGGCGGCCAGTGGCATGCTGCTTCTGGGATGGGGGTTACGTTGAGCGGCGCAGCGGCATCGAGACCCTCTGTTGCGGTAGTATACGGCGCCAAGGGAGAAACTGGACTCATCATGTTTTGAAATTGCCTGCTGTGAGGCGACTTACGCAAATGGACAAGCCGGATGGAGAACGGTGTTGGATTCGTAAAGAGCTCCTTCAGGGAGCGCGCCAAAGTGATTGAGGAACTCGCCGCCCGCAACGAAGGGTTTCGCGACCTTTGCGACGACTTCCTGACTGCGCATGACGAGAAAGAGCAATGGGAACGATCACCCGATCCGGAGCGGGGGGAGCGCATCGCCGAGTATCAGGAGCTCATAGACGGCATGCGGATCGAGATCGAGCAGGCCCTCGACAGAGCGGCCATCGTGCCATTCAGACCACCACGACGATAACCGTCAATTCGCAATCGAAATGACCACTTCAGATCAATCGCTCCAGGAAAGGAACAATGATGAGAAAGAAAGTTGGCATCTTCACAGGAGCGGCGCTCGCCGCTTTCCTGTCCATAACAACCGTCGGCCGTGCCGACACCATCAGCTACGCGGACGCGGTGACGACCCTTGCCAAGGAATGTGGCTCGGACATCAAGAAGTTCTGCAGTCGTGAGAACCTCGGAAACGGCCGCATCCAGGCCTGCCTCGAGAAAAACGCATCAAAGGTCTCGCCGACCTGCACCTCGACGCTTGGCAGCGTCATGACGTCGATCGCTCAGCGCCAGGAAGCGCAAGCGTCGGTGTTCAAGGTCTGCCAGCATGACATCTCCCAGTACTGCAACAGCGTTAAAGGGGACGGGAACATTCTCTCCTGTCTCATCGAGACGAAACGCGTCGACAATAGAGAATGCAACCAGGCAATCAGCGATGCCGGATGGCGTTGATCCATGGCCAAAGACAGGGGAAACAAGATGATCGTTCAAGGACTTCATATCTCGGTGGCACTCGGCCTGCTTCTGGCTCCGTGTGTCGCTTCCGCCCAGCAGCTCGACAACAGTCAGATCATGGGCACGCTCGCACAAGTGAGGTCGGCAGCGCCTGCCGTCGATGTTGCTCTCCTCGTCGAGGAAGCTAATGCCAATGTGGGAAAGGGCGTCGCAGCGTTGCCTAACTGGAACAAGCTGTCGCAACTCTCGCAGTTGATCGTCGAGATCGATTTCGAAAACAATTCGACTGCCATCGAGCCGGAATCCTACCGCACCGTCGGACTGATCGCAGATGCTCTCCATCATCCGGACCTGTTCCGTTACAAGTTCTTGATTGTCGGGCATTCGAGCTCGACTGGAAATGCCAAGCACAATCTCGAACTCAGCCAGAAACGCGCCGACGCCATCAACGAAGCGCTGTCGACCACCTTTGCCGTATCACCTGATCGCCTCTTTTCAGTTGGTGCCGGAGAAGAGTGGCCGATCAATCCCGGTCACCCCGAGTCGGCCGACAACAGGCGCGTACAACTGATCAATCTGGGGCTTCTGAAATAGCGCCCTCCTAGGGAAAGTTTGGGAGTCAGACTGATGCTTAGATTATCCGACATATGCTTGATCGCAGTAGCGGCGGGGCTACTATCCACGTCTCCAACGTTCGCGCAGGACGCTATTTCAGCCCCCGCGCAGAAGACTATAGGTGCAACCAAGTCAAAGATGGTGCCGTCGCTTGCCGTCCTCAACTCCGCGGGAGCAAAGCTCGAAAACGGGAAACTCACCATGAGCGGCATCTCTGCAACCTCGATCGTATTCGCCGACCGTCCAGTGCGATCTGCGGGTCATGTCCTGACCTCCGAGTTTATCAAACAATGGGGCGAGGGGGCCGACAGCTTTGCCAAGGACCCTCCCAACGCGACGATTTCGGTCTTGAGCGGCAAGGGAGATACTGTCGAAGACGCCGTTGTCGTCCTGAAGACACCGAAGCTTGAGGGCGGAAACCTGACCTTTGAGGTCGCCGTCCTCGAAGGCGATCTCGCCGGAGCCGATGGCCCTGCGTCACTGTTCATCGACTGGTTTGCGGCCCGTGGTCCGTACGGGGGCGTCGCCGTCGGAGGGCGTGCTCCGGTCTGGCGTGGCGGCTGGTATGCCCACCCAGGCGCGTACTACGGTGCGGGCGTCGTCGCCGGCGCCGCAATCGGTGCGGCAGTCGCGGAGGATCGTCGCTATTACCCGCCACCGGCATGCGGATATTACCCCTATCCCCCCTGCTACTAGCACCAGGGCGAAGGAACACGGTGGGAGGTTTGCAAAGAGCCTTCCACCGTGGGTGACAAGACTGAGGACGTTGCGATTGGACCACCATCTATCGAACCCGAACCCGGTATTCGAAATCTTCGTCGGCACTGTGATTTTGATCATCGTCATCTTTGTGCACGGCGTCGGTATCCGGAGCGTCAGCCTTCAGTTCAGCAAATTCTGGGCGCACGTCACGAGCGCCACGCCGCGCTGGCGAATGAACCTGGTGCTGGCGGCGACGATCGCCGCGCTGGCGCTCCTGCATTTCGCAGAAACTCTGCTCTGGGCGGTTCCCCTCTATGTCAGGGATATCATCCCCTCGATGCGCGATAGCTATTACTACGTGCTGGAGAACTATACGACGCTTGGGGAGGGCAATGTCACTCTCCCGGATCGGTGGCGTCTGCTTGGACCGATCATAGCAATGTCGGGTTTGTTCACCTTCGGTTGGACGGGAAGCGTCCTGGTCAGCATCATGACCGACTTCGGCAAGTTCGACAGATTGCAGGCGAAGCGCGAGCGAGAGGAGGAGGACAAAGCGCTATGAGTCCGTTCGTCCGGGATAACGACATGCGGTTCGCCGTCGGCAACGCCGCCGGTGCGGGCAGGATCGTTGCCGAGCGTCACCTTTCAACGATCTTGGGAAAGCCATCTTCGCTCCGATTCCACTCGGGCACGGCACCGCTCAGTGCCACCTCGCTGCCCGACAGATCCGCTTTACGGCGCTGGAGTGAAGTCTGGAGCGGCGGCAACATTCAGCTAGACTGACGTACCGCTTCTGAAACGCGCCGGCCACCTCCGGCGCGATCGCTCGCTGGGGAATGTTGGTCACGGCATTCCGAATGGTTCCGATCTCAATCAGCCCTCTAGCGATGAACTTGTAGATTGAGTTTGGGGAGGCCTGAAGCAGCGTACCCAGGTCTGTCACCGTGAGGTGATCGTCTTCGGCTTCTGTCGATGTCGCTGGCGCGAGCGCCGTCTCAACCTCGTCGACGGCAAGCAGCAACAACATGATCCCCGACTTGGTGCTGTCGATCCCAACGGATTTCAGGTCTCCCCGAATGAGGCAGTGGAGGATGGAGTTCAGTGTCGCACGCAGGCCAATACACGTGGGGCAGCTCGCCGTCCGCGTTCGGCATCAGCTTGGGGCTGTCGACGAAGACCCGGGGGCTGGACCTGTTTCACGGTCGTGTAGTCGAGCAGCCTCGGGACCCGATAGAAGATCCGGACTCGGTAGCTGATCTTGTTCGGCAACTGGATCGCCATAAGGCGGGACGACTTCTCTTCGATCGGAACGTGCTCCGGCATCGGCTGTGTCTCTGCTCGCTCCTGAAGAAGGCCATCCGCCAGAAGACGGCGCGTTCTATATCTCGAAGCAAAGACATCGCTCGACTGGATTCTGGCGTTGAAGTGGAGGGTGAACGCTTTCGGGTTGACCTCCTTCCGGTACTTTTCATTGCGCTTCGCATTGTGGTGGAAGAGCACTCCCGAATACTCTGGACCGCCGGAAATCCTCGCCACGGGCATGAGGTCTACGGTCACACCGTCGGGGTAGGTGACGGTAACGCATCGCGAATTGCGTTCGACCTTGAAGTCATAGTAGCGGCTTCCCGGATCACCTTTCACTGCTATGTAAAGCTGATTCAGCATCCATTCTGGATCCACGCCAATCGGGAAGTCGACCTCGACGACAACGTCGACATCATGTTGCATCGATCTCACGTGGGAGTAGATGGCGGCCGCAATCGAGAATGAGCCGGAAGGTAGCCCTCAAGCACCTTGCCCTCCAGGGGGCTGCCCTTGCGGTCCACACGACCGCAGAAACCCATGAAGTGGTCGGCAGCTTCGACATGCTTCGTCTTAGGGACTTGGATGCGCCTGGCGATGTCGATCAGGATTCCGTCGAGGGGGCGATGGTGGCTGCGAGATCGAGGTTGATGAGTATTCCCATGCCGTTCTCTCCTTCGATCGAGCGCTCGCGCTCTGCTATAGGTGCGGCCACCCCGCCTAATTCATCCCCCGATGTGTCATTCCCCGTTTTTTCGCTGGCTTTCCCGGGCACTCGAAGCGCCCGGGAGGTTCTTGCTGAGCGGCCTAAAGCGCCGTTCCAATGTCATTTTAGTGGCGCAGTGGCGAAACTAGTGGCGCGGCACAATCTGAATTACCCGAAGAAATCAGCTGCAGCCGCTGGTCGCTCCGCACGTGTCGCACTTCTCGCAGGTACCATTGCGCACCATCGTGAAGTTCTGGCACTCGCTGCACATGTTACCCGTGTAGCCCTGCATGATCGAGCGGGCGCGGCGTTCGGCTTCCACCTTCTTGGCTTCCGTCTTGGCGGTTGCAGCGTCGGCTGCGGCCTTGTCGGAGAAGAGGGCGGTTGCTTCGGTGCCGGTTTCCTCGATCACCTCTTCGGCGATCTCTTCAGCCAGTTCCTTGGCGCGCTCTTCATAATCGCGCTTGAAGGCGACGATTTCGGAAGTGGAGACGGCCACTGTCGGCTCCAGCTTACGGGCTACTGCACCCGCAAAGGAGGTCACCGAGCCGGTCGAGGAGGCGCGGGCAGGGGCTGCCGTTGCCGCGCCCTTGGGCTCGCTGGCCTGACGGTCAATGCCGTTGTTGGAGACCAGCGTCGGCTTGTAGCCGCGGGTCCAGCCGGTGGAGAGCAGGTTCGTCTTGCCTTCCTGGATGCCCTTGCCGAGCGCGGTGTTGGAGAAGTCCGACGTATCGACATGAGCAAGATCGTGACGGCCGAGATACGAGACGGCGAGTTCGCGGAACACGTAGTCGAGGATCGACGTGGCGTTCTTGATCGCGTCATTGCCGATGACGATGCCGGCTGGCTCGAACTTGGTGAAGGTGAAGGCCTCCACATATTCTTCGAGTGGCACGCCATACTGCAGGCCGAGCGAGATGGCGATGGCGAAGTTGTTCATCATCGCGCGGAAGGCGGCCCCTTCCTTGTGCATGTCGATGAAGATCTCGCCGAGACGGCCGTCGCCGAATTCGCCAGTGCGCAGATACACCTTGTGACCGCCGACGGCTGCCTTCTGTGTGTAGCCCTGGCGGCGGTTCGGCAGCTTCTCGCGTTCGCGGGAAACACGCTCGATCACCTTTTCGATGATCTTTTCGGTGACCGTCACCGCCTGGGCTGCGAGCGGCTGCTGGATCAGATCTTCCAGTGCATCCTCGTCGCTCTCGTCCTCGATCAGCGAGGCGTTGAGCGGCTGCGAAAGCTTGGAGCCGTCACGGTAGAGGGCATTCGCCTTCAGGCCGAGCTTCCAGGACAGCATATAGGCGTTTTTGCAATCTTCGACCGTTGCCTCGTTCGGCATGTTGATCGTCTTGGAGATTGCACCCGAGATGAAGGGCTGTGCAGCCGCCATCATGCGGATATGGCTTTCGACCGAGAGGTAGCGCTTGCCGATCTTGCCGCACGGATTGGCGCAATCGAAAACCGGCAGGTGTTCTTTCTTCAGGAAGGGTGCGCCTTCCAGCGTCATCGCACCACAGACGTGGATGTTGGCAGCCTCGATATCCTTCTTCGAGAAGCCGATATGCTCGAGCAGGCTGAAGCTCATGTCGGTGAACTGTTCGTCGGAGACTTTCAGAGTAGTCTTCAGGAAGTCGGCGCCGAGCGTCCATTGATTGAAGACGAACTTGATGTCGAAGGCGCTCTTCAGAGCCGCATTGACGGCTTCCACCTTCTCGTCGGTGAAGCCCTTGGCCTTCAGCGTCGACGGGTTGATAGCCGGGGCCTGGTTCAGGTTGCCATGGCCGACAGCATAGGCTTCGATCTCGGCGATCTGGCTTTCGGAATAGCCGAGCGTGCGCAGTGCATCCGGAACGGCGCGGTTGATGATCTTGAAGTAACCGCCGCCGGCGAGCTTCTTGAATTTTACGAGCGCGAAGTCAGGCTCGATACCGGTCGTATCGCAATCCATGACGAGGCCGATCGTGCCGGTCGGTGCGATAACCGAGACCTGCGCATTGCGGTAGCCATGTTTTTCGCCGAGTTCCAGCGCCTTGTCCCAGGCGGACTTGGCATGAGCTGCAAGATCCTGGTCCGGGTTTTCCGAATGGATCAGCGCGACCGGGTTGACCGAGAGCGCCTCGTAGCCGGCGTTCTCGCCATGAGCGGCGCGGCGGTGGTTGCGGATGACGCGCAGCATGTGCTCGCGGTTCGGCTCGTAGTTCGGAAACGGGCCGAGTTCGGCAGCCATTTCGGCCGAGGTTGCGTAGCAGACGCCGGTCATGATCGCCGTCAGCGAGCCGGCAATGGCGCGGCCCTCGGCGCTGTCATAGGGAATGCCGGTCGACATCAACAGGCCGCCGATATTGGCGTAGCCGAGGCCGAGCGTGCGATATTCGTAAGAGAGTTCAGCAATGCGCTTCGACGGGAACTGCGCCATCATGACCGAGACTTCGAGCACGACGGTCCAAAGTCGAACAGCGTGTTCGTAGTCGCCGATATTGATGCGCTTGGTGGCCTTGTCCTTGAACTGCAGGAGGTTCAGCGAGGCGAGGTTGCAGGCAGTGTCGTCGAGGAACATATATTCCGAGCACGGGTTCGATCCGCGGATCGGGCCGCCGGCCGGCGATGTGTGCCAGTCGTTCATCGTCGTGTTGAAGTGGATGCCGGGATCGGCCGATGCCCAGGCGGCATAGGAAATCGTTTCCCAGAGGTCGCGAGCCTTCAGCGTCTTCATCACCCGGCCGTCCTTGCGGGCGGTCAGGCTCCAGTCGCCGTCTTCCTCGACGGCGCGCAGGAAGTTGTCCTTGATCGAGACGGAGTTGTTGGAATTCTGGCCGGAGACGGTCAGATAGGCTTCCGAATCCCAGTCCGTGTCGTAGGTCTTGAACTCCATGTCCGTGTAGCCTTGGCGGGCGAACTGGATGACGCGCTGGACATAGTTTTCCGGAACCTGATCCTTCTTGGCAGCGCGGATTTCGCGCTTTAGCGCCGGGTTCTTGGCCGGGTCGAAGCAATCGCCATTGTCGCCTTCGCAGTTGACGCAGGCCTTCATGATCGCCTTCAGATGCTGGGCGACGACCTTGGAGCCGGTCACAAGAGCAGCAACCTTCTGCTCTTCCTTGACCTTCCAGTTGATGTATTCCTCGATATCGGGATGGTCGATATCGACGACGACCATCTTGGCCGCGCGGCGCGTCGTGCCGCCCGACTTGATGGCGCCGGCAGCGCGGTCGCCGATCTTCAGGAAGCTCATCAGGCCGGAAGAGCGGCCGCCGCCGGAAAGCTTTTCGCCTTCGCCGCGCAGCATGGAGAAGTTGGAGCCGGTGCCGGAGCCGTACTTGAAGAGACGGGCTTCACGCACCCAGAGGTCCATGATGCCGCCTTCGTTGACGAGGTCGTCTTCGACGGACTGGATGAAGCAGGCATGCGGCTGCGGATG
>Ga0207425_1000493_pt1 | contig 24717 bp, 23 predicted proteins | sample AraplaF_Col_mTSA_FD_184255 | JGI IMG/M metagenome (GOLD analysis project Ga0207425, IMG submission 184255) | Arabidopsis root microbial communities from the University of North Carolina, USA - plate scrape MF_Col_mTSA (SPAdes) (version 3) | ecosystem: Host-associated > Plants > Roots >...
TGAGCGGCCGCATTCTGCGCTCGGCAACCGTACCCCGGCTTCGGTCGGCAATTTGCGGCGCCAAAAGCTGGCGGCATGAAGTCGAAGACTAACTTTGGCGGTGGCTACAAATTTTCAAAGCAGGTCACATTCACCTTCAAGCGTCGTTAGCGATCCCTGACAGCTGGGCCATGGCATGACTATGCAGCACCTCAGGGGCTAAGAATTACTGTATCTCGTGGTCATTGTAGGGTAACTTTTTATCTGTTTTAACTAACGATTGACACGGGTCTCATCGTGCTCACTGACCTTTGGCTGAACGTCAATCTCCCCTAAAGCAAGAGGCCCATGCGATCGCATGGGCCTCTTAGTTCATTTGCCAGATTATGGCTCCCCAAATGCCAGCTTTTGGAGCCACCTACAGTGGTTTATACGTCGATGTTGCCCGCGCGCAGCGCATTGGTCTCAATGAAGTTCCTGCGCGGTTCCACATCATCCCCCATCAGCGTGGTGAAAATCTGGTCGGCAGCAATCGCGTCTTCGATCTGCACCTTCAGCAGGCGGCGGACGGTTGGGTCCATGGTGGTTTCCCACAGCTGCTCTGGATTCATCTCGCCCAGACCTTTGTAGCGCTGCTTGGAAACGGTGCGTTCGGCTTCGTCGCGCAGCCACTGCATAGCGTGGTGGAAGTCGACCACGGCGCTTTCCTTGGTGCGGTCGCCTTCGCCGCGGCGGATCACGGCGCCTTCGCCGATCAGGCCGGTGAAGGTGGCGGCGGCGTCGGCCAGCACTTTGTAGTCGGCGCCTTGCACGAAGTCGGCGTCGATCGCGGAGACCTTCACGTTACCGTGGTGCAGGCGTTCGATGCGCAGGGTGTGCTTGTCGGACAGTTCGTCGGTGGTCACGGAAACCTTGACGGCGCTGTCGTTGATGTTGGCTTCCAGCGCCTTGGCCGATGCCTGGGCTGCGTCGATCGTGCCCAGGTCCAGCGTTACGCCGGTCATGATGGCGGTCAGCGCGGCGCGGTCGATCACGCGGGTCAGGCGGGTCATGATGGCGTTGGCCATGTTGTAGGTGCGTGCCAGTTCGCTCAGCGCTTCGCCCTGGATGATGTCGGCGCCGTCGCGCGGGGTCAGGGCGGCGGTGTTCAGCGCTACGTTCATCATGTAGCCGGCTTCTTCCAGGTCGTCCTTCAGGTAGCGCTCGTCGCGGCCGGCCTTCACCTTGTACAGCGGCGGCTGGGCGATGTAGATGTGGCCACGCTCGACCAGTTGCGGCATCTGGCGGTAGAACAGCGTCAGCAGCAGGGTGCGGATGTGGGCGCCGTCGACGTCCGCGTCGGTCATGATGATGATGCGGTGGTAGCGCAGCTTTTCGATATTGAATTCGTCGGCGCCGATGCTGGTGCCCAGGGTGGCGATCAGGGTGGTGATCTGCTCGGACGACAGCATCTTTTCGAAGCGTGCCTTCTCCACGTTCAGCACCTTACCGCGTAGCGGCAGGATGGCCTGGAACTTACGGTCGCGGCCCTGCTTGGCGGAGCCGCCTGCGGAGTCACCCTCGACGATGTACAGTTCGGACAGGGCTGGGTCTTTTTCCTGGCAGTCGGCCAGCTTGGCGCTCAGGCCCAGGCCGTCCATCACGCCTTTGCGGCGGGTCAGGTCGCGGGCCTTGCGGGCTGCTTCACGGGCGCGTGCTGCTTCCACGATCTTGCCGCAGATGATCTTGGCGTCGTTCGGCTTTTCCATCAGGAAGTCGGTCAGCGTCTTGGCGACGATTTCTTCCACTGGGCCGCGCACTTCGGAGGAGACCAGCTTGTCCTTGGTTTGGCTGGAGAACTTCGGCTCCGGTACTTTTACGGACAGCACGCAGGTCAGGCCTTCGCGCATGTCGTCGCCGCTGATTTCGACCTTGGCTTTCTTGGCGAAGTCGTTTTCGTCGATGTACTTGTTGATCACGCGTGTCATTGCCGCGCGCAGGCCGGTCAGGTGGGTGCCGCCGTCGCGCTGCGGAATGTTGTTGGTGAAGCAGAGTACCTGTTCGTTGAAGGCGTCGTTCCATTGCATGGAGACGTCGACCGAGATCGTGGTGCCCTGGTCGGACTGGCGTTCGCCGGTAGCCTGGAACACGGTCGGGTGCAGTACGGTCTTGGCTTTGTTGATGTATTCAACGAAGCCGCGGGTGCCGCCTTCGAATGCGAACACTTCTTCCTTGCCGGTGCGCTGGTCGGTCAGTTTGATGTTGACGCCGTTGTTCAGGAAGGACAGTTCGCGGATACGCTTGGCCAGGATCTCGTAGTGGAATTCCACGTGGGTGAAGATCTCTTCGTCGGCCCAGAAGTGCACGTCGGTGCCGCGCTTGTCGGATTCGCCGATCACTTTGATCGGGGAGCATGCCACGCCGTCGATCATTTCGATCTCGCGGTTCTGGGCGACGCCTTTGACGAATTCCATCTGGTGGACTTTGCCGTCGCGGCGGATGGTCACGCGCAGCAGCTTGGACAGTGCGTTCACGCAGCTGACGCCCACGCCGTGCAGGCCGCCGGAGACTTTGTATGCGTTCTGGTCGAACTTGCCGCCGGCGTGCAGCTCGGTCAGCACGATTTCGGCTGCGGAGCGTTTTGGCTCGTGCTTGTCGTCCATCTTCAGGCCGACGGGAATGCCGCGGCCGTTGTCGGTGATCGAGATCGAGTTGTCGCTGTGGATGGTGACGTGGATCTCGGAGCAGTGGCCGGCCAGGGCTTCGTCAATGGAGTTGTCCAGCACCTCGAATACCAGGTGGTGCAGGCCGGTGCCGTCGGACGTGTCGCCGATGTACATGCCGGGACGCTTGCGGACTGCTTCCAGGCCTTCCAGGATCTGGATCGAGGAGGCGCCGTATTCTTCTGCTTTGGCCTTTGGTTGTTCGTTGTGGCTTTCGGACATGGACTGCTTTCTCTTTTAACGAATTACTTTTGTGCTCTTCTTTAAAACCTTTGTGAACCGGAAAACCGGGGTCAGACCCGTGGGTCTGACCCCGGTTTTCCGGTTTTCTTCGGTTTTAAATGCGCATCGGCATTACAACGTATTTGAAGTCTTGGTTATCCGGGATCGAGATCAGCGCGGAGCTGTTGCTGTCGCCCAGGGCTACGTTGACTTGGTCGCACTTCAGGTTGTTCAGCACGTCCAGCAGGTAGGTCACGTTGAAGCCGATGTCTACGCTGTCGCCGCCGTAGTCGATTTCCAGTTCTTCGACCGCTTCTTCCTGGTCCGCGTTGGTGGACGAGATCTTCAGCGAGCCTGGGGTGATGATGCAGCGTACGCCTTTGAACTTATCGCTGGTCATGATCGCGGCGCGCTGCAGGGAGCGCAGCAGCTCTTCGCGGCCAATGGTGAAGTTGTTGGTGTAGCCCTTCGGGATCACGCGGGTGTAGTCAGGGAATTTGCCTTCCACCAGCTTGGAGATCAGCTCGATGTCGGCGAAGGTCAGCTTCACTTGCGATGCGGCGATGTCCAGGGAGACTGCGTCGTCGCTCTCTTCCAGCAGGCGTTGCAGTTCGATGATGGTCTTGCGCGGGATGATCACTTCTTCGCGGGCGAAGTTCTGGTCGGTCTCTACCTGGCAGAAGGCCAGGCGGTGGCCGTCGGTCGCTACGGCGATGACTTTGTTACCGTCCAATACCAGCAGCAGGCCGTTCAGGTAGTAGCGGATGTCCTGTTGCGCCATCGAGAAGTGCACCATGTTGAACAGGTGCTTCAGGGTCTTTTGCGGCAGCTGGAAGCTTGCGGTGAAGCTTTCGGCTTGCTGCACGGTCGGGAATTCTTCGGCGGCCAGGGTCTGCAGGGCGAAGCGCGATTTGCCGCTTTGGACGGTCAGGCGCTTGTTCAGCAGGGTCATGGTCACGTCGCCGGCTTCCGGCAGGGCGCGCAGGATGTCCAGCAGCTTACGCGCGGCGACCGTGGTGCCGGTGACGTCGGCACCCGAGCCGATGTTCGCGTTGGTGGTGATCTGGACTTCCGTGTCGGTGGAAAGGAACGAGACGCTTTCGCCTTCCTTGCGGATGAGGATATTGGCCAGAATCGGCATAGTGTGCCGACGCTCGACAATACCGCTCACAATCTGCAGTGGCCGGAGAAGCGTGTCTCGGGTGGTTTTGACCAGTTGCATAAATATCCTCAGTTAATGGGTTGGTACGTTGGTTCTTTTGTTAACTCGACAGTATAGCAAGTTGGGAGTGCTTGGCTGGATAAACCAGGGAAACCGGAAAACCGGGGTCAGACCCTCGGGTCTGACCCCGGTTTTCCGGTTTTATCGGTTCCGGTTACCCGCATTAGCCCTTCAGCGTCTGCTCCAGCACGTGCAACTCGTGATTGCACTCCGGGTTCTTGGTACGGTCCGCCGCAATCTTGCGCACGGCGTGCAGTACGGTAGTGTGGTCGCGTCCTCCGAACAGTTCGCCGATTTCCGGCAGCGATTTCTGGGTCAGCTCCTTGGCCAGGTACATGGCGATCTGGCGCGGGCGGGCGATGTTGGCTGGACGGCGCTTGGAATACATGTCCGCCACCTTGATGTTGAAGAAGTCCGCCACCGTTTTCTGGATGTTTTCCACAGAAATCTGGCGGTTCTGCACGGACAGCAGGTCCTTCAGCGCCTCTTTCACGATATCGATCGAAATATCCTTACCGTGGAAGCGGGAGTAAGCCAGGATCTTGCGCAGCGCGCCTTCCAGCTCACGCACGTTGGAGCGCAGGTGCTTGGCCACGAAGAAGGCGACGTCGTCGTTCAGGGTCACGCCTTCGGACTTGGCTTTTTTCAGCAGAATCGCTACGCGCATTTCCAGCTCCGGCGGCTCGATCGCCACCGTCAGGCCGGAGTCGAAGCGCGAGATCAGGCGGTCATCCATGCCGGTGATCTCTTTTGGATACGTATCCGAAGTGATGATGATCTGCTTCTTGGCCGCGATCAGCGCTTCAAACGCGTAGAAGAATTCTTCCTGCGTGCGGGACTTCCCGCCGAAGAATTGAATATCGTCGATCAGCAGCATGTCCAGCGAGTGGTAGTAGTGCTTGAAGTCGTCGAAACCCTTGCGTTGGTAAGCGGTCACTACGTCGCGAACGTACTGTTCTGCGTGGATGTAGCGGATGCGGGCGCCTGGCTGGTCGGCCATCACCTGGTTGCCGATCGCGTGGATCAAGTGGGTCTTACCCAGGCCTACGCCGCCGTAGAAGAACAGCGGGTTGTACGAAACGCCAGGGTTGTTCGCTACCTGGATAGCGGCGGCGCGCGCCAGCTGGTTGGCCTTACCGGTCACGAAGGAGTCGAAAGTCAGGTCCGGGTTGATGCGGCTGTTTTCGCGGGTTTTCGGGTTCTGGTATTCGGCGGCGGCGGTCGGCGCGGCGGCGGCGGCCGGGCTTTCCGGGCGCATGTCGCTCAGCGGGCCGGAGACCACGGCGGGTGCGGCTGGCTTTTTCGGGGCGTGGGTACGCGGATCGAGGACGAACTGTACGTCGATCTGGGTTTCCCAGTACTGGCAGGCCAGGGCCGTGATGCGGCTCGCGAATTGAGTCTTTACCCAATCCAGCTTGAACCGGTTTGGCGCAGCAACGCGCAGCTTGTTGTCCTCGAAATCGAGGGGCACAAGCGGCTTAATCCAAGCGCTGAATTGTTGCGGCGTCAGCTCAAGCTCCAGCTGCTGGGAGCAGGACTGCCAGAAATTATCCATGAATCTATCTATATGCAAAAAGTGTGGGAGGGCGTTCGTAATCGCCACACGTAACGCGCTATTTTAGCCGCTAAGTTGGAAGTTATCCACAGGTTAACCGGAAATTTTGCACAACCGTGCTGCGGTTGGCTTTTTTGCAACCAAACCATTGTGAACCGGGGCCAGCGGCCGCAGCAGATCGGGGTCCGACCCTCGGGTCGTACCCCGGTTTCGCGGTTTAAGTGGTTGACAGTAAACCGAAAAATCCTGATAATTCTGGGTTCCCCGCCCGTAGTCCGTGATTTTTCAAGATACGACGCGCGGATTTAGCGGGCAGTGAGATTGGCGCAGTGCGCGAAATGTCATTGGCACCAACATTTTTAGGGACACCTTTCCCGTCCCGATTTTGTATTTTTAAGCGAGACCAACATGAAACGTACTTACCAACCTTCCGTTGTGCGTCGCAAGCGCACCCACGGCTTCCGCGCCCGTATGGCTACCCGTGGTGGCCGTCAAGTCCTGAACGCACGTCGTGCAAAAGGCCGCAAGCGTCTGGCTGTAGTTTAAGCACGCTTGTTAGCTGATCGCGTGGAAAGCTGTCCTAACAGCTCGACAGGCGAAGGCAGACACGACTTCGCTCGCGCTCGGCGCATCATAAAAACGGATGAATTTTCATCCGTTTTTAGTTTGCGGCCAACGCAGAAGAGCGCGCACTTCGTGCTCTATACCCGCCAGAACCAGCTGCCAAATGCGCGGCTAGGCATTGTCGTTGCCAAACGCTTTGCACCGCGCGCGGTCACCCGCAACACCATCAAACGCGTCACGCGCGAACTGTTCCGCGTCACCCAGCTTCCTGCCATTGATTGCGTGGTGCGCCTGTCGCGCCCCGTCAACAGCAAGGACGGTCCGGCCACCACGGCCAAACTGAAGGCCGAACTGCGCCAGGAACTGACGCGCCTCTTTGCACAAGCCAACAAGGCCAGGCCGGCGAAATGAAAACGCTGCTCACGCTCCTGCTGCGCTTTTACCAATGGGTCATCCGTCCGCTGATGGGTGCACCAAGTTGCCGTTTTTACCCTAGCTGCTCCAACTACGCGCTCGAAGCTGTGCGCGAGCATGGTGCGGCTCAAGGCAGTTACCTGGCGTTTCGCCGGGTATGCCGCTGCCATCCCTGGAACGCGGGCGGGGTCGATCCCGTGCCGCTCAAGCACTTCAACCACTCCTGAAGAACCGAATGGATATCAATAAACGCTCAATCCTGTGGATCGTCTTCGCGGTCTCGCTGGTTATCCTGTGGAATAACTGGATGATCTCGACCGGCAAGCCTTCCATGTTCGCTCCGGCTCCAGCCAAGCCTGTGGCTTCGGCATCCGCCTCCGCGACCGGCACGCCTGCACCTGCGGCCGTTGCCGCCGCTGCTGCTGCTTCGGCTAATGGCGAAGCGGTCGCTGCTCCGATCAAGACCGAAGTGGTGACCATCACCACCGACGTGATGCGCGTCGATATCGACACCCTGGGCGGCACCATCAAGCGCCTGGAACTGCTGAAGCATAACGACGGCACCGATGCCAAGAAAAACCAGGTGATGTTCGCCGAGAACGGCAAGCATATCTACCTGGGCGAAACCGGCCTGGTAGGCGCGCCTAACCTGCCGAACCACCAGACCGCGTTCGTGGCCAAGCCAGGCGCGCGCATGCTGAACGATGCCAACCAGCTGCAACTGGTGCTGGAAGCGGAGCAGGGCGGCGTCAAGCTGACCAAGACCTTCACCTTCAAGAAGGGCGACTATGTGGTGGACGTGCAGCACACCGTCACCAACACCAGCGCAGCGCCGATCGCACCGCAGCTGTACCTGCAGCTGAAGCACGACGGCACGCCGCCGGAAGGCGCCGGCTGGATGAACCCATCCTTCATCGCGCCAAGCCTGTACACCTCGGAAGCGCACTACAAGAAGTATGAGTTCAAGAAGATCGAGAAGGATGCCGAGACCCAGAAGGACAATCCAGGCAAGCCATTCACGCCAGACCACGCAACCAAGTCGAACGACGGCTGGGTAGCGATTTCGCAGCACTTCTTCGTCTCCGCCTTCGTGCCGCAGGATAAGCTGCCGCGCGATATCTTCACCAAGAAAGAAGGCGACAACCTGTACTCGATCGGCGTCGTGCAGCCGCTGGGCACCCTGGCACCAGGCGCCTCCGTGACCAACAACGCCAAGCTGTACTCCGGCCCGCAAGACACCGACACCCTGAAGACCGTCACCGAAGGCCTGGACCTGGTGAAGGACTACGGCTGGCTGGCAATCGTTGCACGTCCAATGTGGGCGGCCATGGCTGCGATCCACTCCGTGATCGGCAACTGGGGCTGGACCATCATCGCCTTCACCATCGCGATCAAGCTGCTGTTCTTCCCGCTGTCCGCCGCTTCCTTCCGCTCGATGGCGAAGATGAAGACCGTCACGCCGAAGATGACTGCCATCCGCGAGCGCCACAAAGGCGATCCGCAGAAGATGAACCAGGCCATGATGGAACTGTACAAAACCGAGAAGATCAATCCTCTCGGCGGTTGCCTGCCGATCTTCGTGCAGATGCCAGTGTTTATCGCCCTGTACTGGGTGCTGAACGCGTCGGTTGAAATGCGCGGTGCTCCATGGGCGCTATGGATCCACGACCTGACCAAGCCTGACCCGTTCTACGTTCTGCCGGTGCTGTACGCGATTTCGATGTACATCACGACCCGCCTGAACCCGCAGCCTGCGGATCCGGTGCAGGCGAAGATGATGATGTTCATGCCGATCGCATTCTCGGTCATGTTCTTCTTCTTCCCATCCGGCCTGGTGCTGTACTGGGTGGTCAACAACCTGCTGTCGATTGCGCAGCAGTGGGTGATCACCAAGAAGTTAGAGACTGGCGTAGCCAAGTAAGTTGAAGAAGCCCGCGCCAGACGCGGGCTTTTTTTTGAAACCTTTGAAACCGTGAAACCGGGGTACGGCCCAAGGGCCGGACCCCGGTTTCACGGTTATTCCGGTTTAAAGAATAAAATCAGCAAATGAACCTAGACTCCTCCCCCATCGCAGCAATCGCCACCGCGCCCGGCCGCGGCGGCATCGGCGTCGTCCGGGCATCCGGCAAGAACCTGCAATCGCTGGCCAAAGCCCTGTTCAAAGACACGGACCTGAAGCCCCGCCACGCCACCTACATCCCCTTCACCCAAGCGGATGGCAGCATCATCGACCAGGGCATCGCGATCTACTTCAAAGCCCCGCACTCCTACACCGGCGAAGACGTGATCGAGCTGCAAGGCCACGGCGGCCCGATCGTCCTGCAAATGCTGCTGCAGCGCGTCCTGGAAGCCGGCGCCGAACAAGGCCTGCGCCTCGCCGAACCCGGCGAATTCACCCGCCGCGCCTACCTGAACGACAAGCTCGACCTGGCCCAGGCCGAAGCAGTCGCCGACCTGATCGACGCCTCCACCGAAGCCGCCGCCAAATCCGCGAGCGCATCGTTGAGCGGCGCCTTTTCGCAAACCATCCACGCCCTGGTGGAGCGCGTGACCCACCTGCGCATGCTGGTGGAAGCCACGCTCGACTTCCCCGAAGAAGAAATCGACTTCCTCGAAAAGTCCGACGCGCGCGGCCAGCTGAAAGGCATTGTCGAAGCTTTGGATCAAGTGTTCAAGCAAGCGTCGCAAGGCGCGCTGCTGCGCGAAGGCCTGAACGTGGTGCTGGTCGGCCAGCCCAATGTCGGCAAGTCCTCCCTGCTGAACGCCCTGGCCGGCGCCGAAGTCGCCATCGTCACCCCCATCGCAGGCACCACGCGCGACAAGGTTAGCGAAACGATCCAGATCGAAGGCATTCCGCTGAACATCATCGACACCGCCGGCATCCGCGGCCATGACGAAGCGGTAGACGTGGTGGAACGCATCGGCATCGAACGCACCTGGGGCGAAGTCGGCAAGGCCGACGTCATCCTGCACCTGCTGGACGCCGACCACGGCCCGACCCGTCACGACGAAGCGATCGTCGCCAACTTCCCGCAAGGCGTACCGGTGCTGCGCATCTGGAACAAGATCGACCTGTCCGGCCACAAGCCATCGGTCGACGAAATGCCCGACGCCACGCACATCTACCTGTCCGCCAACGAGAAAACCGGCATCGACCTGCTGCGCGCCGAACTGCTGCGCATCGCCGGCTGGCAACAGACTGGAGAATCGCTCTACCTCGCACGCGAACGCCACCTGATCGCCCTGCGCAACGCAAGCAAGCACCTCGACTACGCCAGCCAGCACGCCGCCCAAACCGACCAGTCCCTGGACCTGTTCGCAGAAGAGCTGCGCCTCGCACAAGTCCAGCTCTCCACCATCACCGGCGAATTCTCCTCCGACGACCTGCTGGGCGTCATCTTCTCCCGCTTCTGCATCGGCAAATAAACATTTGTCCACCTTGGGGTCAGGAACAAAAGTGGACATTCGTTGAAAGAATTGTCACTTTTGTCCGTTTTCGTTCCTGACCCCAAAGTGGACAAAAGTTGCAATCGCTTGACTTGTTATTTCGGTATTTGGCAAAATACAAAACATGGATAAGGTATTCAAAGCTCTGGCCGACCCTTCGCGTCGCCGTATCTTGCAGTTGCTGCGTGAGCGGGAAATGACTGCCGGCGAAATCGCGGAGTGTTTCGATCTCTCCAAGCCAACCCTGTCGGGCCACTTCGCGGTCTTGCGCGAGGCGGGCCTGGTCATGGCCGAAAAGAACAAGACCACGATTACCTATCGATTGAACATGTCCGTTCTTGAGGAAGCTTTCCTGGGGTTCGCGGACACTTTTGAATTTGGTCGACAATCGAAAGGAAAGGAGCATGCTTAGTCATCGCGCCAAAGTCGTAGCAACGGCGCTTCTTGTCGTCATGGCCTGCGCGGCGGCGCGGGTGTTGTTTGAGGTGCCGCTTGATATGCCTATGGCTATTCATTTCGATGTAGCCGGCTTGCCCAACGGTTGGGCGCCTGCCTGGTTTGGATTGGCGATCATTCCCCTGATCGCGCTTGCCGTCCTGGGCCTGGCGGTGCTTCTGCCGAAAACCGAACCGCACGGCAGCAAGCTGCTTCGTTCCCAATCGGCCGTCCAGACGATTTTCCTGTCCGTGCTGGCCATCCTGGCGACTGCCCAAATCGTGATCGCTGCACACGCTTTGCACGTTCCAATGCAGGTTGGGCGCGTCGCTGTCACCGCTGTGGGTTTGCTGTTTGTCGTCGGCGGGAACGTGATGGGCAAATTGCGCTGGAATCACACGTTCGGCATTCGCACGCCATGGACGCTCGCCAACGAGCGGGTGTGGGATAAGACCCATCGTTTCGCGGGGCGGCTCATGGTGGCGGTCGGCGCTTTCATCACAATCGGTATGTGGTGGTCTGCACAGGGCCATGAGGAGGCCTTCATCGTCACCGGCACCGCAATCGTTGTCGCATTGCCGATCCTGCGTTCGTACCAACTGTCGAAGGAGCAGCGCGCATGAAACCACGTTTGATTGCGGGGGGCTTCGCCGTCGGCCTTCCAGGTATCATCGCCATCAACCTGTTGCTCCTGCCGGTACTGCTGGCCGGGAAGCCGTTGCCGGTTCCGATGTGGGTCGCGCAGTTGGGTTCTACGCTTCAAAGCTGCGTGATGCTGGCAGTCGCCTTGTGTGCGGGCGCCTTCCTGGCGCCGAAGGTTGGCTTGCGCGCTCCGCTGCTCATGGCCTGGGCCGAGCGCAGGCCACTTGCGCAGGCGGGTAAGCCCTTGCTCGTTCCCGGTCTGGTGGGCGGTGTGCTGGGTGCTGCGCTGATTTTGCTGGCGGGCCAATTCACGCCGCCGGAATTGAAAGCCGTTACGCCGTTTCCCGTGCTGGCGCGTGTGCTGTATGGCGGCGTCACCGAAGAGCTGTTGATGCGCTGGGGTTTCATGACCCTGGTCGCGTGGATAATCTGGCGGCTTTTCCAGCGCCGCGCCGCCACGCCATCGTCGGCCGTGATCGTCGCGGCAATCATTACGACGGCGCTGATGTTCGGCGCGGGCCACCTGCCGGCAGCTGTCTCGCTGCTCGGACACCTTACTCCTCATGTGATCATCCTCGTCCTGCTGGGGAATGCGGCTTTCTCCCTGATCGCAGGTTGGCTTTATTGGAAGATTGGCCTTGAAGCGGCGATCATCGCGCATATCACTACGCACCTCGGTGTCCTGCTCTTCACCATGTGATGTCACGGAACTAAGTCCTATCGCGCCTGCGCTTCCCATAAGAATATTTTTGTTTCTTTTGGTGCGCTGGCGCACGTTGCGCCCCCCATGCCCCCGATTTAATCCTGCTATTATTTTGTTGAGGCAGGTCATGTTCCTGTCTGGGCGATGCAGTAACCTTGATTCCAAGGCTTGTCTGTAAAGGGGAATACCGTGGAGACGCAACAAGAAATCCCACCCGCTGAAAGTGTCGCGACGGCCAAGCGCCCGGGCGCGATACGCCAGTCGCTGCCTCCCAAAGGCTCGTGCTGGTATTGTGAAAAACCGTTGGATGCCGTGCGCCGCTTCTGCGGCAAAGAGTGCGCGGATTCCTTCGATGAAGAGGCGCACTACACCGGCTGAATCAGGTCAGAGTTCCATCTCCAGCGCGTCGAGCGCTGTCTCGAAATCGAAGGCATGTGTCGCCGCCGCCACCATCTGGAAGGTAGGCACGCCCAAAGCCGCCGCCAGCACCGGCGCCGATTTCTCCACCAGGTCGATCGCAGCACCATCGCCGTCACGCAGCAATCCCACCAGCTCCTCGATCAGTGCGCGCAATTGCGCGGGATCGATCACGGGTGCATCGCTCGGTGCGACATTGTCACCATGCTCGCGTAACAGACTATCAATGCTGGCGCACGTCTCGCCCAGCAGCGTGTTCAGTTGCTCCAGCAGCGTGCAAGTATCGGCGCCGCCGGCAATGGCGTTCTCCACCAGCACGGACTGATCGTGCACCAGTTGCGCTCCGATCAGGCCTGCTGATCCTTTCAAGGAATGCGCTGCGAGTTGCGCCTGTGCTTCCAGGCGTTGCGATAGCAGTGTGGAGATGCGTGTGCAGGAGTCGCGGTGGTCTTGCAGGAAGCGGCGCAGGATCTGCAGGTACAGCGCGCGTTCACCCATCAGGCGATCCAGTCCCTCCTCGACGTCGAGGCGCTGGCGTATTGTTGCGCTGGAATGTGAATTGCTCATCAGGACAGAATTTAGCACTCTGTCCTGACGCGGGCTAGTGGAGGGACTCTATTTTGTCGTAAATGACCAATTCTTCGTCACGGCGACGCCGTCCACTGTGCCGGTGAAGCTCACGTCGTACGTGGTACCGGAAGTCAGCGTTGCCAGTGGAATAATGGCCGCTTCATGCGACTGGGTATGCGAGTCCGTTGCGCTCGACAGCAGGCGTGTGTTCATGTTCACGCCGCCGTGCGGGCGAATGGTGAAGCTGGTCACCGTCATGCTGCCCGTGATATCGGAGTGCACGCTGACCGGGTAGCCGACGGTATTCTGATTCGGCACCGGGTCCGGAGATTCGGTATCGCTATCGAAGGAGGTTGGAATCTGGGTCTGCCCGTTCGAAGGGTAGGTGACGATATTGCCCTTGCCCAGGCCCGTGCCAAAGCCCCTGGTGGTTGCCATGTCGGCGGTGAAATAGGTATAGCCATCGCTGCGCGTCGAAGCGCCCGTGCCCATTTCGCGGAACATCGGCTCGAAGATCACGAATCGGTGATAGATCGCGGCGATCAGTTCTTCCGCATGAAAGAAGCCCGACTTGTCGCCGGCGGCGGAAATCACTTCGCCATAGGCGTAATTGCCGGTCAGGACATAGCCGGCATTGGCAAGGCGGTCGCCCAGCGAGGCGCCGGTGAAGCCTGGATTGCCGACCACCTGGTCGTGCGATACCGTGTTATTCAGGCGCAGGTAGTTCGAATGCCCGACGGCTGCAGTGTTGAGCATCTGGTTACAGGTCAACATGGTCAGGCCAATACCAGCCCGGCGGTAATTGAACCAGTTGAAGCCATCGATTGCAGTATCGCCCGTAGCGGCCGGTACGCCGGCCGGGGTGACGACGCAAGTGGACACTGGTGTGTTGACGGGGGGCTGGTTCGTCGGCGTGGAACTGCCGCCACCGCCACCGCCGCCGCATGCCGTCAGCAAGGCGGCGACCAGCAGGGCTGGTAACTTACGGTGCAAGGTATCGAGCGAGTACATGGTGGGCTCCTTCATGCGCCGATTCTATGCCAATTTCAAGCAAGATGTGTTTCTTTTGTGATTTGCAGGGCGAGGTAAAATAGGCATTCTTTTTTGATCATCATCGCCTTAATTTGAATACTCAACGCCAACAGCGACTGCAACGTGCCAAGTTTGCGTTACCGAGCTCGGTGACGCTGCTTTCGATCGCGTGCGGCTTTGCCAGCATCGTGATCTCCGTCGACAACGCCCACTATGGGTTCTCCCAGGATTACCGCCTGGCCGCTTTCCTGCTGGTGCTGGCAGGGATCTTTGATGCGCTGGATGGTTTCGTGGCGCGCGCCACCGGCACCAGTTCCGATTTCGGCGTGCAGCTCGATTCGATCGCGGACGTGATGAATTTCGGCTGCGCTCCGGCGGTGCTGCTGTATTGCTATGGCTTCGTGCAAATGGGGCCGGCGGATCCTACGCTGCTGCGTATTGGCGGCATCGCGGCGTTCTTCTTTGTGGCTTGCGGGGCTTTGCGCCTGGCGCGCTTCAATGTGAACGTGGGACGCACTGATCCGAAGTACTTCGTGGGGATGCCGATTACTGCCGGTGCGGCTTGCGTGGCTTCGGTGGTGGTGGCGTGGCCGGAGTTTCCGGATACGCGTCTTGAGGGGTATTTTGTCGTTGCGCTGCTGTTTGTGGTGGGGAGCTTGATGGTGTCGACCATTCGCTTCCCTAGCTCGAAGCAGAAGAAGTCGGCTGCGGCGCTGGTGCTGCTGGCGGTGAATGTGGGGCTGCTGGTTTGGCTGCGGGCTTATTACTTTGTGTTGTTCTTTGTGGTGTATATCGCGTTCACTGTCGCGCTGAACTTGGCTTGGCGTACGGGGTGGAAGGGGATTGCGCCGCCGCAGACCTTTCCGGATGATTGATTTTTAGACCCTTAGAACCGGGAAACCGGGGTACGGCCCTTGGGCCGGACCCCGGTTTTCCGGTTTTCCGGTTTTGAAGGTTAGGCTACCTCGTGCCCTCGCGCTGCGCGCAGGATCTCAAACCATTGCGGCCTGCTCAGCGTAAACTGCGTCGCCTCCACCGCCACCTTGATCGATTCGATCCTGCCGGACCCGGTCAGCGGCACGGGTTTGCACGGCAGCTGCATAATCCACGCAAACACCACACTCGCGAACGGACGATTCAGTTCATCCGCCACTTCCTTGATCTTCAGGCGCAAACGCTCGCCTTGCTCATCGCCGGCAGTGAACAAACGCCCGCCGCCCAGCGGCGACCAGATCATCGGCTGCACGCCCAGGTCCTGCAGCCCATCAAACGTCTCATCAAACATCGGCGCCAGGTGCAGCGGTGAGAACTCCACCTGGTTAGTCACCAGCGCGATCCGCTTGTTGAGCGTCTCGAACTGGTGCCGCGAAAAGTTCGATACTCCGAACTCGCGGACCTTCCCTTCGGAGCGCAGGCGCTGGAAGGTATTCGCCACTTCATCGAAATCCATTAATGGATCCGGACGATGAATCAGCAGCAGGTCCAGGTAGTCGGTGCGCAGCTCTTTCAGCGAATTTTCCACCGACGCCACGATATGCGCGGAGCTGGTGTCGTAATGCTGGATGGTATGCGTCGGGCGGCGGCCGGAAATCAGTTTGATGCCGCATTTGCTGACGATCTGGATCTGCGAGCGCAGCGAGGGCTTCAAAGCCAGCGCCTCGCCGAACAGGCCCTCCACGCCATAGCCGCCATAAATGTCGGCATGGTCGAAGGAGGTCACACCCAGCGCGATGCACTGCTCGATGAAGTCCAGCCGCTGCTGTGGCGTCATGTCCCATTCGGTCATGCGCCACATGCCCGCGACGATGCGGGAGAGGTCCAGCTTCGCCATTATTTCAGCCATAGGCGCACGGAGTCCCATGCGCGGCCGAAGATCGAGGCCTGGTCAACCTGCTGCAGGGCCACTACCGGCAGTTCCAGCAGCGGTTTGCCGTCCACCATCATCTTCAGGGTCCCCACCTTGGTGTTGACCGGGATCGGCGCCACCAGCGGGTCTTTGCGTTCCAGCACAGGCTTCATCTTGGCGGCGACGCCTTTTGGAACGGTCACCAGCACGTCGCTGGTAAAGCCGATCTTCACGTTAGCCTGCGAGCCTTTCCACACTTCCGGCGTGTCGATGGCCTGGCCCTTGGAGTACAGCTTCACGGTGTCGAAGTTCTGGAAGCCCCAGTTCAGCAGCTTCTGGCTTTCCGCGGTACGGGTACCGTCGGAATTGGTGCCCATCACGACGGAGATCAGGCGGCGTTCCAGGTTGCCCGCAGGGCGCTTGGCCGATGCGACCATGCAGTAGCCGGCGGATTCGGTGTGGCCGGTCTTCATGCCGTCCACGGTTGGATCGAGCCACAGCAGGCGGTTGCGGTTCTGCTGGGTGATCTTGTTGTAGGTGAAGCTCTTTACCGAGTCGATCTTGTAGAACTCAGGGTAGTCCTGGATCACGTGGCGGGCCAGTACGGACAGGTCGCGCGCGGTGGTGTAGTTCTCCGGCGACGGCAGGCCGTGCGGGTTGGCGAAGTGGGAATTGGCCATGCCCATGCGCTGCGCTTCACGGTTCATCAGGGTGACGAAGGCCGATTCGTCGCCGGCGACGGCTTCCGCCAGCGCCACGGCGGCGTCATTGCCGGATTGGACCATCAGGCCGTACAGCAGGTCGTTGATCGACACCGGGGTGGCAGGGTCGATGAACATCTTCGACGAGCTGGAGTCCACTTTCCAGGCCTTCACGGATACGTTCACTTTCTGGTCCAGGGACAGCTTCTTGTCCTTGATCGCCTGGAAGGTCAGGTAGGCGGTCATGATCTTGGTCAGGGAAGCCGGTTCGACGCGCGAATCCGGGTCCTGGGCGGCGATCACCTGGCCGCTGGTGGAGTCCAGCAGCAGCCAGGATTTGGCGGCGATGGTCGGCGGCGGCAGGGTTTGCGCCACTGCGGAAGTCATGAGCAGGACACTGGTTGCCAGTGCGGCGATAATCTTTTTCATAGAAATTCTGTAGGGGGTTGCGAAATTATTTGTTGTTCCACAAGGCGACAACCCAGGTCTTGATGTGACCGAGCTTGCGGTGGAAGAAGTGGTCCGCGCCGGGAATCACGATCACAGGAATGTCCTGTGGGCGTGCGTAATCCAGCACGTCGATCAGCGGGATCGTGTCATCGTTCTCGCCGTGAATCAGGATGGTGTCGGCCGGTACGTTGGCGATCTCCCACTTGGCGGCGGCGGTACCCACCAGCACCAGGCGCTCGGCCGGGGTGCCGGCAGCGGCCAGGCGCTGGGCCAGGTGTGACTGCACGAAGGTGCCGAAGGAGAAGCCCGACAGGGAAACCGGCAGGCCGGGGTACTTCTGCACCATGTGCTGGTACAGGATCATCATGTCGTCGGTTTCGCCGTGGCCGTGGTCATGCACGCCTTCGGATGCGCCGACGCCGCGGAAGTTGATACGCGCAGCCACATAGCCCAGCGTCACGAAGGTGCGCGCCAGCGTCTGGGCGACCTTGTTCTCCATGGTGCCGCCGTACAGCGGATGCGGGTGGGCTACCAGGGCGATGCCTTTCGGCTCACCGGCCGGCAGGTCGATCAGACCTTCCATCAGGCCGGCGCCGCCCTGCAGCGTAAACTTCTCGGAAAACTTATTCATCATTCTTGAATCTTCAATCTTTGATCTTCAAACGCTCAACTTCTTTGCCGTTGACCAGGTGGCTGTCGATGATTTCATCGATGTCCGCGGTGTCGACATAGGTGTACCAGGTGCCTTCGGGGTAGACCACGGCCACCGGGCCGTGTTCGCAGCGGTCCAGGCAGCCGGCCTGGTTGATGCGCACTTTGCCGGCGCCGTTCAGGTTCAATTCCTTGCAGCGCTTCTTGGCGTGCTTCTGGGCGGCTTCGGCGCCGCGCGGGCCGCAGCTTTCGCGGCCGTCATCACGATGGTTCATGCAGAAGAACACGTGATGCTTGTAGTATTGGTTGTCGCTCATCTGAAGCCTCTTTTCTTATGCAGGCGCTTATTTTACAGGCGTTTCGCGGGTTTCCTTGTTCAGCTTGTGCGATGGCAGGCAAAGGTACCAGAGCGCTGCCAGCGGCCAGGCCAGCGAAAGGAACTGTGCCGCGCCATAAAAATTCAGGAATTTGCCCTGCGCCCAGTTCTGCAGCGTTTCGCTGAAATAGGGGTTGGTCGGGGTGGTATTGACGATCAGAAGGCTGAGCAGCAGGGTCGCTACCGCCAGCCGTCGCTGCGCCACATGGGGCGCGAAAATCAGGCCGCCCAGCATGATCACCCCGATCAGGAAGCCGGCCTGGGCGCCGGGCGTGATCCAGGCAAAGGCGGCGTCGGGCCCCAGTTGCAGGGCCGTCGACAGGGATTTCACCAGCACGGCCGCGCAGACCAGCAGGACCACCAGGGGCGCGCGCGGCGCCGGTTTGCGCAGGATGCACAACAAGGTCAGGGCTGCGCCCACCATGCCGCAGGCGGTGACGATGGTTTCGGACAGCCAGTACTGCTCCACCGTCAGCGAGGCTTCGGGCCGCACCATGGCGGCCAGGTCGATTTCCATGTCCAGCAATTCGCTGAGCCATTCGGACAGGATGGGCAGCAGCTGGCCCAGCCCGAACAGGAAGCCCTGCGGGTAGATCTGCGTCAAAGGCCACAGCGCCACCAGCACCATGCCCTGGCTGCCATGCTGGGCGAACCATTGCTGGCGCAGCTTGTAGGCATTGCTGCTGTCCATCAGCTTCTTCGCAGTCAGCGTGCCGATGAAAGCGCCGATGACCGAGCCGAGTGTGTTGGTGTAAAAGTCCAGGTTGGACGAGACGCGCGTAGGCAGGTAGGTCTGCACCGCTTCCATCGTGCCGGAGACCAGCATACCGGCCGCGCTGGCCAGCAGGAAGGCGAAGAAGCCCGTCACCTTCGGCCGCATGGCGTACACCAGCAGCATGCCGAAGGGGATATAGCCGATCACGTTGATGCCGGCGTCAAAGCCAGTCCAGTAGCGCGGCAGCGTCGTCCATTCGAGGAAGATCAGCGGCGACAGGCCCTGGTTCTGCCAGCCGGAGAAGGGGAACCAGCTGGCATACACGATGAGCACCACATAGGCCAGCAGCAGCGCGCGCGCCACCGGCGAGCCTTTACGCAAGGCCTGCGCGGACGGCGTGGGCGCCGGTGCGGGCTTTGGCGTGGGGGCTGGGGCGGGCGCTTCTTCGCTCATGGCTTACAGGGGCATGGTCGCCAGCCAGGCCAGGATATCGGCGGAAATGCCGTCCGTGCTTTCGGCCAGCGCACTGGCGCCGCCCGCCGCGTCGGCGCTTGGCGCACGTGCGGTGCGGGTAAAGGTGCGCTGGTCCACCAGCTTGTGGTTGCGGAACACCGAGGCGCGCAGGGTGATGCTGGCGCTGCTCTGGGTTGCGCTGTCGAAGTTCTGCGAGAAGTCGTCGGCTTCCAGGCGCAGCAGAGGCAGGCCGCCTGCGGAATCGGTGGTGGAGACCACTTTTACGCCAGCTTGCGCAATGCGCGCTTTCACCCGCTGCGACATCAGCTGCAGCGGCGTGACCAACCAGGTGTTGTAGGCATAGGGGCGCGACTGGCGCGCGTCGGCGTACATCAGGCGGTAAGTCATGCGCTGGGAATCAAGCGATGCCGGGCCGCTGACGTCGGCGACCACGATGGCCGGCATCGCCATTGGCCGCAGGCCGTCCGTGCGATTCACGCCATCGGTGCCGGCGGGCGCCATGGTCGCAGCAGGCAGCGGTGCGCCCAGCGGGCCGAAATCGTAGGCAGTAGGTTGCGGTCCCTTGCTGGCGCAGCCGGCCAAAGCTGCGGCGGCCGCAATGGCGATCAGGATGATGTTCTTCTTCATTGCTTGTCCTTATTTGCCGGAAGGGTCAAAGCCTGGTTCGCCCGGGCCAGGCGGCGTGGTCGGTGCGCCGAACAGGATGCTTTGAGGGCGGTCGCTCAAGTTATTCATGGTGCGGCGGATGGCGCGCATCGACGATTTGGTTTCGTCGGCCAGGCCGGTCACGCCGGGAAGCGTCTCCAGCTCGACGCCGCTGGCCACTGCTTCAACCGAAGTCGTGGCGCGGTCCACCGAATTGGTGAGGCGTTGCACGGCGCCATTCGGGCCTTGCAGGGAGACCACAACCTTGTTCGCTTCGGTGGCCAGGGTATCCACCGAACGGATTGCCTGGTCGCCGTGCTCCATCAGTGCTGGAATCTTCTGTACCGCCGGGTCCAGGCGCGCCGCCAGGTCCCGGTACGACTGGGCCGCGTCGCTTACGTCGCTGAAGGCGCCCAGCATCTTTTTCTGGTTGTCGTCACCCAGGAAGTTATCCAGCTTCTTTGTTACTTCCTCGGCCTTGCTCAGGATCGCGGTGCCGCGTTTTTCCAGCTGGTCGAACAGGCCTGGATGCAAAGGTATGTGGCTTGGATTGCCCTTGCTGGTCGCCAGTTCCGGTGAGCCGGTCGAGTCGTCATCGAGCTGGATATAGGCGATGCCGGTCACGCCCTGGTAGCCCAGGGTCGCGTAGGTGGTCTTGGTGATTGGCGTGGCCGGGTCGATGCTCAGGTGAATCAGGATCTGGCCTGCCAGCTTTGGATCGAAGTCGATGTCGTCCACCTTGCCCACTTCGAGCCCGCGGTAGCGCACCGCGGCCTGCGGGTTCAGCCCCGGCACCGACATGGTGGTCGCAATGAGGTAAGGCTCATACTTCACCCGGTCGCGGTTGAACCAGATGCCGAACAGGATGGCCGCGATCAGCAGTGCGATCGTGAACAAGCCTGTCATCAAAGCGTGAGATCTGTTTTCCATGCCTTGCTCCTTAATCCAGGGCCTCAAGCGCGCGCTTGCCGCGGTCGCCCAGGAAGAATTCCTTGATAAACGGATGATCGGTCTTGATCACCTCGCGCGTCGGTCCGATAGCCAACACATGTTTTTCCGCCAGTACTGCAATGCGCGTCGACAGCGCAAACAGCGTATCCAGGTCGTGCGTCACCATCACCACCGTCAGCCCCAGCTCGCGGTGCAGGGATTTGATCAGCGAGACGAAGCTTTCCGACAAGTCCGGATCGAGGCCGGCGGTCGGCTCGTCCAGGAACAGCAGTTTCGGCTCCAGTGCCAAAGCCCGTGCCAGCGCCACGCGCTTGATCATGCCGCCAGACAGGTCGCTCGGCATCTTGATCGCATGCTCCGGGCCCAGGCCGACCATATTCATTTTCAGCAGCACCGCATCGCGGATCAACTGCTCGGGCAGGGTGCCCAGCTCCATCATCGGCTGCGCGATGTTTTCGAACACAGTCAGCGCCGAATACAGGGCGCCTTGCTGGAACAGCATGCCCCAGTGGTTGCGCAATTCCTGCAGGTGGTCGGAGGAGGCGACGGTGATGTCTTCGCCGAAAATGCGCACGCAACCCTTGGTAGGGCGCTCCAGGCCCAGCATCTGGCGCAGCAGGACGGTCTTGCCGGTTCCCGAACCGCCTACGATCGAGAGGATCTCGCCCTGTTCGATGGTCAGGTTCAGGTCATTGTGGATGAGGGTACGGCCAAACTTGGTCTGCAGGTTGGTGATTTCGACGACAGGCACGCTGCCGTCCAGCGTCAGCTTGCCCTCGCCTTCGGGGCAGGCGCAGCTTTCTTCAGGAATTGGCGGCTGGTCGTTCATCAGTAACCCACTCCGTTGAAGACGATCGCAAACACCGCGTTCGCCAGGATCACCACCGTGATCGCCGTCACCACCGACGTGGTGGTGCCATGGCCCAGGCTTTCCGTATTCGGCTTGATGCGCAGGCCAAAGTGGCAGGACACCATCGCAATCAGCATGCCGAACACCGTACCCTTGAACAGGCCAATGTAATAGTTCGCAATCGGCACCACCTGCGGCAGCTTCATGATGAAGTAGCGGATCGACAGGTTCAGTTCCCACTTTGCCGAGATCATGCCGCCGATCAGCGCCGCCGCATCGGTCCAGATCACCAGCAGCGGCATTGAAATCGCCAGCGCAATCACTTTCGGCAGGATCAGGCGGTAGCCGTGCGAAATGCCCATGACCAGCATCGCATCCAGTTCTTCCGTTACGCGCATCACGCCCAGTTGCGCCGTAATCGCGGAGCCTGAACGGCCGGCCACCAGGATGGCCGCCATCAGCGGTCCCAGCTCGCGCACAATCGACATGCCGAGCAGGTTGACCAGGTAAATGTCGCCGCCAAAGTTACGCAGCTGCTGCGCCGACAGGTAAGAGAGCACCACCCCGATCAGGAAACCAACCAGCGCCGTAATGCCCAAGGCCTGGAAACCGGCATGGAAAATATTCGCCGAAATCTCGCGCCACGGTCCGCGCATCGGATGCGCCGCAAAGCGCGCCGCGTCCTGCACCACCGAGCCAATCAACTGCACGAAGCCGCGCATGTGCTCGAGGAAGTGCATGATGCCGAAGCCCAGCGTGGTCACCCAGCCGAAATGCTGCTTGCGCGGGCGCGGGAACTCCAGCTTGCCCGCGGATTCAATGCGCTTGAAGATTTCTTCCTGGCCGTTGACCAGTTTCAGCTTTGACGGGCGCTTGTAGCCCCAGGCTTGCCAAAGCCACTGCGCACCCACATGGTCCAGCATTTCAACGCCGCTCAAATCCCATTCGACGGCGTGGATGTCCTTCACGTGGTCGAAGCAGGCGGAAATCCCTTTGATTACCCGTTTGCTTGCGAGCGCACTGACTTGCCAGGTGCCCCCGGCTGACACCGTGCGCCCATCTGGGCTGACAGATAACGTTGGCTCTTGAGCAATAGGCATGCCGCCAGTGTAAAAGAGTTTCGCCTGTCGCGCCACTCGAGACGCCCGGCGAAGCCCCTTGCCGAGCGTCAGGCTGCGAGGTGGCGTACCTGCCGCGCCGGCGCTGCGGAAGCCGGCGCCGCGACCTTCTGCTTCACGCCGTGGCCATCGCGCGCCAGCAGCTCAGTAACGGCGGCCGTTTCCATGCCGGTTTCGCCCAGCCAGCGTCCCACCATGACTGCGAGACGGTCCAGCGCGATGCGGTGGGTCGCGTCGGTGTTGGCATAAAGCCAATCGGAGAACGCCATAAATGAATTGAACGGTTTTTCGCCCAGCAGCACGGGCACGGTATGCGTGAAGCGTCCCGAATTCGCCACAAGATCCCAGTAGCGCGCGAATCGCACCAGGCGCTGCATGGTTGAAAAATCGATATCACGGTTGGCCAGGATCGTATATGGCGGGTACGGGTCGTACACGATGCCGAATTCCTGGGTGTGGCGAATGATCGGCGTACCGCGCAGGCGCTTCAGGATGCCGAACTGGATCTCGTGCGGGCCGAGGGCCCACAGCTTGTCGAAGCCTTCCGCAAAGCTCGCGACCGTTTCGCCGGGCAGGCCCGCGATCAGGTCGACGTGCATGTGTACGTCCGAGTGCTCGCACAACCAGCGGATATTGTCGGCGGCCTTGGCGTTATCCTGCTTGCGCGAAATGTTCGCCTGTACGACCGGGTTAAAGCTCTGGATGCCGATCTCGAATTGCAGTGTCCCTGGCGGGAATTTCGCGATGCCTTCTTTAAGTGCGTCCGGCAGGTGGTCCGGTACCAGCTCAAAGTGCGCGTAAACCGGATCATCCGGCGCCGCGGCCAGCTTATCCAGGAAGAACTGCATGATCTTCAGGCTGGTCTTGATGTTCAGGTTGAATGTGCGGTCCACGAACTTGAAGGTGCGTGCGCCGCGTGCGTGCAGGGCCTCCATCTCCGCCAGGAAGGCATCGATATTGAATGGCCACGCCGTCTTGTCCAGCGCGGACAGGCAGAACTCGCACTTGAATGGGCAGCCGCGTGACGCCTCTACGTATAAGGTGCGGTGCGCAATGTCTTCATTCGAGTAAAGCGAATAGGGCAGCTTGATCTCCGCCATCGGCGGCTGCACGCCGGCATGAACCTTCATCAGAGGCTTGGGGCCGTTCAGGATCTCGCCGCACAATTTGGGGAAGGTCACATCGCCCCAGCCGGTCACCACATAGTCGGCCAGGCGCGTAATCTCCTGCTCGCCGGTTTCATACGAGACTTCCGGTCCGCCAAGCACGATAACCAGATGTGGCGCAACGCGCTTCAGCGTCGCCACCAGGCGGCAGGTCTCTTCCACGTTCCATATATAGACGCCGAAGCCGACGATCTTCGGCTGCGCCGCCAGGATACGCTCCACCATCTCGGTCGTCTTCGCACCGATCACGAATTCCTGGATGCGCGTTTGCGATTGCAGCTCGCCCATATTGGCAAGCAGGTAGCGCAGGCCCAGCGAAGCGTGGGTGTAGCGGGCGTTGAGTGTGGAGAGAAGGATGGTCATGGCGGCTGCAGTAATACGGTATTACGAAACCATGCATTTTACCCTTGCGGAGTCGGCGCGGGTCGGCTATAGTTCTGTCCCTCGCAACGCACTGCTGACAAAATAGCAGAGTGAAACGAGAAAAAGATGGGGTTGACGAGATACACGAAACACTGCATAATCTCGCTTCTCTGCTGCTGACGAACACAACGCTTCGTCGACAAAACAAGGCAGCGATCTTTAAAAATCAACAGTCGATAAGTGTGGGCGTTTGACGAATTTGCCCGAGCCTTTATGGCTCGATACTCAAATTATTAGTTATACGCTCGCACAAAATTAAACGTAAATCTCTTTATGAGATTTCGTCAGTATTTTGAGTGAGTGACCTCGGTAGCAATACCGAAAAACAGAGATTGAACTGAAGAGTTTGATCCTGGCTCAGATTGAACGCTGGCGGCATGCTTTACACATGCAAGTCGAACGGCAGCGCGGGCTTCGGCCTGGCGGCGAGTGGCGAACGGGTGAGTA
>Ga0207425_1000495_pt1 | contig 24691 bp, 23 predicted proteins | sample AraplaF_Col_mTSA_FD_184255 | JGI IMG/M metagenome (GOLD analysis project Ga0207425, IMG submission 184255) | Arabidopsis root microbial communities from the University of North Carolina, USA - plate scrape MF_Col_mTSA (SPAdes) (version 3) | ecosystem: Host-associated > Plants > Roots >...
CTGACGCAGAAGAGCGGCAAGCAGTACCTGCTCGAGCGTCTGCCGGACTTCCGCATCACCAAGGAAGCCAAGGTTGCCCGTACCTTCCAGAACATCCGCCTGTTCTCGGGCCTCACCGTTCTGGAAAACCTGCTGGTTGCCCAGCACAACAAGCTGATGAAGGCTTCGGGCTTCACGGTGCTCGGCCTGCTCGGCATCGGTCCCTATAAGAAGGAAGCGGCTGCCGCCATCGAGCTTGCGCGCTTTTGGCTGGAGAAGGCCGATCTTATCGACCGCGCCGACGATCCGGCCGGCGACCTGCCTTACGGCGCCCAGCGTCGTCTGGAAATCGCCCGCGCCATGTGCACCGGTCCGGAGCTGCTCTGCCTCGACGAGCCGGCTGCCGGTCTCAATCCGCGTGAATCGGCAGCGCTCAATGCCTTGCTGAAAGGCATTCGCACCGAAACTGGGACCTCTATCCTGCTCATCGAGCACGACATGTCGGTAGTCATGGAAATTTCCGACCACGTCATCGTTCTGGAATACGGCCAGAAGATTTCTGACGGCAATCCTGACCACGTTAAGAACGACCCGAGGGTTATTGCTGCCTATCTCGGTGTCGAGGATGAAGAAGTCGAAGAGGTCATTGCGACCGTAGAGGGGGGCGCAATCTGATGGCGGCCGGAGAACAGCTTCTCAAGGTTCAGGGCGTCGAGACCTATTACGGCAATATCCGCGCGCTCGCCGGCATCGATGTCGAGGTGAAGAAGGGCGAAATCGTCAGCCTGATCGGCGCCAACGGCGCCGGCAAGTCGACGCTGATGATGACGATCTGCGGCAGCCCGCAGGCCCGCACCGGCTCGATCATTTTCGACGGCCAGGACATCACCAAGCTGCCGACGCACGAGATCGCACGGCTGCGTATTGCACAGTCGCCCGAGGGACGACGCATCTTCCCGCGCATGACCGTTCTGGAAAATCTTCAGATGGGCGCGGGTCTCGACAACCTCAAATATTTCAATGAGGACGTCGAGAAGATTTTCACGATGTTCCCGCGCTTGAAAGAGCGCCAGTCGCAGCGCGGCGGTACCCTTTCGGGCGGTGAACAGCAGATGCTTTCGATCGGCCGCGCGCTGATGGCCCGCCCGAAACTCCTGCTGCTCGACGAACCCTCGCTCGGCCTCGCGCCGCTGATCGTCAAGGGCATCTTCGAAGCCATCAAGGTGCTGAACGAGAAGGAGGGGCTGACCGTCTTCCTCGTGGAACAGAACGCATTCGCCGCACTTAAGCTGTCGCACCGTGCCTATGTGCTCGTGAATGGCAAGGTGACGATGAGCGGCAGCGGCAAGGAACTGCTTGCCAATCCTGAGGTTCGTGCTGCCTATCTCGAAGGCGGGCGGCATTGACCGCGGCAGAAGGGAGAGTTTGATTATGCAGGGACTTTTCTTCGAAAGTGACAACGGCGTAAAGATCGTCATCCGCGGACTCGTTGTGCTCATCGGTTTCTGGACGGCGTGGCGTGCCGGCAGGGCGGTTGCGGACGGCTGGAACAACTATCCGCTGGTCGTCGTCTATACCTTCCTGCTCGCATGGGCGATGCAATTCCTGCATCACGCGCTGTTTAACGGCCCGATGCTCAGCGGCCTCTTCTACATTATCGATTTCGTAACTCTGCTGATCTTCTCGACAGCAGGGTTCCGCTATCGCCGCACCAACCAAATGGTGAACAACTATTACTGGCTGTACGAAAAAACTTCCGCGTTTTCGTGGAAGGAGAAACATTGACAGCCCGTTGAAACTAGGCATGAATTGCCTTCAGAGCGGAACAGCTTTCCTGGCGCAGTCAAAGGTGGGGTATGCGTCAGGCCTTGGAAGAAACCCGCCCAAAAATTGGGAGTAACAATATGAAGAAGTCTCTCTTGTCAGCGGTGGCACTGACGGCGATCGTCGCTTTCGGCGGCATCGCACGAGCTGACATCCTGATCGGCGTGGGTGGTCCGCTGACCGGCCCGAACGCTGCGTTCGGTGCCCAGCTGCAGAAGGGTGCCGAGCAGGCAGCCGCTGACATCAATGCTGCTGGCGGCATCAACGGCGAGCAGATCAAGATCGAACTCGGCGACGACGTTTCCGACCCGAAGCAGGGTATCTCCGTTGCCAACAAGTTCGTTGCTGACGGCGTGAAGTTCGTTATCGGTCACTTCAACTCGGGCGTTTCCATCCCGGCTTCTGAAGTTTACGCTGAAAACGGCATTCTCGAAATTACCCCGGCTGCTACCAACCCTGTTTTCACCGAGCGTGGCCTGTGGAATACCTTCCGCACCTGCGGCCGTGACGACCAGCAGGGCGCCATCGCCGGCAAGTATCTGGCCGACCACTTCAAGGACGCCAAGATCGCCGTTGTTCACGACAAGACCCCATACGGTCAGGGCCTTGCCGACGAAACCAAGAAGGCTATGAATGCCGCTGGCGTCACCGAAGTCATGTACGAAGGTATCAACGTCGGCGACAAAGACTTCTCGGCCCTCATCGCCAAGATGAAGGAAGCCGGCGTCTCAATCATCTATTGGGGCGGTCTGCACACCGAAGCTGGTCTCATCATCCGCCAGGCTGCCGACCAGGGCCTGAAGGCAACGCTCGTTTCGGGTGACGGTATCGTTTCCAACGAACTGGCCTCGATCGCTGGCGACGCCGTCGCCGGTACGCTGAACACCTTCGGTCCCGATCCGACGCTGAACCCGGCCAACAAGGACCTCGTCGCAAAGTTCAAGGCCGCCGGTTTCAATCCGGAAGCCTACACGCTCTATTCCTACGCTGCGATGCAGGCGATCGCCGGTGCCGCCAAGGCTGCCGGTTCGACAGACGCAGAAGCCGTTGCTACGGCCATGAAGCAAAAGGGTCCGTTCCCGACGGTTCTCGGCGATATCTCGTTCGACGAAAAGGGCGACCCGAAGATCCCCGGCTACATCATGTACGAATGGAAGAAGGGCGCGGACGGCAAGTACACCTACGTCCCGCAGGCTGCGAAGTAAGGCTCTAACCGTAATGTCTTCACGGAGGCCCGGTCATCGACCGGGCCTCTTTCGTTCTGCCGACATGTTTTGAAATTGTCCGTCGTTCCGAAGGCCATTCCATTCGCGGCTTGATTGCCCTAAGCCAGAGACAAAGGGTGGAGGAACCAGATTCATGCCCAGACCCCGCATTCTTGTCACCCGGCGTTGGCCTGCCGCCGTGGAAGCCGTGCTCACCGAGCGCTTCGATGTGACGCTCAACAGGGATGATATGCCGCTTGGCGAAAACGAGCTGCGCCAGGCGCTGTCGGACTATGATGCGGTGTTGCCGACGGTTTCCGACAAGCTGCCGGCTGCAGTCTTTGCGGGAGATATCCGCACGAAGATGCTTGGTAATTTCGGAGTCGGCTTCAATCATATCGACATCGCCAGTGCAAAGGCAAAGGGCATTGCGGTGACGAATACGCCGGGCGTCCTGACCGATTGCACCGCCGATATAGCAATGCTGCTCTTACTGTCCGTCGCACGTCGCGGTGGGGAGGGCGAGCGGCAGGTGCGCGCCGGCGAATGGAAGGGCTGGTGCCCGACGCATATGGTTGGCACCAAGGTGACGGGCAAGACCGTCGGCATTATCGGCTTCGGACGAATCGGCAAGGCTTTCGCACAGCGCTGCCATTTTGGTTTCGGCATGGATATCGTGTTCTACAACCGCTCACAGATCGATCCCGCCGAAGGGGCACGCTACGGAGCGCGTCAGCTTGCTTCGGTGGAGGAGGTGCTCGCGGCATCCGATTTTGTTTCCCTGCATTGCCCCGGCGGCGCAGAAAACCGGCATTTGATGAATGCTGCGCGGCTTGCGGCAATGAAGCCAGGCGCCTTCCTCATCAATACGGCGCGCGGCGACGTGGTCGATGAGACGGCGTTGATCGCGGCGCTCGCAAACGGCACCATCCGTGGCGCGGGGCTCGACGTTTACGAGGCGGAGCCGCATGTGCCCGAAGCGTTGCGGCGGATGGAGAATGTCGTTTTGCTGCCGCATCTCGGCAGCGCGACGGAGGAAACGCGCACGGCGATGGGGATGAAGGTCGTGGAGAATGTGACTGATTTCTTCGACGGTCGAGAGGTGCCTGACCGGGTGGCCTAAGCCCTCCCAATGTCATCATATCTCATGCAGCACATGCGCCGCCTTCACGGCGGCGGATGCCCTGTTCTCGACGCCGAGCTTCACATAGATCTGTTCCAGGTGCTTGTTCACCGTGCGCGCAGAGAGGCCGAGAATTTCGCCGATATCGCGGTTGGCCTTGCCTTTTGCGATCCACATCAGCACCTCGGATTCGCGCTGTGTCAGCAAGAAGTGCTGGCGCAGGACCGCGTCGTCGTTGCGCTGGTTGGCGGCCGTCAGGCGGAAGAGATATTCGTCCGGACCGATGGCGCCGAGGAAGGCGAGTTGCAGGGCAGTCTGCCCGGCATGAGCGATGGAGATAAGTGCATCGCGGGCGGCTGCGGCGCGTCCCTTCATCCAGTTGCCGATCGTGCGGGAGACGACCTCCATGCCGTCGTCGCTCCCCATGGCGGCGTTGACGAGGCGGGTTGCCTGTGGCGTCGACCAGTGGATCGCGCCATTGCCCTTCACGGCCAGGAGGTGGCGGCCGGCGGCATCGAGCGCCACGCGCGCGCTCTGCGCCGAGCGGGCGTTGCGCAGGTGAACGCGGATGCGGGCGCGCAGTTCGTCGATATTGATCGGCTTCGACAGGTAATCGACGCCGCCTGATTCCAGGGCGTGGACGACATGTTCGGTTTCGGTGAGCCCGGTCATGAAAATGACGGGCACCTGGGCGACGGCGGCATTGGCTTTCAGCCTGCGGCAGGTTTCGAAGCCGTCCATCGAGGGCATGACTGCATCGAGCAGGATGAGATCGGGTGTGATGCGCTCGACGATGTTGAGCGCGGCGGAGCCCGATGTGGCGATCAGCACGGAAAAGCCTGATTGCTCCAACGCGTCGGTCAAAAAGCCGAGCGCCTCGGGCGAATCGTCGACCAAGAGAACGATGTCGCGAGGAAGCTCAGCCAACGGTTTCACCCTTTTCTTCGAATTTGTGCAGGAAATCCATGAAGCCGGCGAGATCGAAAGCGGCGACATAGGAGCGGAGCTTCTCGGTGAATGGCTGATTTGCCTCCACTTTGGCAAGGTCGGCGAGCTTGGCTTCTATGCCCCTGACGTAGCCGATCTCGCCAAGCCGCAGCAGTTCCTGCACATGTGCAGCCCCCGGGCTCTTCAGCGATATGGCTGCAGGTGCCGGAGCAGGGGCTTGATCGTCGGCATAGAGCCACTTCAGGTCGAGATGCAGGGCCAGCTTATCGCGCAGTTGTTTGATATCGACCGGCTTGCCGATCGCATCATTGTGGCTGTCGTCGCTGTCGCTGTGAGCGGCTGCGTCGCCGATATTGGCTGATAGCATCACGATCGGCGCGGCGCGTCCCGTCTCACGCAGCCGGGAAACGAGTTGCCAGCCGTTCATGCCGGGCATGGAGATATCGACGAGGAAGAGATCCGGCTCGATGCCTTCGACGAGCGTCAGACAGTCCAGGCCGCTTGCTGCCGTCAGCACGATGAAATCGAGTGGGACCAGGATCTCGCGCATCATCTCGCGATGATCTTCGTTGTCATCAACGATGACGATCGTACGGCGTGGGCCGTCATAGCTGACGATCTTCTTTTCCTGCGGCGGAGCGGCAGGGCGCATCACGGCCGACAGCATGAGGCGGACACGGAAGGTCGAGCCCTTGTTCTTTTCGCTGTTGACCGCGATTTCGCCGCCGAGCGTGTTGGTCAGAAGGCGGGTAATGGTCAGGCCAAGCCCGAGGCCGGGCATGGGCCGCACGCTTTCTGCTTCACCGCGCTGGAAGGGCTCATAGATGCGCGTCAGATCCTTTTCGGCGATGCCACGGCCGGTGTCGGAGACGGTGAAGGTCGCGACCTGGCTGCGGTAGCCGATATCGAAGGTGACGCTGCCTTCGTCGGTGAATTTGATCGCATTGGAAAGCAGGTTGACGAGGATCTGGCGCAGGCGTTTTTCGTCGGTGCGCACGAATTGCGGCAAGGCCTGCGAGCGCTCGTGAACGAAGGACAGCCCTTTCGCCTGCGCCTGCGGCCGGAACATATCGACGATCTGGTCGAGGAAGTCCTGGATGTTGATCTCGTTCGAATAGACTTGCAGGCGGCCGGCTTCGATCTTCGAAATATCCAGAAGGCCATCGATCAGGCCGGAAAGATGCTCGGCGCTGCGGCGGATGACCTTGATGGAAGATTGCCGGGGGGCGGGGATCGTCTCGTCGCGTTCGAGGATCTGGGCGTAGCCAAGGACGGCATTCAGCGGCGTGCGCAGTTCGTGGCTCAGGCCTACGACGTAGCGGCTCTTGGCGCGGTTGGCGGCTTCGGCCGTCTCCTTGGCGGTCTGCAGGGCTGCGTCGGTCTTCTTGTGGGCGGCGATTTCCTTAAGCAGAAGCGTGTTCTGGCGGGAGGATTCCTCCTCGGCGACGACGCGGCTGTCATGGGCAAGCACATAGAACCAGCAGGCGATGCCGGCGATGACCGAGAAGACGAAGAAGACGATCAGGATGGTACGGTTGACGACTTCGGCCGTCTCCGGCGAGGCTGAAGCCACCTGATGGGCGATCATCGCAAGGATCGCGCCGACGGCCGTCAGCGCCAGCGCGACGGCGATGCCGTAGCGGCCGAGGCGGGTCGTCAGTTTCTGGACGATGGTTTCCGGCAGCAGGGTCTTTGCGACGGCGCCGACCTGCGCATTGAAGCGGGCATTGGGCTTGCACATGTCGTGGCAGCGGCTGTCGAGCGAGCAGCAGAGCGAGCAGATCGGCGCGGCATAGGCCGGGCACCAGGCCATATCCTCCGGCTCGAAGGGATGTTCGCAGACCGAGCAGGTGATGGTGGTCAGGTTTTTCCAGGCATGGCGCGGCTTGCGGGCGAGATAAAACTTGCCCTTCGTCGCCCAGGCGAGGGTGGGGGAAGCGATCAGCGCGATCACAAGCGTGATGTAAGGGGCAAGCGAGGCGGCGACCGAACCGAAGGTGCCGAAATGGGCGATGAGCGCGACGCCGGCCGACAGCGTCATGGCGCCGAGGCCGACCGGGTTGATATCGTAGAGATGGGCGCGCTTGAACTCGATGCCGGGAGGGGCAAGGCCGAGCGGCTTGTTGATGAAGAGATCGGCCGAGATGGTGCAGAGCCAGGCCATGGCAATGATCGAGAAGATGCCGAGCGTTTCCTCGAGCAGCCGGTAGATGCCGAGCTCCATCAAGAGCAGCGCGATCGCCACGTTGAAGACCAGCCAGATGACGCGGCCGGGATGGCTGTGGGTCAGGCGCGAGAAGAAATTCGACCAGGCAAGCGAACCTGCATAGGCGTTCATTACGTTGATCTTCAGCTGCGAGACCACCACGAAGGCGGCCATCAGCAGCAGGGCGGCGTTGTGCCAGGGGATCATGTAGCCGAAGGCGGTCAGGTACATCTGCGCCGGGTCGGCGGCGCGGTCGAGGGGCACGCCGGAGGTGAAGGTCAGCACGACGAGAAATGAACCGGCAAGCAGCTTCGGCGCACCGATAATGACCCAGCCGGGGCCGGCCAGGAAGACGGCGAGGCGGTGGCGCCATTTGCGCTGCGGGTCCGGCGGCAGGAAGCGCAGGAAGTCTGCCTGTTCGCCGATCTGCGACATGAGCGCCAGGATGACGGCGGAGGCTGCGCCGAATTCGACGAGATTGAAATCCGCGACCGTGCCGGGCGGGCCGGAGACGTGGCGGATACCGGCAAAGGCGCGCCAGACATCGAATTGGCTCCAGTCCATGATGGCAATGAAGATGAAGGGCAAGATGTTCAGGATGATCCAGAAAGGCTGGGTCATCAGCTGGAACTTGCTGATCAGCCGCACACCATGGGTGACGAGCGGGATCACCATCACGGCGCTGATGATGTAGCCGATCCAGAGCGGAATGCCGAGCGTCAGCTCCAGCGCACCCGACATGATCGAGGCTTCGATCGCAAAGAGCATGAAGGTGAAGCTGGCGTAGATCAGCGAGGTGATGGTCGAGCCGATATAGCCGAAGCTTGCACCGCGCGTCAGCAGGTCGATATCGACGCCGTGGCGAATGGCGTATCGGCTGATCGGCAAGCCGATCGCCAGCATGGCGACCGAGGCAACGATGATGGCATAGAAGGCATTGGTGGTGCCGTAGGACAGTGTGATGGCGCCGCCGATCGCCTCCAGCGCCAGGAAGGAGATCGCGCCGATCGCCGTCTGCGAGATGCGCTGAGAGGAGAAGCGGCGGGCGCTCTTGGCTGTAAAGCGCAGCGCGTAATCTTCCAGCGTCTGGTTGGCGACCCAGCGATTATATTCGCGTCTCACCGGAATGATGCGTTGGCGCGCTGTCATGCCCTCTTTCCGGCGTTCCGGTCAGCCTATCGTCTCCGAGCTACTTTTGGCGGGATGGGCGGGAAAGGCAAGAGGCGGAATGCCGGCAGATTCACAGAACGGCAATATTTTTGAAACCGGTCTGTCACATAAGGGCTCTAACTCTCCCGCCGTCCGTTCAACCATTTCGGGTATCACCATGTCTGTTCCAAGCCTTTGCCGCCTGAGCACCGCGCTCGTCTGCCTTCTTTCGATCGTGCCATCGCTTGCCGCTGCCGAGCAGGCCTCGGCCGCAAAAGCGCCTTATGTGGAGGCCGGAAACACCAACAAACGTGGCGACGCCTGCTTCTCGACGGCGGACACCAATGCTGCCGTCCATCTTCTCTCCGGCTTTCTCGACGTCTGGACGCCGCGCACGCCGTTCGTCGATGCCGGTGTAGAGGCCCCGGCCAAGGACAATTGCCCTGCGGTTGCCAAGACGGATTGGGACGGCATTCCCTTAAGCAAGACTGACGGCCAGGTGGTCAACAGGCTCGTCCATGACGCGAACATCGCCTATGTCGTCAAGGCGACGCGAGCACGGACGGCCGATCAGGCGGTTGCTGCTTATCTCGACGATCGGCGAGGCAAGAATGCCAGCATTGTCGATGGCCTTGGCCCGCTGACCGATGCCTGGAAGGCGGGCTCCAAGCAGACCACCACCATCACCGAAGTCGCGGCCGATGCGACGACCGTCAAATACGACGACAAGGGCAACAATCGCGGCGCCGGCAGCAAGCCGGACACGGAAAACAAGACCGACGCCAATCCGGACATGGGCCTTGCCATCGACTTCATCAATGCCGCAAGCGGTGACGGCTCGACGGAGCCCGCCAAGCGTTATTTCAAATATGGCCGTCCCTACCGCTGGAGCCAGGAGGTGTCGGTGGTGCCGACGCTTGAGCCCGCCAAGAGCGGCAAGCCGGTCGAGGACGGTGGCTTTCCGAGCGGGCATACGGCGGAAGCCTGGCGGGATGCGCTCGCCATGGCCTATCTCGTGCCACAGCGCTTCCAGGAAATGATCACGCGCGCCAGCGAAATGGGTGAAGACCGCATCCTTGCCGGCATGCATTCTCCGCTCGACGTGATGGGCGGCCGCATGCTCGGCACCGCCACGGTCGTCTACAATCTGAACAAGGCCGACAACTCAGCGCTGAAGAGCGATGCTTACGCCCAAGCGCAATCCTGGCTCATTGCCAAATCAGGCGTTGTTGACGCGGGCGCGCTCGAAGTCATGGCTCATGCAGCGCCGCTCGCCGCAGACCGTTTCGCCGATCATGACGCCAACCGCGCTTACGTGCTGCAGCGCCTGAGCTATGGCCTGCCTAGTATTCATGAGACCAACCAGCTGGCCCGCGTGCCGCAGGGCGCCGAAGCGCTTCTCGAAACGCGTCTGCCCTATCTCGACGGCGAGCAGCGCCGCGATGTGCTGAAGACGACTGAGATCACCTCGGGTTATCCGCTGCTCGATGATGCGGAAGGTTACGGCCGCCTCAACCTGTTTGCCGCGGCAGACGGCTATGGTGCCTTCGATCAGGACGTGACCGTGACGATGGATTCCGCAAAGGGCGGCTTCAATGCGATCGATACCTGGCGCAACGATATCGGCGGCAAGGGCAAACTGGCGAAGCGCGGCAGCGGCATTCTCGGCCTTTCCGGCGCCAATAGCTATGCCGGCGGCACGGTGCTGGAAGAAGGCGTGCTGGTGGCAGGCTCGCCCTCGGCCTTCGGCACCGGCGGACTGTCCGTGAACGGCGGTTCTCTCGTCTTGGCGGCCGATAAGCCCCTGACTGTAGGCGGTGATTACCAGCAGCTTGCCAATGCCGCGACGAAGCCGACGCTCGGCGCTGACGGTGCGGGCACGCTGGTCATTGCGGGTAAGGCGGCGCTCTCCGGCGACCTCGACGTCACTCTTGCCTCGGGCTACGCCCCGGCGCCCGGAACGAAGATCGAGATCCTGAAGGCGGGAGCTATTACCGGCATCTTCGACAGGTTCACCATCTCTGGTCACAAGGCGACCCTTTCCTACGGCCCGACATCGGTCACCTTGACGATCGGCGGATAATATCGAACTGACAGGGCATCCTCTCCGTGGGATGCCCTGTCTTGTCTTTGCCTGCCCGTTTGCCCCCGCTGCCTACGTCATTTTGCGTATGTGTTTTTGCGTTGCAGCACCCGATAGTCCCCTCGGCAACAGTTAATTTCCGTTTCCGGCCTGTTGCGGAACAAGAAGAGGGGAGTTCAACCAGATGAATCTCAAATCCACTATTACGGGCGCAGCACTCGGCGCGGTCATGGCCGCATCGGCCGCCTTCCACGGTGCGGTTGCCGCCGACGACACGATCAAGGTCGGCGTTCTGCACTCGCTGTCCGGCACGATGGCGATTTCCGAAACGACGCTGAAAGACGCCATGCTGATGCTCATCGACGAGCAGAACAAGAAGGGCGGTCTCCTCGGCAAGAAGCTCGAAGCCGTCGTCGTGGACCCGGCTTCCGACTGGCCGCTCTTTGCCGAAAAGGCGCGCGAGCTGATCGAAAAGGACAAGGTTGCGGCCGTCTTCGGTTGCTGGACCTCCTCTTCGCGCAAGTCGGTCCTGCCGGTTTTCGAAGAGCTGAACTCGCTGCTCTTCTACCCGGTCCAGTACGAGGGTGAAGAATCCTCCCGCAACATCTTCTACACGGGTGCTGCTCCGAACCAGCAGGCGATCCCGGCCGTCGACTACCTGATGAACACCGAAGGCGTGAAGCGCTTCGTGCTCGAAGGCACCGACTATGTCTATCCGCGCACGACCAACAAGATCCTGGAAGCCTATCTCGAATCCAAGGGCATTCCGAAGGAAGACATCCTGATCAACTATACGCCGTTCGGTTTCTCCGACTGGCAGACCGAAGTCTCCAAGATCAAGGAATTCGGCGCGGCCGGCAAGAAGACGGCCGTCGTCTCCACCATCAACGGTGATGCCAACGTTCCCTTCTACAAGGAACTCGGCAACCAGGGCGTCAAGGCAACCGACATTCCGGTCGTCGCCTTCTCGGTCGGCGAAGAAGAGCTTGCCGGTCTCGACACCAAGCCGCTCGTCGGCCATCTCGCCGCCTGGAACTACTTCGAATCGGTCGATACGCCGATCAACAAGAAGTTCATCAAGGAATGGCATGCCTACACCAAGAACGACAAGCGCGTGACCAACGACCCGATGGAAGCTGCCTATATCGGCTTCAACGCCTGGGTTAAGGCGGTGCAGGCTGCCGGCACGACCGATACGGATGCGGTTCTCGACCACATCATCGGTGTTTCCGTTCCGAACCTCTCCGGTGGCACGGCGACCGTCATGCCGAACCACCACATCACCAAGCCGGTGCTGATCGGTGAAATCCAGGCGAACGGCCAGTTCGAAATCGTCCAGCAGACCCCCGAGGTCGTCGGCGACGAATGGTCCGACTTCCTGCCGGACTCCAAGGATCTGATCTCCGATTGGCGCAAGCCGATGAACTGCGGCAACTTCAACGTTGCGACCGGCAAGTGCGGCGGCAAGGGTTCCTGAGTTAGCCGATCCGACACGAGCCAGAAGAACTTCCGTCCGGATTTCAAATCCGGGCGGAAGCTCCGTCCCCAGCGGGTTGGCGAAGAGGCCGACGCTGGAGCAATTCCAGAAAGACTGCGCAGCGTTTGCGTCCGGAATTGCGAAAACAGGGGGATAGAGCATTTCGAAATGCTCTAGTTTAGGCGGGAAAGCCGATGTATCGCGCCATCAAGATCTTTCTTTTGACCATTTGCCTGACGCTCACGGGGCTGACGACCGGCCTCAAGGCCCAGGATGATGTCCGCGCTCTTGTCGATGCACTTGGCGTCGGCGGCTTTCCGGAGCGTGAAGCGGCCATCAAGGCGCTCGTCGCTTCCAAGGATGCGCATGTCAGCCAGATATTGCAGCAGCTGAGCGACGGCCTGCTTTACGTCAATTCCGACGAGGGTGGTCCCGTGCTCCTGCAGGGCGGCACCGATGACGAGCCGACCTATTCCGATCCGCTCACCGGCGAGGCTGTGGCCGACATCGATCCCGACACGATGTCGAAAGTCAGGGTCAACAATTCGGTGCGCACGCTCATTGCCACGCAGATGAGCCAGCTGACGCTGCTGAGCCCTGATCGCGGCGCCCGCCTTGCGGCTGCCCAAGGGCTTTTGAAGGATGCCGATCCTGCCAATCTCGATCTGCTGAACTCCGCTCTGGCCGATGAAAAAGACGCCGAGATCAAGAGCACCATGGAAGCGGCTCGCGCCGTGATGGTGTTGAAGAGCGATATGAGCGCCGACGAGAAGAGGGCTGCCATCGATACGGTTGCCGCCCGCGGCGGCCGCGATGCGCTGACTATTCTGACCACGGCGCTGGCAACCGCGCCCGATGATCTCAAACCTGCCATTCAGGCGCATATCAGCACCATCAACCGTAGTCTGGCTCTCTGGAATATCGTCCAGAATGTCTGGTACGGGCTGTCACTCGGCTCGGTGCTGTTGCTTGCGGCCATCGGCCTTGCCATCACCTTCGGCGTCATGGGCGTCATCAACATGGCGCATGGCGAGATGGTGATGATCGGCGCCTACACAACCTATGTCGTGCAGGAATATATCACTGCAAACTTTCCCGGCTTGGCTGACTATTCGCTGGCCTTTGCAGTGCCCGCCGCTTTCGTCTTCACCGGTTTCGTCGGCCTTATCATCGAACGATCCGTCATCCGCTATCTCTACGGCCGCCCGCTGGAAACGCTGCTCGCCACCTGGGGCGTGTCGCTGATCCTGCAGCAGGCGGTGCGCACGGTCTTCGGCCCGACCAACCGCGAAGTCCGCAATCCGAGCTGGATGTCGGGAGCCTTCGAGTTCGGAGGCCTGGCGATCACCTGGAACCGTCTCTGGATCATCGTCTTTTCGATGGCGGTCTTCGTGGCGCTGCTGATGCTCCTGAAGCGTTCTGCCTTCGGCCTGCAGATGCGCGCCGTCACGCAGAACCGGCGCATGGCCTCGTCCATGGGTATCCGCACCGGCTGGGTGGACGCCTTCACCTTCGCGCTCGGCTCCGGCATTGCCGGCATGGCGGGTGTAGCGCTCTCGCAGATCGATAACGTCTCTCCGAACCTCGGCCAGAGCTATATCATCGACAGTTTCATGGTCGTGGTCTTCGGTGGCGTCGGCAATCTCTGGGGCACGCTGGTCGGTGCATTGTCGCTCGGCGTCGTCAACAAGTTCCTCGAGCCCTTCGCCGGCGCTGTTCTTGGCAAGATCCTGGTGCTCGTCCTCATCATTCTCTTCATCCAGAAGCGTCCGCGCGGGCTCTTCGCACTCAAAGGAAGGGCGGTGGAAGCATGATTACGGCCTTCCTTCTCCGGTCTCTCGATCGCCGGATCTCCATTGCCATCGCCATCCTGCTGGTGATCGCGATTCTGGTGCCGGTGCTCAATCTGGCGACATCGGCGGACAATCCGCTGCATGTGCCGACCTATATAATGGCGCTGTTCGGCAAATATCTCACCTATGCGCTGCTGGCGCTGGCGCTCGATCTCGTCTGGGGTTTCTGCGGTATTCTCTCGCTCGGCCATGGCGCCTTCTTCGCGCTCGGTGGTTATGCGATGGGCATGTATCTGATGCGTCAGATCGGTTCGCGCGGCGTTTATGGTGATCCTGTTCTGCCCGACTTCATGGTCTTCCTGAACTGGAAGGAGCTGCCCTGGTTCTGGCACGGTTTCGACCAATTCTGGTTTGCAGCACTGATGGTGCTGCTGGTGCCCGGCCTGCTTGCCTTCGTCTTCGGCTGGTTCGCCTTCCGCTCACGCGTCAACGGTGTCTATCTGTCGATCATCACGCAGGCCATGACCTATGCGCTGCTGCTTGCCTTCTTCCGCAACGACATGGGCTTCGGCGGCAATAACGGCATGACCGACTTCAAGGATATCCTTGGCTTCAACGTGCAGGCGGATGGCACGCGTGCCACGCTCTTTGCCGCCACGGCGATCTTTCTGGCGCTCTCGCTGATGATTGCCTCGGCGATCGTGCGGTCGAAATTCGGCAAGGTGCTGGTCGGCGTGCGTGACGCGGAAAGCCGCACGCGCTTCCTTGGCTACCGCGTCGAGCATTTCAAGCTCTTCACCTTCGTGGTCTCGGCGATGATGGCGGGCATTGCCGGAGCGCTCTATGTGCCGCAGGTCGGCATCATCAATCCCGGCGAATTTGCCCCGGCCAACTCCATCGAAGTCGTCATCTGGACGGCGGTCGGCGGGCGCGCAACGCTGATCGGGCCGATCATCGGCGCCATCCTCGTCAACGGCGGCAAGACGATCTTCACCGGTCTCTTCCCCGATTACTGGCTCTTTGCGCTCGGCGGTCTCTTCGTGCTCGTCACGCTTTTGCTGCCGAAGGGCATTGTTGGCACGATCGCCCAGTATCTCGGCAAGCGGAAGCCGGTCTCGAATAGCGTGCCGCCAGCGGCAGCCGAAGAGGGTGTCGACGCGAAAATCCAGGCTGCGGAGTAGAACGATGATCCCTGACGTCAAACCCAACAGCGTGCTTTACCTCAACGGTGTCTCGGTCTCCTTCGATGGCTTCAAGGCGCTGAATTCGCTCTCCATCGTCATCGAACCCGGTGAACTGAGAGCAATCATCGGCCCTAATGGTGCCGGCAAGACGACGATGATGGATATCATCACCGGCAAGACCCGCCCCGACGAGGGTGAGGTCTTCTTCAACGGCACTGTTGATCTCACCAAGAAGGATGAGGCCGATATCGCCCAGCTCGGCATCGGCCGGAAATTTCAGAAGCCCACGGTCTTCGAAAGCCATACGGTCTGGGACAATCTGGAGCTGGCGCTGAACCGCCGGCGTACGGTGTTTTCGACGCTGTTCTACCGGCTGTCTGGCGAAGACAAGAATCGCATCGAGGAGATCCTGGAGACGGTGCGGCTGACGCATCGCCGCGACGAATTCGCGGCTAACCTCTCGCATGGCCAGAAGCAATGGCTGGAGATCGGCATGCTGCTGGCGCAGGAGCCGAAGCTGTTGCTGGTCGATGAACCGGTGGCGGGCATGACCGATGCCGAAACGGCTGAGACGGCGATCCTGCTCAAGGATATCGCCAAGACGCGTTCGGTCGTCGTCGTCGAGCACGATATGGGTTTCATCCGCGATCTCGGTGTGAAGGTGACCTGCCTTGCTGAAGGCTCGGTGCTGGCCGAAGGATCCATCGATTTCGTCAGCAACGATCCGAAGGTGATCGAGAACTATCTGGGGCGCTAAGATGCTGACCGTTGAAAACGCAAATCTTCACTATGGTGCTGCGCAGGCGCTGCGCGGTATCTCGATCAAGGCCGAGATGGGCAAGATCACCTGCGTGCTCGGACGCAATGGCGTGGGCAAGAGCTCGCTGTTGCGCGCCGTCACCGGCCAGCACCCGATATCGGCGGGAACTATCACCTTCAACGATGCGAAACTGAACAGCCTGCCGCCTTTTGCCCGCGCCAAGCAGGGCATCGGCTATGTGCCGCAGGGGCGTGAAATCTTTCCGCTGCTGACGGTCAAGGAAAATCTCGAGACCGGCTTTGCTCCGCTTGGCCGCCGTGACCGCAACATCCCAGACGATATCTTCAGTCTCTTCCCGGTGCTGAAGTCGATGTTGTCGCGTCGCGGCGGCGATCTCTCGGGCGGGCAGCAACAGCAGTTGGCGATTGGGCGCGCCATGGTCACGCGGCCGAAGATTCTCGTGCTCGACGAGCCGACCGAGGGCATCCAGCCCTCCATCATCAAGGATATCGGCCGGGCAATCCGTTATCTCCGCGATTCTACCGGCATGGCGATCCTGCTCGTCGAGCAATATCTCGATTTCTGCCGAGAGCTTGCCGACTACGTCTACATCATGGATCGTGGCGAGATCGTACATGAGGGCCTTGCCGAGACGCTGGATACGCCGGAAGCGCGTCGCCATCTGACCGTATGACCTCTTTGGCGATCGCGCTGGCAGATGCCGCATTTTGCGGCAAATGCCTTCCGTGCCATCCTTATGGCCCGTGGGGGCACGGGCTTTCGGAAAGCGGCACGGGACTTGCTTTGTTGCAGTCGACAGACACATTCAACGCAAGTTGCCAGACAGGATGGCATCTGCACGGGGGTGGCATGACAGGCGCGGCGGCGGGCATCACAAGACCGCAGAGAGCGGAGGGACGCGGACATCTTGCTGCCAAGGTGCAGGATGGGCGTACGCGAATCCGTGAGCTTTATCAGGAAGGTGCAGCGAAGATCCGCCTGCCGGATACGTTCGATTCCTCGATGGAGGCCGTCATCATCAACACGGCCGGCGGGCTGACCGGCGGCGACCGGATGAATTGGAGCGTCTCTGCCGGGGCGGGTACGCGTATCGATGTCACCACGCAGGCCTGCGAGAAGATCTACAGGGCATCGGCCGGTACTGCCGAGGTGACGACGCAGATCGAGGTGGGGCTAGGCGCCCGCGTCGACTGGCTGCCGCAGGAGACGATCCTCTTCGATCGCGCCTCGCTGCTTCGCCGTTTGGATGTCGATCTCGATGACAGTGCGGAATTCCTGGCCGTCGAGGCCATCCTGCTCGGGCGCAAGGCGATGGGCGAGACGATGGAGACGGGGCTGTTTCGCGATCGCTGGCGCATCCGCCGGTCGGGCCGACTGATCCATGCCGAGGAGTTGCGCCTTTCCGACGCTGTGGCGTTGCTTGCGGCAGAGCAGGCGGTGCTAGGGGGGCAGGTGGCCTTTGCAACGGTTCTCTATGCCGGGCCGATGTCGGAAGCCTATCTCGCAAGGGTACGGCCGCTGGTGGACGGACATATGGGCGGGGCAAGCGCCTGGAGCGACAAGATCGTCGTGCGCCTTGCCGCAGCCGATGGCTTTGCGCTCAGAAAAATCCTCATCCCGGTCATTTCCGCCTTGCGCAATGGGGCGCCTGTGCCGAAAGTCTGGAATCTATGAGTTCAACAAGCGGATAGACGATGAACCTCACCCCGAGAGAAAAAGACAAGCTGTTGATTTCCATGGCCGCCATGGTGGCCCGCCGGCGGCTGGAGCGCGGCGTCAAGCTGAACTATCCGGAAGCCATCGCCCTCATCAGCGATTTCGTCGTCGAGGGCGCGCGTGATGGCCGCCCGGTCGCCGAGTTGATGGAGGCCGGCGCCCATGTGATCAGCCGCGACCAGGTGATGGAAGGCATTGCCGAGATGATCCATGACGTGCAGGTCGAGGCAACATTCCCCGATGGCACGAAGCTGGTGACCGTTCACGAACCGATCCGCTGAGGAGTACGCCATGCTGGAGCTTCGACCCAATTGCGAATGCTGCGACAAGGATCTGCCGCCTGCGAGCGCGGAAGCGATGATCTGCACATTCGAATGCACGTTCTGTGCGGATTGCGTTGACAATGTCCTCAAGGGTGTGTGCCCGAATTGCGGCGGCAATCTCGTTATCAGGCCGATCCGGCCTGCGGCAAAACTTGTGAACAATCCGGCCTCCACGAAACGTGTTCTGAAGGCCGAGGGCTGCGCGCCCAAGGCGGCTTAAGGAGAAACAGATGATCCCTGGCGAAATTATTGCTGCAAGCGGCGATATCGAGCTCAATGCCGGCGCTCCGACCGTAACGCTGGAGGTCTCCAATACCGGTGATCGTCCGGTGCAGGTCGGCAGCCACTATCATTTTGCCGAGACCAATGCCGGCCTGTCCTTCGATCGCGACAAGGCCCACGGTATGCGGCTTGATATTCCCGCCGGCACGGCTGTGCGTTTCGAGCCGGGCCAGACCCGCTCGGTGACACTCATTCCTCTGTCCGGCAAACGCGAAGTCTATGGCTTCCGCCAGCTCGTCATGGGCCGGCTCTAATTAAAAGAAAATGACGGGAGGAAATTCATGCGCTTGAAGATCGGGCTCATCGGTGGATCATTTATGCTACTTGTCGCCGGTGCCACCCATGCTGAAGACGTGGACTGTGAAAATGCGCAGACACAGGCTGATATGACCAGTTGTGCGCAGGCGCGTTATGAAGAGGCCGACAAGGGGCTCAATGCCCAATACAAGAAGACGCGCGCTGCCATGGTGGCGATCGACCAGGACCTCGATGCCGACATGAAGGGCGCCGAGCAGGCGTTGCTCAAGGCGCAGCGCGCCTGGATCACCTATCGCGACGCCCAGTGCGAAAATTACGGCTTCCAGGCCCGCGGTGGCACGATGGAGCCGATGCTGGTGGCAGGTTGCCTTGCCGACCTGACGGACCTCAGAACCAAAGAGCTCAAGGAGCTCTCCGAAGGAACGGGCCAATAAGGTGGGCGGGACGATCATGATCGTGGGCAACGGCGAAGTTGGAGAAGGAGGGGCTGAGATCATCGATGCCGCCGACTTCGTCATTCGCTTCAACGACTGCCGCTCCTGTGGTGCCGGCGGCACGCATACCGATGTGGTTGCCGTCTGCAATACCGGCCGACCCGCCAAAGCCATGCTCGGTTCCGAAAGCTGGCGTATCCATCCCGGTGTTGTCGAGGCCTCGGAAATCTGGAGTGTGCGCGATCCCGAAAAATTCGCGGCGATGCGGGCACCTCTTGCGGCTTCGCATCCGGAGCTCGATGATTTCTGCGACGATTACACCAGCCAGTTCAGCGCTTTCTGCGCTGAAGCTGGCAAGGTGCATCGGATCGTTGACAAACAGGTCCACGAAGCCGTCGATCAGGCGCTGTCTGCCTTCTCGCCGGCGCCCTACGTCGTGCCGAGCAGCGGCATGATCGTGATCGGCGAAGTGCTCGACAGATTTCCCAACGACGAGGTGATACTCGCAGGCTTCGGCCATGTGGGCTGGGAATGGCATCCCTTCGCCGCCGAAAAGCAGCTCGTCGACTCCCATATTGCGGCTGGCCGTCTCAGGCGGCTTGCCGGAAAACCATTCGTCTCTTCCTCCCAAGGAGCCTGATAGATGCCCTACAAGATCTCCCGCAAGGCTTACGCCGGCATGTTCGGTCCGACCACCGGCGACAAGGTCCGCCTTGCCGATACGGAGCTTTTCATCGAGATCGAAAAGGATTTCACCACCTATGGCGAGGAGGTGAAGTTCGGTGGCGGGAAGGTCATCCGTGACGGCATGGGCCAGAGCCAGGTGACGCGGGCGGGTGGGGCGGTCGATACCGTCATCACCAATGCCGTCATCATCGACCACACCGGCATCTACAAGGCCGATATCGGCCTGAAGGATGGGCGCATTGCGGCGATCGGCAAGGCCGGCAATCCGGATATGCAGCCCGGCGTCAACATCATCGTCGGTCCCGGTACGGAAGCGATTGCCGGAGAAGGCAAGATCGTGACGGCCGGCGGGATGGACAGCCACATCCATTTCATCGCCCCGCAGCAGATCGAGGAAGCGTTGATGAGCGGCGTGACCTGCATGCTCGGCGGCGGCACAGGGCCGGCACACGGCACGCTTGCGACGACCTGCACGCCCGGCCCCTGGCACATTGCGCGCATGATCGAGGCTGCCGATGCCTTCCCGATGAACCTTGCCTTTGCCGGCAAAGGCAATGCGTCGCTTCCGGGCGCATTGCAGGAAATGGTGTTGGCCGGCGCCACGTCGCTGAAGCTGCACGAGGACTGGGGCACGACGCCCGGCGCCATCGACTGCTGCCTGTCGGTTGCCGACGAATATGACGTACAGGTGATGATCCATACGGATACGCTGAACGAGAGCGGCTTCGTGGAGGATACGATCGGCGCCATCAAGGGCCGTACCATCCATGCCTTCCACACGGAAGGTGCAGGTGGCGGTCACGCACCCGACATCATCAAGATCTGCGGCCAGCCGAACGTCATTCCGTCATCTACCAATCCGACGCGGCCCTATACTGTCAACACCATCGCCGAGCATTTGGACATGCTGATGGTCTGCCATCACCTGTCGTCGTCGATCCCCGAAGACATCGCCTTTGCCGAAAGCCGCATCCGCAAGGAGACGATCGCAGCCGAAGACATCCTGCACGATATCGGCGCTTTCTCGATCATCTCGTCAGACAGCCAGGCCATGGGCCGTGTCGGCGAAGTGCTGATCCGCACCTGGCAGACGGCCGACAAGATGAAGCGCCAGCGCGGCAGCCTGAAGGAAGAAAAGGGCGACAACGACAATTTCCGCGTCCGCCGCTATGTCGCCAAATACACGATCAACCCGGCGATCGCGCATGGCCTGTCGCACGAGATCGGCTCCATCGAAGTCGGCAAGCGTGCCGACCTCGTCCTATGGAACCCGGCCTTCTTCGGTGTGAAGCCGGATATGGTGCTGCTCGGCGGCTCCATCGCGGCCGCTCCCATGGGCGATCCGAACGCTTCGATCCCGACACCGCAGCCGGTGCATTACCGGCCGATGTTTGCCTCCTTCGGCAAGAGCCTGACGAATTCCTCGGTCACCTTCGTTTCGCAGGCCTCGCTCGATGCCGGTATCAAGGGTCGTCTCGGTGTCGCCAAGGATCTCGTTGCCGTCAAGAACACCCGCGGCGGCATTTCCAAGGCGTCGATGATCCACAACGACCTGACGCCTCATATCGAGGTCGATCCGGAAACCTATGAGGTGCGGGCAGATGGCGAGTTGCTGACCTGCGAACCGGCAACGGTGCTGCCGATGGCTCAGCGTTACTTCCTGTTCTGAGGCAGTCTCATCTATGGGCGGTGTGAAGCTGGCAGCGCGATGGCTGATACGGGCAACCACGCTGCTTCTGCTATTGGTGGCGGGTGGCACCTTCATTCCAAGGCCGCTGCTCGTGGCAGCCGAAGCTTCTCCCGAAACGGCAACCTCGCAGCGCATTCTGCTGCTTTCAGGCCCGATCCATACGGATATTGCGATCCCGCTCGATGATCGGCTTCGGGCGTCATTTTCCTTTCTTGAAGATGCCGGCATTCCGGTGAGCGATCCTGCCGCCCAATGGCTGATTTTCGGATGGGGTGGCCGTTCCTTCTATCTGGAGACGCCGACCTGGGCTGACCTGAAGCCGATGCCGGTGTTTCGCGCGTTGACGATCGACAGATCGGTGATGCATGTCGATGTTGCCAGGGGCATCTCCGAAACCCATCCGGCCGTGACGGTTCTCAATGTCGATGGCGGGCGCTTCGAGCAATTGCTCGGCTTCATCGATGACAGTTTCATCCGGGAAAACGGAGCGGCCTTGCCGGTCGGCGACAGGGGATATGACGACTATGACAGGTTCTTCGAGGCGAGGGGCTATTTCAATGCGCTGTTCGGCTGCAACACATGGACTGCGGCGGCATTGCGGACGGGTGGCTTGCGAACCGGTTTCTGGAACCCCTCGCCACAGACATTGGTGCTTTCGCTCAGCCTCTATAATTGAAGTCTAAGAGCGCTTCCGCAACTTTGGCGCTGTCGATGGCACCGCGTTATTTTCCGTTTTAACCCTTGTCTTTTTGAGACGTTGCTCCCCGTTGTTACCCTTAAAGTGAAATCTGAGCATCACTCTCCGAGTGGTTGTGAAAATCGCTGGACGGACTGTGATTTTTCAGCCATAGGCCATTCTGGAACAGAAAGCGATTTCTCTATATAAAATACATTCTAAATCAAATACTTAGGTGTGTTTCTCATAATGGTAATTCCTGTCCCGAAAAGTTGCACCTCCTGCTAGAAAAAACAGATTGACTGAATCCCCTGAAATCACTCGAATTTTAGCGATTGGATTAAGACCCCCGCAGCAATTGCGACCCTATCAATGCCCAGGAAACGCTGAGCAGGAAGGTCGATTCTCATGGAAAATTGGATATCGCTTCAGGCTGGGCTAGGCAGTTTCGAGCATCGCAGAACCGTTTATACTTTTGCGCTGAAGATGAGTTTTCTGGCGGTTATCCTGTCCGGCTTCATCATCCTGATAACGCTGCCTCCGCTCGACTTAATGGGAATGCTGCCGATCACCCTCGGGCATGCGATGGTCTTCGCCATCCTCCTCTCCTGGCTGATCGGTGGAATGGTGTCGGGCGTACTGTCGCTCGTTGCAGGCTTCGCCATTCATGACCTGACCGTCTCGCGTGCCAAGTTCGAAAAGCTCAGCCGCACCGATACACTGTCCGGGCTATTGAACCGGCGTGCTTTCACCGACGCTCTGGAGAGGGTGGAAGGGGATGCCTGTCTCGCCATTTTCGACGTCGATCGTTTCAAGACGATCAATGACCGTTTCGGCCATGGCTGCGGGGATGCTGTCATTACTGCCGTGTCGGCCATGCTTTCCGCGGCCTTTGACGGCGCGTCGGTCGTGGCGCGGCTTGGCGGCGAGGAGTTCGGTGTCCTCGTGCAGGGCGGGACGCCGCAGGAGCGGGTGGCGCGCATCGAAGGAGTGAGGGCACAGGTTGCCGCGCGGCCGATTCCGGCGGACGGGCATGAGGTTACCATCACGATATCGGGCGGCATTGCCGATCTCCATGAGGGACGCGACAAGGAGGCGGTCTATGCCTCTGCCGACAAGGCGCTCTATCTCGCCAAGGCGCTCGGCCGCAATCGCGTCGTTCATGAGCGGGAAGGGCTGAATCATGCCTGGCATGGCCTCGTCGAAAACGGGCTTGGCGTGCAGGGTATTGGACCCAATGAGGTCAGTCTGTTGCAGGCATCCGGAATTTAGGGCCTTTTCCGACGGGGCGTTTACGAAACGTGCATTGGTGCTTGCATCGCGAAGGGCTATTTTGCATGGTCTAGGTCCCAATTTAACGGATATGTCATGCAGCGCGTCACCTCTTATCTTCCCGCCGGCACCCCTTCCTCTCACCCGACCGCACAGGTCAAGCTGCCGCATGACCTGCGGCACCTGCGCCGCAAGCTGCTGCATCTGGAGAACGGTGAGATGGTGATGCTCGATCTCAAGGAGCCGGTGCTTTTTGCCAACGGCGACATGCTGGTGCGCGAGGATGGCGAGCTGATCGAAATCCTTGCTGCCGATGAGAAGCTGTTTGAGGTGCGCGGTCGTGACCGTGTGCATCTGACCGAACTCGCCTGGCATCTCGGTAACCGCCATCTGGCAGCGCAGATCGAGGAAGACCGCATCGTGATCCTGCGCGATCACGTCATCCGCACCATGTTGCAGGGGTTGGGTGCGATGGTGCTTGATATCAACGAGCCCTTCCAGCCGGCCCGTGGCGCCTATCATTCGCAGGGTGGACATTCGCACGGGCATGATCACCACGATCACGGCCATAACCATGATCATGAACATCACGACCACGAGCACCATGATCATGCGCATCATGAACACGGGCACGATCATCACGACCATGGCCACAACCACGACCACAGCCATCATAAGCACGATTGAAGTCTGATGGCCGAGGATCGTGAGCTGCAGGCTTTGCTGCGCCTGACGGCATGGCTTTCGCCGGCCTTTCCCATCGGTTCCTTCGCCTATTCCGGCGGGCTGGAGCGGGCGGTGGCGGATGGGCTTGTTCGTGATGCGGGCATGCTGCGGCGCTGGCTTCAGACGCTGACCAGCAACGGCTCGGTCTGGAACGATGCTGTGCTCTTTGCCGAAAGCCATCGTGGTCATGACAATGGCGATCGCCTTGCGGAGCTTACCGAACTGGCCGCCGCACTTGCCGGTTCGCGCGAGCGGCACCAGGAGACGATGCTGCTGGGAGAAGCCTTTCTGACGGCCGCGCAGGCCTGGCCGGATGACGTATTCAACCGATTGCCTAGGAAGGCAGCCTATCCGGTTGTTGTCGGTGCTGTGACAGGCGCGCATGGGATAGCGCTTGAGAAGGCGCTTGCAACCTTCCTGCATGCCTATCTCTCCCAGGCGGTTTCCGCCGGCATTCGGCTCGGTGTAGCAGGACAGAAGGACGGCGTTGCTATCCTCGCTGGGCTGGAGGAACATGTGATGGATATTGCCGCGCGTGCAGCCCGCTCCGGTCTCGAGGATCTCGGTTCCGCAGCGGTTCAGGCCGATATTGCCGGGCTTCGTCACGAGACACAGCAGACACGGCTGTTCCGGTCGTGAGGCGAAAATTACCCGCGCAGCTGCGTCATTTGACGGTGGCGGGAAACCAGCGCTTCGCTATCATCTGACTTCGATTGGAGTAAGGCACATGAAATCAAGAAACGGACCTTTGCGCGTCGGTATCGGCGGGCCTGTCGGCTCTGGCAAGACGGCGCTGACCGAAAAGCTCTGCAAGGCGATGCGCGACGACTATTCCGTCGCTGTCGTGACCAACGATATCTACACGACCGAGGATG
>Ga0207425_1000521_pt1 | contig 23476 bp, 20 predicted proteins | sample AraplaF_Col_mTSA_FD_184255 | JGI IMG/M metagenome (GOLD analysis project Ga0207425, IMG submission 184255) | Arabidopsis root microbial communities from the University of North Carolina, USA - plate scrape MF_Col_mTSA (SPAdes) (version 3) | ecosystem: Host-associated > Plants > Roots >...
TCGGGGCGGCGAAGTCGACCAGGTCGCCGATTTTGTATTCGTTGTCCGGATCGGAATTTTCTTCCAGCGTAGCACGGGACACTGCCTGCACCAGGTCCGGGTTGCGCGGGCCGAAGCCTTCGCCCGGCGCCAATTCAAACACCTTGTGCGTGCCTTCCGGCAGGCCGATCAGCAGCGCTTCCAGGTTCGGCGCCAGTTGGCCCTGGCCCAGCATCAAGGTGGCGGGATTGCCCTCGAAGGTGGAAACAATATTGGTGCCATCCATGGAGGCGAGGCGGTAATGCAGGGTGAGGTAAGCCGAAGCAGTGACAACGTTAGACATGGAAACAACTCTGGTGACGGGCAAACCTCTATTGTAAGCCATCGGCCGCCGCACGGCGCGGCAGCCCACCCCAGACATGCGCAAAACCTGACCCAGCGCAAATTGCCCCCTCCTCCCGCACCGGATAATGGGCGACGGAGGTGACCATGGCAATTTCCGACTGGCCCGAACAACTGCGCCCGCGCGAGCGTTTGTTAAAAGCCGGGCCGCAGGCCCTGTCCGACGCAGAGTTGCTGGCGATCTTCCTGCGGGTCGGCATACCCGGCAAGGATGCTGTGGCGCTGGCGACCGACCTGCTGGGGCGTTTCGGCTCGCTGCGCGCCCTGATCCACGCCAGCCGCGCCGATTTCACTGCCATGCCGGGCTTGGGCGCCGCCAAATACGCCCAGCTCCAGGCCGTTGTCGAACTGGCACGCCGGGCAATTACCGAAGAAATGAGCGCCGGCGAAGAGCTCAGCTCCCCGCACGCTGTGAAAGACTTCCTGCGCCTCTCATTGGCCGGCCAGCCTTATGAATCCTTCCACGTCCTGTTCCTGGATGTGAAAAACCGCCTGATTGAAGCCTGCGAATTGTTTCGCGGCACCCTGACGCAGCTCTAAGTGCAATATCTTCGAAACAATTTTTTTCAAAAACACCTGCTGAACAGGCCAGATTCTGAAAACAGTCCGATTTCAAAGCCGCACAGCTTAAGTCATCGCGCACCAACTTCCGGTCGACGGGCCAACTACCAGTCCCTGCCTCCGGCAGGCTGGCTGATGGCACCATTCATGGTTCAGCACGACGCCATGCACTCTTCAAAGACGTTTACCACCCTTCCGCCGTATTTCCAAGTGACATTAGGGGTTCGTTTTGCAGGCGGCCAAATGTTAAGATACGCGGTTACGTTACTATCAAAAAAATTGACAACGAGGCAACACTCTTGACGCGAGTGTGTCTCTTAGAATCGCTAGAGTGCCCATGAACGCAGTAGAAATTGAAGCAGCCATTTCCGAGCTAGCCCTTCAACCGTTTGACCCATCCGAGTTTCCATACGCGTTCCTGGCGGCTTGCGGCAATAAAGATACGGCACTCAAGCGCCTACGTGCGGGCAACAATAACGCCTCCGATGTGGCCGGCGGAGTCCTTCAACGCAACAATATCCATTTAGCCGTCTGTGCCGCCGGCACTGTGACCGAGACCCTCGTTAGTCTGCGCAACAGCCCCGCAACTTTCAAGGCAAAGGCTAAGTTTATTCTGGCCACCGATGGTCAGACTTTGGAAGCAGAGGACCTTACTGGCGGCGAAACTATTGCTTGTGCATTTTCGGATTTCCCGAACCACCTCGGCTTCTTTCTGCCGCTGGCGGGCATTTCGACGATCAAAGAGATTAAGGACAACCCCATCGATGTACGAGCTACCGGTCGGCTCAACAAGCTGTACATCGAACTACTGAGTGAGAACCCGGATTGGGCGAAAGAGGAACGTCGAGCCGACATGAACCATTTTATGGCGCGCTTGATCTTCTGCTTCTTCGCTGAGGACACTGACATCTTTAATGGCGAGGGCTTGTTCACAAGAACCGTTGAACAGATGAGCGAACGCGACGGTTCAAATACCCACGAGGTCCTTTCTGAAATCTTTCGCGCCATGAACATTAAGGGTGCCGACCGCGGCAATTGTCAGCCACGACTGCCGAGCTGGGCTGATCAATTTCCGTATGTGAATGGCGGCTTGTTTTCAGGCAGCACTGAAGCACCGCGATTCACTCGTATGGCTCGCACTTACTTGCTGCATGCCGGTGGACTGAACTGGAAGCAGATCAATCCCGACATTTTTGGCAGTATGATCCAGGCTGTAGCCGATGATGAGGAGCGTGGCACGCTGGGCATGCACTACACGAGCGTGCCTAACATCTTAAAGGTCTTGAACCCGTTATTCTTGGATGACCTACGTGCTCAGCTAGCTGAAGCGGGGGACAATGAGCGCAAGTTACTGAATCTACGTAAACGTATCGCGCACATCCGCGTGTTCGACCCTGCCTGCGGTTCAGGAAATTTCCTAGTCATCGCCTACAAACAGATGCGGGAAATCGAAGCAGAGATAAACCGTCTTCGCGGAGAACCGCACTTGGGCAGTGAAATCCCGCTGACCAACTTCAGGGGCATCGAATTACGCAATTTTCCGGCGGAAATTGCGCGCCTGGCGTTGATTATCGCTGAGTTTCAATGCGACGTGCTGTATCGCGGTCAGAAAGAAGCTTTGGCAGAATTTTTGCCACTGGACTCCCAGAATTGGATCGTGTGCGGTAACGCACTTCGGCTAGATTGGTTGAGCATTTGTCCCCATGAGGGCACGGACGTCAAAGTTGCTGCAGATGATTTGTTCGGCCTGCCGGTCAATCAGTCCGAGATCGACTTCGTCAACGAGGGAGGCGAGACCTACATCTGCGGGAACCCCCCTTATGTTGGAGATAAGTTCCAAAGTGACGAGCAAAAAGCCGACCTGAAAAGCGTACTTGGAGGCAAAGGCAACCATAAAGCGATGGACTACATAGCCGGATGGTTCTGGAAAGCGTCTGACTACATCAAAAAACAAGGGGCGTTTGCATTCGTCTCCACGAATTCCATCTGCCAGGGTGTGCAAGTACCAATCATCTGGCCGCTGATATTCAACAACGGCCAGGAAATCTTCTTCGCACACAAGGATTTCTACTGGTCGAACAATGCAAGTCACAACGCAAATGTAATTTGCATTGTGGTCGGTGTTACTCAAAAAAGTAACAAGCCCAAGTACATCTACAAGGAAGGCCAACGTCAAACGGTTGGAGCGATCAACGCTTACCTCTTCAATGGTCCCAACGTTATTGTCGAAAAACATCCCAATCCCATATCCCCACTCCCGGCCATGGTCGCGGGTAACATCCCCCGGGATAAAGGAAACTTCATGTTGACCAAAGACGAGCGCGACGCCCTGATACGAGAGTATCCGTCTGCTTCTGTTTTGGTCAGAAACATTCAAGGCTCAATGGAGTTCATCAATGGGATTGAGCGCTACTGCCTTTGGATTGAAGACGAGTACGCCGAGTTGGCCAACTCCATTCCGTTCGTAAGGCAACGGCTCGACGCCATTGTCGAGTATCGAGAAAGCGGTAGTGAGCGCGGGAAATTAGGCATTGAGACCCCGCACAGGTTTGAGAGGACGATTACAGGTGAGCGAACTCAGATTATCGTCCCCCGTGTGTCATCCGAACGGCGGCAGTACATCCCTGTAGGCTTATTGCGCAGCGACGTCATCATATCAGACGCTGCCCAAGCCATTTACGATGCGCCACTGTATGTCCTGGCACTCATTTGTTCGCGTCTTCACCTCTCATGGGTTGCTTTAACTGCTGGCCGGATGAAATCCGACTATCGCTATTCGTCGGGGGTCTGTTACAACAGCTTCCCGATTCCTTTGCTTACGGAACAGAATAAAGCTGATCTAACCGCCTGCGCTGAGGATATCTTGCTAGCTCGAGAGGCGCATTACCCTGCAACCATAGCGGACTTGTACGACCCGGACACTATGCCCGAGAATCTTCGGCACGCCCATGAACGGAACGATGAGGTACTGGAACGCATCTACATCGGTCGCCGTTTCAAAAACGATACGGAACGAATTGAAAAGCTATTCGACCTTTACATAAAAATGTCTACGGACACCGCAAGAATTACGACATCCAAAGCAAAAAGGGGAAGAGCGTGAGCGAGCAGACCTCGAATCCGACTAATAATTACACTGTGCCATCGGTCTCGATAGCCACCGCATGCACTGGTGCGTCTAGCAAAGCCAACGAACTTGGCATGCGCCCTATGCAAGAGCTGGCATACGCGAAGCGCGGCGAGCAATATTTGCTGATAAAGTCGCCGCCGGCATCGGGCAAGTCGCGCGCGTTAATGTTCGTCGCCCTGGACAAGCTTAATAATCAAGGTCTGAAACAAGCGATCATCGTTGTCCCAGAGCGTTCCATTGGCGCTAGCTTTGCCGACGAGCCCTTGTCCCGATACGGATTCTATTGGGACTGGCACGTAGCGCCGCAGTGGAATCTTTGTAACGCGCCAGGCGCAGATGAGCAGCGTGTGGCGAAGTCGAAAGTGGATGCCGTTCGCAAGTTTTTGGCAAGTACCGACCTCGTCTTGGTATGTACTCATGCAACGTTCCGCTTCGCGGTCGACGAGTTAGGTGTCGAAGCCTTTGACCAAAGGCTAATAGCAATTGACGAATTCCACCACGTTTCAAGCAATCCAGATAACAAGCTGGGAAGCCAGCTTGGCGAGTTTATCGCTCGAGACAAGACCCACCTGGTGGCCATGACCGGGTCCTATTTCCGCGGGGACAGCGAGGCTGTTCTAGCCCAGGCGGACGAAGCCAAATTCGATACGGTGACGTATACGTACTATCAGCAACTCAACGGCTACAAATGGCTGAAATCATTGGATATCGGCTACTTCTTTTACACGGGCCGCTACGTTGATGCCATTGCGAAGGTTTTAGACCCCGCACTTAAGACGATTGTCCATATTCCAAACGTTAATTCGCGCGAAAGCTTGCAGGACAAGGAGCGCGAAGTGAACGAAATTATGAACTCCTTGGGTGAATGGAAAGGCATTGACTCAGCCACTGGCTTCCATCTAGTGCAAGCCGCCGATGGACGCGTACTGAAAGTGGCTGACTTGGTTGACGATAGCGATCAGGCAAAACGGTCCAAAGTTCTGGCCGCGTTGAAAGCGCCTGAGCAAAAAGAAAACCGCGGTCACGTCGATGTCATCATTGCGCTTGGCATGGCAAAAGAAGGATTCGATTGGATTTGGTGCGAGCACGCCCTTACGGTTGGGTACCGCAGCAGTCTGACGGAAATCGTTCAAATTATCGGACGCGCTACTCGAGACGCGGAGGGTAAAGTACGCTCTCGATTTACCAATCTGATCGCAGAGCCGGCCGCCGAACAAGCTGCCGTGGCCGAGGCTGTCAACGACATGCTCAAAGCCATTTCAGCCAGTTTGCTGATGGAGCAGGTATTGGCTCCGCGTTATGAATTCACGCCTAAAAATACCGGCCCAAAAGATGGCTTCGACTATGGCGATGATGGCTATCAAGAAGATGGTTCGAACATCGGTGTAAACAAAGATACCGGCCAGATTCACGTAGAGATCAACGGGCTTACGACACCACAAAGCCCTGAAGCCACACGTATTTGCAGGGAGGACTTGAACGAAGTTGTGACAAGCTTCTTGCAGGACAAGACTGTGCTTGAACGAGGGCTCTTCGACAGAGATAACACGTTGCCAGAAGAACTGACCCAACTTCGAATGGGAAAGATCGTCCGCGAGCGTTATCCAGACTTGAGCGAAGCGGATCAGGAATCCATCCGCCAACACGCAATCGCTGCTATGAACATCACTCAGCAAGCCAAGTTGGCGCTCGCCCAGGCAGATGAGAACGGAGCTGGGTCGTCCCAAGGACACACCGCATTCTTGGATGGCGTACGAAAATTCGTCAATGTTCGAGAGCTCGATATCGATCTAATCGACCGAATTAACCCATTTGAGGCAGCTTATGCGGTGCTGTCAAAGGCGATGGATGAGAAATCGCTGAGGCAAGTTCAGGCAAGCATCGCCGCCAAGAAAGCAAATATTCCGGAAGATGAAGCTCGCGAGCTTGCGAAGCGAGCCTTGCAGTTTAAAAACGAACGTGGCCGCCTGCCGGAAATCAACTCGGCAGATGCGTGGGAGAAACGCATGGCGGAAGGTATAGCGGCGCTTGCGCGTTACCGCGCCCAAGCCAAAGCCGCGCAGGCTCAGGGAGGTCCTAACAATGGCTGAAATGAACGATGATGAACTTCTTGAGGCACTGGGCGTCGAGGTCACGCCCGTCAAAGTTGTTGGTCGGACCGCTCGCGAAGAGCGCATAGTTGCAGGCTTCGAAGAAATCCTTCGCTTTGTTCGTGACCATGGTCGCCTTCCCCAGCATGGAGACGGACACGATATTTTCGAACGCTTATGCGCAGTTCGATTGGATCAGCTTCGAAAGCAGCCTGAGGCCAAGACCCTATTGACCGAAATTGATGATTTGGGGCTGCTGTCTGGAGAAGGCAATCAAGTCGATGTTGACGCGCTGAACGAAGACGAATTGCTCGCCGAATTAGGAGTAGGTGATGCAACTGCTAACGGCGACATAACAGTCCTTCGTCATGTCCGTCCGTATGTCGAAATCAAGGCTGCAGAAGAGATTGCCAACCGCACGATTTGCGCGGACTTCGAGAACTTCAAGCATTTGTTCGAAGAGGCGAGCGCTGGCCTTAAAATCGGCACTTGGATGACTAAGCCTTTCGCAAAGAATGCCAGTGTAGAGCTAGGCGACTTCTTCATTATCGGCGGTCAGATAGCTTATGTGGCGGAGCTGCTAGAAGGCACGAAGACCAAGGATGGGCGAGACAATCCTCGGCTTCGGGTTATTTTTGACAATCACACCGAAAGCGATTTATTGCTTCGATCCCTGTCTCGCTCGCTTTACCCCGATGGGAACACCCCTGTTGGCCGGCGCCTCATCCGGAAGGATGACGGCCCGCTCTTTAGCAACGCCGCTGAACCCGACGATATTGAATCCGGAACGATCTACGTACTGCGTAGCCAGTCCAGTCATCCATTCGTCTCGGAACACCGTGAGCTCATTCATAAGATCGGAGTGACTGGCGGCCGGGTAGAGGCGCGGATCGCGGGTGCCGATAAAGATGCCACGTATTTATTGGCCGACGTCGATGTAGTCGCCACCTACAAACTCCACAATTTGAACCGGACAAAGCTGGAAGGCATCTTCCACCGCTTATTTGGAGCTGCACAGCTCAACCTGACAATCGACGACCGTTTTGGAAATCCAGTGAAGCCGCGAGAATGGTTCTTAGTACCGCTGCACGTGATTGACGAGGCAGTTCAGCGGATTGTGGAAGGAACTATCACTAACGTGATTTACGATCCGACTGCAGCGCGCCTTGTGGAGCAACGGGCTTGACGAGCGGGTTAAGGAGGTTCCAACGTAGCGATTAGTCGTGATCAGTTCCTTGTTTGGCGAAGAGAGCCAATGCCGATTCCTGGTTGGCTTCTAGTAAGTGCAAGCGCCCTTCACGGCCGGGGTAGCCCAAAATATGCGCCGAGCAGTGCGCGCCGCAGCCAGACGCCAAGTCAGGTCAACTCAGCGCGCAAACGAAGTCACTGTGCCAAGAAATCAATTGGAACACGGCACCATTGCATATCAGGATTCATAATCTCAACGATTACACCATCGAGTGGCATCGTACCTACGTACCCCCACCAGTCGCTTGGGTTGGCCCGCATCTGTATGCCTCGCTTCACTAATTGGCGCCACATCAGGGATTTCATTTTCGCGGCTTTGCGCAGATTCTCGCCACACTTAAGGCGGTTTACAGGGCATCCAAAACGGGCTAGTCCGCCCGCCTTCTCGTACATCTCGTCCAATGTCGCGCTTCTGGAGGTCCCATCGCTAAAGGTAACAGCTTTGTGCGCCGATGGTTCAAACTTTGGATGGGTAGAGAACCAAAGGATCGGCAATTCGGGGGCAACGACACCGATATCTGCAGGTAGCAGAACTTTGCTCTTCATTATGAGATCAAATTTCCGCGCAGTGGTGTAATGCCAAGCGATCATGGAAATGCGCCCTATTTTGATGTGGAGTGAGTACAGGATATTACTCTCTGGCATCACAAAAAGGAATGACTGACTTCCCCTGCCACCGTCCCGGTAGCCGAGCATTCGAGTGAAAATTCAAAGTGATATACTGTGTTTTTATACAGTATATTGGAGCAATCATGCTAGCCCGGGTGTCTCAACGCCGCGAAGACGGAGCAAAACTGGCAGAGGTACTTCCAGTTTGGGATTCGACCGCAACTGAACTACTTATCGTCAACGTGACCGATCAAGGTAGCCGTCGTCCTACGAAAGTCGCCCGGGTGCGACCAGTCGGCGAGCAGCGAATTGTTGCAGAGCTGCTTTCACCAAAGCTAGTCCTACTCGACGGATGGGAAATGCTACTCAGCGGCCTACAAGAAAAGATGGCGCCACAAGGAAGGAAAGGAAGCGCACAGACGTGGCATTGCCGGCTAACTCCCCCGAAAGATGCCATAGGTTTCAAAATTACGTCGACTTGCCAAGACGGTGTGGTACTGCCAAGGCGCGCCTTGTACGACGCCTCAAAATCGAAAGGGCATATTAGGGTATTCCAGCAATTCAATCAGTCCATGAGGCGCTATGCAATCCACGCAGAACTGGCGCCTTATCTGGAGTCCACCTACCAATATCCTCACCTAGTTGACTGCGACCTTCAGTGGATGTCCGAAGAGCGATTTGAACTCGGCGGCTTCCGGGTCGTTTGCCAGCAGAATGATCGGCCAGAATACCTCACCCGCGACGGATGGCTATGCGAATTCGACATCGCAAAGCCAGAACTGACAAAAACACAAGCTCGCGAGCTTCGATGAGGGCTGCTTCATGAACACTTCCATCCGGTGGCCCTCAAGCTATTGCCAGGAGTATCGCAGCAGGTGTGACAATCTGTGCATTTTTCGAATAGGCAAGATGATATGCTCCGCATTTATGCTGCTACCGTTAAGAGCAGGCGATGATATTGCGGCGATGAGGCGACTTCTTGGTGTTTCGTTAGCGAGCGCACGCGAATTGATGCAAAACACACAAGAAAAATCTGGGGAGTTCAAAACGGAGCCAATGGACATCATTCGTGACAAAGTGCCGCGCGAGGTCGTTGGACGCAACACCATCTCCCGATTTCGCATGCAGTTTCAAGCGGCGGCCTATGCGGCACTTGAGATTCTGAGCGGCAAGGAGGTCGACCGCGTATATTGCGATTATCACGACGACTTTGTCGTACGCAGGACCTGCACCGGCGGGGTCGAATACCACTTCTTCCAAGTGAAGACCAAAGGTAAGGCGAACCAACAATGGGACATAGACGAGGTCTTCGCTCTCAAGAAGAAAGGCGCACTCGACACGGCTGAAAAGCTAGAGGCAATCCGGAACAGCATCGCCGGCAAACTATTCCTCCACACTATTGAGTTTGGTGATCAGTGCCGTGAGGTCACGATCCTTAGCAATGTGCATTTCAAAGACGAGGTTCTCGAAGCCGTCGCAGACCTTTCGGTTGGCACCTCCAGCAAGAAATACATCCGGCAGCTGATCGAGAAGTTTGCGGATATTGTTTCCCCCGACAGTCAGCTATCAGATTCGCAAGTTGAGGCGGCTAGGAGAAAGCTGTCCTTGCTAGCTAACGTTCAGCACATCGGCGACACGCTCGAAGCCTTTGGCATTGCTGCGCACAATGCCATCTGGAGACATTCGGAGATTGAACTGCGTCAAGACGAAGTAGAACGCATTGCTAGAAGCCTGGTTACGCTTGTCGAGGAGAAGTCGTGCGCGCCGATTAGTGGACTGTCCAAGGTTGATATCGATTTGGCAACCGGAGTTGGGCTGGAGGACCTACTTAAGGTTCTGAGCATCTCCACCCAGGTATACCAGACGCTGCTGCAAGGGGGGGACCCAGCAGCAATCAAAGCTGCGTCCGTCCTTCAACGTACATTGAAGGAGGTGGGCGCTACGGAATCCATGATCGAAGCAGCGTCGAGGGCAAAGGTTTCTTGGGATGTTTGGGTTAGAACCGCGCGCCACACGTTCCCCGATCTCACCTTCAACATCCTGCTCGAAGAAATTGACAAGGCTTGCAAAGCCTGGCTCCTCAGCGGCGGAGCCCTGGCAGACCTTGAGGATTTCTCCCAAAAAGTCCTGGATTCTGCTATCGGCCGGAAAATATCGTCGCTGAACATAGATTTGGTTTTTGGGGCCTTCTGTGCAGCCATCGTTCGGAGGGCAACGCGATGAGTTCGACCGAGTTCTTCAAAGAAGCAAAGCGGCTTGGCCTCAGGTTGAACCTCTCCGGCGAAGAGAATTCGCCGGTGCACACGCTCGACAATGAGGCCCTGTTTCAGCTACCTCTACTTGCCATGACGATCTTGGCAATTTCGAAGGGCCGGTCGAAGCCTGAGCTCCCCGAGATTGGTCAGCTCGTTGGCGAGTGCCTGGAGCGGACCGTTGCTGGTTTCAAATGGTCGTCGCAGGATATAGGATGGTCCGGCAACCTGCGCATTCGGACTGTAAAGGCCCTGACCTTCTTGGAGTCGACGGGGCAAGTCGCCATCGACAAGGTGACGCGCGAAATATCTGCCACCGAGTTAGGAAAAAAGGTCTACGCGAGTGCCGTTGAGGGGGAAAGTTTGCTGGCCCTGTCCATGAAAACCATCGAGCTTAGCTACCAGTACATCAGGGACGAAGATCGAGCAAGAGGAGAAGTGAATTGAGGCTGAAGTCACTGCAGATTGAACCGTTCGGCGAAGGTGGCTGGGAAAGCCCGCTTCTTGAGTTTGGTCACAGAACGACGATGCTCTTCGCGCCAAACGGCAGCGGGAAGTCGCCCCTCATCCGTGCACTCGCATCCGCACTCGGATTCCCAAATAATTTCCGGGCTGACATCCTCGAGAAATGCAAGGCGGTTGTCTTACGCGCCGAGTCGGAAGGCAAGCCGCTTGTTATCCGCCGTACTATCGACGCGAAGAACGATGAGTTCTACGCCACAATTGACTTCAATGGTGAACAGACCGAACACCATTCAGAGGGCACTTTCTCGCGCGCTCTGTTCCAGTTGCTCGGGCTGAAGCCACCTAGACTCGTATCAACGAAAGGCGAGGAGGCCCAACCTTACATCGCGACTTTGCTGCCCGTGTTCTATCTCATACAGGGCTTTGGGTATTCAGCTGCTTACAAAGCGCCAAGCTCATTCATCTCGGACCAGTTCGCAGAGATGGTCCGGTTCGTTTTCGGACTAAACCCCAAGCACTCGTATGAGGTCAAGAAGACCCTAATCGAAGAGAAGAGTGCCCTTGATGCGCAAACACGTAAGATCGTCGCCACCCAGCGTATGCTCGAATATCAGAGCCGCGGTGTTGACGATAGCGATTCAAACCAAGCTGCGTTACAGCGGACGGTAGAGGACTTAACGCAGCAGATCGAGGGACTTCGCGCATCGGTAGACTCGAAGGGGGCTGCGAGCTCAACGCTCATGGAACTACTGCGCCAAAAAGACCTTCAAATCCGCGCTCGGCAGCTGGAGCTTTTCGAACTGCAGAATCGCGTCGCTGGCATCGAGACAATCCGCGCGGAGATCGATGGGGAGATCAAGACTCTTAGTTTGAACGAAGAGGCTCGCGGAGTCTTTACATCTTTCCAAGAGATTTGCCGCGCACCCAACTGCGGGTTATTCCTGGGTAGCACAGAGTCTTATGGCAAGAATCTGTTGTATCTGAAAGACCAAATCAAGGACCTCGAACGGAACAGCCAGCGCGCCGATATTAGGGCAGACGAGTTGGAAGAACGGCTTAAGGAGCTTTCAGTTGAACGTAAAACGCTGGTTGATAACCTCGAGGCACCACAATCCTCCGGCGTGGATCAATTGGTGACCGCCGTACAAGCCCTGACCAGACAACTTGTCGACGTTCAAGGTGAGTTGGGCCGAATTGCTGGGTTAAAGGAGGAGCGCTCAAAACTGTTTAAGTTGGAGCGAGAGCGCGACAATATCCAGGATCGTATTGACGGACTGTCGAGCACAGGAAGAGCCGATGTTGAGTTCAATAAGCTTCGACACACTCTACGTGAACTCACCGTGAAGTGGATGCAGACTCTTGAGACGCAGAACGTGTCTACGTACGTGGAAATTGACCTGAATCTCCGCTTTACATTCGGAGGCGAAACGCTTGAAAACATCGGCAGCGGCGGCAGCAGTAGCACGACTATTCGACTGGTCCTCGCAATACATGCAGCCCTGCTGGAGGCGTATCTGTCCGACAAATATCGTCCGTTCCGGTTCCTGATCCTGGATACCCCGAAGCAGGAGGAGCTGCATACTGAGGACTTAGCTCGATATCTAACTGAGCTTGAGAAGATGTGCGAGGCAAACGATGCCCAGCTCCTCTTTTCGTCCACAGAATATGACCACCCGACCGGAGCAAAGGACCGGCGTTGGCTGCCGAGCTACCGAGGCCCGGATAAGCCAATGTTCCTTGGCAAGCGAAGCGATCTGCTAGCAAATGCTGAACTCACACGGCCGAAAAACTGAGCACAAGCATTTGACGACAAGAAATGCCCAAAGGTAGCTTGCGGAGTGCCATGTGCACCGGTTAAATCAACCACGATAGAGGGCGCCAAGGCCATGAACCAACCGTTTCCTAGAATGCTTTTACCACAGGCGTTGGCCTACGAGTTTCTGGGCACATTTGCACGCTGTGAATACGCCCTCAAAGGCTCAGGATTTGCGAAAGGTGGGGCCACCTCCGTAGAAGCGAATTGGGACGCCTTTGCTACCGCTATCGATTGGCACTTTAGGCGTGTCAGCGATGAGGCTTTCAAGCAGGCCGTTCAGTATCTACTAGCCGAGCCTCCGCGAAAGCAGGTGCTTCGTAATGGGAGAGTCGACTGGAAAGTGTCGCCACCAGACTCAAACCTTCCCAAAGCGCAGCAGGTACTCCTAATGGTTCGTCGAATCCGGAACAATCTGTTCCATGGCGCGAAGGTGTGGTCGCCGGAGTACGACAACCGTGAGCGCGATATCAGACTGGTTGAAGCTGGGTTACTTGTTCTAAAACACTGCAGTTCACTCAACCAAGAAGTGCAGATGGCGTATGAGATCGGTGCCTTCTGAGCGAGGTTAGTTCGAGGGGCTTGCGCTTAACTCTGGCGAGTACATCGAAGGCGGAAATCTGCCTGTTATTTCAGATCATTAATATTGCCTTAAGGCACCATGCCTAATTTGCAGTTATATTGCCTAGTAGTGAATCGATGACCAGGTACCATATCAAATGGATGTCTACAAGCTCCGTATAGAACACACCGGCTCAAGCAAAATAGACCGAGACACCTTCGAAGAGGAAACTCGATGTCGAGAACCGTGGTATCAAGATGGCTCAGGCGACAAACGGTCCCAATTTGCCGTGTGCCCCGCTTGTGACAACCCAATACAACTGGTCGGTCTATATGAGCTTCCGAAAAACCTAAATAAGCCTTACGGAAAACATACAACCACAGGAATCCGCGGTATTGGACCAAGCGACCGCGAGGCCCGGGAATGCTGCCCATACTTCCAGCCTCGCCAGCATCAAAAAACCGACAGGAAGGTGGGATTTGAGGGCACTCCCCGAAAGATTTTGATGCTACTGATCGAGCAGTTCGACCGGGTGGCTTACGTCATTGAAAAGCAAACGAATTTAGCACTTTCGGCCGCGACACTACGCGGTATGCTCGAACGTTACAAAGGGGAGCGAGGCTACATGTACACAGGTGCCACACTGCGTAATGTGCCTTGGATTTTCGCCTATATGTCAGACGCCACAGACCTTTTTGGTCAGCGAATCGCCCCAAACGCGGCGCTCGCAAAAGCCATTTCAGATCGCGTTTCAGGAGCACGAATCGACGAAAATGGACGATTGGGTGCCGAGGTACTTCCCAGCGGGAAGAGAAGCTTTGTGGATATAAAAATGAGCTTCATCCGCCATAGGTTCTCTAGGGACAATGAGGCTGGTGCGCTTCGCGAGTCCATGGAGCTCGTAGTGTCGCGGTCAGTCAAACGTGAGCTGGAGGACATTCACAAAGAACTAATCGAGGTCGACCATAACTGGTTTGAGCGCTTAATACGGTTACCGGCCGATCATCAAAACCGGAGAATGGACAGGGTCGCCCTCGCGCGAGAAGTCCTCGGTAGCTTGCTCTGAGCATTTAAGCAAAGGTTAAGAGCGAGCTGGAAAAGTACCAACCCAGGGACTGCTGAAGACGAACCGAGGAGTTTTCCAACCGTCCTTTAACCAACCGGCCATGAAATAAAGGACTCAAAATGACAAAGTTCTTTTCTACAGCGGTAAATTTCCTTTCCTCAATAGTAAAACGCCTTCCTCCCCTTGAACCGCTTCCGCAAGCACTACGCGGCGCCAAAATTTTGGTCGCACTGGCCATAGGAGGCAGCCTGGGCCTATTAGATTGGGCCTTTGGCCCTAGCCATCTCTCAGCTGGATCGTTAGCCTGGGTTGTTGGAATGCCGGTTGTTGTGATCACACTTCTTGTCATAGCTGCTGTCGGGTATTTTTCCCAAAAGGGCAGTGTCACCATTCGACCTAAAGCTTTGCGCGTCTGCGCCCCCCTTACACGTGCACTGGGTCTCAAGGTAACCGTCGGCGCAGCCGCCCTCATAGGGATTTCATTGTCCGCCATCACCTGTTGGGCATTTACGCGTAGCTCTCCAGCACTAGTGAGCGCGATGCTCGCTCCCATGCTAGCTGGGCTGCTGCTTAGGGTAAGAGTAGGCCTCGTCGCGGTGGATAAGAAGATAGCTGGGGACTTGGCAGCTCTAGGCAAAAGGGGCGACAAATAGCCGGCAACTAATCCTGGCATACGCGTTTGTCTTAGACGCTATGCGGCAATCTTCGCGAAGCGAAGGGGAGATCGAAGCAAAGCTATTTTAGGCCCCCAACCTTCCCCTCCCACTCAGGCTGGCAGTTCTGTAAAAAGCCCTTCTTGCCGCCTCGATGAAAGTAGTGGCCACTTCGAATTTGCGAGTTCAAGCGCTATACGGAATGGATGGTTCTACGGCATCCATGTCCAGCTGTATTTCCTCTACTCCCGTAGACTTGGCGACTCTCTACCTCTCTCAGAGGGGCGCCTTTTTTTTGCGTCCGGCGGCGATTTTCGTCGGCCAGTACACGCACGATAGTGCCAAACGGGATACGATTCGCGTGAAGGAATTGGGCTGCTGGCCGTGCTCCCTGATTCGCCTGGATGAGAATGCCGTGCTCGACTATTTGGGCACGATCCTCGTTTGGTCTGTCGGTAATTTTTGACATAGCAACCTCCCACTGAATAGGTTAGCTATGCTCTCTTCCGGCACCTTGAGGAAGATCAAATCGAATGCCCAACCAGGCCGAGGCGGGGGGACGCAACATGCCACTTGCACCTTGCCGCCTCGGCGGAATCCCAAAGGCGCAGCCCTGAGGAATTCTCCAACGGAATAGCCAAAGAGCTATGCGAGAACCGTAGCGAATCCTCAGTAAAGACGTCTCGCTAGCGGGCCTAACCGCGCATCAAAACACAGACGAAACGGCCGAGCCAGGAATGCGGAGTGACGCCACGCCAAGCACTCCAAGAAGCGGCTATGCACCTGCTGATGAGCTCGAGATATCCTCGCTGATTTGCCCGGCCTGGCCATACCCGTAGGGCACCTTGCCCACCGAGATGCAGGGCCTTACGAGACGACGCCTGGAGCGTTTAGCTAACCATCAGGGCCGCCGGCAGGAGGTCATTCGCAACAAGGTCGCTTTTGGCGCCAGCCATGACTTCTACCTGGTGCGCTACGCGGGCGCCAAGGGAGTGACGCCTCGCCTTACGTCGAGGATCGGGTGACGACGCCTCATGGGATGGGAATGCCGGACGAGCTAGATCGCGCATTACAATAAGCGAGGCCCAACATGGTCGGGGCGCCACGCGCGAGATCGGAAGACACAAGGGGGCTAATGAGGCAGAACGCCTGCGCGCAACCCGTAGGGGGTGCCACCTCTCCGACGTTAGAGTAGAGTCATGCAGCCCCCCTCGCCTCTCCGACTTTAGCAAACCGCCGGTAAGACAACAACGTCGGAACGTTCCCTCTGCCTACAAAGTCGCTCACCAAGTCTTGAGACTGTCGACAGCTAAGAAGAAGCGTCGCTAGCTCGCACTGCAACGGAGGTATGGCTCCCGCTTTCTCCTCAGACAAACGTAATGTGGCCAGACGCCCAACGTAAAGGCAGGGAATATGCTCGATGGTATGAGTGCAAGGGCTACCTTCACTTCTACGTGACATGACACCCTACACCTCGCCACTGGCATTTGGTCACGCACAGCGACGATGCGCGAACGAATGCGATGCACAGCCCATTTGGAGCCATTGACGAAATGCCAAAAGGATTTCAACCGCATTGCTCCCCGAAGTACGCCAGCCATCCGAGAGCGAATGTGTTGCAGACTCCATCTGACGGCCGTATGCGATCATAGAACGACAGCAACGCCAATACATCCGAAATCTGCTTAGGTATTCAAGCCCTACCACGCAAGCACAGGTACGCAGGATCGTTTCGCGCTTCCGTATTCATTTCCATCAGCGGTTGCAGAGCCAGCCGGCAATTCTCCCAAACAGCAAGTGTTATGCTATGGAAAAGTAGTTAGGTGCCCCACCCTGCCGCCTCTGAGATTGTCCCAATAATCCAATGTGGCCGGCAGCTCTCCGTTACTTCAACCTGGAACATGACATGCATATTGAAAGCATTGCGCTGACAAATTTTCGGTGCTTTGGACTTGCAACCGAGACCGTGCTCCTGCAACCAGATTTGACGACCGTGGTGGGGCCGAACGGTTCCGGAAAGACAGCACTGCTTCAGGCGTTAATGCGTCTATTCGGAGTAACGCGAGCTCAGCGAACCATTGCAACGTCAGACTTCCATATCCCTGTAGACCCGGGCGTCGACCAGAATGCAATAAAAACTAGGAGTCTTTCTCTTGATGTTGTGATTCGGCTTCCTGAACTTGCTAATGGTTCAGCTACTGCAGCAACTGTCGCTCCAGTATTCCGCAGAATCTATATTGGCGCGCCGGGTGCGATACCGGCGTGCCGCCTTCGTTTGGAAGCACGCTGGGACTTTGATGGCACCGCAGAAGGTTCGATTAGCCAGCAACTTTATTGGGTCAGCACCCTAGATGTCGCCGTAACCGACGCTCAAAAGACCGGCGTGAGCGCCGCAGATCGTGGGCTTATTCAGCTTTACTACACCCCAGCCAGCCGCGACCCGCAGTCCCAAATAAAAGCAACGACCGGCGCCCTTGCAGCTCGCCTACTTAAGGCAATCAATTGGTCGCAAGATACTGAGGATGCAGTTGGCGAAGCCGCACAAACTCTAAGCGAGGCCTTCGAGGAGGAGGACGCTATCAAGGCAATTGCGGAAGCGTTGGATGAACGCTGGCAAAATCTACACGATGGAGATATCGATACGGCGCCGAGTTTAAGCCTGATGAGTCGGCGCTTCGAAGAAGTCGTTGCGCGCATTGGCGTTGTGTTCAAACAAGGTCCGGCCGGAGAGGACCGGGGCCTCGAGGCGTTGAGCGATGGACAGCAATCGCTCTTCTATTTCGCCCTGGCTGCCGCTGTCTTCGACTTGGAACGTGACGTCGTCGCAGGGACCGTTGATGGTTTCCACGACAACACGCTGACTATACCGGCACTTACGCTATTTGCGGTTGAGGAGCCCGAAAATCATCTATCGCCTTATTACCTGGCGCGAATTATCCAACAGATTAGAAGCATGGTAAGCGGCGGCGCCGGACAGGCAATAATCTCCAGCCATGCACCTTCCGTGCTCAGCCGCGTCCCGCCAGAGAACGTCCGGTACTGCAGGCGCAATGTCGGGACCAGCACTTCGTCAGTCGTGAGCATCCCAGTCCCGACCGATAGCACGGAAGCCGTAAAGTTCGTACGCAGTGCAATGCTAGCTTACCCAGAGCTGTATTTCGCAAGATTTGTGCTCCTGGTTGAGGGCGACTCGGAGCGAATTGTCCTGCCTAAACTTGCGGAAGCGCTTAATTTCCTAATTGACCCTTCGTTTGTTGCCATTGTTCCCCTGGGAGGACGGCACGTCGAGCACTTCTGGCGATTACTGAATGGCCTGAGCATACCCTTTGCAACCTTATTAGACCTAGACCTAGGCCGGGAAGGAGGTGGTTTCGGCCGAGTTAAGAACGCAATTCTGCACCTGTTAGAAAATGGTGCATCTGAAAGCCCATTGCTTGATCTGGGTGATGGGAAGCGCTTGAAAAAAGCAGACCTCGCGGAAATGCATACTTGGACAAACAATGAGGTCAAAATCAAACCTTGGCTCCTCGATTTACGAAAATACCATGTCTTCTATTCTGCCCCATTAGATTTGGACCTTGCGATGCTTAAGGCCTTCCCAGCTGCTTATCAAGCCACCATAGAAGGGACGGGACCGCGCATGACAAACGAAGATGCCGCAACAGTGGTCTTAGGTACGGGTGGCGATGGATTGGATGTGTATACCGGAGACGCGGAACCCTACAAAGATCATATGGCGGCATACCGTTACCACTTCCTCACGCACAGTAAACCTGCAACGCATTTACGAGCCTTAGCGCATATCGACAAAGACACGCTGAAGGATGACATGCCCAAATGCCTTCGAGCTGTTCTGCAGCACATCAAGGATCGCCTGGCGGCGAACAAGCAATGACTCTTCCGCCTCGCCACGTCGCCCCCAACGCTTGGGCTCCAGTCGGTGTATCTGGGCTAGAGGACGAAGCGTTGCGAGTCGTGCGATCTGATGCCCATCGTTCTGTGCTTGCGGGGCCTGGCGCTGGAAAAACGGAACTACTGGCCCAACGGGCGGCCTACTTGCTTCAGACAGGAGTCTGTCCTCCTCCAAGGCGGATTCTGGCCATTGCATTTAAGCGCGATGCTGCTCGCAATCTAGCAACCCGGGTGACATCCCGTTGCCATCACATTCACGCGAATCGACTAGACTCCGTGACCTTTGATGCATTCGCTAAGAGTCTATTGGATCGTTTCGGACAGACGTTGCCTACCGAATGGCGGCCGACTTCCGATTACGAGATCGTTTTCAGCACTGAGTCAAGTGTCCGACAAGTTTTGCAATTTACTGCAAAGGAATGCACCGACGCCACAATTGCAGCGCGAATTCGAGCCATCGATGCGAAAACGTTCGAGCGGCGTCTGGTAGTTCATCAGCGACTGCCCAGTTCCGGGTGTCCGACCACATCATGGCAAGAACGTGCCGCTGGAAATTACTGGCGTCACATGTTGCAAGGACAGGAGCGCAGTCGGCTGACCTTTCCAATGATCGGACGTCTTGTCGAATTACTACTTCGCTCAAATGAAGCGGTCAGAAGCGCATTCGCCCTCACCTACTCGCATGTCTTCTTGGACGAATTCCAGGACGTCACTCAGATTCAGTACGACCTCATTCACACAATCTTCTACGGAGGCGACGCGATACTCACGGCCGTAGGCGACAACAAACAGCAAATCATGCGTTGGGCAATGGCAATGGACGCATCCTTTGATGTGTTTGAGAAGGACTTTGAAGCCAAGCGCGTCAACCTCTTAAACAACTACAGGTCTTCTCCGGACTTGGTGCGAATCCAGCATGTACTTGCTCAGGCCTTAGATGACGGAGCCCCTCGCCCAGAATCGCAAACCGACGCGAAAATTTCTGGGGATTGTTGCTCTGTTTGGGACTTCACATCTCCGGCCGAAGAAGCCAAGCAAATAGCAGCCTTTTTCGCCGCCGAAATGGCGGAACACAAGCTGGCACCAAAGGACTTTGCGGTACTTGTGCGTCAAAAGTCCGACAGCTACGCAAAAGTTCTCGCCCCGAACTTCGCAGCCGCCGGTCTATTGCTGCGTAATGAAGACGCAAGCATTGGTTCACTCAAGCTTCAAGAGCTCCTGACGGAGGACTTATCTATCCGGTGCCTTCAGTTGCTGCGCCTGGCGATGACACATGACGCAGGAAACGCATGGACGGCCGCACTCATCGCTTTACGAGAGCTGGAACCAGCTGGTTTCGACCACAGTGATGTCAATGACCGACGTCTAGCGAAGAAGCTCGATGACTTCGCGTCACAGCTGGCGAAGGACTATCCTGCGCCGCCCAACTCGATCAAGGAAATGTCCTCATTGGTAGCGAGACTCATAGACTTCCTTGGCCGTTCACGTTTACTGGCACTCTATCCCTTCTACGCTCAAGGTAATTGGCTGGAGGAAGTCGAAAGCTCCATCGTTGAGCAGCTACGGCTTAGTGCAGATTCCGCAGCTGACTGGATCGAGGCATTGGACACCTATGAGGGTAATGCTGCAATTGCTCTGATGACGATCCACAAGAGCAAAGGACTTGAATATCACACCGTTATTTTCGTTGGGCTAGACGATGAAGCCTGGTGGAGTTACTCGAAGGATGAAGCAGAGGCCACCGCCGGATTTTTCGTCGCATTTACTAGGGCCAAACAACGAGTAATCTTTACCTACTGTCCTTCCCGCGGAAATCGAGATGGCATCAAGCCGCTCTACGACCTCTTAGCTAAAGCGGGCGTCCCCACAATTCAGGTTGCTTAGTCCTAACAAACATCGAGGCATCTATACGTACAATTCAACCATCTTCGACCTCGCTCCGACCAGGAGCGGACAATGTCCGCCATTCCCTCAGATGGGGGTATTTGCCGGCCACCGGCCGGCCCTGGTTGGAAAACCGCTTGTAGAACGTCATAACCGCTCTCACATGCATCCTGTAGGGTCGCTTGTATCAAGCCTCTCGCTTTCGATCTTCAGACCGATCACGATCTCTACCTCTCCAACATCCGCCACATGATTCTCGTCGCCAGCAGAAAAAGGGGCCTTCATCGCGATTGCAAATCTCCCAAGCAGGCGTGCTTCGTAGAGAAAAAAAAAAGCTGGTAGAAATCATGGATAAAACATAGACTCTCCCCCCCCTTGGCAAGTAACGTTTTTGAGAACTCCCTTCGTGGCGGCCATATTTTGTGCTGACCGCAATCTGTGAGGTGCCTGAAACGGCGGCTTAGGTGCCTGATAAGGCGGGGGGCGGTGCCTGATAAGGCGGGAGCATGGTGCCTGATAAGGCGGGTGCCAGTGCCCGATACGGCTGGACGAAGTGCCCGAAAAGCAGGAAGCGTAAGCCCTTCAGCAATGCGGCTTGCATCAATCATACTCATTAACTTGGCAGCATTACACCGTCTCCAAAACCCTATATTGGTTATGCCCACACGACATGAAGCCGTGCGGCCCTTTAATCCCAACGCCATTTTCAGTTGAATGCCGACCTCTGCCCCTAACCCTACGACCACGTTGACTGGTAGTTCTCCTCAGTGTTCTCACCAGCTTCTCCCAAAGACCACGCATGCGAAGGTGTCGCGCCATCTCGCGCATGCCGGCATTGTTCATAGTTTCAAAAAAGGAGAACGTGATCAACCGCTCGATGTCCAATATCGAGTAAATGACCTGCAATTTCACTTTGTGTCGCCGGAACTCTGTGGCGGCGATGATTGGCGTGTCTTGTGTGCATTGATCGCCCTTGCAACCGCTGAAAATAGCAAGTCGGCCGACATATCACAGCCAGCTTTAGATACCGAAGAAACGGATAACTTCGCACGGCTACTTAGGCACACGGTGTCACTCAAGACGAACTACGCCGAAATAGCACGTGAGGCAGGGTACGCCCCTGAGTCCGGCACTCCTTTTCGTATCCGCAATTCTCTCAAGCGTTGGTTTGCAACGTCAGTTTTCGTCGAAAAACTAGGCGTTTCAAGTTCACTCGATGTTGAAGGGCATCACATCCTAAAGGAGTTAAAAGCACGAGATCAGGGCGAGAAAGTTGAACTCTCTTTTTGCCCGATCCTGTCCATCGCTATTCTTGGTGTAGGTGGAGAATTCTTGAGGGTAGATATGACCGAATTTCGAAGGCTGACTTCGGACGTCAGCAGGCTCTTGCACTTAAGGCTTCATTGGATCAACCAAGGAAAATTCGGCAGAGTCGGCATGGACGTCTTGATGAACTACGCCTACAAAGATGATGCTCCCACCAGCAACGCCATTAAGAAGCGCCGTCAAGCAGTACGCGAGGCTCTCGAAGAGTTGCGTAAAAACCTCAACTGGACTGTGGAGCACACAGACCGAGTTTATCGCATTGGACGGCCGCCGCGTATGACTAAGCAAACTCCTGCCACGAGTAGCACCAGTTCCTGACGCCTGGATAGGTGCCGGCCACCGCTTCCCTTAAGAAAACCATAATTATGCGACCATTAAACGTTCGTATAATAGTCGCATAACCCGTACTTAGGAGCCTCCTTGTCCAAACCTTGCGTCGTATATTTGCGAGTATCCACGTCCGAGCAAGGCGAGAGTGGCCTGGGCCTCGATGCTCAGCAATGCGCGGTTGAGCAATTTGCAGCTGCTGAAGGGTTTAGCATCGCGGAAGTGGTTACGGAGGTCGGCAGCGGCAAGCTGGGCCTGGATGAACGGAGTGGACTGAAGGAAGCACTGCTCAAGGCTAAAAGACTCCGCTGTCCTGTCATCGTATCCAAACTAGATCGCCTGTCCCGCGATGTGGCTTTCATCTCTGGCCTTATGGCACGTGGGGTCCCGTTTATCGTGGCCGAACTTGGCATCGACACCGATCCATTTATTTTGCACCTGTATGCCGCGCTTAGTGAAAAGGAACGTAAGCTAATCGGCGCTAGAACCAAGGCTGCATTAGCCAGCCTGAAGGCCAAGGGAGTCAAGCTGGGAAATCGCAAGAACCTCAAGGTAGCTCAGGCGAAGGGACAAGCTATCAACTCGGCGAAAGCCTCGGCATTCAATGCGAAGATGCTTCCGGCAATCAATCAACTGCAAAGCCTAGGCCTGTCGATGGTACAGATCGCAGCTGAACTAAATGAGCGTGAAACTCGCACTGCATTGGGTAAGACCTGGCATCAATCGACAGTGTCCCGCCTACTCAAAGCATCACATTCACACGATCACCGCAAATAGACAAGTATTACGTAATTCGTCTCAAGTGTAGTAGTTCAGATTTCATCTGAAAGTGAGTGTCAGTTGAACTCGAGTCCATTTAGGGACGCCTTCAAAAAAAAGTTCCTTGAATGATAGATGCGGACAATTTTTGCAGTGGTTTGGAGGCCGAGGCATTTGCACATGGGTCAAACTGACCCGTCCAAGTCTGGCATGGAGTTGCCCTCATTGTTCTGCAACATTGATACTAGAAGCCTTTGTTTTAAAGGAGAAAATGGAATCTTCCAGGGTCATTTTGCATGCAAAATGACCCATGTTGATTTGCAGCGAAATCTGACCCACTTTGCCACATAATTTGCAAACGAATCTGACCCACGTTTAAGACACAATCCTGCTCATGACATTGAGCGGGGAATTGGAGTGATCGACGTGGCATTACTA
>Ga0207425_1000524_pt1 | contig 23426 bp, 28 predicted proteins | sample AraplaF_Col_mTSA_FD_184255 | JGI IMG/M metagenome (GOLD analysis project Ga0207425, IMG submission 184255) | Arabidopsis root microbial communities from the University of North Carolina, USA - plate scrape MF_Col_mTSA (SPAdes) (version 3) | ecosystem: Host-associated > Plants > Roots >...
GACCCATTCCTGTTCGGGCGCGTGACCGCATGATCCCCAGGGTGGCCACCCTGGGGATCATCCAAGCTTCACGCACAGTAAAGCACAATCTCGACAGACAATTCCTGTGCTTGTCACAGGAATCCAGTCGTCGTGTGTCCACACGACGGGAAGACTCCCTCACCTCTCCCGCTCATCGCCCCACCTTTTCCCCCTCCACCATTCCGCCCAGCCAGAATCAGTGGTAACCCTTTCAACTGATTTGGCTATCAAGGGCGACCGGTGTTTCGATTTCCTCTCTTTATCGCGATGACGCTGATAATCGCTTTCGGCGGCGGGATACTCGTTTCGCTTTATTCGCTGAATGCGACCGCGGGCTTCGGCGCCATCAAGCTCGGCGCGTGGGAGGCGTTTCCGGAGTTGCAGACGGAGAATGCCGATCCTTATGCGAAGTCGCACCGGGCGCGCGCAGGCCGGCTGCTTTATGGGTCGGCCGAGGGGTTGATGTTCACCGCCAAGGTGGATGACGCCGGCAATCGGCTGGAGGCGGGGTGCAGCTACCGGATTACGGGGCAGACGCCGCCGGCACGGATCTGGACGCTGTTCACATCTGATAATTCCGGCAATCCGGCCTCGTTGCAGCCGGGGCTGCCGGGTGCGCTCAATTCGTGGACGGTGCTGCGCCAGCCGGACAGCAGCTTCACCATCGACATCTCGACCCGGGCGCGGCCGAACAACTGGCTGGCCCTTCCGGCGGCCGGCACGTTTCAGCTGGTGCTGACGCTGTTCGACACGCCGACGGCCGGCAGTTCCGGCGTCATCGATCTGGCGATGCCGAAGCTTGAGAAGACTGGGTGCGGCAATGCTTAGGGTCCTGTTCGCACTTCTGGCCGGCCTTTTCGGCGCCGCTTTGCTGCATCTCGTCATCATCCTGTCGCTGCCGCATTTCACCGGCAAGGACGCGGCGACGCGCGTCGCCTCCGAAGGCGATCTCGACACGTTCTACCTGCTCGGAGGTACCGAGGACACGGCGGGGCTTTCCAACGACGATCCCTTCGTGCGCACCGCCGTCTGTTCCTTCGATATCGAGGAGAACCCGGTGCGGTTCACGGCCAGGGGCAACGTGCCCTTCTGGTCTATCGCGCTGTTCGACGATGCGTCGAACGAGATTTTCAGCATGAACGACCGGACCTCGGTCGGCGGCGCGGTGGATATATTGATCGGCAGTCCGATCCAGCTCACCGAATTGCGCAAGTCGCTGCCGCAGGAGCTTCAGAGGACGATCCTGGTCGAGACGACGCGGTCGGGCGGATACGCGGTTTTGAGAACGCTGGCGCCGCAGACAAGCTTCGACGCGGCGGCCAAGAGCTTCCTGTCGGAAGCCGGTTGCGAGGAATTCGCTCCCTCTAACTAATGTCTTACTTACCCTTCGAGCGCGAGGCGCGGCGAACGGCCGTGGGCTTGTCGGGGTCGGTCAGGCGTTCGTAGCGCACGCCTGTGTAAAGCAGGATCTGCGCTTCGAGCGGCGATCCTTCCACGCTTGATGATCTTTCCTTGCGGCCTGGCGTCCGAGATAGACGATCAGCCAATGCGATGACTATTGCCATTGTCGTCTCCCTGCACTGCCCGAGACGGATGAAGCTTAGATCTCACCCTGCCCGCCTGCGCGGACCGGCGCACCCTTGGCCGGTTGCACCGGCATCGGGTCATTCGCGCCTTTCTCACGGCATATCGTGAACAATACCGTGATGCGTATGATGGCGCCCCTCTCGAGGAGCGCGTTCTGCTTCCCGGATTGAGACAGACGGTGGTTAACAGAATATTAAAATTCGGCCGCAGAATCCTTGTCGATCGACGTCTCCATTAAAACGCAGGGGCCCGCCCTTTGGTTGCATGCCGAGCGCAAAGATTCGCCGTTTCCATCGGTCGCAAATTTTAGCTTTAAATCATATAGTTAGCGATACAGCGCCAGACACGGGCTCCGCCATCACCGATGTTGCAAATTTACCTCACAAAAATATTAATTGCGGTTCGCCGAGATGCCGCTAAGGTCGCATTATCGGCTGCAGGGCAAAACGCGGCCGACCCTGGATTTGATCCGGGGACTGGGTCTGACGGTTAACCAGGGTGGGCAGACAGATGTCTCTGATGATTGGGTCGACATTTTCGCCTGAGGATCTCGATATATTGCGCCACGCGCTGGATGCCTGGTGCGCGGAAAAGCGTATCGACATCAAGAGCTCGAAGGCGCAGGTCGCCGCCTCCACGGCGCTCGATCTCTACCAGTCCGGCTATGATGATCCCGACAAGCTGCTCACCGCGCTGCGCGGACACCGGGCGCTTTGAGCCGTCCATACAAGTCACCCACATCACTCGTTTAACGGGCACCGAACGGGCAGGCGGACGCCGCGCATGGTGATGTTGCACAGCACCATTTCGGGACGATTCCCCTCAAATCTTCAGCAACGGTTAACCGTGTCCCTGTAGGATTTGTTCATATCCCGTATGTGGTAGAGGCGTCTTCGCGTCCAGGCCAGCGGCATCCCTCTAGCGTGTTCAGGGTGTGTTTTGTGCGTGACCGGTTTCGAGACCTAGAGGCCCCCTCCGCGAGCCGGAAGAAGGACGTGGTTCTCATGGCGACAGTGAGCAGTTTCGAGGGATTGCAGCCGCCGACCCGATCGGAGCTTCGCCAGTTCGCCGAATTGTTCACCCCCCTCTTCGTCGCCTCCTCCGATGACGCCAAGCGCCAGGCCGTGGCAGCACTCTCGCAATGCGCCGCTATCCCGCAGGCCGTCGCACTGTTCATCGGCTGCCAGCCGATCGCCATCTCCGCCCCCTTCCTGATCTCCTCGCCCGCGATCGACGACGATACGCTGATCACCGTTGCCCGCACGCAGGGTGTCGAGCACATGCGCGCGATCGTCAGCCGCGATGCGCTGTCGCCGCGGGTGATCGACGTGCTTGTCGGGCTGCGCCATGCCGCGCCGAAGCGGCAGGTGGAGACGATCGAACCGGCACCCGCCGTCGACAGAGCCGAGGTCGCCGAAGCGCTGGCAAGCGCGGCGATGCCATACGTTGAGCCGGCCAGCCAGGAACGGCCGGCCGCTGTTGCTGAGACGACGAGCGTAAGGGTCGAGATCAGCGAACCGGTTGCCGTGGGTGTCGAGCCTGTCACGCCTGTGGTTGTCGAGGCTGCGCCCGTGGTCAACACGGTGGTGGTCGCGGCTCAAGAGGCTGCACCTTTGGTCACCGACATGGCGTCCGTGACCACCGAAATAGCGTCCGTCGTCACCGAGACGGTATCCGTTGTTGTCGCTGCGCCTGTTGCCGTCGAAGTGCAAACCATAGCCGTCGAAACCGACGCCGAGGTCGCGGTCGCGGTCGTCGAGACGATCGTCGTCCATCCCGTCGAGCCGACGCAGACCGCCGAGGCACCGCCTGCCGAACCCGAGCAGCAGGGCGTTCAGTCGACAGCTTCCCCTGCCCCGGCCGAGACCGCCGAGACGCCCGCCAACGGCGGCGCGCGCGAGGAAGAGGTTCGCGATACGCTGCGTGGCCTGGCGCGCCATCTCGGTCGCGACGATAGCGACCGGCTCGGCCTCCGCACCCTTTCGACGCTGCAATCGGCCCTTTTGGTGCGCTTTGCCCGCAGCCGCGAGGCGGTGGCCTTCGCGACCGCCCTTGCCGATACGCTGTCGGCCAGCCGCTGGCTTGCCGAGCGCATCATGCTCGACACCTCGGGCCAGCAGATGGCAACGACGCTGACCAGCATCGGCATGGATTTTTCCGATGCCGTCTTCGTTCTCGAAAAACTCTATCCGCATCTGGCCGAGGCGCAGCACAGCGTTACCCGCGCCTGGATGGTGCTCGATGCGCTGGATCCGGAAGAGTGCCGCGACCGCGTCGAGGCATGGCGCCGCGCCGACAGCTATACCTATCTGCCGGAACAGGCGCCGGCCGCGCCCGTTCAGACCACACACACCCGCGCCGTCCACCAGCCGCCCGCACGCGCCATGCGGCTCGTCGGACGTTCGCGCTAAAGTCGATCAGAGACGGCCGTCGCGTTCCTTAGCGAGGGGCACGATATCGGCGACATCATCGGCTTCGAGCTCGACGATCCAGAGGTCGTTGTCGAACTTGCGCTCGCGCTCCAGCATCGTCCTCACCTCCTCAGCGTCCTTGCGCTCGAGCCTGATCTCGAACAGCCGCTCGCCGCTGGCTTCCTCGTCGAAGAAGCTCTGCGGCGCGGGGCAATAAAGCGTCTCGGAACCATCGCGAAAATGCTGGCGGATAAAGACCGCGCCAGCCTCGTCGGCCCCCTTCTTCTCGACGGCGGCGAAATCGCCTTTGGCGAAGACACGGCGCAGCAGCGCGGATACGAAGATGTCGGTGCGAAGTCTCATGCAGGCGGTATAGACCTGTGAGCGCGGAGCCGCAACGCCGCGGCCATCTGACGCCGCTCAGAGTGCGCCGATGTCCTTGAGCTTCTTCAGCACCGCCTCGCTGGGCTCGCCGTTTTCAGGCAGGTTGTAGTGCTTCTGGAAGTGGCGGATGGCGACGCGGGTTTGTTCGCCGACGACGCCGTCGACGCCGACATTGGTGTAGGCCATGTTGGCGAGGCCCTGCTGGATCTTCAGGACCAGATCGACGCTGTTCAAGGTCGAGGACGGCGAGGTCGATGGGGTTGCGGCGGCGCGGGCGACGGAGGTCTGCCTGGCCGGAACTGGTTCCAGTGCGTTTTTCGGGGCGGAGATCTTCTGGACCGGGACCTGTCTGACCGGCACCTGGGCTGTCGGAGCCGAAACCGGGGCGGGCTTGGGGGCCACCTTTGGCGTTGGCGCGGTCTTGACCTGGTGTTCGGCGCTGCGGATGGCTGCGGCTACAGGGTCTTCGGCAAGCGCCTGGGCCGAGACATCCTCGCGCGGGCGCTCTGTGGGAATTGCGGACGGGCCGATGGCGTCGGTTCTGAGTGCTGCCAGCACTTCGGGCGTGGCGTCGCCGCTCTGCGGCATGCCGACGGTTTCCTCGAAGAACAGGATGGCGGCGCTGGTGCGCGGGCCGATGACGCCGTCGGGCGCACCGTTATAGAGGCCGCGGCGGACGAGTTCGGCCTGGATGTCCATGACCAGCTGATTGGCGGGCTGGCCGGCCAAAGGCGCCGGCGGCACGGCGTTGGTGGTCTCGGCGCTATTTGCCTCGCCCTCACCCTCGCGCTCGATCTTGAAGGTGGTGACCTCGCCGGTGTGTTCCTCGACCGGGGGGCGGCCGATCAGCGCGCTCGGAAACAGGCTGTCGCGGGTGCGCAGGAACGGGTGCGGGTGCACGCCCGGCTGATACCAGAGCGCATTGGCGGCGACGAAGGAGAAGATGACGAGGAAGGCGGCCGTGCCGCCCGTGATCGATGGATTACGGCCGATGACGCCGCCGAGCACGCCAATGCCCTGCAGCCCCAAACCGCCAACGGCGGCAGCCCCGGTGAGAAGAAGGCTCGGCTTCTGCCTGCCCCTCTTTCCCTTAGGCGATTTTCGCTTGCTCGCGGCCATCGAAAAGCCCCTCTTCCAAGATGTCGGTCATGCCAGTCGACGCTTTCAGCCGCGGCGGAAACTCGACCGGGTGATTGGCCGAGAGATCCATGACGGGAACGCCGGAGCCATCCGCCGCAATCGAGATCGTGATGATGGTGCCGGAGCCCGGCGTGCTGGCGATGGCGAAATCGCCGCCATGCAGCGCGACCAGGCCCTTGACCAGCGACAGGCCGAGGCCCGTGCCTTCGAACCGGCGGGTGTAATCGTTCTGGATCTGCACGAAAGGCTGGCCGAGCAGCTGCAGCTTGTCGGCCGGAATGCCGATGCCGGTATCGGAGACGCAGAGCGTCAGGATGCCGTCGCGCACCGAGGCGTCGAGCGAGATCGCGCCGCCGGCTTCGGTGAACTTGACGGCGTTGCCGACCAGATTGATGAGGATCTGCTGGATGGCGCGCTGATCGGCCACGACCTCGTCGAGACCGCGTTGGATGCGGCTCGTCAAAGACACGCCCTTGGTCTTGGCCTGCAGCCCGAGCATGGCCTCGCAGGAGCGCACGACGGTTGCGATATCGAAAGGCTCCAGCACCAGCTCGTAGCGGCCGGCCTCGATCTTGCTCATGTCGAGCATGGTGTTGACGACGGACAGCAGGTGCGCGCCGGAATCGCGCACAAGGCCGACATACTCGCGCTGGCGCTCATTGGCGAGCTTGCCGAAATACTCGCCGATCAGGATATCGGAGAAGCCGAGAATGGCGTTGAGCGGCGTGCGCAACTCGTGGCTGACGGCCGCGAGGAACCGCGACTTGGCGTCATTGGCCGAGCGGGCATCGGCGGCATGGGCTTCGGCCTCGACGCGGAGAAGATGCTCGGCGGAGACATCGCGCAGCTGGGCGACGACGCTGATCAGTGCGCCATCGCTGTCGCGGCGCGCGGTGAGATCGGTTCTGAGATGGGAGAACTGGCGATTGTCGACCGAGACCGACGGACGCTCGAGCCGAAGATCGACGGCCGCCTGCTCCTCGCCCTGGCGCAGCTGGTCGAGCGCCTGGAGGAAGAGGATGCGGTCGGAGACGTGGATCTGCTCTATGAAGCCGCGACCGTCAGGCGCGCGCATCCAGGCGAGATAATCGCGCTTGTCGCGGCCGCCGACATTGACGACGGAACCCTGCGGATCGAGAAACAGGATGAGGCCGGCCGAGGCTTCCATGAAGAACTCTTCAGCCGACTGGGTGGCGACACCCGAGGTGACGATGCTCTGGCGCGACAGCGCGATGCTGCCGACGGCCGAAAACAGGAAACCGCCGACGACGGCGGCGACGCCAGCCGGAAGGGCGACGGCCGGGCTGGTGACGATGGAGAGAGCGGCGGGGGCGACGACAAGTGCTGCCGAAGACAGAAGCGCAAGCCGGCGCAGGATGGTCAGCTCGCGCTCACGCACCGCGGCACTTCCTCCCGTCCGGGAGAGCCAGCGATCCGCCGCCCGGTCCACGAGGGCTGTCGCCCGATCCACGATGTCACTCAATACAAGCACGCAATACCCGCCCTAAAAAGGCTCTTCACAGAGGCCCAAGAATAGGCCCCGGGCGCTTAAGGAAAGAATAAGGGAAAGTGCCGCTCGCCAGCCGGAAAGCGTGAAAAGTCCCATTTTGGGCCACCGGAAGGGCCCTTTGTTTTTTACGGTTAACAGCGAGTAAGCGACGGATTTCGCTCATTTTTCGGCAAGTCGTTAACGCTTGGGGCGAACGCGCTTCAAGGAAAGCCTGCAATTACAGGAGGTGGCTCATGGCATGCTTAACGCCAATGGCTACAATTCGACCGAAATGCGCCGAATGCGGTTTCGATTAAAATTTGAACTAAATTTGACGCAAATGCCACCGAGTTTCGAAAACCGGCATTCGCAAGTTTTGGCTAGGGTGAAATCACACCGGAAGACGGACCTGATTCGGCGGCAAGACCGAGCGGGAAAACAGGATGGGCAACGAACATGTGGTTTCTATTCAAATCATCGATCTGGCTCGGGCTTCTCTTCGTCGCCTTGTCGTTCTTCAGCGGCGAGCGCCAGACGAACACGCAGACCGGATCGACATTGCAGATTGCAGACGCTTTCGTCGCCGTGACCGGCGCCTATGACTATCTGAGCGGCATGTGCGGCGAGAAGCCCGAGGTTTGCGCCAAGGGCGCCAACACGCTCGGCGTGCTCGGCGAGCGGGCACGCTCCGGCGCCCTCGTTGCCTTTGAACTGCTCGACAGCAAGTTCGGCAGCGGCAAGAGCGCCACGGTTGCAACGACCGCGACGCCTTCCGTTGGCCTGGCGCCTGCGACGGCCGTAGAGCCGGCAACGGCAGCCGCTCCGCAGCAGCTGCGCGATGACCGCACCGTGGCGCTGAACCAGCCGATGCCTTACCGCCCGCCTGTCGACGACGGCGAGGACAGCCCGGCCGCCGCCCATGTCGCGACCGACCGGGTCACGACCGGCACCATTCCGCTGCCGACCCCGCGTCCGGCGATCTAACGAATTCCGCGGCCACCGCCGCACCCAAAGCTTGCACCGGCGCCGGCCAATGGCCCCGCCCTGTGCCTGACGTGCCTGCCCTGTTTATTCTTCAGCAATTTGCTGCGCCGCGAGGATGCCCATCCTTCGCGGCGTTTCTTTTTAACAGTTCAAATCTGGCCGCATCTCCCCTATATGATCGGGAGACAACGAAAGGCCATTTGCATGACGTCCCTCGATCAGATCATCGACGATTTCACCTTCCTGGACGACTGGGAAGATCGCTATCGCTATGTGATCGAACTCGGCAAGGCGCTGCCTGATCTCGCGGACGAGAAGAAGACCTCATCAAACAAGGTGATGGGCTGCGCGAGCCAGGTGTGGCTGGTGACGCATGTATCCGACGACAGCGACAATCCCGTGATGACCTTCGAGGGCGATTCCGACGCGCATATCGTGCGTGGGCTGGTGGCGATCGTGCTTGCCACCTATTCCGGCAAGACGGCTTCCGAGATCGCCGCATTGGATGCCTTCGAGGTATTCGGAAAGATGGGCCTTGTCGAGAACCTCTCGGCGCAGCGCTCCAACGGGCTGCGCTCGATGGTCAACCGCATCCGCGAGGAAGCGCGGCTGCGGGCGGCGGCGTAACGCCAGCCTCTCTTTTCAGATTGAACGATCAGGACCAGAGTTCCGGGCGATAGTCCGGCGCGCCCCAATGCTCCATGCGCGGGCGGCGGGATGGCGGTTGCGGGTTATAGTGGCGCGAGAGCGCCATGAGTGCCGTGCGCAGCATCAGCTTGGCGGAGCGCACCGGCCATTGCCGCTCGCGCTCGACCGTCTCCAGCCCCTTCATGAAGCAGCAGACATCCAGCGCCACGCCCGACAGCTCCGGCCCCAGCGCCTCCAGCGCGCGGTTGACGGCAAGGCGGGCAGCGACGGCGCTGTCGGTCAGATCCGCCATGCCGCCGCGTCCGCCGCTGGCGCGGCTTGAGAGCCGCGGTTCCCAGGAGGCGGTGACGCGCGGCTGCAGTTGGGCACGGGTGAAATCGGCGTGCAGCCTCTCACCGGCCTTGATCGCGGCCTCGGGCATGAAGGCAGCGCCGTCGCGGTCCTTCAGACGCTCGAGACTGGCGAGCGGCGATTCATCCTTGTTGACCCGCAACCGCCTGACGACGCCGTCAACCTCCCGGGCGCTCATCTCGATATCCACGTGCTGGGTGAGAAAGGCCTCCTCCGCCTCGGCGGCAGCGCGGCGCAGATAGGCGCGGGCCTGATTGGATGCGCGCAGCAGATCACCCTGCTCCTCGATGAGGCCGGAGGCGCGGGCTTCGGTGATCAAGCTCAAGGGAAAGCCGGCGGCCGTTCCGTCCGCGAAGATGAGGTCGATATCGCTCCCCTCGCCCTGCTGGCGGCGTGCCTCACCGCGGATCAGCAGCTTCAGCAGTCTCACCATCGGGGCCAGCTTCGTCTTCGTCTTTGGGGATTTACTCATGGCCGTAGCCTCCGCCGGACCGGAAGATGGAATTCACCGTGCGTTCGACGGCGGCGACGAACTCGTCATAGGCGGGATCGTCGCGGCGATCCTCGACCACGTGGCAGGCATGGCTGACCGTGGTGCGATCGCGGCCGAAGCCGGTGCCGATCTCATGCAGCGGGATCTGCAGCGCGACATGGCAGACGTACATGGCGATCTGCCTGATATGGCAGAGCGTGCGGCGGCGGTCGCGGCGCATCTGCACGCGCTGGCCGGCGATCATCACCATCTCGGTCGTGACTTCCTGGCAGATGCGGCAGACGGCGCGCACGGCATCCGTGGCGGACTGTGGGCGATCGTCCCTTGAGAGGGTGGTCTGCTCTTCCCCATAAAGCGGGGACAGCGGCGCATTCGCGGCGCCGGGCGGGGAAAAATGTCCAATCGGCATATGAATACTCCTATGAATAGGAATTAATTCATACACGCTATACAGGAACGAGGATAAACGAAAGCGCGCCTTGATCGATTTCGGCTGATTTCGCTCACGAATTTTAACGAGGATTGAAATTATTTGGGATTATTTTCCTCGCATCTCAAATCCCAGACACGAAAAAGCCGGGCTCTCGCCCGGCTGATCGTGATCGTTCAATGCGACAAATCTATCAGCCGCGGCCGCGCTTGCGGCGCTGGCCGAGACCCATTTCCTTGGCAAGGCGCGAGCGCGCCTCGGCATAGGCAGGCGCTACCATCGGGTAGTCGACCGGCAGATCCCATTTTTCGCGATATTCTTCAGGCGAGAGGCTGTGGTGAGTCATCAGATGGCGCTTGAGCGACTTGAAATTGCCGCCGCACTCGAGGCAGGTGATCTGCTCATCCTGGACGGATTTGCGCACAGAGACAGCAGGCTTCTGCTTTTCAACGACAGCCATGGCCGGTGTCGGCGTCGATGTGTTGCTCAACGCCGAATGCACGTCCGAAATAAGATTGGCGAGGTCGCCAACCGGCACGACGTGGTTGCTGACATACGCTGCGACGATATCCGCGGTAAGCTCGACCAGCAATTCTGGCCCGCTTCCGGCTGCAGTATCCGTCATATTTCGTTTCTCCTGTTTGCATGCTCAAAAGGTCTAGAGCCTCCTTGGCTCAAGACCGCTATCGTAGAGCGAACAGCAAAAAACTCAGTCTGCGGCTACATGTTTCGAAAAACTGAAATCCACCCCTAGATTCCTGAGGCCGAAACCCGTTCTTATACTGCCTGATCTTGCATTAGTACGCACACACCCGCACACGACCCTCAATTAAACATTGAAATTCAAAGCGACCGAGGAATTATGCAATGTGATTCTAATTCAATATCAGAACTCTACTTGAGCATCAATTATCACCGTTTTGCGAAAACGCCAATTAATATTTCATATATATCCGTCAAAAAACGCCTCTATCCCAAGAATTAGTATAGCGCGAAGGAAACATTAATCATCCTCACATCTGCTTAAAACTGCAAAAAACTGCTTAAAATCTTGAATATATGGCACTCTTACCTTTCAAGAAGATCGTCGCGCACCGAAGGCGGTAACAGACGATAACCTGTCTTGTGTGCCGCCCTGGCCAAAAGATGAGCGGCGACCGGAGCCGTCAGTATAAAAAACACGAAACCAGCAAGCGAACGTGCAAATACCGCGATTTCTCCTGATTCGATGCCGGCCGCAAATAATAACAGACCCGAGCCAACCGTTCCGGCTTTCGAGGCGGCATGCATGCGCGTGTATAAATCCGGCAATCTGACAATACCAAGGGCCGCCACCAGCGCGAAAAGCGCGCCCGACAAGAGCAGCACGGAAACGACGATGGCGATGACGTAGTCCATCATGTCCTGTCCTTCTTCGTCTTGCGCGCGGGCGTGGTCTTGATCTTCAACTTGGTATCGCTCTTCACCTTCGCATCAGGCTTTTTCGAGGCCGGGCGGACGGTTTTATCCGTTTGCGCCGCCATCGGTCCAGCCGAACCCGGCAGCGGGCCGCGCGACAGAACGAAGCGGGCGAAGGCGACAGTGGCGAGAAAGCCGACGAGGCCGAGCGAAATGGCGATATCGATATAGAGCGCAAAGCCGGTCTTGACGGCGACGACGGCGAGGAAGCCGATCGCCGTGCCGGACAGCGTATCGAGCGCCAGGATGCGGTCCGGCAGGGTCGGCCCGACAATGACCCGCCAGGATGCGACGAGGAAGGTGACGGCGAGGATCACGAGGGCCACGGATGCCGAGATGGAGACGATCGCGTCGGGCGTCATCGAAACGCCTCCATGATCTTGCGCTCGAAGCCATTGGCGATGTCGCGCCTGATCGAATCCGGATCGGCGCAATCGAGCGCATGGGCGTAGAGCGTCTTGCGGTCATCGGAGACATCGACCGACAGCGTTCCCGGCGTCAGGGTGATCATGTTGGCGAGCAGCGTGATCTCGAAATCGCGGTCGACGGTGAGCGGAAAAGCGAAGATGCCGGGCTTCAGGTTCATCTTGGGGCTGAGCACGGTCGTCGCCACCTTGATGGCGGACATGGCGAGCTCCTTGAGAAACAGCAGCGCCAGCGCGGTGATCGCCCAGAGCCGCCAGAGATAGGCCTTGGCTCCGAAGGGTTCGCGCACGAGGAAGAGCGCCAGCGCGCCGAGCGCGAAGCCGAGGACGAGATTGTGGGCCGAGGTGCTGCCGCTGAGTGCTGCCCAGGCGATCGCCAGCAGGAGATTGAGAAGCAAGGCGATCATGGCGCGACGCCTCCCGGGAAGACGGATTCGATATAGGGATAGGGATCGGTGAGCTCGGTGGCGACGGATTGCGTCAGCGCCAGCAGCCGCTCGGGCAGCAGGCCGAAGCCGACGATGAAGGCGACTAGAAGCAGGAGCGGCAGCATCGTACGCCAGCCGGTGGCGACATGGGTTTCAGCGCTTTCGGTGGCCGGGCGCCAATAGGCGAGCAGGAAGACGCGGCCGAAGCAGATCGTTGTCAGGAAGCCGCTGACCAGGACGGCCGCCGCCAGCCACCAGGCGCCGACATCGAGCGAGGACTTGACGAGGATGAGCTTCGGCCAGAAGCCGGAGAACGGCGGCAGGCCGCAGGCGGCAAAGAAGAGGATGAGCGAGATGGCGGCGAAGAGGCCATTGCGGCGATAGAGACCGCCAAGCCTCGTCAGCGAGAAACTGCCGCCGAGAAAGGCCATCTGGCCGGCCGCGAGATAGAGTGCCGTCATCAGCAGCATGGAATGCAGCGCGTAGAAGACGGTGCCCGACAGTGCGCCTGTCGTGCCGATGGCGATGCCGATCAGCATGTTGCCGATGCCTGATATGACGACATAGCCGAGCAGCTTTCTAACATCATCCTGCGCCAGCGCCCCGAGCGCGCCGAGAATGGCGGTGACGGCACCCGTGATCGCGATCAGCAGGCTGAGCTCCTCGCGCTCCAGCGGCAGCAGCATCACAAGCACGCGGATCAGCGCGTAGATGCCGACCTTGGTGAGCAGGCCGGCAAAGAGCGCCGACACGACGATGCGCGGGGTGTGATAGGAGGCCGGGAGCCAGAAATTGACCGGAAAGGCGGCCGCCTTCATGGCGAAGGCGAGCAGGAAGAGAGCCGCCAGCGTGGTCAGCGGCGCGGTGTCGCTGAGTTCGCCTGCCTTAGTAGCGATATCGGCCATGTTGAGCGTGCCGAAGATGGCATAGAGGATGCCGACGGCGATCAGGAACAGCGTGGTGCCGAGGAGATTGAGGACGGCGTATTTCATCGCGCCGTCGATCTGCTTGCGCTCGGAGCCCAGGATCAGCAGGCCGAAGGACGAGATCAGCAGCACCTCGAACCAGACATAGAGATTGAAGATGTCGCCGGTAAGAAACGCGCCGGTGACGCCGGCCATCAGCATCATGAGAAACGGGAAGAAGCCGTAGCGCCGGTTGGTGTCGTCGATATCGGAAAGCGCGTGGATGGCGCCAGCCAAGGCCGCGATCGCCGCCGTCAGCGCCATGACGGCGGAGAGCGTGTCGACGGTGAACGCGATGCCGAACGGCGGCAGCCAGCGGCCCATGACCATGGTGAGCGGGCCTTCGGCCATGACCTTGACGAGGAGTGCCGCGTCGAGCGCGACGAGCAGCGCGAGGCCGGGGATGGCGAGCCAGGCTTGAAGGCGGACGGAGCCGCGGGCCATCAGGAGGATGGCGCCGAGCGTGATGCAGAACGCTACCGGGGCGATGACGAGCCAGTGGGCGATCGGCACGGGGGATGTGACGAGGGCTGCGGAGAGGTCGGCGATGGGTTGGGTGGGGGTGGCCATTTAGGGGGTGGCCTCGCATGGGCGTGGTGCGGGTGGGCGTGGTGCGGATACACCCCCCTCTGTCCTGCCGGACATCTCCCCCACAAGGAGGGAGATTGGCTGGGCTCGGCCGCTCGCTCCACATTCAAGGTTTGGGGATGCCGTCGCAACGAGTCGATCTCCCCCCATGTGGGGGAGATGCCCGGCAGGGCAGAGGGGGGTAACCCACGGCACAACGCGCATCATCATCAATACCCCACCGGCGGCAACGTCGGTTCATCAGGCTCGGCCACCCGCATCTCGTCGGTATTGTCAGTACCGATCTCCTGATAGGCGCGGTAGGTCAGCACCAGCAGGAAAGCCAGCAGCGAAAACGAGATGACGATCGCCGTCAGGATCAGCGCCTGCGGCAGCGGGTTGGCGGCCCCCGAGGGCAGTGCGTCGAGGCCGTCGGGGATGATCGGCGGTACGTCGCGGGTCAGGCGGCCCGCGGTGAAGAGCAGCAGGTTGACGGCGTTCCCGAGGATGGCGATGCCCAGCATGATGCGGATCGAGAATTTCGACAGCATCAGATAGACAGCGGCGGTGAAGAACAGGCCGACGAGGACGGCGAAGAGCGGCTCCATCATTCGACCTCCCGCTCTTCCAGCGACAGCGCGATCGAGGTGACCGCGCCGACCACGACGAGATAGACGCCGATATCGAACAGCATGACCGATGACAACGGCACCTCGACGCCTGCAATCTTGGGATAGATCCAGAGGCCGGTCATGAAGGGCACGGCGAAAAGGATCGAGATGAGGCCGGCCACGGAGGACATCAAAAGGCCGGCACCTGCGATCGACAGCGGGTGGAAGACGATGGCGCGGCGCACGGCGCCGGTGCCCTTTATGATACCGAAGATCGCCAAGGCGGATGCCGCGATCAGCCCACCGATGAAGCCGCCGCCGGGTTCGTTGTGGCCGCGCAGCAGCACGAAGACGGAAAAGAGCAGCATCAGTGCGGTCAGCACGGGAGCGATGGTGCGAGCGATAAGCGTGTTCATGGGCGCTCCACTCCGAGATCATCGGGCGCATCGGGGTCGTTTGCGGCAAGCTTGCGCTCGGCCCCTGCCCTGACACGGATCAGCGCCAGGATGGCAAGGCCCGTCATGGCGACGACGGCGATCTCGCCGAGCGTGTCGGTGCCGCGGAAATCGACGATGATGACGTTCACGACGTTGGCGCCGTGGGCGATGGTTTTCGAATAGGTGTTGAAGAAATCGCCGAGCGTGGCGCTGAATGGCGCCTCGGTGGCCTTCATCAACAGCAGCGTCAGGCCCACGCCGCAGGCGAGCGCCACCGCGCCGTCGAAGAGCATCTGTCTGATGGGGCGCGGATCGGTGTGCGATAGGCGAAGCCGCGTCATGACCAAAGCGAGGATGACGACCGATAGGGTTTCCACCATGAACTGGGTAAAGGCGAGATCGGGGGCGCCGAAGAGCAGGAAGATGAGCGCGACGGCGAAGCCCTGGATGCCGAGCGAGACGATTGCCGTCAGCCGGTCGCGGGCGATGATGACGGCGACGAGGCCGATGACTGCGAGCAGGAAGACGCCCCATTCATGGATCTGCACGCCCACAGGCCAGGCCGGCAGCGACGGCCCCTCCCCGAACAGCCAGAGCGGCAGAATGAGGATGGCGGCGACCGCGAGGAAGGTGCAGGTGACGTAAATCTCCAGCCGGCCGGGCTGCAGGATGCGGGTGATGCGCACGGAGAGGGAGACGAGGCCCGATATGGCGTTGTCGAAGCCCTGATCCGGCCCCGGCCCCAATCTCTGCAGCAGCGCGGCCATCAGCGCGCGGGCGCGATCGAGCTGCCAGCAGACGGCGATGCCAAGCGCGATGGTGAAGAGCGACAGGAGTAGCGGCAGCCCGATATGCGGCGCGAGCGAGCTCTCGATCGTGATCGCCGTCCCCCTGACGGACGAGGCCATCGGCGAGGAGATGAAGTGGTGCGTGGTCGCCGAAAACAGGGCGGCGAGAAGGCCGAGTGAGGCGAGCACGGCGGGGCCGAGCCAGAGGAGCGGCGGGGCTTCGTGCGGATGTTTGGGCGTTTCGACCGGGGCGCCGAGGAAGGGTTTGAGGGCGACGGCGAAGGCGATGGCGAACATCAGCACATTGGCGGCAATCACCAGGACCGCGAAGAGGATCGAGCGCGGATCGCCATGGGCAAGGGCCGCGTAGATTTCCTCCTTGGCGAGGAAGCCAGCGAACGGCGGCAGCCCGCCCATCGAGAGGGCAGCGGCAAGCGCGATCGCGAAGGTGAGCGGCATTGCCGTCCTCAACCCTCTGAGGCGGGTGACGTCGCGGGTGCCGGTCTCGTGGTCGATGATCCCCGAGACCATGAACAGCGCGCCCTTGAACATCGCGTGGGCGACCAGATAGAGCACCGCCGCCTCGATGGCGTAATCGGAACCGAAGCCGGTCAAGAGAACCAGCAGGCCGAGCGAGGACACCGTGGTGTAGGCGAGCTTCAGCTTCAGGTCGGTCTGGCGGATGGCGAGCAGCGCGCCGACGAGAAGCGTTACGCCGCCGAAGAGCGGCAGGATGAACATCCAGGGTGCCGTGCCGCCCATGACGGGATTGAGGCGCATCAAGAGATAGACGCCGGCTTTGACCATGGTCGCCGAATGCAGATAGGCCGAAACCGGCGTCGGCGCTTCCATGGCGTTGGGCAGCCACGCGTGAAACGGATATTGCGCCGACTTGGTGAAGGCGCCGCCGAGAATGAGCAGCAGGATCGGCATGTAATAGGGGTTGGCGCGCAAGAGATCGCCCGATTGCAGCAGCACCGAAAGCTCGGACGCGCCTGTCGTGCTCCAGATCATCAACAGGCCTGCCAGCAGCAGCAGTCCGCCGCCGCCGGTGATGACCAGCGCCTGCAATGCTGCGCGGCGCGAGGCCTCGCGGCGATGATCGAAGCCGATCAGCAGGAAGGAGGTGATCGACGTCAGCTCCCAGAAGACGAAGAGCATCAGGAAATTGTCGGAGACGACAAGCCCGAGCATCGCGCCCATGAACAGGAAGATGAAAGAGAAGAAGCGGCCGAGATCGGCATGGCCCTTGAGGTAGCCGCCGGCGTAAAGCACGACCAGCGTACCGATGCCCGTGATGAGCAGCGCGAAGGTGACCGAGAGGCCGTCGAGCATCCAGGCGAAATCGAGATTGAGGCTCGGCGCCCAGGCATAACCGCCGCGAATGACGGTTCCGGCCGCGATCTCCGGCAGAAGGCTTGCGAAGCGCAGGAAAGCGAGAAGCGGCGCGAGCGCCAGCAGCCAGGCGGCATTGTGGCCGAATGCGCGGACGAGAAACGGTGCAAGGACGGCGCCGAGAAATGGCAGGCACAGAGCCGCAAACGTCAATGCCGTGCCATCGGCCATCCAGCCTCCCCTACCCCTCGAAATCCGCGAATCCGAAACAAATCAGATGCCTCAGGTTTAGAAGAAGAGCGCCGCCATCTCAAGCTTTGATCGGCCAAATGAGGGTTTGGACGCATCGCGCGCGGGGACGGATGGCGGCGCAAAGAGGATTGATCAGCCGGCTCTCGTCAGACGCGGCAGGCGTCTCGGCGCGAGCAGCGCATGCAGGAAAAAGGCTGTCAACAACAGCGGCCAGAGCGAACAGGCGGCAAGGCCGAAGCCACGCGCCAGCGTCCATCCGCCCCTGACGGCCCAGCCTTCGAGTGCCGTCATCAGCATGAAGACGCTCGAGATCGCGCAATAGGCGCTGACAACTATGGTATCGCTCATCTCAGCACCCCCCGATGCTTTCCATTGCCCCGATGATTGGGCCCGATGCTTGCGTTTCATCAAGTATAGCCAGGATGCGGGGCGACATTAGCTGGCTCTTATGATGAGCCGGCGTTCATCCGAACGGGCGATGCGATGAAGGGCGCGATAGCCGCGCTTGAGACGAGCGGCAGAGGCCGTTCCGTGGTAGTCTCCTCGCAATAGCAAATGCCAATCATCAAGAGAGGATGAGGCGATGCTGGAAGCGGACAAGATCTTTGCCGGCTCCGTTCCGGAGAATTACGACCGCCACATGGTGCCGCTGATCTTCGCGTCCTATGCCGCCGATCTGGCGCGGCGGGCAGCCGCCCTGAAGCCGAAGTCGGTTCTCGAGATCGCGGCCGGTACCGGCGCGGTCACACGGGCGCTGGCGCCACTGCTGCCACCCGGCGCGACCTGTATCGCGACCGATCTCAACCAGGCCATGCTCGACTACGCCCGCTTGCACCAGCCGGCCGACGACCGTGTCGTCTGGCGACAGGCCGACGCGATGGCGCTGCCCTTCCAGGATGCGAGTTTCGACCTCGTCTGCTGCCAGTTCGGGGCGATGTTCTTTCCCGATCGACCGGCGGCCTATCGCGAGGCACGGCGGGTGCTGAAACCAAACGGCCGGCTTCTGTTCAGCGTCTGGGACCGGATCGAAACCAATGTGTTCGCCGACGACGTGACCAAGGCGCTCGCCACCGTGTTTCCCGACGATCCGCCGCGCTTCGCCGAACGCACGCCGCACGGCTATCACGACCGCGACCAGATCCGCGACGACCTCGCGCGCGCCGGATTCCGCGAGATCGAGATCGACACCCGCCCCGATATCAGCCGCGCGCCATCCGCCCGCGAGGTGGCGGTTGCCTATTGCCAGGGAACGCCTTTGCGCGGCGAGATCGAGGCGCGGAACCCCGCGAAGCTCGAGGCTGCTACCAAGGCGGCGGAGGCAGCGCTCGCGAGCAAGCACGGCAACGGCGAGATCGCCGCCAAGATCCAGGCGCATGTGATCCTGGCTTCGGGGTAGGTTATCGGGCCTTTTCTCGCGGCGCGGATGGCCGATCGCGGCGGCTTACGGTGCTGGCGCGCCGGCTTGGCTGTTGTGTACAGACACCGCCCTGCCCTTGATCGTTCGGGTCAACAGCACCACATTGCCGAAGAAATCAAAAAACACTCGCCGCAAGCCACAGCTGCGTGAAAGGAGCACTCCATGGCCGATACGACGATCGCCAAGGTTCACAAGACCGATGCCGAGTGGAAGGAACAGCTCACGCCTGAGCAGTACCGCATAACTCGCCAGCACGGCACCGAGCGGGCCTTTACCGGCCCCTACTGGGATTCATTCGAAACGGGGCTCTACAGCTGCGTTTGCTGCGATGCGCCGCTGTTTCGTTCCGACACCAAATTCGACGCCGGCTGCGGCTGGCCGAGCTATTTCGAGGCGGTTTCGCCCGAGGCGGTGACCGAATATCGCGATACCAGCCACGGCATGGTGCGCACCGAAATCCGCTGCGGCAGTTGCGAGGCCCATCTCGGCCACGTCTTCCCCGACGGCCCACCGCCAACAGGCCTGCGCTACTGCATCAACGGTCACTCGATGGTGTTTACGCCGGACAAGTGATGGGGTGACTATCGCAAAACGCCCGCCGCGGGAGACCGTGGCGGGCGTTTTGCGTTGTAGTGTGGGGCCTGCGACCCCTCTCCGCCGCCGGGCTCGTATTGGGGGCGACAGCAAAAAGGCGAAAATGCGAGCTTTTCAATAGGTTAACAACGCCATCAACACACTCCTCCGTCATCCTCGGGCTCGTCCCGAGGATCTAAGCACGTCTACCGGAATGCAACGGTAATGGTGCTTTCGACGGTCGCCCATGCGATGCCGGCGCGCGCACTGGGTGGTCCATTCACGTCCAGTCCGTTGCCGCGTGGTTAGATCCTCGGGACAAGCCCGAGGATGACGCCGCGGGGGGAGGAAACGCTGGCGTTTCAATGGGTTGAAAGATACCTCACCGTTTCAATGGCGTTCTTGCGCGCGCTACGCGGCGCCCTCAGCCCGGCACCCGCAATTCCATGAAGGTCAGGTCCAGCCAGCGGCCGAACTTTATGCCGACTTCGTGGAAGGTGCCGCCGTTGCGGAAGCCTAGTTTTTCGTGCAGCGCGATGGAGGCCTGGTTGCCGGCTTCGATGCCGGCGATCATGACGTGGATGCCGTTTTCGCCGGCGCGCTTGATCAGCGCCGTCATCAGTTGCTTGCCGATGCCAGCGCCCTGGTGATCCTTTTCGACATAGACGGAATGCTCGACCGTGTGGCGGAAGCCTTCGAAGGCGCGCCAGTCGCCATAGGAGGCGTAGCCGGCGATCTTGCCGTTCCTCTCGGCAACCAGAACCGGGAATCCGCGGGCGCGGCGCATGGCGAACCATTCCCGGCGGTTGTCGAGATCGACGACCGTCTCGTTCCAGATCGCCGTCGTGTGCTCCACCGCGTGGTTGTAGATATCGCGGATCGCGGCCAGATCGGTCTCGGTGGCGTCGCGGATGAGCGTGGGTTGCGTCATGATGATCTATCCACTATAAATTCACTATGTCCACTATATCAGACAATTTCGATCGCTGTCTAGGCGATCGCGTCCGCGCCGAGCGGGAATTGCGGGGATGGTCGCTGAGCGACCTTTCGGATCACTCGGGCGTATCGCGGGCGATGATCCACAAGGTGGAGCGCGGCGAGAGCAGCCCGACGGCCTCGCTTTTGGGCAAGCTCTGCGGCGCCTTCGGGCTGACGGTGTCATCGCTGATCGCGCGCGCCGAGGCGGGCAGCCAGCGGCTGCGCCTGCGCGAAGACCAGCCGCTTTGGACAGATCCGGAGACCGGCTATACGCGGCGCCATGTTTCGCCTGAAGGCAGCCCGTTCGATATCGTCGAGGTTGCACTGCCCTCAGGCGCCCGCGTCGCCTACCCGGCCGCCTCCTTCGTGTTTCTGCGGCAATGCATCTGGGTGACCGAGGGGGCGCTCACCTTCGTCGAGGGGGAGATGGTGCATGCGCTTGAGACAGGCGACTGCCTGCTGCTCGGGCCGGCGATTGATTGCGAATTCCGCAACGATAGCGACGAGACCTGCCGCTATGTAGTCACGCTGACCAAGACTGGTTGAGGAGCGCGACGCTAGGCCGGGCTCATGCTGAAACAGGTGAGCACCGCGGTGTAGTGGACCGCCGCAGCCGCGACGACGAAGCCGTGCCAGATGGCGTTCTGGAAGCGCAGTTTTTCCCAGACGTGGAAGATCACGCCGAGTGAATAGATGATGCCGCCGATGACGATCAGGAGCATCGAGGCATATGGGATGCGCTCGGCGACCGGGCCTGCAACCATGACGCCGCTCCAGCCCATGGCGAGATAGAGCAGGATCGCCAGCCGGTCGTAGCGGCCGGGGAAGACGCATTTCAGGAACACGCCCATGAAGGCCACGGCCCAGATGCCGATGAGCATGCCGAGAAGTAGAGGGTTGTCGGCGCCGCGCTCGAGGAAGGGGGTATAGGTGGCGGCGATCAGGATGAAGATCGAGGAGTGATCGAGCCGGCGCAGGAACCACTTGGTGCGCGAGACCGGCCAGGCGTTGTAGGAGAACGAGATGCCGAGCGTCAGCACCAGGCCGAGGCTGTAGATCCAGGCGGCGGCGAGTTCGCCATGCGAGGACCAGACGGTGGCGTAGAAGATCAGCACGGTAGCGCCGACCAGCGCGAGCGCCAGCCCGACCCCGTGGACGATGCCATCGGCGATCAGCTCGTATTTGTCATAAGCCCAGCGGATGCCGTTGAACTCGCCCATGCAGACCATGCCCCATTCGTTAGAGCGGGATCGTCGCATCGAAATGGTTTGCGCGCAACACAAGTGCTGTGTGTCCGGTATAAATCTTCGTGAAGCCGGATGAGACGGGAGGCCGTGGCAGCCTCCCGCATCTCCGCCTCCCGTTTATGGCCTTGCGCTCACGCCTTGCGCCGGTCGACCAGCACGGAGCATTTTGCGTGGCGCACAACGCGGTCGGCGGTGGCGCCGATGAAGTAGTTGCTGAAATCGGGCATGTGCGAGGAGAGGATGATGAGGTCGGCCTGGTTGGCCTCGGCCGAGGCGATGATGCCGCTGGCCGGCCGGCCGTGGCTGATTTCGACGCGGGCGGGAATGCCGGTGCTGACGATCAGCCCTTGCAGCTTCTCCTCAGCATCCTTGGCGGCGTTTTCGATCAGGTCGACGGGGATATCGACGCCGAGATAGGTCGGGATGTCCTCGACGACGTTGAGCAGAATGATCTCGCCGCCGCTATCGAGCAGCGAGGCGGCCTTGCGGAAGGTCATGTCCCCGTTTGCGAGCGCGCCGATTTCGACCGCGACGATGATCTTCCTGTACATGATGCAACTCCTCTATGACTGCATTTAATGGTGACAATATCCTCCTGAAATACATATGGCGCCTTGATCGAGATCAAGCCGGTAGCTCGATCGGGATCAAGATCACGCGCGGAAGTCGTCAATGGATATCGAACGCTTCATCGTCAAAAACGGGACTTCTGTGAACAATCACGATGCGCCATATAGGATGCAAGTACAGCGGCCAGAGGACCCATCACACGCATGCACCGGCGAACCTTCCTTGGCATCGCTATGGGCAGCAGTTTGCTGCCCGAGGGCAGCATCCTTGCTGCCGGCGCCGGTACGCCCTCCTTATCCCGGGCAGGAGACCCTAAGATGACCACCACACAGACTTCCTACGCGCTGACGCGCCCTGCCTATGTCGATCACTCGCACCTGGTCGTGACCGACCTCCCCACCGTTTCGGCCTTCTACCAGTCGATGCTCGGGCTCAAGGTCATCGAGAAGACGGCGAGCGGCGAAGTGCTTGGCGTCGGCGAAACGCCGCTTCTGACACTGACGACGGGCAAGGATGTGCGCACGGCGCCGCGCAACGCCGCGGGCCTGTTTCACACCGCTTTCCTGATGCCGTCCCGTGTCGAGCTGGCGCGCTGGCTGCGCCATGCCGCGCACAACAATGTGGTTCTCGACGGCGCGTCCGACCATCTGGTCAGCGAGGCGATCTATCTCTCGGACCCCGAGGGCAACGGCATCGAGATCTATTCGGACCGCTCGCCGATGCAATGGAAATTCCACCAGGACGGCCAGGTGGAGATGGCGACGCACCGGCTCGACCTGCAGGCGCTCTATGAGAGCGCGCCTGATGATACGTGGACCGGCATGGTTGAGGGCTCGGCGATCGGCCACATCCATCTGCAGGTCGGCAATATTCCCGAGGCCGACCAGTTCTATCGCGACGTTCTCGGCCTGAAGATCATGGCGCGCTATCCCGGCGCCAGCTTCTTTGCCACCGGCGACTACCACCACCATGTCGCCGCCAACATCTGGAACAGCCGCGGCGCGGGCGCCCGCACCGAGGCGATGACCGGGCTTTCCGACTACGCGCTGCGCTTCAACGACACCGCGGCGCTCGACAAGGCCGTCGCCAAGCTCGACGAACTCGAGATCAAGAGCGAGAAGCGCGACGGCGGCGTATTCCTGCGCGATCCCTGGGGGATCGGGCTGACGTTGTCGGCTTGATCAGGGCGTTCTGCGGTTATTGGGAATAGCGCCACACATACTCCACCCTCATCCCGGCCTTGAGCCGGGATCCAGCAGCGTCGCGTCCGCGACGCGGAAGAGTCTTTTCAACCCAAGGACTTGGGTTGGCTGGATTCCTGTGACAAGCACAGGAATTGTCTGTCGAGATTGTGCTTTACTGTGCGTGAAGCTTGGATGATCCCCAGGGTGGCCACCCTGGGGATCATGCGGTCACGCGCCCGAACAGGAATGGGTC